>OBEQ011784372.1_pt1 | contig 31975 bp, 34 predicted proteins | sample 1670901 | NCBI WGS metagenome assembly OBEQ01 (sample SAMEA104232315, study PRJEB22302) | groundwater metagenome | biome: forest; feature: aquifer; material: groundwater | place: USA | collected 2011-08-07 | depth 5.4 m | reverse complement strand
CGGTAGTCGGGCAGCTTGACGTTCAGATCGTGGGACGCGGTGGTTGGCGACAGAACCTCGACGATCAGAACCGGGTCCGCCAGATTATGCCGGTGCGGCTCCTGGGGCCGGCAGGTTACGGCCAGATCGGCCTCGTACCAGTTGTCACGCTGCCACAGGGCGATGCCGGGCTGGCTCACCACGAAGCAGGGCGGGCGGCGCTCCAGGCAATTCGCCAGGTGTCGGCCCAGGTTCATGGCAACGGTGCCATGGGCATTGGCCGGCGGCGCCATGGCCACCGGGACGCCGTCGAGCAACTGGTAATGGGTTTCGCCCGCGGGATACCAGTCCAGGAACTCGGCAATGGTCATGCGGCGTTGGGCGGGTGCGGCCATGGCGTGATCCTCGGGATATGCCGCCACTATAATCGAAATCCCCCGATGACCCAACCGGCTCAAACGGCGGGTGATACCGGCGAGCGAAATGTCTGACACATGCTCGAACCGGTGCGCCGGTATCCAAGCGGCCATTGAGGCCGCACCTGAGCGCGGAGCGCGCCCGGCGAGGGCATGGATGAGCCTTCAGGCTCATCAGTATGAGTCCCGCCACGCCGCGGCTGGCCGGATCTGGCCGACCACCCGGCCGGCGACGTTGCGAATCGGCAGGGGATAGCGATCGGCCAGCGCCGCGCGGGCGTCGGCATCCAGGGCGCCCAAGTGGTCCAGCACCGCCAGCAGCGCCATTTCGGCGGCCCGCGCGGTTCCATCCTCGATCTTCAGCGCCACCCCCAGGCCACGCCGCGGCACGGCGGCGGTATAGACGCCCTCGGCGCCGGCCTTGACCACCACGTCGGGGACTGCGCGCAGGAGGACGGTGCATGCCCGGCCGGTTCCCGCCACCAGATGGGGATGAGCGCGCATCGCTGCCCGGATGCGGTCGCACGCGGCGGCACGGGTCGGACCGAGGTGCGACGGATCGGCGAGGCGGGCCATGCCGGTGGCGACGGCCGACAGCGGTATGGCGAAGGTGGGAATACTACAGCCGTCGATGCCCCAAGGCAGCGCGGCCACGTCAAGCCCCATCATCTCGCTCAGGGTCAGGGCGACGCGGCGCTGCACCGGATGGTCGAAGCCGACATAACCGGCCAGATCCTCGCCCATGGCCCGCGCGGTGGTCAAAAAGCCGCTGTGCTTGCCTGAGCAATTGTTGTGCAGCGCGCAGGGCGGCTGGCCGCTGCGGGCCAGCTCGCGGGCCGCCTCGGTGTCACTTGGCCAGTGGGCGCCGCATTCCAGGGCGGCGTCGGTCAGGCCCAGGGCATCAAGCCAGTGAGAGACCGCGGCCACATGGTCGGCCTCGCCACCGTGCGAAGCGCAGGCCAGGGCGATCTGCCGGTCGTCGAGCCCGAAGCGTGCCGCCGCGCCACTGTCCAGCAGCGGTAGAGCCTGGAGCGGCTTGACCGCTGAACGGGGAAAGATGGGCCGATGGGGATCGCCCCATCCTGCGATCAGCCGGCCCGCGGCATCGGCGACCGCCACCGAGCCACGATGGCGGCTTTCAACGACATCGCCGCGCGACACTTCGACAAGAACGGGACAATCAGCCATGGAACGAAAGCGACTCCGGGGGTTGACAGCGGCAGGTCCGTGGTGCTTCTAGTCGGCATGCCTCCCTTGGACCATGCGAGAAGAGCCATGAAGCCAGTGCCCGTTGTTCTCGTCGGCTACGTTCTGGCCATTGTCGGCTCGGCACCGTCCTGGGCGGCCGGGAGCAGCCATCTCGGCGTTTTCCAGGACTGGGAAGCCTATGTTTACGGCGAAAAGGCCGGCAAGGTCTGCTACGCTGCCAGTCTGCCGAAAAAGAGCCAGGGTGTCCCCAAGGGTCGCCGCGACACCTTCGTTTCCGTGACGCATCGACCGGGCGAGAAAAGCACCAACGTGGTATCGGTCGATGCCGGCTTCCCCTTCAAGGCCGACAGTGAGGTCGATCTGGTGGTCGATGCCACTAAATTCAAGCTGTTCACCAACGGCGAAGGCGCCTGGGCCCGTGATCCGGCCACCGACAAGGGTCTGGTCGATGCGATGAAAAAGGGCAAGGGTTTCACGGTCTCCGGTCACCCGGTCAAAGGCGCCGCGGTCACAGATACCTATTCCCTCGCCGGCTTCGCCGCCGCCTACGCCAAGATCAACGAGGCCTGCGGGGTGAAGTAGGAGCGTTCGACGCCCCCTACTCTTCCCCGCTGTTGAAATCATCCAGCAACTGGACGATGCGGGCGCTGTCGGACTGGTCCATGATCACCCGCGCCCGCCGCGTTGCCGCCACCAGATCAAGGCCGCGGATGCGGCGTTTCACGCGTGGAATGTTCGGCGACGACATGGACAGGTCGCGGATGCCAAGCCCCAGCAGCAGCGCCGCGAACCGTGGGTCTCCGGCCATTTCGCCGCATAGCGAGACCGGAATGCGGGCACGCAGGGCGGCTTCGGTGGCGAACTGGATCAGCCGCAGCACCGCGGGGTGCAGCGGATTGTAAAGATGGGCCACGGCCTCGTCGGCGCGGTCGATGGCCAGGGTATATTGGGTCAGGTCGTTGGTGCCGACCGAAAAGAAATCGGAATGCCAGGCCAGCGCGTCGGCGGCCAGGGCGGCGCCGGGGATTTCGATCATCACCCCCAGCGGCGGCAGCGGATCAGGCAAGTCGACGCCGTCGCGGCGCAGACGTTTGACCACTTGGCCCATGATCTCACGCACCGCGCGGATTTCCTCGACGGTCGAGACCATCGGCAACAGGATGCGCACCGGGCCATGGACGGCGGCGCGCAGGATGGCGCCCAACTGGGCATCCAGCAGTTCCGGCCGGCTCAGCGACAGCCGGATGGCCCGCAGGCCGAGGGCGGGATTGGCGGAAATGCCGGCACCCAGCGCCGGGGCTAGCTTGTCGCCGCCAGCATCCAGGGTGCGCACGGTAACCGGTCGTCCGCCCATGCGGCTGATGATGTCGCGCAGCAGCTCGTACTGTTCGTCCTCACCCGGCAGGTCGTCACGGTTCATGAACAGGAATTCGCTGCGCAGCAGGCCGATGCCTTCGGCGCCGGCGGCCAGGGCGTGCTCGACCTCCTGCGGCAGTTCCACATTGGCCTGAAGCGAGATGGCGGCGCCGTCCTTGGTCACCGCCGGCAGCTTGTTCATGCGCGACAGCACACGGCGTTCGCGCAGAAAGCCGGCACGGGCCACCCGGTAGCGGGCCAGGGTCTCCGGGGACGGATTGAGGATGACCTTGCCGCCTGAGCCGTCGACGATCACCGGCTGGCCGGAGCGCAGGCCGGTAATCAGCCCGGCGACACCCAGGACGGTCGGCAGGCCGAGCGAGCGGGCCATGATGGCGGTATGGCTTTCGGCGCCACCCAGCACGGTGGCCAGTCCGGCGACCGCCTTGGGATCAAGCAGGGCGGTATCGGCCGGAGTCAGCTCCTCGGCCAGGATGACCGCATGCTTGGGCAACTGGGAAAACGGCTTGTAGGGCGTCTTGATCAGATTGCGGACCAGCCGCTGACCGACCTCGCGGATATCTTCCATGCGGGCGGCCAGATAGGCGTCATCCATCGCCTGGAAGCCCTGGCAGATCTCGGCGATCTGCTGCTGCACGGCGGCTTCGGCGTTGATGCGCTGGCCGGCGATGCGCAGATCGACGCCGCGCACCAGCCGCGAGCCCTTGAGCATCTGTAGATAGGCATCGAGCAGATAGCCCAGTTCCTCGGCGGCGGCGCCGGGCAGGCCGCGCGCCTTGGCCTGTAGCTTGGCCACCTGGCGACTGGCATGACCGACCGCCTCAGCGAAGCGCTGGCGCTCGCTTTCGACGCGTCCGGCGGGAATGCGGTATTCGGGAACGCTGACGGCCCCGGCATCGTGGACGTGGACAATCCCCACCGCGATCCCCGGGCCCACCCCCAACCCTTCGAACACCCGTTCCAGGGTGTTTTCGCGAACCGTACCGGCGCTGTGGTCTTCAGTCCTCATCGAACTTTCTGTCTATCAGATCCCACAGGGCGCCGATCGCCTGTTCGGCTTCGGGTCCGCTGGCCTCCAGATCAATGGAGCAGCCCGGGCCGGCCGCCAGCATCATCAGGCCCATGATCGACAGGCCGGATACCTCCATGCCCTTCTTGCGCACGGTAACCTGAGCTTTGTACTGGCCGGCCAGTTTGACGAACTTGGCCGCCGCCCGGGCATGCAGGCCGCGGCGGTTGGTGATCTGGGCGGTGCGCTGCAAGGCGCCGTTGTCGGCGGCGGGTTCGCTCATGAGTGGTCCTGAGACAGGAGTCGCGAGGCGACGTTGATGTATTTGCGGCCGGCATCCTGGGCGCTGGCGACGGCAACCGCCAGCGGCTCGGCGTTGCGGACGCTGGCCAGCTTGATCAGCATGGGCAGGTTGACGCCGGCGATGACTTCGACCTTGGCCCGGTCCATGATCGAAATCGCCAGATTCGATGGTGTCCCACCGAACATGTCGGTCAGCAGCACGACCCCCGCCCCGTCATCCGCATTGCCGACACTGTCCAGGATATCCTGACGCCGCTGCTCCATGTCGTCTTCCGGCCCGATACAGACGCTGAGCACATTGGACTGAGGCCCAACCACGTGCTCCAGCGCAGCCACCAGTTCTTCGGCCAGACGGCCGTGGGTGACCAGAACCATTCCAATCATTCGTTTACCTTCATCTCACAGCCCCCCTTCCTCCAGCTCGCGGTGCCGGAGTTCTACCCTTTGCCCCTGGCCGCGCAACCAGTGCGCAAGCCTTTCCGCCACCATTACAGAACGGTGACGGCCCCCGGTGCAACCTATGGCGATCGTCAGATAGGTCTTGCCCTCGGCCGCATAGCGCGGCATCAGCGGCCCGAGCAGTCCAGTCAGACGGTCGAAGAAATTCGTGAAATCGGGATCAGCGGCGACATAGTCGACCACCGGCGCGTCGCGCCCGGTGAACGGCCGCAGCACCGGATCGTAATGCGGATTGCGCAGGAAGCGGGCATCGAACACCAGATCGGCCTCGCGCGGCAGTCCGCGGCGGAACGAGAACGAGGTGACGAACACCACCAGACCATGATCGCGGCTCAGGTTGAAATGACCTTCGATCAGGCGCTTGAGCTGGCCCGGCGGCAGTTGCGAGGTGTCGACCACCACGTCGGCGCGGCTGCGGAGCGGCCCGATCAGCCTGCGCTCGTGCTTGATGCCGTCAAGCAACGGCCGGTCGATGGCCAGCGGATGGCGGTGGCGGGTCTCGGTGTAGCGGCGGCACAATACGTCGTCGTCGCAGTCGACGAACAGCAGCTTGGCCGGCTTGCCGCAGTCGGCGACCATCCGGTCGATGCCCTCCAGCACCGGGTCGACGCCAAAGTCGCGGGTGCGGATGTCGATGCCGATGGCCAGCGGTCGCCCGCCCGAATCGCCGCGCACCAGATTGGGCAGCAGGGTCAGCGGCAGGTTGTCCACCGTCTCGTAGCCGAGATCCTCGAAGGCCTTCAGCGCCAGGGTCCGACCGGCGCCCGACATGCCGGTCACGATCACCACGGCGCAGCCGGGGTCGGCCGCACCCGCTGGCGCGACCGTACTCTGCTCCGCTCCCTCGGCGGGCTGGCCGGTGGTTACGTCGTCATTCATTGGCTGAGATTATATCGCCCGTCGCGAGCCGAACCGCAAGGCGAACCTTGGCTACAGCCGAAGCTTCGAACGGAGCGAGGCGAAACAACGGCAAACAGACCCCCAGATAATCACAGCTTTGCTCGCTGGGCAGGCGTTCGATCTCGGCCACCGGCTCCAGGTCGATCACCAGCCGCACCGGGCAGGACAGGGCGACCGGCAGCCGCATCAGCCCCAGCCCGCGCACCTCGAGCAGCCCGGCCAGCACCGGCGGCGCCGTCGCGCTCAAGCCGGCCCCGTCACGGTGCAGTTTCACCTGATCATCGGCCACCAGCACGGCGCCTTCGTCGATCAGGCGCAGGGCCAGATCCGACTTGCCGCTGCCCGACGGTCCGCGCAGCAGCACGCCCGAGCCGGCGACATCAATACAGGTGGCGTGAACCAGCAGCATGGGGGGTCAGAACGCGCGGCCGCAGTGAGAGCTTCCCTTGTAGATCATCGCATGGTCTCCGTCTTGACGGCTGCAACCCTAACACAGAGGCAAGCCGGCAACACCAGCCTTGCGGCAGGCCCATGGCCATCCCATCATGTCCTTTGGACATGGAGGAACGATGGTCGCCCTGGAACATCTCGATTTTGGCGCCGGCCGGCCGCTGGTGATCCTGCATGGCCTGTTCGGCTCGGCCCGCAACTGGTCCACCATCGCCCGTCGCCTCGCCGAGCAGCGCCGCGTCGTCGCCGTCGATCAGCGCAACCACGGCGGTTCGCCGTGGCTCGACGAGATGACCTATCCGGCGCTGGCCGGCGATATCCGCGACCTGATCGCCCCGTTCGGCCGCAGCGCCGTGCTGGGCCACAGCATGGGCGGCAAGGCGGCGATGACCTTGGCGCTGCTCTATCCGGGGCTGGTCGAGCGGCTGGTGGTGGTCGATATCGCCCCGGTGGCCTATTCCGGGCGCCAGCACGGCGAGACCATCCGCGCCATGCAGGGAATCGACCTGCCGGCGTTGCGCCGCCGCTCCGAGGTGGAGGAGGCATTGCGCGGCGGCGTCGATGATCCGGCGATTCGCGCTTTTCTGCTGCAAAATCTGGTGACCGACGAGGCCGGGCACATGCGCTGGCGGCTGAACCTGGATGTGCTGGCGCGGGCGCTGCCCGACATTATGGGCTGGCCCGAGGAGTTGCTGGCCGGCCGACGCTATGACGGGCCGGTGCTGATCCTGACCGGTGAGCGCTCCGACTATGTGCGGCCCGAGCATCATGCCGCCATCAGCAGCTATTTCCCCGCGGCGCGACTCGAGGCCGTGCCGGACTCGGGCCATTGGCCGCATGCCGAACAGCCCGAGACCTTCCTGCGCCTGTTGCAGCCGTTCCTTCAGTCGGGCTAGAAAGAAACTGCCCTCGCCGGGCGCGCTCCGCGCTTGGCCGCCGCCTCAATGGCGGCTGGTTTCATGCACGGTGGGTCGGCCGTCAAGGCCGGTGGCGAACCAATACCAGCGTTCCATCAGCGACAGGACATGCAGGACGTCATGATCACCGCGATCTACCGGGTTCACGGCGACAAGGCGTCGATCGCCGCGCGCGCTCAAGGCCTTGCCACCGAACAGAGTGTCGAGATGCCGCTGTCGGCGATCGACGATCCGTTCGTGCTCGACCGGGTGGTCGGCAAGGTCGAGGGCATCACCGAGCTGCGTGACGGCCTGTTCGAACTGCGCATCGGCCTGTGGGCCAGCACCACCGGCCACGAGGCCGGTCAGCTGATGAACATGCTGTTCGGCAACAGCTCGATCCATGACGACATCGTGCTGTGGGATGTGGAGTTGCCGCCCGAGTTGGTGGCGTCCTTTACCGGCCCCAATGTCGGGCTGGAAGGTTTGCGCCAGCGGGTTGGCGTGTGGGGCCGGGCGCTGACCTGCTCGGCGCTCAAGCCGCAAGGCCTGCCGCCGGCCCAGTTGGCGCGGCTGGCGCACGGCTTCGCCCGTGGCGGGCTGGATTTCATCAAGGACGACCACGGTCTGGCCGACCAGAGCTACAGCCGCTTTGCCGACCGGGTGCGGGCCTGCGCCGAGGCGGTGGGCGATGCCCGCGCCGTCACCGGTCACCAGACGCGGTATGTGCCCAACGTCTCCGGTCATCTCGACCATCTGCGCGAACAGGTTGGCCTCGCCCGGGCAGTGGGCGTCGATACGGTGCTGATCGCGCCGATGATCGTCGGCCTGCCGTCGTTTCAGGCGCTGGTGCGGGAGTTTCCCGATATGGCCTTCATGACCCATCCGGCCATGGCCGGCGCGGCGCGAATCGCTCCGCCGGTGCTGATCGGCACCCTGTTCCGCCTGTTCGGTGCCGACGCCACCGTGTTTCCCAATCACGGCGGCCGCTTCGGCTATTCCCCCGACACCTGCCGGGCGCTGGCCAAGGCGGCGCTGGGGGCATGGGGGCCGGTCAAGTCCTGCGTGCCGGTGCCGGCCGGTGGCATGACCGCCGACCGGGTGCCGGAGATGCTTGACTTCTACGGGTCCGACGTAATGCTGCTGATCGGCGGCAGCCTGTTGGCCGCGCGTGAGCGCTTGGCTGAAGAATCCGCGGCTTTCCTGGAATTGGTGCGCGCCCATGGGCAATGACATTCGCAAGGCGCAAGACGGCTTCCGCTGGGACGACGTCGACCTGCTGGCCTACAAGGAAGAGGGCGCGGCCCCCTTCAAGTCGATCACCCGCCAGACCCTGTTTCACGACTCGCGACTCGGCTGCGAGCTGCGCTATTTCGAGGTGGCGCCGGGCGGCTATTCCACCCTGGAACGGCACGAGCACGTCCACGCGGTAATGATCCTGCGCGGCCAGGGTCAATGCCTGCTGGCCGACGCGGTCAGCGAGGTCGGCCCGCACGATCTGGTGACCATCCCGTCCTGGACCTGGCACCAGTTCCACGCCAGCCGCTTTGAGCCGCTCGGCTTCCTGTGCATGGTCAATCGCGAGCGCGACAAGCCGCAATTGCCGAATGACGAGGAGCGGGGGGAGTTGGAAAAGGTGTTGTCTCAGGCTGATATTTGACGGCCTACTGCCAATTACTTCCTGTACTGGGGGGCGCCCCTTCGTTAGAATCGAGATCACGACAGAAGCCTCGGAGAGGCCGGTAGCATGGCGAGTCTCAAGATCAGGCTCCGCTTCAATCCAGGGCGAACGAAAGCGCCCATGGATAAGTTGGGTGGGTTCGCGTCGCAGGCTGAAAAGTTCTTGCGGGCGCTTGCCGCCGACCTCGGAGTGGACGTGAAAAAGGGGAAGTGGCTCGCCCACACCTTTACTAACGAATCGGTGGCGTTCGACGGCGAGTATTCCGAGCCTGTTGACGATACGGTTGTGACCAAGGGCAATGAGGCACTTCTGATCATGAGCGGCGCGGACCCGCTGGCTGCCTGCAACGACGGGCGTGTGAGTTCGCGGACGATGGGCGAGTTTGCGAAACTTGGCACCTTGCTGGACCCAGATGAACACTTCTTCATCGGCCTATACACGGCGGATCTGGAGGAAGTTCAAGAATGGCGCTCGGTGACCCACAAGCGCGCGGCGGAAATCAAGCAGATCCTGGAGGCGCCCTACACCACGATGGGGTCCATCCAGGGGATCGTGCATGCTTGGCATTCTGGGGCGAAGCCGAAGTTCTTTCAGATTCGCGAACTGGCGACAGGCGCGCTGATCCGCTGCGAATATGAAAGCGCCCTGCACGCTCGTGTGCATGTGGCGACAAGAAGCCCGAATACGGTTGCGCATGTCTATGGCTTGATTCACTGGGATCGGATCAGTGACACGGCGACGGTGGTCGAGGTCAACGATGTCGAGGTCGTCGAGCCAATTTCCGAAGCTGATTTCAATTCACTATTTGGCTCGGCGCCCGGCTTCACGGGTGACATCAGTACGGGCGACTATATTTCTTGGATGCGTGGCGATGGCGATGAAGAATAGCCGGCCAATCGTGTACATGGATGCGTGTTGCTTCATTGACGTCGTGAAGCAGGAAGTCGGCATTCTTCCGACAGACCGGACGGATGATGCGTGGCACGTCAAAAAGCTTCTCGAGGCGCATCTGGCAGGTGACGTGATGGTCATGACATCCATGTTGTCGCTGGCGGAATGCGTCGCATTGGAACACAGGCAGACGGATGTTCCGCCTGAGGTCCAAGACCTGTTTCGTCGATTCCTGACCTCTGGAAAGTTCCTGGTGCTGGCACCCCAGACACCTCGAACCGGCCGTATCGCACAGGATCTGAGATGGAAGCACAAGGTCGTTCTGAAAGGTGCCGATGCGCTCCACGTCGCCACAGCCATCGAGATCAGCGCCGTCGAATTCATATCGACCGATGACCGCCTGCGCCGTCCGAATATGGTGCAGGTGGCCGACCAATTAGGGGGCGCCAAAGGACTGCGATTTATCCGGGCCGCCCACACACGGCTGGTCCCCGACCGCTTTCGCCAAGGGAATTTCGCGGACGTCTGACTGGGGACATCCAAGTACCCAAACCGCCCGTCCCATTGCGCCGCCCCCCGACTCCGCCGTATTGTTCGTTCCATGAACAGACCCATCATTGGTATCACCCTCGATAGCGAGGAGCCGGGCGGCTATTCCAAGCTGCCCTGGTATGCCCTGCGCAAGAACTATGCGGAAGCGGTGGCGGTGGCTGGCGGCGTGCCGGTCATGCTGCCGCACGAGCCGGAACTGGCGACGCACTATCTCGACATGATCGACGGCCTGCTGGTCACCGGCGGCGCCTTCGATGTCGACCCGGCGCTGTTCGGCGCCCGCGTCGTTCATGCCACGGTCAAGATCAAGGAACGGCGTACCGCTTTCGAGCTGGCCATGGTGCGCGGCGCGGTCGCGCGCGACATGCCGGTGCTGGGGATCTGCGGCGGTCAGCAACTGCTCAACGTGGTCCTGGGGGGCACACTCATTCAGCACATTCCCGACGAGGTGCCCGGCTGTCTGGCGCACGAACAGCCCAACCCGCGCACCGAACCCGGCCATGACGTGATCCTGACCCCGGGCACGCTGCTGCATCGCATCGCCGGGGCCGAGCGCATTCCGGTCAATTCTGCCCATCATCAGGCGGTCGGCAAGGCGGCCCCCGGTGCGGTGGTCGACGCCGTGGCGGAAGACGGGGTGATCGAAGGCATTGAACTGCCGGACAAGCGTTTCTGCATCGGCGTGCAATGGCACCCCGAATACGCCATCAGCCCGGCCGATACCCTGTTGATGGAAGCCTTTGTCGGGGCGTGCCGGTCATGAGCGATACCCTGTCCCCCTCCCCTGCCCCCGAAAGCGCCGCGTCCACCGAAGCCGACGACAAGCGGCTTGATAAGGTGCTGGCCCGCGCCGGCATCTGCTCGCGCCGCGATGCCAAGAAGCTGGTGGCCGAGTCCCGCGTCACCGTCAACGGCAAGCCGCCGGAAAGCCCCGGTGCGCATGTTGCCGATAGCGATATCGTCGTGGTCGACGGCAAGCCCATTGCGAAGGCGGAACAGACCCGGCTGTGGCGCTATCACAAGCCGCCGGGGCTGGTCACCACCCATCGCGATCCGCAAGGCCGCACCACGGTGTTCGAACGCCTGCCCGAGGGCATGCCGCGGGTGATCTCGGTCGGCCGGCTCGACCTGAATTCCGAGGGCCTGCTGCTGCTGACCAATGACGGCGCCATGGCCCGCCGACTCGAGTTGCCATCCACCGGCTGGGTGCGGCGCTATCGGGTGCGGGTCCATGGCGATGTCGATCCGGCTCAGTTGCTGGCGCTGGAAAAGGGCCTGCGCATCGACGGCGAGGCGTTCGGCCCGATCAAGGCGATGCTGGAGCGTCAGCAGGGCAGCAACGCCTGGCTGACCATCTCGCTCAAGGAAGGCAAGAACCGCGAGGTCCGTCGGGTCATGCAGCATCTCGGCTGGCCGGTGACGCGTCTGATCCGGGTTGCCTACGGGCCGTTCCAGCTCGGCCAGTTGGAGGTTGGCGCGGTCGAGGAAGTGCCGGGCAAGGTGTTGCGCGACCAGTTGGGCGCCAAGCCCGAGGCCGAGGGAACCAAGACCCGTGCGAATCGTCGGCGGCCGTCATAGGGGCCGGACCATCGCGGCCCCCCCGGGCCGCGATACCCGCCCGACCGCTGATCGGGCGCGCGAGGCGCTGTTCAACGTGCTCGCCCATGGCTACGAGATCGACCTGAGCGAGAGCGCCGTTCTGGATGTGTTCGCCGGTTCGGGCGGGCTCGGTCTGGAGGCGCTGTCGCGCGGGGCGCGGCGGGTGTGGTTCATCGACCATCAGGCGGCGGCGCTGGAGGTGATCCGCGCCAATCTGGCCGCATTGCGTGAGGACGAGCGCGCCGTCGTGCTGCGCGCCGACGCCACCCGGCTGCCGCTGGCCAAGCAGGCTTGCGCTCTGGCGCTGCTCGATCCCCCCTATGAGTCGGGTTTGGCCGGCCCCGCCCTGAGCACTCTTGCGGCGCAGGGCTGGCTGGTGGATCGGGCGCTGTGTGTCGTCGAGGTGGCGGCGCGGGAAGCCTTCGCCCCGCCCCCCGGTTTCGGTGTTGAAGAGGAACGGGTCTACGGCGCTGCCCGGTTCGTCTTTCTCCGTCACGACGCGTCGGGGAGGGAACAGGCATGACCAGACTGACGGTATGGCGCGGTGACATCACCACGCTGGCGGTCGACGCCATCGTTAACGCCGCCAACACGTCGCTGCTGGGCGGCGGCGGTGTCGACGGCGCGATTCATCGCGCCGCCGGCCCCGAACTGCTACAGGAATGCGCCGTGTTCGGTGGCTGTCCGACCGGCGAGGCGCGCATCACCCGCGGCTACCGGCTGCCGGCCCGCCATGTCATCCATACCGTCGGCCCGGTGTGGCGCGACGGCGAGGAAGGCGAGTCGGCGTTGCTGGCGTCCTGCTACGCCAACAGTCTGGCGCTGGGTCGCGAATACGGCCTGACCACCATCGCCTTCCCGGCCATCTCCACGGGAGTCTACGGCTATCCCCCGGCTCAGGCGGCGCGTCTGGCGGTGCGGGTGGTTACGGCGATCCTCGAGGACGATGCCGGCTGGCGCGAGATCACCCTGTGCGCCTTCGACGAACGGACCGAGGCGCTGTATCGGCAGGAAATCAGAGCGTGATCCGATCAGGCGGCGAGGGCTCTCAAAAAATTACTCCTCCCGCGCCCGCATCAGCCGGGTGAAGTCGGCCAGATCGTCGGCGATGCTGGCGGCGGCCTTGTCTTCGATGGCCCGATAGCGGGCCAGCACCTCGAGGCCGAACGGCGTAACGGTGGCGCCGCCGCCGCCCTTGCCGCCGGTGGCGGTGGCAACCAGCGGTTCGCGGAAGGCGTTATTGATGGAATCGGCCAGATTCCAGGCACGGCGATAGCTCATGCTCAGTTCGCGAGCCGCCGCGGCGATCGAGCCATGGCGGTCGATCGACTCGAGCAGGGCGGCCTTGCCGGGGCCAAGGGCGGTGTCGGCACCAATCAACAGACGGATACGAAGCATGCGAAGTCCCGGACTTGTGTCGCGCCATCAAACGGGCGCACAAAGGGGAATGTCAATGCTTCGTCCTTCGCACTGGGCGCGGCCGCTGGCCGGCGCCGTGATTCATGGGCCGGGCCGCTCGGCCGAGAGCCTGCTGGCTGCTTTCGCCGAACAGATTCGCGCCCGCGGCTGGCGGGTCGGCGGCCTGATCCAACGCACCCGGCGCAATGCCGACGGTCGCAAGATCGCCATGGAGCTGACCGAGCTGGACAGCGGTCGGGTCATCTCGATTGGTCAAGCCCTGGGCAGCGGGGCGGGCGGGGATGCCTGCGCCGTCGATCCGTCGGCCGTTGCCGACTCGACCGCCGCCCTGCGCCGCGCCATCGCCGAACGGGTCGATCTGCTGGTCATCAACAAATGGTCGGTGCTTGAGCAGGCCGGTGGCGGTCTGGCCGATGAGATGCTCGCCGCCATGGTCGAAGGTCTGCCGGTGCTGACCTCGGTTCAGGCGGCAGTGTTGCCCGACTGGATGAATTTCGTCGGCGGGCGTTGCCGTCTGCTGGATCTGGACCCCGCCGCCTTGTGGCACTGGTGGGGCCGGTCGCGGCTGTATCAGGATCTGGCGCAAGGCGTCGGCGAGGGCATGGCGCTGCGGGTGGTGGTCGGCCAGAACTTCACCCTGGTCGAAGGACCGGATGGCGTCGGCTTGGCGGGAACGCCGCCGCACACCGCCCCCGGCTGCCGCCCTGCCCCCGACGCCGGCCGCTATGCCGGCCGCTCCTTGCGGGAATTGGCGGAATTGGTCGATTCGTGGAACCCGACCGAGCTGGCAATCGGCTTGGCGGCCATCGGTGCCTATACCAATCGCTACGATCTGGCCGGCGACCCCGGCAACGGGCTGGATGCCTTGCCCTGCGATGGTCAGGTCGTGGTGGTCGGCGGCTTTCCCGGTATTCGCGACCGTCTGCCCGGCTGTCACGTCATCGACCTGACTCCGGCCGAGGGCGAGTATCCGGCCGAAGCGGCGGAATGGCTGTTGCCCGCCTGCGAGACCGCGGTGATCACCGGCTCGACCCTGGGCAATCGCAGCCTGCCGCGGCTGCTGGAGTTGGCGGACCGTGCTCGAGTCGCGCTGGTCGGCCCGAGCACGCCATTGTGTCCGCGCCTGTTCGACCACGGTATCGAAGTCCTGTCCGGCCTGATCGCCACCGACCCCGACGGCCTCGCCCGGGTCATCGCCGAAGGCGGCGCGGCGCGGGATGCCAAGCGCTATGGGCGGCAGGTGACGTTGCGACGAGAGTAGGGATGGCGTTGCCTTAATCCCCCTCGCCCGCTGGCGGGAGAGGGAGGGGCCCAGCCGTAGGCTGGGAGGGTGAGGGTGGCTCCCGGTTCCGCAAAAAATTGGGAAATGGATAGGGAAAACCACCCTCACCCCGACCCGCTCCCGCCAGCGGGAGAGGGAGTTTTCTTGCCCTCCCTCAAAAATCAATGCACCGCCCATTCTTCTCCCAATCCCCGAAGCGCGTCGGCTCGGGGCCGGAGCGGCCGCCGATTTCCTTCGGCGCGGCGGGGGCTGGCGGCGGGGTTTCGGGCTCGGCCGGCTCGGGGGTGACGGCGGCGGGGGATTGAGGCTCGGGCTGGTCGGCCATGGCATGCTCCTCTTGCACCAACGGAGTCACCTGCTTATTCCTGTCATAGCGTTTCCTCAAGACGAGACCTGAACATGAGTACCTTCAAGACGGGTTTGCTGCTCGCCGCGCTGACCGGTCTGTTTCTGGTTGTCGGTTATGCGCTGGGCGGGCGGTCCGGCATGATCATCGCCTTCCTGCTGGCGCTGGGCACCAATGCCTTCGCCTACTGGAACAGCGACAAGATGATTTTGTCCACCTACGACGCCCGTGAAATCGAGCGCCGCGACGCTCCCGACTTTTACGACCTGATCGCCGAGCTGGCCCGCAATGCCGGGCTGCCGATGCCGCGGGTCTATGTGATCGACAGCCCGCAGCCCAACGCCTTCGCCACCGGCCGCGACCCCGAGCACGCCGCCGTCGCCGCCACCACCGGCCTGCTGGAAATGATGAGCCGCGAGCAGGTGGCCGGCGTGATGGCCCATGAACTGGCCCATGTGCGCGGGCGCGATACTCTGGTCATGACCATCACCGCCACCATCGCCGGCGCCATCGGCATGCTGGCCAACCTGTTCGCGTTCGGCGCCATGTTCGGCGGCTCGCGCGATAACGAGGAAGGCGGCGGGCTGGGCGTGGTGGGAGTGCTGGCCATGATGATTCTGGCGCCGCTGATGGCCAGCATCGTTCAGCTGGCCATTTCCCGCACCCGCGAATATCAGGCCGATGCCGAGGGCGCCCGCATCTGCGGTCATCCGCTGTGGCTGGCCTCGGCGCTGGGCCGGCTGGAAGAGGCGGCGCATAATATCCGCTATCCCGAAGCCGACCGCCATCCCGGCACGGCGCATCTGTTCATCGTCAATCCGCTCGCTGGCAGCGGCTTCGACTCCCTGTTTTCAACCCATCCCAGTATGGAGACTCGCATCGCACGGCTCGAACACATGGCTGGGACTCCCCGCCGCCGCAGCACCCCGGCCCATGGGCCGTGGGGCTGATGGCGATGCAGAACGCCCGCTCCGTCGCCATCGACATCCTCGACGCCGTGCTGGTCAGCACGCGTCCGCTCGATGACACCCTCGACGGCCATTGCGGCCTGGCCCGGCTGGAGGATCGCGACCGCGCCTTTGCCCGCGTGCTCGCCGCCACCACCCTGCGCCGACTCGGTCAGCTTGATGACCTGATCGGCCGCTTCCTGGAAAAGCCCTTGCCGCGCAACGCCGCCGGGGTGCAACAGATCCTGCGCCTGGGACTGGCCCAGTTGCTGTTCCTCGGCACCCCGGCCCATGCCGCGGTCGATACCTCGGTCGATCTGGCCAAGGAGCGCGACTACACCGCTCATAAGAAGCTGGTCAACGCCGTGCTGCGCCGCGCTGACCGCGAGGGGCCGGCGCTGGTCGCCGCCCAGGATGCGGCACGGCTCAACCTGCCCTCCTGGCTGTGGGCGTCGTGGAGCGCTGCGTTTGGTGACGAGCTGGCCCGCCAGATCGCCACCGTGCAGACCTTTGAGCCGCCGCTGGACCTGACGGTGGGCAGCGATCCGGCCGGCTGGGCCGAGCGACTCGAGGCTGAACTGTTGCCGACCGGCTCGCTGCGCCGTCCCGGGGGCGGCTCGGTGCAGGCGCTGCCCGGCTTTGCCGAAGGCGCCTGGTGGGTTCAGGACGCCGCCGCCGCCCTGCCCGTCCGCCTGCTCGGTAACGTCTCCGGCCAACGGGTCGCCGACCTGTGCGCGGCGCCCGGCGGCAAGACCATGCAGTTGGCGGCGGCCGGTGCTCTGGTCACGGCCGTCGACCGCTCGGCCAAACGGCTGGAGCGGGTTGCCGCCAATCTCCAGCGCTGTCATTACGAGGCGGAACTGGTTGCCGCCGACGCCCAGACATGGCGGCCGGAGGCACCGCTGGATGCGGTGTTGCTGGATGCGCCCTGCTCGGCGACCGGCACCCTGCGCCGTCATCCCGATATCGCCTGGCTGAAAAAGCCGCAGGACGTGGTCAAGCTGGCCGATCTGCAACGGCGGCTGCTGGTCGCTGCCGCCGATATGGTGCGGCCGGGGGGGACCATCGTCTACTGCGTCTGCTCGCTGCAACCCGAGGAAGGGGCTGCGGTGGTCGACGAAGGGCTGGCGGCCGGCCTGCCGCTGCGGCGCCGGCCGATCGACGCCGCCGAGGTCGGCGGTCTGGCCGAGCTGATCAGCCCGGTCGGAGACCTGCGCACCCTGCCCTGTCATCTCGCCGACAAGGGCGGTATGGACGGCTTCTACGCCGCCCGGCTGGAGCGGCTGTGACCGGACAGCCGCCACCCTCCGGCACGGTGCTATGCCGAGTCGCCGATATTCCCGAGACCGGCCTGGCGCTGGAGCGGGATGGTTGGCGGCTCGCCCTGGTGCGGCGCGGCGAAACGGTGACGGCATTCGTCAATGCCTGCGCCCATTTTGGCGTGCGGCTCAACGCTCGGCCGGATCGCGGTTTTGTCGATCCGGTCAGCGGCGCCCTGGTGTGCCATGTCCACTATGCCCGCTATGCCCCGGACGACGGCCGCTGCCTGTCCGGGGAATGCGAACCGGATGGCTTGACAGTGGTCGCGGTGGTGCTGTGCGACGGGGATGTGGTGATCGCCTGACCTCTCCTGACGTTCTATCCGAACGTTGGCCCGGGCGGATGGCCATGCTATATCGGTCGCCGCCCACACCCGAGGACCGCGTTTGAGCAAGCTTTCTCTGGATCATTCCACCTGGCTGTTGATGCGCCGTCTGGCGCGTGAGGGCTTGCGTCCCTATGTCTGGCGTCTGGCTGCGGCGATGCTGGCGATGGCGGTGGTGGCTGCGGCCACGGCGCTGTCGGCCTGGTTGCTTGATCCGGTGGTCAACAAGGTGTTCGTCGACCGTAATCAGTCCATGCTGTGGCCGGTCGGGCTGGCGGTGTTCGTCACCTTCGCCGTCAAGTCGATCGCCAGCTATTTCCAGGCGACGCTGATGGCCGAGGTTGGCCAGCGCATCATCGCCGACATGCAGACCCGGTTGTTCGGCCATCTCATGCGCATGGACCTGGCTTATTTCCATCACAACAGCACCGGCGGCCTGATTTCCCGCATCATCGTCGATGTCGGCCAGATGCGCGCCGCGGTGTCCAATGCCCTGACCAGCCTGGGCAAGGACTTTCTGTCGGTGGTGTTCCTGATCGGCCTGATGTTTTATCAGGATTGGCGGCTGGCCAGCTTCGCCTTTTTCATCTTCCCCGTCGCCATCCTGCCGGTGGTCCGCCTGGGCCGGCGCATGCGCCGCGTCACCGCCAACACCCAGGAACATATCGGCACCTTCACCACCATCCTGGAACAGAGCTTCCAGGGCGTGCGGGTGGTCAAGACCTATGGCATGGAGGACTACGAGAAACGCCGGGTGTCGGACATCGTCGAGACGGTGCACCGGCTGATCATCAAGGCGGCCCGTATCCGTGCCGCGTCGTCGCCGACCATGGAAACCCTGGCCGGTGTGGCCATCACCATCGTCGTCGTCTATGGCGGCTATCGGGTGATCCAGAACGACACGACTGCCGGCGCGTTCTTTTCCTTTCTGGCCGCTCTGCTGATGGCGGCGCAGCCGATGAAGTCGCTGGCCAATATGAATGCCTCGTTGCAGGAAGGTCTGGCGGCGGCGCAACGGCTGTTCGACGTGCTCGACACGAAAGCCGAGGTCACCGAGCGCCCCGAGGCCGAGCCGCTGGCGGTGGCCGGTGGGCGCATCGAGTTCGACCGGGTCACCTTCACCTATGACGGCGAGCGCTCGGCGCTGCACGATTTCACCCTGGATGTGCCGGCCGGCAAGACGGTGGCGCTGGTCGGGCCGTCGGGTGCCGGCAAGTCGACGGTGCTCAATCTGATTCCGCGCTTCTACGACGTCAACGGCGGCATCATCCGTATCGACGGCACCGACATCCGCGACGCTACCGTCGCCTCGCTGCGCACCCATATCGCCCTGGTCAGCCAGGAGATCACCCTGTTCGACGACACGGTGCGGGCCAATATCGCCTATGGCCGGTTCGGCGCCTCGGAAGAGGATATCGTGACCGCCGCCAGGAATGCCGCCGCCCATGATTTCATCACGGCGTTGCCCGAAGGCTACGACACCATGGTCGGCGAGCATGGTGTCAAACTGTCGGGCGGTCAGCGCCAGCGCCTGTCGATCGCCCGCGCCATGCTGAAGAACGCGCCGATCCTGTTGCTCGACGAAGCCACGTCGGCGCTTGATACGGAATCGGAACGGCTGGTTCAGGCGGCGCTCGAGACTCTGATGAAGGGCCGGACCACGGTGGTGGTGGCGCATCGGCTGTCGACGGTGGTCAATGCCGACCTGATCTATGTGGTCGATCATGGTCGGGTGGTGGAGACCGGCAGTCACGGCGAGCTATTGGCGCGCCGCGGCCTGTATGCCCGGCTGCATGCCCTGCAATTCAGCGATCCCGTCGAGGGCGTCGTATCATGAAGCAGTTCTTCAAGCGGCTCAGTCGCAACGAGACCTTGCGCCGGCTGCTGTGCTGGCTCGGCGCCCAGTATATCCGTCTGGTCCATGCGACCAGCCGCTGGCAGGTGGTCGGCGGGGAGATCCCTGCTCGCCATTGGGACAGCGGCCAGCCGTTCATCCTGGCGTTCTGGCATGGCCGGCTGCTGCTGATGCCCTATATCTGGCGGTACGACAAGCCGGTCCACATGCTCATTTCCCATCACCGGGACGGCCGGCTGATCGCCGATACGATAAAGCATTTCGGGATCGAGACCGTTTCCGGCTCGACCAATCGCGGCGGCAGCGCGGCGTTGCGCGGCATGCTCAAGGTGCTGAAAAACGGCGACTACGTCGGCATCACCCCGGACGGCCCGCGCGGGCCGCGCCAGCGGGTATCGGCCGGTATTGTCACGGTGGCGCGGCTGGCGGGGGTGCCGATCATTCCCGCGACCTATGCGGTCAAGCGCCGCCGGCTGCTGCGGACCTGGGACCGCTTCGCGGTGGCGCTGCCCTTCACCAAGGGGGTTTTCGTCTGGGGCCGGCCCATCGAGGTGCCACGCGATGCCAGCGAGGCGGCGATGGAGGCCCTGCGCGAAGACCTGGAATCCCGGCTCAACGCCATCACCGCCGCCGCCGACAGCCGCATGGGCCATGCCGCGCTCGAGCCGGCTCCGTGGCCGGTCGAGATACTGGCGCCGGTCGCGGTGCAACCGGAGACGGAGGCCGTCGGATCATGATGGCCCCCGCGTTCTGGCGCCGCGATACGCTGCCGGCCCGGCTGCTGACGCCGGCTGGAGCGGTGTATGCCGCCGTCGGCCGGCTGCGGCGCTGGGGAACCAGGCCGCAGCGGATGACGGTGCCGGTGATCTGCGTCGGCAATCTGGTGGCGGGGGGCGCCGGCAAGACTCCGGTGGCCCTGGCGGTGACGCGGCTGCTACAGGGCATGGGCATCGCCGCGCATGTGGTGATGCGCGGCTATAAGGGCCGTGAGGCGGGGCCGCTGCGGGTCGATCCGGCCCGCCATACCGCCGAGGCGGTGGGCGATGAGCCTCTGCTCCTGGCTGCTGCGGTGCCCACCTGGGTGGCGCGCAACCGCGTCGATGGGGCACGGGCGGCGGTGCGGGCCGGGGCGAAGGCCATCGTTCTCGACGACGGCCATCAGAACCCGACCCTGCACAAAGATCTGTCGCTGGTGGTGATCGACGGTGGTTATGGCATCGGCAACGGCCGGGTGATGCCGGCCGGACCGCTGCGTGAGCCGGCCGCCGAAGGCTTGGCGCGGGCCTCGGCGGTGGTGATCCTCGGCCCCGACGAGACCGGCGTTGCCGCTCTGGCCGAGGGCCTGCCGATCCTGCGCGGTACCGTGGTGCCGACGGCCGAAGCCTGGGCGGTGCGTGGCCGCGATGTGGTGGCCTTCGCCGGCATCGGCCGGCCGGAAAAATTCTTCGCCACCCTGGAAACCCAGATCGGTGCCTTCGTCAAGGTCCGCCGCGGCTTTCCCGATCACCACGCCTACAGCCGCGCCGATCTGGTTCCCCTGCTGGAGCAGGCCGAGCGGCTGGGGGCGCTGACGGTGACCACGGTCAAGGATTACGTCCGTCTGCCCACCGAACTGCGCACCCGTGTGACCCCGGTGCCGGTCTATCTGGTGTGGGAGGATGACGCCCTGGTCCGCCACCAGCTTCGCCGGATCGTGGAGCAGGCGCGATGAAGCATGCGCTGGAAGGCTTCATCGCCCACGCGATCTTCGCATTGTTCAAGGCGCTGCCGCTGGACACCGCTTCGGCGCTGGGCGGCGGTCTGTTGCGGACCCTGGGGCCGCGCCTGTCGGTCAGCAAGCGGGCGCGGCGCAACCTGACCCGGGCCTTTCCCGAAAAGACCCCCGCCGAGATTGAAACCATCGTGCGCGCCATGTGGGACAATCTCGGCCGCACGACCGCCGAGTTCGCCCATCTGCCGGAATTCGATCCCTATGGCGACGATGGCCGGGTGGTGGTCGAGGGTGCCGAACATATCGACCTGCTGCGCGACGACGGTAAACCCGGTCTGTTCTTCGCCTGCCACTTGGCCAATTGGGAAGTTCAGATCTTCGCTCTGACCCGGCGCGGCATTCCGGCGGCGGTCACCTATCGCGCCTCGAACAATCCGAAGGTGGAAGACTTGTACCACCGGGCCCGCAGCGGGCCGTTCAGCGGTACCTGGATCGCCAAGGGGGCCAAGGGGGCGCGCAAGATCATCGACACCCTGCGCCAGGGCGGCCATGTCGCCATGCTGGTCGACCAGAAGATGAACGACGGTATTCCGGTTCCGTTCTTCGGCCGCGACGCCATGACCGCACCGGCGTTGGCGCAACTGGCGTTGAAATACGGCTGTCCGGTGGTCCCCTGCCGCATCCGCCGCACCACCGGCGCCCGCTTCCATATCTCCTTCCTGCCGCCGATGGACCTGCCGGACAGCGGCGATCGTGTCGCCGACGTGGCCAGCCTGATGCAGGCGGTCAACGCCCTGATCGAGGATTGGGTGCGCGACGAGCCGGCGCAATGGCTGTGGCTGCATCGGCGCTGGCCGGATTAGCGTGATCCGATCAGGTTGGATCACGCTCCAGCACGACTCCGCGCAGGCGTGAGCGTCCTTATCCCGATTTCCTCACACCGTGGGCGGGTAATCAACGTATCCCTTCGGTCCTGGCGTGTAGAAGGTCGCCTTGTCCGGCGCGGTCAAGGGCAACCCTTCCGCCAGTCGTTTGGGCAGGTCAGGGTTGGAGATGAAAGCAGCACCGAAGACGATGGCGTCGGCGCGGCCTTGGGCCAGGGTGGCTTCGGCGGAGTCTCCAGTGAAACCGCCGCCGGCCAGATAGGCACCCCTGAACAGTGGGCGCAGCAGGCCGTGATAGTCGGTGGACGTGCCGAACAACGCCACATGAAGATAGGCGAGGTTCATGGGCGCGATCTGCTCGACCAGATGGCTGTACGTCTCCTGCGGGGTGTCGTCGGACACGTCGTTGAAGTTCATCTCCGGTGAGATTTTAATGCCGACGCGACCGGAGCCCGCCACCGAAGCCATGGCCGCCAGCGTCTCGACCACAAAGCGAGCACGGTTGACGATGGAACCGCCATAGCCATCGGTCCGCTGATTGGTCCTGGACGACAGGAACTGTTCCGGCAGATATCCCGACGCCGCGTGCAGTTCAACGCCGTCGAAGCCAGCATCCAGCGCACGCTGAGTGGCGTGGCGGTACTCGTCGATGACATCTGCGACCTCCGCGGTCTCCAGAGCGCGAGGCGTGACCATCGGCGTCAGGCCGCGATCGGTGTAGGCCTGACCGTCGGCGCGGATGGCCGAGGGAGCGACGGGCAGCACACCCCCCGGCAGGAAGTCGGGAACGGCGACCCGGCCGGTATGCATGAGCTGGGCGAAGATCCGCCCACCGTTGTCATGGACCGCCTTGGTGACCTTGCTCCATGCGGCCACCTGCGCGGCGGTGTGAAGGCCCGGCGTGCGGACATAGCCCTTACCCATGGCCGAAGGGTAGATGCCCTCGGAGATGATCAGGCCGGCACCGGCGCGTTGGCCGTAATAGGTGGCGGCGATATCGGGCTGCACACCGTCATCATCGGCGCGCGAGCGGGTCATGGGGGCCATGGCGATGCGGTTTGGCAGGGTGAGGTCACCCAGGCGCAGGGGCTGGAAGAGATCCTTGGTCATGGTCGGTGCTCCGTGTTCGCGATGCCCTCTCAGGGCTCGCAGATACGATAGCGTCGTTCCAAAATCAGCACTATCCGGCTAACATGAGCAAATGTGTTAGCAGATATGGAACGATGTCGTGGAGCTGGCCGCCATCCGTATCTTCGTCAAGGTCGCCGAGTTCAAAGGCGTTTCGGCTGCCGCGCGAGCGTTGTCGCTGCCCAAATCCACGGTCAGCCGGACCCTGTCACAATTGGAGGAGCGGCTCGGGCTGCGTCTGGTCCATCGCACGACGCGCGGGCTGTCGCTGACCGGCGAAGGCCAGACGTTCCTACGCCACGCCCAGCGCATCGTCGCCGACGTGGAGGAGGCGGAGCAGGATCTGGCCGCCTTCCACGGCCAGCCGCGCGGGTTACTGCGCGTGACCGCTCCCTATACCCTGGGCATGCTGTTCCTGGGGCCGGCCCTGCCCCGTTTCCTGACTCGTTATCCCGAGGTGCAGGTGGTTCTGGACCTGACCGGCCGCATGGTGGACCTCGTGGAAGAGGGTTTTGATCTCGCTCTGCGTGTCGGGCCGCTGGTCCCGTCGAGTTTGGTGGTTCGCCAGCTTGGCAGCAATCGCCCCTGGCTGTGCGTCAGCCCGGCTTATCTGAAAGGGGGAATGCTTCCGGTCCATCCCCGTGAACTGCCAGGGTACGACATGCTGGAACTGACGGCCACCATGGGGGCGGTGACTCGCAGGCTGAGCGGTCCCGACGGCGAAGTGTCGGTTACGATCAATCCCCGCCTTGCCGCCAATGATCCCGGCGTGCTGCGGGACTCCGTGCTGGCCGGCGTGGGACTGGCCTGGCTGCCTCCGTTGCTGGTGGCTGAGGATGTTCGCCAGGGACGTCTGATGCGGTTGCTTCCCGATTGGGCTCCGCCGGCCACCGAGTACCACGCGCTGTTTCCCAGCAGCCGAGGGCTGAGCCCCAAGGTACGGGCCTTCCTCGACTTTCTGGTGGAAGAGATCGCCGAGCCGTTGCGGCGCGCTGGCCGTGCCTGAGACTTGGTGCGCCGATATCAGTCGACCGGCTCCCCCGGTCGTCTCCCCGCCGCGTCGCCAGGCGGGTGGGGTGGTCGAGTACGTGGTCGATGCGGTTGACCGCCTGCATCGCGGTCAGGAGCGGGCGGGTTCCGTTACCGGCATCTTTCGCGGCAGCAAAGTCGTGTCCCAGGCCCGGATATGCTTGACCCACCAGCCGGACAGTAACATCAGCAGGCGCGAGTCCAGGCAGTCATGCTTGCCGGCGAAATAGTCGCACCGCAACCGATCGAACTGGGTGGTGAACTTCTGGTGCTCCTCACGGTGCCGGTCGGCGGCCGCATAGGAGATTTCGGCCATCAACCGTTCCTCACGCGCAAAGTGATCCCGCACATAGGTCGTGATCTGGCCGATGGTCGACTTGATGGCTTCCGGTGCGCCGCCCTGGGCAATGCTGTCATTCAGCGTGTTGAGCATGATGATGATACTGCGGTGCTCGTTGTCGATCTCGTCATGGCCCAATGCCAGATCAACTGTCCAGGCGACCAGCGACATGTGTTTCTCCCCCATTTCATGGCGAGGCAATCTGCCCGCGGCCGGCGCACGGTATCCGATTCCACAGCTTGGGTATAGATATCCCATCCGACTGGTATGGCCTGGAGTTGGGTCGGTCAAGGTTTCCGCAGAGGCACGGCGCCCTGCCCGCCCGGTCGCCCTCCCGCCGCCAGCGTATTCACCAGATCCAGATACTGCGGCAGGCATACGGTCTTGAGGTCGTAGCGCTCGATCACCGTTTGCCGGGCGGCCAGGCGTAGCGCTGCCAGACGGGTGGGATGGTCGAGCACATGGTCGATGCGGTCGGCCAGGCCGGTCTGATCGAAGAAGTCGACCAGCAGGCCGTTGACGCCGTCCTCGATCACCTCCCGCACCGGCGGGGTTGCCGAGCCGATCACCAGACAGCCGGCTGACATGGATTCCAGCATCGACCACGACAGCACGAACGGATAGGTCAGGTAGATGTGGACCGCTGAAATCTGGAGTACGCGCAGATACTGCACATAAGGCAGTGATCCCAGGATGTGGACGCGGCTGTGGTCGATCTGATCGCCGACTTCGGCCTGCATCCTTTTCAGATAGGTCTCGCCCTCGGGCAGGCGCTTGCCATAGCTGACTCCGTCGGCGCCGACGATGATCACCTGGGCCTGGGGCCGTCGCCGCAGAATCTCAGGCAGGGTCCGCATGAAGACGTGAAAGCCGCGATAGGGTTCCAGGTTGCGGCTGACGAAGGTAATGACCTCGTCGCCGGCATTCAGCCGGGTGCCGTTCGGCAGGGTGGCGGTGGCCAGCAGGTCGGGTCTGACGGCTTGGGTGTCGACGCCCTCGTGGATCACCGACAGGGTCGGGTGATACAGCGGCGGATGGACGCGGCGTTGCCACTGGGTCGGCACCTGCCCCCAGTCGGCGGCGTGCAGTCCCAGCAGGTTGACGGTGTTCTTGATGCGCAGCCGTGGCCCGTCGTCCGGGACCAGGGGAAATTCCGGATCGAAACCGGTATCGGCGCCGCGCAGGTGGTAGAAGAACTCGAAATAGCCGAGCAGCGGTACCTTCGGCCAGATGTCCTTGATGAACAGGATCTCGCCCCAACCGTTATGGCCGATGACGATGTCGGGACGGAATCCTTCCTGATGCAACTCCATGCAGGCGCGCAGCACGGCCTGGCCGTACAGCACGCCGTTTTCGGCACCGCGCAGGTAATGGTGAGTCTGCCGCGCCGCGTCGCGTTGCGGCTTGTAGAGAATGCGCCGGACTCCCTCGGGCACAGCGTTGTCGCGCTGCGCCAATGCCACCACCTCATGCCCGGCGGCGACCAGATACTTGGCGACATGGGTGTACTGGCCGGGAAAATTCTGGTGGATGAACAGAACCCGCATCACCGCTTGCGCCCTTCTTTGCAGTGCAGCAAAATCCGTCCTTCCTGGTTCACGTCAACGTATGGAACGCCGATGAGCATCAAGCCTCCCCGCAAATTCTTCGAGCCCCTGGCCATCGGTGCGCCGCAGCCCTACCGTGAGCTGCCCACCGCTTTGGAGCGCATGATCCATTTCTTCCCGCCCCATGTCGAGAAGATGCGGGCCAAGCTACCCGAAATGGTGCGTCAGGTCGACGTGCTGCTGGGCAATCTGGAAGATGCGATTCCCGCCGATGCCAAGGAAGCGGCCCGGTTGGGATTCATCGAGGCGGCCCGTACCGTCGAGTTCGGCGCCACCGGCCTGTGGACGCGGGTCAACTGCCTGAACAGCCCGTGGTTCCTTGACGACGTGACGCAGATCGTTGCCGCGGTCGGCAACAAGCTGGACGTGGTCATGCTGCCCAAGGTCGAAGGGCCGTGGGATATCCATTATCTCGACCAGTTGCTGAGCCAGTTGGAAGCCCGGAACGGCGTGACCAAGCCGATTCTCATCCACGCCCTGCTCGAGACGGCGCTGGGTGTCGCCAATGTGGACGCCATCGCCGCGGCCAGCCCGCGCATGCACGGCCTGAGCCTTGGCCCGGCCGATCTGGCGGCGTCGCGCGGCATGAAGACCACCCGGGTCGGCGGCGGCCATCCGTTCTACGGCGTGCTGGAAGACGCCAAGCCCGGTCAGGCCGAGCGTGGCTTCCATCAGCAGGATCTGTGGCACTACACCATCGCCAGGATGGTCGATGCCTGTCAGGCCAGCGGCATCAAGGCGTTCTATGGCCCGTTCGGCGATTTCTCGGACGATGCCGCCTGCGAGGCGCAGTTCCGCAATGCCTTCCTGATGGGCTGTGTCGGCGCCTGGTCGCTGCACCCCAAGCAGATCGAGATCGCCAAGCGGGTGTTCAGCCCCGATATCGGTGAAGTGCTGTTCGCCAAGCGCATCCTCGAGGCCATGCCGGACGGCAGCGGCGCGGTGATGATCGACGGCAAGATGCAGGACGACGCCACCTGGAAACAGGCCAAGGTCATGGTCGACCTGGCCCGCCGTGTCGCCGCCCGCGACCCGGAGATGGCGGCCGCCTACGGGCTGTAATACAGCGGCCATTGAGGCCGCGGCCAAGCGCGGAGCGCGCCCGGCGAGGGCGGAGACGAGTCGCTTCAGCGACTCGTCGGCATAAGCTTCCTTACCCGCCCCACAGGCCGCGCCGCGCCTCCCGGGCGCGGCGCTCGGCATCGACCAGGACGTCCGGGGCATCGGCCAGACTCTGGGCGCCGCCGTTGAACAGCACCACCCGCGACAGGTCATAGTCGCCGACGCTGCAACGGTGGCGGCCGGCGCCGGTGGGGGCACAGACCACCTCGCGGCCGGCAATGAAGCGCTGCATCTGCTGGGCATAGCGGCCGTCACCCTGGACCCCGATCAGCCGGATCACCTGCCCGGCGATCACCAGGGTGCCGCTGTCCAGCACCTGCGGTACGCCGCGCAGTGATCCGGCGGCGGTGACGATCACCGGCTCGGCGGCGGCCGTCGGCGCCGAGTCTTTCAGACGCGCCAGCACCGGCCCGGCGGCGGTCATGAAATCGTGCCAGATGGCCGCGGGCAGTCGGGCGCCGGTAACCTGATGCATCGGCCGGTTGTCGTCGTTGCCGACCCAGACGCCGACCACCAGGGCGTCGTCGAAGCCGACGAACCAGGCGTCACGGTGCTCCTGGCTGGTGCCGGTCTTGCCGTAGCTGGTGTGGTCCAGCGCCGCGCCCGAGGCGGTGCCGACGGTCATCACCGCTTCCAGCAGGTCGAGCGCCTGGCGCCGATTCCACGGAGCGGGCCGCGGCTTGGCGCGGCGCAGATCGAACCCCCGATCACCAAGCCCCACCCGCCGCACTCCATAGGGCACCACCATGGCCGCGTCGGCGGCAACGGCGGCATAGGCGGCGGTCATTTCCAGCAGGGTGACGTCGGCGCTGCCCAGCGACAGGGCCGGCACCGCCAGCAGCGGCGAGCGCACGCCCATCGACCGGGCCTGTTCGGCCACGGCGCCCCAGCCGGTTTCCGACGCCACCTGTACCGCCACCGAATTCAGCGACAGGGCGAAGGCGTCGCGCAGGGTCACCGCGCCGCGATAGTCGTCGGCGAAATTGGCGGGCGCCCAGTTCCCCACCTGTACCGGCTCGTCGACGGCGGTGGTGTCGGGGGTCAGGCCGTGCTGCAATCCCGCCAGATAGACGAACAGCTTGAACAGCGAGCCGGCCTGTCGGTGGGCCTGGACGGCCCGATTGAATTGGCTGCTCTGGTAATCGCGGCCACCGACCATGGCCAGCACGGCACCATCGGGCGTCATCGCCACCAGGGCCGCCTGACTGGCTTCTCCTTTGCTCCCCTCGGCGGCCATGATCCTGGTGACCGTCTGTTCGGCCAGCTTTTGCAGCGCGGGCTCCAGAGTGGTCTCGACCAGCGCCGCCGGGGCGCCGGGGTTGAGCAGATCCGCCGCCTCGCCCGCCGCCCAGTCGGCGAAATAGGTCGACCCCGACGGCGGAGCCGGCAGCGCCACCGGTCGCGCCGGATGATCCTTGGCCGCCTGCGCCTCGGTGGCGGACAGCCAATCGGCCGCCACCATGGCGTCGAGCACCTGCGCGGCGCGGCGTTGGGCGAGCGCCAGGTCGCGAGTCGGTGCCGCGGCCGACGGCGCCCGGATCAGCCCCGCCAGCATGGCGGCTTCGGCCAGATCGAGCCGGGCCGCCGGCTTGTCGAAATAGCGCCACGCCGCGCCGTCGATGCCCCAGGCGCCGGCCCCGTAATAGATGGAATTCAGGTAGCGCTCGAGGATCTGCTCCTTGCTCAGGCGGCTTTCCAGCCACAGGGCGATCAGCATCTCGTGCAGCTTGCGGCGGAGGGTCCGGTCATGGGACAGGAAGGTGGCGCGGGCCAGTTGCTGGGTGATGGTGCTGCCGCCCTCGGTGATCGCGCCCGCCCGCAGATTGGCCCAGGCGGCCCGCAGGATGCCCTGGGGGTCGATACCCCCATGGTCGTAGAAGCGACGATCCTCAATGGCCAGCACCGCCTTGACCAGATAAGGCGGCAGCGCGGTCAGGGCCACCGCCTCGCCCTTGGTCACGCCGCCGTGGCCCAGCGGACTGCCATCGGCGGCGCGTACCGTCAGGGCGGCGCGCTGAACCGGTTCCGGGAGCCGGTGCTCGAGCGGCAGCGACAGCCCGGCCAGCACCAGCACCGTTCCCAGCATCACCAGGGCGAGCACCGCTCCGCTCAGCAGTCCGGCCCCCAGGCGCAGCATCCACCATCGCATCCGTCGGCCTCCGTCACTTTTACCGATGAGCCTGACGGCTCATCGACGCCCTCGCCGGGCGCGCTCCGCGCTTGGCCGCCGCCTCAATGGCGGCTGGTACCGCTGAGCCTGACGGCTCATCGACATATTACTTGGGGCGGGGAAGTGCGCGGGGAATCACCTCGGATGGAGAGGACGGCGGAGCGGAGGATGGAGCCCGCTTCAGGCTTGCGGCATGCCTGCCGCCGGCCAGACCTTGTTGGCGATCGGTCCGGTGTCGCCGGAACTCTCGACGTAATGGACCGCGTCCCCCGGCTTGAGGCGTTCGAAGTCGCCGTTGATCAGGGCGTTGCGGTGGAAATACAGCGAGGTGCCGGTGTTGGTGATCAGAAAGCCATGGTCGGGCTCCAGGTCGCGCACGGTCCCGTGGAACAGGTCGGGATGGACCTTGGTGTCGCCGCGCATCTTCTGCTTGTAGTCCTGGACCTGCCGCTCGGCGGCATCGAAGGCGTCGCGGATGGCGCGGTAGATGTCGGGCTGGACGTAGCGTTCATCGGCTTTGTGCGGTTCCCGGTTGACCGCCAGTTCCCCGCCCGGTACGCCAATGGTGATGAACACGGTATAGATGTTGCCCTTGCGGTGCTGGCGATGGGGGGCCTCGACGGCAACGCGGCATGAGGTGATGCGGTCGAAGAATTTCTCCAATCGAGCGACACGCTCGCGGATGGCGGCTTCGACGGCGTCCGAGCTGGACAGATTGTGAAAGCGGATCTCCAGAGGTACGTCCATGAGCGCATCCTTCTTTCAGTGGAGCATGGCCACGGCTCCCTTGTTCAGGTAAGACGCTTGGACGAGGGGAAAAAGGCCACTGCCGCGGCCTTACCCGGTTTGTCGGCGTTTTTGTCCATAGGATGGGGGCTTGGTGACCATGGATATCGGCCGCGCCTTCGGTGAAGCGCTGTCCCACTTCGAGTCGGGCCGCATGGCAGCGGCGCGTGTCCTGTGCCGCAGGATCGTGGTTGCGCAGGCCGGCTTCGGCGGGGCCCATTATCTGCTCGGCCTGATCGAGCTGGCCGCCGGCCAGCCGCGCAAGGCGCTGCCGTCGCTGCGCACGGCGGTCGAGCTGTCACCCAGCGCCCAGGCGCCGCGCATGGCCCTGGCGCGGGCCCTGGCCAGGACCGGCCAGCGGGATGCCGCCCTGGACGAATACGAGCGGGCGCTGGCCTTGGGGCCGAGCCCCGACGGCGAGTCGGAGCGTGCGGCCCTGCTGCGCGGCGCCGGCCGTCTCGACGAGGCGCTGTGCCATTATCGCGCCGCGCTGGCGCTGCGCCCGGAACTGCCCGAGGCGCTCAACGATCTGGGGGCGCTGCTGGTCGAGACCGGCCGCGCCGAGGAGGCCGAGCCGCTGCTGGCCCGCGCCCTGGAGTTGCGGCCGGGCTGGCCGGCGGCGCTCAACAATCACGGCGTGGCTCTGTTGGCGCTGCGGCGCACCGGGGACGCGGCGCTGTGCTTCGCCCAGGCGGCGGATGCCAAGCCGGATTTTGCCGCCGCTCATCGCAATCTGGCCGATGCGCTGCTGCTGCTTGGTCGTCACGACGAGGCCGAAGCATCGGCCCGCACGGCGCTGCGCCATGACCGCAAGGATGGCCGCGCCTGGCTGGCGCTGGCGCTGGTTCAGAAGGCCAAGGGCGAGTCGGCGCGTCCGGCGCTGGAGGCCGCGGTGCGACTCGACGCTGGTCTGGTGCAGGCGCATGTCCTGCTGGGGGAAACGGCGGTGGAGGCGGGCGACCGGGCGGCGGCGGAGCGCCATTTCCGCCGCGCCGTCGAGGCCGACCCGTTGGACCAGTTCGGCGCCCGCCTGCATCTGGCTGTCGTGACCGGCGCCCCGGCCCCGGACCGTGCGCCCGACGCCTATGTGCGGCGGCTGTTCGATCAGTATTCGGAACGGTTCGACCAGTCGTTGTTGAACAATCTCGATTACCGCGGCCCGGCCCTGCTGCGTCAGGCGGTCGAAGAGGTGATGGGCACCGCCGGCGGCTGGGCGGTGCTTGACGCCGGTTGCGGCACCGGTCTGGTCGGCGAGGTGTTTCGGCCGCTGGCGACACGACTCGACGGTATCGACCTGTCGCCGCGCATGGTCGACAAGGCGGCCGAGCGCGGCCTGTACGACGACCTGACGGTCGGCGATCTGGTGATGGCGATGCAGGCCCGTCCCGGCCGTTACGACCTGATCGTCGCCGGTGACGTGTTCGTCTATCTCGGCGACCTGACGGCCGCCTTCTTCACCGCGGCCCAGGCGCTCCGGCCCGGCGGCGCCCTGGCCTTTTCGGTGGAGCGATCGGAACGCGGCATCGTTCTCGGCCCGACGCTGCGCTACGCCCATGATCGCGAGTCGCTGGTCGCCACCGCCGCCACGGTCGGGCTGCGTCCGGTCCTGCTGCGCCCAGACTCGACCCGGACCGAAGCCGGACAGCCGGTGCCGGGGTGGATCTGCGTGATGCAGCGGTAGTGGTAAGCGAGTTAAAAACCCGGGCACGCAGGTGCAGCATGCGTCTTGGTTTGGCCAAAGGCCATGGTGCACGCTCCCTCTCCCGCTGGCGCTATGGAATGCACAGATGTTGCACTGCATCATCCAAAAAGGCGTCATTCCCGCCAAAGCGGGAATCCATCAGCCTATCCGTCAGAATAAGCAGCGTCCACTATGATGCGGTGCGAAGGCAAAGGGCATCCCCTGCACCGCCGTACCAGACGTCAACATCGCATGGATCCCCGCTTTCGCGAGGATGACGATCTGCTTTGTAATTCGCGCCT
>OBEQ012215142.1_pt1 | contig 31999 bp, 32 predicted proteins | sample 1670901 | NCBI WGS metagenome assembly OBEQ01 (sample SAMEA104232315, study PRJEB22302) | groundwater metagenome | biome: forest; feature: aquifer; material: groundwater | place: USA | collected 2011-08-07 | depth 5.4 m | reverse complement strand
GTCGAAAATGTCCGTGTGCGAGGATCGAGGATGGGGGTCAGCAAAGGCAAGACGTCTGATCGATAGCTTCCTGGATATGCGCGCTCGCGCGCCTGCATCGCCTCCACCACCTGCCGGAACGTCGTGCCCGTGTCCGTGAGAAGCTCCTCCGTCGTGAGCATCTCTTCTAGTCCGCCTTGCCTCCTCGCGGGTTTGGACTCAGAATCCACGCGCTGGAATGCCATGGCGTACACCTCTGAGCTGGATGATGCCTTCGGCTTAACCATCAGCCACAAGCCGAGCGCAGCGTCAGAGGCCAGCACATACTGTGCTCGAGGACCTTTGTCCATCGCCCGAATCAACGCCTTTTGCTCTGCGCTTACCGCCTGAAAAGCTTGCTTCACCAACCACCGCACTGTCGTCTTTGGCACAACACCCTTTAATGGAACAAAGGTTTGCCGAGGGTCCGACGCCCAGGACTCAGCCATCGGGTCTCCTAGACCGACAATGGCTCTATTCTCCCTGGAACGACGGATACGGAACAGCAAGCCATTGTTGGACCCCGGAGCGTTGCTATGCAAATGGATCCACCACTGATCGCGAGCGCCTTTCACCAAGTGGTATCTGGTGCTGACACGCTCAAAACCGACGCTACAACGGCTTGGATCCTCCCGAACGTTCCGCATCAGTTCGCGCAGTTCTCTCCGAACCCAATAACGCACATTGCTCACCCCGTGTTTTGGCACCCGCTCCTGCTGCTCCTCCATCCCGGCCTGGGTTTTCCGCAAGAGCTCGATGGCTTGCGAGAAGCGTACTCCACGCTGCGAGGGCGGCAATTGCTGGACGAGCGCCGGTGGGATTGCCCCGTGGTCTTGGAGCCAGGCGATCGTCAATGTCGTGAGGCGATTGAGCCAGACCGATTCACGAGTCCGGCCCTCCCCCTGATCGAGCAATGGGGCGTGCGTTTGGAGGTCGCGCGTCAGTTGGTCGAGTGTCGCTTCATTGAGCCCCTCGATCACGTGTTGGGCGTGCTGGCGCGTCTCCTGAACCGACAGGCCACCCCCGGTGGCAAGTGAGCTCCCAACGGCCGCCCAAGGGAAGTGGCTTAAGATCGCGCGGCGGATCTCGCGGGACGGTGGGAGGGACTCGCCGCGGAAGAGCGCGTCCCGGTACGGCGTGAGTGCCTTGACGATAGGAGATGAGCTCTCCGTGGTTAATGCCGGCATGGCGGACTCAAACGTCCCGTACTGGATGCGCTCTGCAACGCCCCGGTGGTTGATCCCTCGAGAGACCACGATGGCGGCGCCAGGGTGATCCGCCATCAGCTGTTGCACGAGACTGGCAAACGCTCGATCACGGATATCATCCGAACGCTGTCCCTCGACGAACCATGTGGTCATGAGCCGGGTTGCGGCGGCTTCATCTCGGGCACTGTACAACGCCCGCCGGGCCTGATTCATGGCAAACCGCTCGCGCAGATGCGCCGTGACCGCCGCCAAAGGGGCCTGCTCATACCGGGCGTGGACCGTTGGGTGCGTGGCCACATACTGAAGGATCGAATCCTCCGTCGAGGCGATGCGCTCCACACGTTGGGGGAGATCCCAGAACTCCCGCAGGGCCTGATCGAGAGCCGCATGTATGCGTGGCTCGTCAAGCGTCTCAGGCCCGGTCACCTGCTGGGCGAGGCCCGGGTGGACTTTGTCAAGGTGCACAAGGTCGGGGGCATGTTCCCGCACCACATAGATCTCCGAATACGTCTTCGAGAGTTGATCGAGGGTGTCGATCACGGTGTCTATCTGGTGCGGCGAATGATAATCAAAGAGCCAGACGACGCGGCCCGGCGGGGCCGTCATCCGGTGGTAGAGCGCCGGCAAACCAAACACCACCGTAACCCCGGCGGCCACCATCCCGATCGCTCCCATCCCCACCATGTGCCGTCGGGTCATGCCGTACGTGAAGGTCGGCGCCAATGCATCCCACGCGGCATTTTTGATGCCGGGCCCTTTGCCATGCATCCGCGCCGAGAAATCGCCGGCACTCGCGAAACGGCCATGCGCCGCCCGCTCCTGTGCAATCGCCGCTGCCATCACTGGGGGCACGCCATGTTGGGTCAGTGCGGCCTCGTCCGCGCTGTTGACATTGACTGGCTGTTCCCTCCTGAGGATATCTTCGAGGCCGGCTTTGTCCATGTGCGGACGCAACGCGTAGGCAGGGCTGGGCACGATGAGTGCCAGGATGAGCCAGGTGCTCAAGAAACGGTCGGGTCTTAGACGGAATAGCCTGCGGACATGCATGATAGAAAAAGTATACCTGGCAAGGAGGGGGAATGCAAGGAGTCTATACAAGATTTATTTTACATTAACACTCTTTCTCTAGGGGACGACATTCACCAGTTTATTGGGCACGACGATGATCTGGCGGGGGGCCTTCCCCTCGAGCCATTTCTGGACGGTGAGGTCGGCCAGCGCCCGCTCGCGCACCTCGGCCTCCGGCAGGTCGGCCGGCATCGTCAGCCGGGTGCGCACCTTCCCGTTCACCTGGATCGGGAGCGTCACCTCGGCGGTCTTGAGCGCGGCGGGATCGTAGGTTGGCCACGGGGCGCGCGCCAGACTGCCGGGGTGCCCGAGCTGCTCCCACAGTTCGTCGGCCAGGTGCGGGGCGAATGGTGAGAGGAGCTGCACCAAGGCCTCGGTGCCCTCGCGCAGGCCGGGCGCGGCGGAGTCGAGTGGGACCAGCGCATTCAGCAACTCCATGAGCGCGCTGATCGCCGTGTTGAATTTGAACGCCTCGAGATCGTCGGTCACCTTCTTGATCGTGGCGTGCACGGTTCGACGCAGATCGGGGTCGAGCGGGGTGTCACCCTTGACCTTGTCCGCGAGCGTCCAAACCCGGTTGAGGAATCGGGCGACCCCCTCGATAGCCCGCTCGTTCCATTCCAGCTGGTCCTCCGGCGGCGCGGCGAACAGGATGTAGACCCGCACGGCGTCGGCGCCGTACCGCGCGATCAGCTCATCGGGGTCCACGACGTTGCCGCGGGACTTCGACATGACCGCGCCGTCCTTGAGCACCATGCCCTGCGTGAGCAGCCGCTGGAACGGTTCATCCACGCTGAGCAATTTCTGGTCGCGCAGGAATTTCGTGAAGAACCGGGCATAGAGCAGGTGGAGGATCGCATGCTCGATCCCGCCGATGTACTGATCCACCGGCATCCAGTAGGCGGCGTCGGCGGGCCGGAACGGGAGGGCCGTGTCAGTCGGGCTAACGTACCGCAGAAAATACCAGGACGAATCAATGAACGTCGCCATCGTGTCGGTCTCGCGGCGGGCAGGGGCACGGCAGGTGGGACAAGGCGTCTCGACGAAGGCCCGCACTTTCGCGAGCGGACTGCCCCCTTCCCCGGTCAGCGGGGCCTCGGCGGGCAACTCGACGGGCAGCTGTGACTCGGGGACCGGCACCACCCCACAGGTGGCACAATAGATGATCGGGATTGGTGTCCCCCAGTAGCGCTGGCGGGAAATCAGCCAGTCGCGCAGGCGCCACTGGACTGTGCGCTTCCCCATCCCCTGCGACTCCATCCAGGCCGCGATCTCGCGCTTCGCCGGCTCGCTCGGCCGGCCGTCGAACTGCGCGGAGTGGACCATCGTCCCGGGGCCCTCGTGCGCCTCCGTCCAGGTTGAGGCATCATCCCCGCCCTCCGGCGGGCGAATCACGACCCGCGCCGGGAGCCGGTGCGCCCGCGCAAAGAGGAAGTCGCGCTGGTCGTGCGTCGGCACGGCCATGATGGCCCCGGTGCCGTACTCCATCAGCACGTAGTCCGCCACCCAGATCGGGACGGCCTCCTGATTCACCGGGTTGATCGCAAACGCCCCGGTGAAGACGCCGTCCTTCGGGCGGTCCGCCGAAAGCCGCTCCTGCTTGGAGGCCCGACGGACACGGGCCTGGAACGCCTGCACGGCCGCGGCCTCCGGCCGGCCCGCGATGAGCTGGGGCACGAGCGGGTGCTCGGGGGCCAGCACGACGTAGGTGGCGCCGAAGATCGTGTCGGGGCGCGTGGTGAAAACCGGCAGGCGCGTGCCACTCCCTTGCAGGGTGAATCCGATCTCGACCCCTTCGCTCCGGCCGATCCAATTGGCCTGCATGGTCCGCACCCGCTCCGGCCAGTCGGTCAGCTGTGCCAGATCCTCGAGGAGCTCTGGGGCGTAGGCGGTGATCTTCAGAAACCATTGTTCCAATTCCTTCGGCTGGATCGCCGAGTCACAGCGCCAGCAGTTCCCCTCGATTACCTCTTCGTTGGCGAGCGTGGTCTGGCAGGAGGGGCACCAGTTGACCGGCGCCTTCGCCCGGTAGGCGAGCCCCCGCTCGACCATCTTCAGGAAAATCCACTGATTCCACCGGTAGTAGGCCGGCTCGTGCGTGGCCACGCGGCGGGACCAATCGTAGGAGAGCCCGAGCCGCTTGAGCTCACGCTCCATCTGGGCGATGCACTGGTCGGTCCAGGCGCGGGGGGCCACGCCCCGCTTGATCGCGGCGTTCTCCGCCGGCTGGCCGAACGCATCGTACCCCATCGGGTGCAGGACGTTGAAGCCGCACCGCCAGCGATAGCGGGCCAGGACGTCGCCGATCGTGTAGTTGCGCACATGGCCCATGTGGAGGCGGCCCGAGGGATACGGGAACATCTCGAGGAGATAGGACTTCGGGCGGGTGGGATCGGTGGCCGCGCGGAAGAGGCCCTGGGCCTCCCACGCCGACTGCCACTTCGGCTCAATCTCTGCGAAGGGATAATTCATCGAAGGATGGTGACGTGTCAAGTGGTGGAGCTGGCCGGGATCGAACCGGCGACCTCCTCAATGCCATTGAGGCGCTCTCCCAACTGAGCTACAGCCCCGAAACTCGAAGATGGTTCAGTGTAGCGGCGACTGACTTGGCTTGTCAATCACTTCACGGGCCGGCGGCGAGCCCGAACCAGCAGGACGACGCCGAACACGACGAGATAGCTGATCACCCCGAGCGCGATGGCCAACAGCAGGCCGCCGACGAGTATCTGTGCGACGACGTTCACCGCCAACCAGGTGAAGGGGTGCGCGCCGAGGAGCCAGCGGCCGACGGCATAGCTACCCAGGTAGACGAATGGGGTGGTGAACGGATTCACCAGCAGCGACCCGGCCACCATGATCGGGGCATTCAATCGGAGGATCGCCGCGCAGGCCGCCGCCGCGAGCGCCCCCGTGCCCGGCAAAATCCCGATGGCTACGCCGAGGCCGAAGGCGAACGCCAGCTCATGCGGCGTCCCGTGGAAATTCCACAGCGGCGCCAGCCGCTGGCGCCACCAGGCGTTCACGCCGACGGTTTCTGAGCGGCGGCGAACGCCCTGATCCCCTCGAACACCTCGACGGGGAGCAGGAAGACGACGGTGTTCGACGCGGTCGGGCCGAGTCCATCGATTGTCTGGAGCGTGCGCAGCTGCATCGCGCCCGTCGAGGCGAGCATCGTGCGGGCGGCGGCCGCCAGATTGTCCGCGGCCAGCTTATCCCCCTCGGCCTTGGTGATCGTGGCCCGTTTCTCCCGCTCGGCGGAGGCCTGCCGAGACATCATCTTCTTCAGTTCCTCCGGCATGTCGATGTCCTGCACCTTGATGCCGCTGACTTCGAGGCCCCAGGTCTTGCTCTCCGCCTCGACATTTTTCTGGATCGCCTGGCTGATCTGTTCGCGCTCCGCCAGGAGCTCGTCCAGCGACATCCCGCCGATCACGTCCCGCAGCGCCGCCTGCGCGTACTGCGAGAGCGCGTAGCGGTAGTCCTGCACCTTGATGACGGCGATCTCGGCGTTGGCCACCTGGTAGTAGACCACGCCATTGATCGAGACGGGGACATTGTCCTTCGTGATCACCTGCTGCTTCGGAATCTCCTGCGTGACGATGCGCATATCCACCGTGCGCGTCCACTCGACGATCGGGAGAATGAGGTTCGGCCCGGGATGCAGGGTGCGGCTATAGCGGCCCAGCGTGAACACGATGGTGGTCTCATACTGTTGGACGATACGCAAACTGAGCACCGCCAGCAGAAAGCCGATGGGGATGAGGAACATCGTCATACGTGCCTCCTATTCAGATCGAGCACTCATACAGCCCAGTTGTGATGTGCCGGGGGTGGGAGTCGAACCCACATGGGGTTACCCCCGCGGGTTTTTGAGACCCGTGCGTCTGCCATTCCGCCACCCCGGCGTGGCACGAGCGGTCAACCCTCTTCGAACGGGCCGATCTTCCGGTATTTCTCGTAGCGCTGTTGGACGAGGGTCTCGGGATCCAGCTCATTCAACTGTTTGAGGGATTTCGAGAGAGAGGCCTTCACCGCCTCGGCGGTGGCCGCCGGATCGCGATGCGCGCCACCCAGCGGCTCGGGGATCACTTCATCAATCAATTCCTTCTCCAGGAGCTCGGCAGCGGTTAGTTTCAGGGCGGCGGCCGCCTCGGGGGCCTTCGCCCGGTCTTTCCAGAGAATCGCCGCGCACCCCTCCGGAGAGATCACGGAGTAGTAGGCGTTCTCGAGGACGGCCACCCGGTCACCGACGCCGATGCCGAGCGCCCCGCCGGAGCCCCCCTCGCCGATCACCACGCAGAGAATCGGCACCTCCAGCCGAGCCATCTCGCGGAGATTGAAGGCGATCGCCTGGGACTGACCGCGTTCCTCGGCCCCGACCCCGGGATAGGCGCCGGGGGTGTCAATAAAGATGAGGATCGGGAGATGAAACTTGTCCGCCATCTGCATCAGCCGCAACGCCTTCCGGTACCCCTCCGGGTGGGCGCTGCCGAAGTTGCGCATGAGATTCTCTTTCGTGTCGCGCCCCTTCTGATGGCCGAGCACCAGCACCTTCTGCCCCTCGAAGATCGCAAACCCGCCGATGATCGCCTTGTCGTCGCCGAAAAGCCGGTCGCCGTGCAGTTCCACGAAGCCGGTCATCAGCATGCTGATGTAGTCGAGGGTGTAGGGGCGCTGTGGATGGCGGGCCAGCTGCACCCGCTGCCAGGGGGTCAGCTGGGCATAGACCGACTTGCGGGCCTTCTCGAGCTTCTCCTCGAGGCGCTTGACCTCGCTGGCCACGTCGAGGTGCTTGTCGCGGTTGAGGGCCCGGAGCTCTTCGATCTTGCGCTCGAGCTCATGGATCGGCTTCTCGAAATCCAGGATCATCGCCATGGCGATCAGCCGACGATGGTGACGTCGGTGCCGATGGGGAGGAAGGTGTAGAGTTCCTCGACATCTTCATTGCGCATGCGGACACAGCCGGCGGTCACTGATTGGCCGATCGTCGAGGCGTCGGTCGTGCCGTGGATCCCGTAGCTTGGCTTGGAGAAGCCCATCCAGCGGGTGCCGAGGATATTCTCCGGGCTGCCCGGTGGGATGATGCCGCGGGCCGTGTACCAGGGGGGATCCACGAGCCGGTTGACGATCGTGAAGGTGCCGACCGGCGTCTGGTCCTCGCGCCCGGTGGAGACCGTGTACACCTTGATCACCTCTTCATTGGCTTTGAGGGTCAGGGTGTTCTGTGATTTGTCCACGATGACGCTGAACGTCACGCGGGGGACGCGGAGCGGCCGCCCGACGAGGATCTTGTCATGCGGGATGTGATTCACGACGCGGAGGAGCTCGACCGTCGTGCGGTGCTGGCGGGCGATCTTCCCCAACGTGTCACCGAGCTCCACCGTGTAGTCCTGATAGAAAGGGGCATCCGGCATGGGGCTGGGAGTCAGAAGGAGGTGGATGTTGATGTCCCCGAGCCGCTGCTGCGCTTGGATCGCCTCGGCGCTGGTCGGATATTCCTGTAGGATCTGCTGGTAGGTGCCTCGGGCCTCCAACCATTGCTCGTGAGCCACCGCATGGTCGGCTGTGGTCAGGAGCGTGCGGGCGGTGCTGTTGGAGGAGGCGTCCGTCGAGACGGCTGGCGCGGGGGCCGGTTTCGCCGGGGCGGTGGCTGGGCGGGCGGACTTTGCCGAGCCGATCGTGGCGGCCAATGGCAGCGGCGGCGGTACGATCGACGGCTTGGCCCCGTGCGTCCGCGTGCCCGCCCAAAATCCCAGAGTTAGCGCCACGACGACCGCGCCGCCGACGCCCACCATCATCCATCGCTCGCGCATTAGCCCCTCACACAGAAGATGCCGATGAGAATCCCCAGCGCTCCCCCGACGAATACCTCGACCGGGGTATGTCCCAAAAATTGAATCACATGGCCCTCGGCGATCGACCGCTTCCAGTAGATGTCATCGAGCATCGCGTTGAGCGCCCGTGCCTGCTGGCCGGCCGCCCGCCGCACCCCCTGGGCATCGAACATGGTCACCAGCGCGAAGATCAGCGACACCGCAAAGAGCGGCGAGTCCCATCCCTTGGTCAGCCCCACCGCCGTCGTCAGAGCGGAGACCCCGGCCGAATGGGCGCTGGGCATGCCGCCGGTGCCGACGAGCCATCGAAAATTGAAGCGCCGCTGTCGGACCACGCCCCCGAGCACCTTGAAACCCTGGGCCACAATCCAGCCTAGAACCGCCGCGAGAAGCGGGCGATTCGTCACTAAATGATGGAAGATTCGAGTGAGCACCTTGACAGTCGGCCTCGGGAGTGTTAGGGTAGTCGCTACCCCGCTCGTGGCGAAACATATTACCACAGCCGCGACGATGCTCGCAACCGTTGCCTCACGAACTTTACTCGGCCTCGACGCTCTGCCGGTCACGGTGGAGGTGGACGTAGCCCCCGGTCTGCCCACGGTGGTCTTGGTCGGCCTGCCGGATGCCACGGTCAAGGAGAGTAAGGACCGGATCAAGGCGGCGCTCATCAACAGCCAGTTCGAATGGCCGGTCAAGCGGCTGACGATCAATCTCGCCCCAGCCCATCTGAAGAAGGCGGGCCCCGCCTTCGATCTGCCGATTGCTCTGGCGGTCCTCGCGGCGACCGGCCAGCTGCCCCCGGAGGCGCTGGCAGGGACCACGGTGGTCGGAGAGCTGGCACTAGATGGGGCGGTGCGGCCGGTGGCCGGGGCGCTGCCGATTGCGCTGGCCTGCAGGCGCGACCACCGGCAGGGGACGGGGCGCCTGCTCGTGCCCGCCGCGAATGCGGCGGAGGCGGCCGCCGTCCAGGGCTTGCCGGTCTACCCCTTGCGATCGCTGGCGCACACCGTCGAATTCCTGAAGGGGGACTGCGCGCTCGATCCGGTCACCACGGCGGTGCCGGAGGAGGTGGCCTCCACCGACGATCCGCTTGATTTCGCCGAGGTCCGGGGGCAGGCGCTCGCCAAGCGGGCGCTCGAGATTGCCGCGGCCGGGAACCATAACGTAATCCTCGTTGGGCCCCCCGGCACCGGCAAATCCATGCTCGCCAAACGCCTGCCGACCATTCTCCCGCCGATGACCTGGGAAGAAACGTTGGCGACGACGGCGATCCACTCGGTGGCAGGGCTCACGGTACAGGGGGATCAGCTCGTGCGGGCGCGGCCGTTCCGGGCGCCGCATCACACGATCTCGGACGTCGGGTTGGTCGGCGGAGGCACGCATCCGCGACCTGGCGAGGTCTCCATCGCCCACCACGGCGTGCTGTTCCTCGATGAGCTGCCGGAGTTCCATCGGGGGGCGCTGGAGGCGCTACGCCAGCCACTCGAGGATGGCCAGGTGACGGTGACGCGGGCGGCACGGGCACTCACCTTTCCCGCCCGCTTCATGCTGGTGGCCGCGATGAATCCCTGCCCCTGCGGCTACTTCACCGATGCCCGCCGGGCCTGCCACTGCCCGCCGACGCAAATCCAAAAATACCGCCGTAAGATCTCGGGGCCGTTGTGGGATCGGATGGACCTCCACGTCTCCGTGCCGGCGATCGGCTTCGCGGAGCTGACGGACGGACGCGTCGAGGAACCCTCGTCGGCGATCCGGGCCCGGGTGGTCGCCGCCCGCCGGCGGCAGCTCGACCGGTTCTCGGGGGAGCGGATTTGGGCCAACGCGCAGATGGGGTCGCGCGCCCTCAAACGCCACGCGGCCCTGCCGGCCGACGGGCGCCAGCTCCTGAAAGCCGCGATGACCGACCTCGGGCTCTCCGCCCGGGCCTACGACCGGATCTTAAAGGTGGCCCGCACGATCGCCGATCTCGCCGGGGCCGACACGCTGCGCACCGAGCATCTCGCCGAGGCGATCCAGTACCGCGCCCTCGATCGGGCGGTCTACGGGTAGACAGCATGAGGCGGCTGCGGGAGAACCCGCAACCGCCTCATGAGTTCAGAGTGCCGTCGGGTAATTAGGCTGCGACCCGGTGGGGCGCCGGATGTTTGCCGTTCTTCGGCACGACATGCTCGACGAGCCAGTCGCGCGTCTGGCCAAGCCGTTCGGCGGCCACCTCGCGCAACTGCTCCGTCTGCCGGGCGAGCTGCTTCTTCGCCAAGGTCAACTGCTTAGCGGTCGTGCGCCCATACGCTCGGATTTTCATCCCGATGCGCCGGCGAGTGACCGCCCCGGAGGCCGGAGCAAACAGCAGCGCCAGTACGCTACCGGCGGCTGCTCCAATCGCCAACGCCCCAATCGTCACTCCCATCTGATTCGGTCGACCTAGTGCTTTCATAGAATGATTCCTCCTTTTAGTCATCAGGATTCCTGATGATTCCGGTGCACCCCTTGCCTGCCATTCCCAAATCGGGCCGCAAACATGTGGCGGGCCCGAGTGGCCGCCACGGCCACCTGGTCTAAAAAAGTGGACGCCGTCTGACAGGTCCGGGCCACGACGCCGGTTACCTGATGCGTCGCCGCGTTGGTTCGCGTCACAAGTTGGCGCACCTGCGTGGCCACGCGGCCGGCGTCACGGAGCGCCCGGTCACACAGCGGGAGTGTCGTCTGTCGGAGATGGGTGAGGGTACGGCGAACTTCCCGGGCGGTGAGCGCAACGATGACGGTCAGGGCGACCGCGCAGACGGCCGTCACGCCACCAAGTACCAGCATCAACAATCCGTGATCCACTCGCACACTCCTTCGGCAACCCAGCCACCCTGCCGACAACTGGCGTCAGGGCCTGTGGCTTTGCGTCTCCCGATTACTCGGGATTTGCCTTTCTCGTGAATGTCAAATGACCACTCGCTACTACTCGCCAGTGCAAGTATGCCTGATGATACGCCCGGGCGTCAAGACCCCTGGAAAATTTTTTTGATGCTAGAATGAGACCATGCGTCGACTCCTCGGGGCCTTGCTGGCCCTCGGCCTCGCCGGCTGTGCCACCGGGTACAATGCCGGCACATCGAAGGAAGAAATCATCCTGATCGACACGGATCGCGAGGCCCGGATGGGGGCCGCGATCAACAAACAGATCGCGAGCTCGAAGGAATTCAAGATCTCGAATGATCCGGCGATCCTCGAGCGGCTGGACCGATTGGGCCAGCGGCTGGCGGCTGTCTCTGACCGCAAGGAGTTGACCTATCACTTCACCCTGTTGGAGTGGGACGAGGTGAATGCCTTCGCCGTGCCAGGGGGTTACATCTACGTCTCGAGCAAGTTGGTCGAACTCGCGAAGAGTGACGATGAGTTAGCGAGCGTCCTGGCCCACGAGATCGGCCACGTCGTGGCCAAGCACAGCATCAAGCGGCTCCAAGCGTCGCTCGGGGCAACGGCGCTGGAGATCCTGGTGGCCGCCGCGGGGAATCCCGATGCGCGCACGATGCGCGGTACGCAGGTAGCGCTAGATCAATTGTTCCTCGCCCATTCGCGCCAAGATGAGCTCGAGGCAGATATGCTGTCGGTGCGGTATCTGAAGCGCGCCGGCTTGAATGCGGAGGCGGCCCTGGCCTTCATGGCGCGGATGCAGGCCTACCAGCGGAAGCAACCGCTGCGTTCCTTCAGTTATGCACGCACCCACCCGTACTTCGACGACCGGATCCGGATGATCAAGCAGGCGGTCCGGGGCCAGGTGGACTTCGAGGATTACATCAACATGAGCCCCGAAACCCGGTGAGGGGTCGCCTGCTACGGCTGGGGATCACGGCCGCCGCCTGTCTGTGGATTGTCCATCTGGTGGATCTGCGGCAGCTCGGTGCCGCAATGCGGCAGACCAATCGCTGGGGCCTCGGGCTCGCCTGCCTCCTCTATCTGGTCGCGCTCCTCACCTGCTGCGTCCGCTGGCACGTCTTGCTCGCCCCCACGCACCCCCAACCATTTCGGCAAGTCCTACGGTGGTTCCTGATCGGGGCATTCTTTAACACGCTCCTGCCGACGACGATCGGCGGGGACGTCATTCGCATTCAAAGAGCCGGGCGCGCGATCGGCAACTGGTCCCAAGCCGCCGCCACCGTGCTGCTCGACCGGGTGAGTGGGTTTATCGCGATGTTCAGCATCGGGGCGACGGCGACGCTGATCGCCCTGCCGAAGATTCACGACCCAGTCATCCTGCAAGGCGTGCTGGGGTTGACAGGCCTGTTCACCCTCATCCTGGGGTGTCTCGTGAGTCCAGGGCTGCTCCGAGGGGTACTCGCGCCGCTCGGATGGCTGCGGCTCCACCGCCTGCACGACGCCGCGCAGGAATTCCAAACACTTCTGCACGTTTACGGACGGCATCCGCGGGCGTTGGGGCTGGCCCTCGGCTGCTCATTCGTCGCACAGGGGATCGGGATGTGGTTGTATTGGGTCGTGGCCCGCGCAATGGGCATTTCCCTGCCCCTCTGGGCGGCGTTCGTCTTCGTCCCCATCCTGATGATGATTGCCGTGCTGCCAATTTCGCTGAATGGGCTCGGGATCCGAGAGGGGGCGGCGATCCTGCTGTTCGGATCGCTGGGGATTCCGAATGCCGAGGCGCTCGGCTTGTCGCTCGTCTGCGCGGCGATCCCGGCGGTCTCGGGAGTGTGGGGGGCGATCGTCTTCGTCAGCGACCGGACGAACAGCCCGGCCGCGTGCCGCGCGTAAGCGGCGCAGTTACTTCCCGATACAGAACTGTGAGAAGATGGTCGCGAGGAGCTCGTCATTCGCCGTCTCCCCGGTAATCATCCCCAGTTGATCCAGGGCCTCCCGCACCTCCACCGCCACCAGATCCGGGGAGACCTGGTCGTCCAGGGCCACGCGAGCCCGCCGCACCGCCTCAAGGGTTTCGCGAAGCGCCTGTTGGTGCCGCAAGTGGGTGACCAACGGCACATCACCGTTCCCGCCCAACTCCGGCCGAATGACCTGGAGCAGCTGCGCCTCCAGAACCTCTAGTCCCCGCGCGTCGCGCGCCGCGACGGAGACCACCGGGGCCGAGGGCGCCAACGCCTGAACGGCCTCGGGGGTAAGCCGCGCCGGGAGATCTGCTTTATTCATCGCCACGATCGTCCGTCGATCCTGCACCAACGCTGCCACCGCCAGATCCTGGGGCGTCAACGGCTCGGAACCATCCACGACCCACAGAGCGAGATCGGCGCAGGCAAGCGCCTCGCGGCTCCGCTGGACTCCCGCGCGCTCAATAGGATCAGCGGAGTCGGTGACTCCCGCCGTATCGACCAGCCGGAGCGGCAGGCCCTCGAGCATCACAAGTTCCTCCAGCGTATCGCGGGTGGTGCCGGGGATCGGCGTCACAATCGCCCGGTCGCGCCGGAGCAGCGCATTCAGGAGACTAGATTTCCCCACGTTGGGCCGCCCGCAGATCACGGTCAGACACCCTCCAACCTGGGTGCGGTTCCGCTCGGCGGCCGCCAGCCAGCGCGCCAGCTCTTCGGCGAGGGAGGCGAGCGTCTGGTTGAGTACCTCGGTGGACCAGATCGCGTGCTCCTCGCCGGGGAAATCAACGTGAACTTCCAGGTGAGCGAGCGTGGTCAGCAACCGTTCGCGCACGGACTGGAGCCGCGCCGAAAGCCCGCCTCGCAGTTGTTGCAGGACGGCGGTGGAGGCCCCGTCGTGCGTGGCGCGAATCAGTTGGAGGACCGCCTCAGCCTGCGCCAAATCAATGCGCCCGTTCAAAAACGCGCGCTGGGTAAATTCCCCCGGCTCGGCCAAGCGGGCGCCGGCCGCCAGGGCTGCTGCGAGCACGCGCCGGACCGTGACGACGCCACCGTGACCACTGAGCTCCACCACGTCTTCTCGGGTATAGCTTTTCGGCGCGCGCATGATCGTAGCCAGCGCCTCGTCAACGTCAGCCCCGGTGGCCGGGTCCACAATCCAGCCATATTGGACCGTGTGCGTGGCAGCGTCGGTCAGACGGCGCCCTCCGGCGCGGCGAAAGATCTGGTCGGCGATGACGATCGCACGGGGGCCGCTCAGGCGCACGACGCCGAGACTGGCCTCGCCCACCGCCGTCGCGATGGCGGCAATCGTCTCATCCATGAGAAATCGGCACCGCGCTGAGGAGTTCCCCGAGGAGATAGAACGATCCGGTCACGACGATGCAGGCTTCCTCCGTGCAGGACTGGCGCAGACGAGCCACCGCCTCGGTGACGGTCTCGGCCGTGCTCACCGCGGGATACCACGGGCTCAAGCGCGCAGCCAACTCCCGGACTGGCAGGGCTCGGGGGTGGCCCGACTGGGTCGCGGTGACGGAGGCAACCAGGGAGACGAGCGCCTGCGCGACTCCCTCCACGTCCTTATTCGAGGAGATCCCGAGGATGAGATGGACGGGATGGCCGGGCCATAACGTGCGCACGGCTTCTGCGAGCGCGGCCGCCGAGGCCGCGTTCTGCGCGCCATCGAGGATCACCCACGGTCGGCGCGTGACGATCTGGAGGCGCCCGGGCCATTGGACGGCAGCCACGCCGGCCGCCACCGCGCCGGAGCTGATGATCCACGAATCGGGTAACGCTTCGAGCGCCAAGAGAGCGGTGGCTAGATTGACGCGCTGATGCGCCCCCAGCAATGGGAGCGTGATCCCAGGATACGTCCGGCGAGGCGTCTGGATCGTGACCCGCTGTCCCTCGACGGAGACAGCGACCGTCTCCACGCGCGCCGCCTCCTGCACTTCGACCCAAGGGGCTCGACGCGCCGTGGCCACCGTCCGCAACTCGGACAATACGCCATCGGTTTGCGGGGCGACCACCACGGGGCGGCCCGTTTTCATGATGCCGGTTTTCTCTCGAGCGATCGCCGTCACCGTCGTCCCCAGCACATCGGTATGGTCCAAACTGATCGGCGTGATGACCGTCACCAGCGGATCGAGAACATTCGTCGCATCCAGACGGCCGCCGAGCCCCACCTCTACGACTGCAATCTCCACCGACCAGCGGGCAAAGAGCCAAAACGCCGCGGCCGTGTAGGCCTCAAAATAGGTGGGGGTCTCGCCAAGCTGTGTTGCGGCCTCACGCACCGCCGCGACCGCCTCGGTCAATTCGGCCTCTTCCACCCAGCGGCCATTCAGTTGAATGCGCTCGCGGGGATCGATGAGATGCGGGGAGGTGTAGAGTCCGACGCGATAGCCGGCGGCTCGAAGGATCGCGGCGAGCAGAGCACAGGTGGACCCCTTCCCTTTCGTGCCGGCCACATGGAGCGACGGCCACTGACGCTCCGGAGCGCCTAGTCCCCCGAGGAGACGCCGCATCCGGTCGAGCCCGAACGCCCCGTCGGACACCGACGGCATCTGCTGCTCGTAGTTCGGCAGCTGGTCGAGGTAGGCGAGGTGGTCAAATACCAGGGTGCTAGCCATGACGGAAATGCCGCTGGCCCGTGATGACCATGGCCAGGCGCCCACGCTCAGCGGCAGTAATCACTTCCGCGTCACGGATGGACCCGCCCGGCTGAATGATGGCCCGGATCCCCGCCCGGGCGGCCACCTGCACGCCGTCGGCCTTCGGGAAAAATCCGTCGCTGGCGAGCACCGCCCCGCGGGCGCGGCGACCCGCCTTTTTGAGCGCGACGATGGCGCTGTCCACGCGGCTCGTCTGGCCCACGCCGATCCCGACGGTCTGCGCCCCCTTCACGACGACGATCGCGTTGGACTTCACATGCTTGGCGACGAGCCAGGCGAAGGCCAGACTTCGGCGCTCTGCGGCCGTCGGGACGCGGCGGGTAACGGTCTTCCAGGCGGTCGGGCGGACTCCTTCGTCATCGAGATCCTGCACGAGCCACCCGCCGGCCACCGTCTTCACATCCAGGCCGCGCCGGCGCCCACGAACGACGGGGATCTTGAGAATGCGGAGATTCTTTTTCCGATGGAGGAGCGCCAGCGCCGCCGCCTGATAGCCGGGGGCCGCCAGACACTCCAGAAACTCGCTGGCGAGCAAGGCCCGGGCAGTCGGCACGTCCACGATCTGATTGAACCCAATGATCGAGCCGAAGGCGGAGAGCGGATCGCACGCATAGGCCCGTTGGAATGCCAGCCGCAGTGTCGGGGCGCAGGCCACCCCGCACGGGTTCGTGTGCTTGACGATCGCGGCGCAGGGGTCACGGAATTCCTGCGCGAGGGCATACGCGGCCGAGAGATCCAGCAGATTATTAAACGAGAGGTGCTTGCCATGCAGTTGGGTGGCCGCAGCCAATCCGGCCGGCGCCAGCGGAGAGTCTGGAAGCATCGTGCCGACCGGCGGGAGGGTTTGATAGAAGGCGCCGCGTTGATGCGGGTTCTCCCCGTAGCGAAGATCCTGGCGCTTGATCGCCTGGATGAGGAGCCGGTCGGGCAGCGCCACGGTCGCAGAGGAGCCCCGCGCCGCCAGATAGGTGTAGATGGCGCTGTCGTACCAGGCGGTGTGGGCGAACGCCTCGACCGCGAGCGCGTAGAGCGTCTCGTCGGACAGGCGACCGTGAGACTGCTGCAGCTCGGCCAGCACCCCCTCGTATCGTCCCGGATGACAGAGGACCCCAACGGCGCGATGATTCTTCGCGGCCGACCGCAGCATCGCGGGACCCCCGATATCAATCTGCTCGACTGCCGCCTCGAGCGTCACGCCCTTCGCGCGCACGGTGGCCTCAAACGGATAGAGATTGACAACGACCAGGTCAATGAATTCCAGGCCGTGCCGCTTCGCCTGCGCCACGTGCCGCGGATGATCCCGTTTCGCGAGGATGCCGCCGTGGACTTTCGGATGGAGGGTCTTGACCCGCCCTTCAAACAATTCCGGGAACCCGGTGAACTCGGACATCTCCTGGACCGGGAGACGATGGCTCCGCAAGAGCTTCGCGGTGCCCCCGGTGGAGAGCAGTTGGACCCCGAGCTGAACGAGCCCCTGGGCGAACGGGACCAGCCCGGTTTTATCAGAGACGCTCAGGAGGGCTCGACGGACCGTGACCATGCCTCAGCCCTTCCTGGCGCGCGCCATGACGGGTCTCCGCAGGCGTTGCGTGATCGCTCCGGGACAACGCGAGCCGATGCGCCGGCCATCTACGGTGCGGATGGGCAGAATACCGATCAAACTGTTGGACACAAAGGCCTCCGACGCAGTGAACAGTTCATGACGCGTGAACGGTTGCTCCATCACCGGAATCTTGAGTTGCCGGGCCGCGCGTAGGACCGCCGCCCGCACGATGCCGGGCAGCACGCCGCTCCAGGTCGGTGGGGTGACTAACTGTCCGCGCCGCACCATGAACAGATTGCTCACGGTCCCCTCCGTCATCAGCCCCTGGGCATTCCGCCACAGCACCTCACGCACCGGGGGCTGCGCGGCCTCTCCCCACGCCATCACACCGGCGAGCCGTTCACGCGATTTGACTTGGGCCGGGACGGCGGCCGGCGATCCCTGGCGCCCCGCGGCCGTCACCACGTCGATGCCGCGACGCCACGGAGAGCGTGGGCGCGCCCGACGCCGCGGCAGCACTTGGGCCGCGATCGTGGGATCGTCGCTCATCGTCGAGACGTCGAGCCGCACACCCGTCGTGCCGCGAGGCAGACGCCGGATCGCTCGGAGCAGCGGCTGCTGCAGCCCGGCGGATGGCCGAGGGCGACCGACGGTCTGCTGGGACTCCCGAAGCCGCGCCCAGTGCGCGGCCCAGGCCACGGGCCGGCCTTTTGACACCCGGATCGTCTCAAACACCCCGACGCGAGTCTCATCCCACAACGACGGCATCAGGGACTCCTTGGGGCTGCGGGACTGCCGCCCCGCGCAACGTCACGAGCAGGGCCTCGGCCTTGTGCAAGGTTTCCTCGTACTCGCGGACCGGATCGGAGTCCGCGACGATGCCCGCACCGGCCTGGACGTAGACCCGACCCCCGGTCACGAGGGCGCTGCGAATCACCAGGTTCCAATCCATCGCCCCCGTGAAACTGATGTAGCCGATCGAGCCGGTGTAGAACTGCCGCCGGACCGGCTCGAGCGCGTCAATGATCTCCAGCGACCGGATCTTCGGGCACCCGGTGATCGTCCCCCCCGGGAACACCGCGGCGGCCACATCTAGCCAATCCAGTCCCGCCCGCAGGCGCCCGCGAATGTTGGAGACGATGTGGAACACGTGCGAGTAGGCCTCGGTCGCCATGAACTCGCTCACCTCGACGGAGCCGTAGGCGCAGACCCGGCCGAGGTCGTTGCGCTCCAGATCCACGAGCATCAGATGTTCCGCGCGTTCCTTCGGATGCGCCAGCAGTTCGGCCACCTGCTCACGATCGCGGGCGGTCTCCCCCGTGCGGGGCCGCGTCCCGGCGATCGGCCGCGTCTCGACGACACCCTGCGAAACCTTCACGAGCCGCTCCGGCGAGGCGCTCACCACCTGGAGATCGCCGGCATCCACGTAGGCCGCGAAGGGGGAGGGATTCACCGCGCGCAGGCGCCGGTACATGGCCCACGGCGAGGTGGTCAAGGGGGCCTGCAATCGTTGGGAGAGATTCGCTTGATAGATGTCACCGGCGGCAATCCACGCTTTCGCGCGGCGCACCCACCCGGCAAACTCGGCTTGGCTCACCTCCGCACGGATCTCGTGGGCTCTTGCCCCCGCCATCTCCCCCTCGCTCGACGCGCCGCCGGCGGTCAGACGATCCACCCAAGTCTCGAGGCGCTCGACCGCCTCGTCGTAGGCGCGCGCCGGCGTCGCGGAGGGCCGCGCCCGGGTGATGACCCAGGCCTCTTCGGTGGCATGATCGATCGCGATCATTGTTTCATAGATCCCGACTAGCAGATCCGGGAGATGAAGATCGTCGTGGGCGCGTGCCGGCAACCGCTCAAACGCCTGCGCCAAATCATAGCCGAAGAGCCCCACCGCCCCGCCCACGCAGGGGGGCACTCCCTCGATCGAGATCGTCGGAGGAGCTGCCAAAATCTCCCGGAGCAATGCCAGGGGATTCCCCTCTCGCGGCACCAGATGACCCGGCGGCCCCAACGCCACCTGTCGCCCGTGGGCCCGCAGGACGAGCGCCGGATCGCAACTGAGGAAGGTATACCGCCCGGTCACGGGATGGTGGCGGGCGCTGTCGAGGAGCACGGGGTACGGCCGCCGACGGAGCGGCTCAAACAGTTGTAGAGGATCCCACGGACCGGGGAGGCGGCGAGCGATCGGGACCGCCCAGCCGGCGCGGAGCCGGGCTTCAACGAGATGGCGTGGGGGCGTCAGCAGGGGAGCCACGCCTGATATTGTACCGCCGCGCCTAGCGGCTGAGCAAGCGCAGCTCCGCTTGATACAGCTGACGCTGCTGACGCAGCGTGGCAACCTGGGCGTCCAGCGGCGGCAACTGCCGGTCGAGGGTCGCCAGCTGATCCCGCCACTGGCGCCCGTTCTCCGTCGAAGTGGTCGCCCCGGCCGACTGGAGCAGGCGGGCCAACTCCGCGCGGGCGCGCCGCAGACTTTTCGCAGTGGCGTCGGCCTGCCGCAATCGCTCCTCGGTCTCCGCCAGTTTCGCCCGGAGAAGATCCCGGGCGGGACTGAGCCGCTCTTCCAACGCCTGCTGCTTCGCCTGCGTGGCCTGCTCCTTGGCTCGCAACGCCTCGCGGCGCTGCTGAATCTCCTGGAGCACCGCGTGGCGCTCCGCGTCCAACGTGCGCTCCAGCTCATGGATCGCCGCGCTGACAGTGGCACGCTCTTTCAGGAGATCGGCGAAGGCCGGGTCGTGCTGGATGATCTCCTCGGAGGAGAGGGGCGGGGTGAACCAGGAGCAGCCGGCCACCAGGCCTGCAACGAGGAGGCCGCTGAGCGCGCGGAGGCGGCCTCTAGCCCGCACGCGGGATGTGGAGCAAATCATCGAGGGTCCGGATCGACGCCACCTGGGGGGTCGCTTTCACCTCGGACGGCTCATGATAGGTATAGAGCTCGCCGGCATAGTTGCGGAGGGTGACGACGCCATCTTCGTACGAGACGACGTAGTTCGGGCCGATGGGGATTTTCCCGCCGCCCCCTGGCCCGTCGACGACGAAGGTCGGCACCGCGTAGCCGGTCGTATGGCCGCGCAACGACTCGATGATGCTCACGCCGCGCTCCACCGACGTGCGGAAATGGCTGATCCCCTGCGCCGGGTCGCACTGGTAGATGTAGTACGGCCGCACCCGCACCTTCAACAACTCGTGCATCAGCTTCTTCATCACGGCCGGGTCATCATTGAGCCCCCGCAGCAGCACGGTCTGGCTCCCCAACGGGACGCCGCTGTCCGCCAGCAGATCCATCGCCTGCTTGAGCCGCGGCGTGACCTCCTTCGGATGGCAAAAATGGAGACTCATCCAGATCGGCTTGTACCGCTTCAGGAGCTCGCAGAGCTCCGGGGTGACGCGCTGCGGCATCGTGACCGGCGTGCGCGACCCGATCCGGATGAACTCCAGATGCGGGATCTCCCGCAGCGAGCGCAAGATCGTCTCGAGCCGGCTCTCGGTCAACATGAGGGGATCGCCGCCCGAGATCAGGACATCGCGGATCTCCGTGTGGGCTCGCAGATAGGCAAACGTTGCCTCGTAGTTGGCCGACGACATGAGTCCCCGGCTCGTCGTCCCCACCAGCCGCCGGCGGGTGCAGTGGCGGCAGTACATCGCGCACTGCTCCGTCACGAGGAAGAGAACGCGATCGGGATACCGGTGGACGAGCCCCGGCACCGGCATATCGCCATCTTCCCCGCACGGGTCCAGCCGGTCATGCTCGCGGATCTCAAACTCCTCCATCGTCGGAATCGACTGCCGACGGATCGGACAGGCCGGGTCTTGCGGGTCCATGAGGGCCGCCCAGTAGGGCGGAATCGCCATGACCAGCCGCCCCTGCGTGCGTTGGGCCGCCGCCTCTTCCGAGGGGGTCAGCGGGAACCAGCCCCGCAGTTGATCCACGTGGGTAATGCGATGGCGCAACTGCCAGTGCCAATCCTCCCACTCCTGCTCGGGCACATCTTTCCACATCGGGATGTGGTGGTACCCGTTGTCTAGACTCACCGTCATCGACCTCCTCTCGAGGACCATAGGGTGGTCGTTCCCTCGGCGGCGGACACCACCGGAGCGCTGCGGTCGTCCCACGGGACCGAGTCGCCGGATCCCAAGCGAGCCCGGGCGGCGGCCAACTCCACCAGACGGCCGATCAATTGCGGATACTCAATGCCCCCCTCGCGCGCCATGCGCGGATAATTGGACTCGGCCGGATCCAACCCCGGGAGCGAATTCGCCTCGAGCACGTAGGGACGACCCTCCTGGTCCAGCCGCACATCAACCCGTGAGAAATCTCGGCAGCCCAGCACCTCATGCGCCGCCAGCGCCACGCGCTGCACCTCAGCCATCACGCTCCCCGGCAGACGTGCCGGGCACCAGAAGGTCGGCGTGAGGTGCAAATCCCCCTGGCCCTGATATTCCTTCATGCGCCAAGAGTAGAACCGCTCCCCGGATCCTCCGCAGGAGGCAAAATCGATCTCAAGGACCGGGAGGGCGCGCGGCGGCTCATTGCCGAGAATCCCGACGGTGAGTTCCGTCCCCTCGATGAATTCCTCGACGAGGACCGGTTGGTCATACTGCACCATCACACGACGGATTTGGGCTGCGGCCCCGGCGTGGTCCGGTACCAAGCTCGACGCCCAGATCCCCTTCGCCGATCCCTCGCGATTCGGCTTCACCATCAGCGGAAACTGGAGGGCGGGATCCAGTGGCGCGTCGGAACGCGTGACGAGCTGGAACGCCGGCGTGGGAATCCCGGCATCCCGGAACAACTGCTTGGCCTTGGCCTTGTCGAGGGCGAGCGCCAAACTCAACACCCCGGATCCCGTGTACGGCACGCCCAGGAAGTCGAGGATGGCCGGCACCTGGGATTCGCGCGCCTCGCCACACAGGCCTTCCGCAATGTTGAACACGAGATCCACGCGGTGAGTCCGGAACCAGGCCGGCAAATCCGCCGTCGCCTCAACGAGGTAGACGTGGTGGCCGTGCGCGCGCAAGGCCTCCGCGATCGCCTGCACCGTCGCGCGACTGTCAAATTCCGAGTAGGCGTCGTCCGGCGCCCCGGCGGACGGCGTCTCCGGTTTGAGATTATAGGTCAGTGCGAGGGTGTAGGGCACGGGTCGAGATGATACCGGGTGAGCGCCGCCTGCAGGATGCGCTGAATGATCGCGTCGTACGACATGCCGAGGTGGGTCGCCACGGCCATAAAGACATCATCTGTCGAGAGACTCGGGAGCGGATTGATTTCCAGCACGTACGGCCGCCCCTGGGTATCCACGCGGAAATCCACGCGCCCGAAATCTCGGCAGTCGATGGCCTGATAGGCGCGGACCGCCAGCGCGCGCAGTTGCTGCTCGAGGGCCAGGGGAATCTGAGCCGGGCAGAGATACTGCAGCGCCGTCGAGGTGACGCGGGCGAACGTGTAGAACATCTCGCCGAGATCCGTCCGTCCATCGAGCTGCACCTGCACGACGGGCTGGGCCACGGGGGGATCGTTACCGATGACGGCGACGGTGAATTCCGAGCCGGCAATGAATTCCTCCACGAGCGCCGGCTGGTGATAGGTGCGGATGAGCCAATCGGCCTGGGCCTTCAACGCCTCGAGGGAGCGCACGAGGGATCGCTCCGATAAGCTCTTGCTGGATCCCTCGTGGCGTGGCTTCACGATCAGGGGGAACGGGAGCGGACAGGAGGTCAACAGAGCAGCATCGGTGATTTGGAAGTAGCGGGGGGTGGGCAAGCCCTCCGCCAAGAAGATTTGCTTCGCGACGACCTTATCGAGCGAGACACCGAGCGAGAGGGCGTCGGCGCCGACGTACGGAATGCCGCGCCATTCCAGAAGCATCGGGATCTGCGACTCCCGATTCCGGCCGCCCCATCCCTCGGCGATGTTGAAGACGAGGTCGACTTCTGCCCCCAGCGTCTCGAGCCGCTTCAGGATCCGCTCGATATTGCCGAGGAGCAACACCTCGTGGCCCGCGGCGCGGAGAGCATCGACCACCGCCTCGACGGTGGTCGGGGCGTCAAATTCGGCATTGGCGTCGGCCGGGTCCCCCGGGCGGGGGACGTAATCGGTCTTCAGGTCGTACGCCAGGCCGACGGTCATCGGGCACTGAACACACCACGAGGGCTCCGTCGCAGAGCCCCCACGTGTGCGATCGACGTATTCAATTTTGAACTCGGGAATGCCTCCTAGCCTCTCCGCAGTTTCTCAATCATCTCGGCCGCCCATCGGCCGGCCAAATCCTTGCATCCCAGCCCAAACGCGAGCGCGGTGCCAAAGGCGGCCGCCGCCACGACGATGTTGAGCTGGGTATGGAGCGTGGTCGTCCCGATAAACTTCTCCAACGCCACCTCGATGGCGAACACTAGGATCACCACACGCGTCACCTGCCCGAGCACGCGGGCCTGCTGCACCCCGGCATTCACCGTCACCGTCTGCACGATCGACCCCAGCATCGAGGCGAAGAAGGCCCCGAGGATCAGGATGATCACGCCGGCGATCACGTTGGGCACGTACAACAGCACGCGATCCAGGAGCTCCGACGTCGCCGTCAGGCCGAGCGCATTCACCGCCGCCGTGAGGGTCCCCAGCAGAATCACCCAATACAGGAACACCCCCAGCAACTCCGAACAGGTGCGGCCGACGCCGCCCTTGCGCAAAATCTCTTCCAGTCCGATCCGATCGGATAGATCGTCCAAGCGCACGGCCTTGAGCAGTTTGACGAACAGCTCTTGGAGCACGCGGGCGATAATCCAACCAAGCGGCAGGATGATGAGGATCTTGATCAGGGTAGGCAGAAACGCGGCGAGACGAGCGAGCAGGACTTTCATGGGGTCGAGAGAATTCATCAACGCATCCATACGCCTGTATCCCTCCTCTGGGCTCGTGGATGGTGCATGTCGGCATCACGATAACACAAACGCGCAGATCGTGTCAAAAAATTTTCATCGCCCGGGCGCGCATGTTATGATGACCAGCCATGGCGACGCTCGTCCTGCTCCGACATGGCGAATCCCAATGGAATCAGGAGAACCGGTTCACCGGCTGGGTGGATGTGCCGCTCTCCGAGCGTGGGCGACTCGAGGCCCGGCAGGCCGGCGAGACACTCAAAGCCGCGGGCCTGCGTTTCGACCGGGCCTACACGTCGGCGCTCCGCCGCGCCCAGGACACGCTGACCATCGTGCTCGAGGTGCTGGGGCAGACGACTATCCCGATCATCAAAGATCAGGCGCTCAACGAGCGGCATTACGGGGAGCTGCAGGGGCTCAATAAAGCGGAAACGGCGAAGAAGTTCGGGGACGCGCAGGTGCACATTTGGCGCCGCAGCTACGACGTCGCGCCCCCCGGCGGCGAGTCGTTGAAGGATACGGCGGCCCGGACCCTCCCGTACTTCGAGCGCGAGATCCTGCCGCACCTCAAGGCCGGGCGCACCATCCTGATCGCCGCCCACGGCAACAGTCTCCGCTCCATCGTGATGGAGCTGGAACATCTGACACAGGAGCAGGTCCTGGAGCTCAACCTCGGCACCGGCGTTCCGTACGTCTACGACTTCGACCCGGCCCTCACAATCCGCTCCAAGCGACAACTCTAGCTACTCGACGACTTCCAGCACCACGCATTTAAGGTAGTGGGACTCGGGGAGGGCGAGCAGGATCGGATGGTCCTGCGCCTGCGTGCGGACCTCGACGACCCGGGCCGTCCGCCGTGCATCCGCCGCCGCCTCGCGGAGAATCTCGAGGAAGGTGGCTTCATCGAGATTATACGAACAGGAGCAGGTGATCAGGTGCCCGCCCGGCGTCAGCATCTTCAGCGCCCGCAGATTCAGATCCTTGTAGCCCCGCCGCGCGCCGGCGAGATCCTGGCGGCTTTTCGCGAAGGCCGGTGGATCCAGGATGATGAGATCGAACCGCTCCTCCCGCCGGTCCATCTCCTTCAACGCATCAAACGCGTTCGCCTGGAGCGTCGTGACGTTCGTCAGGCCATTGCGAGTCGCGTTCTCGGTGAGCGCAGCCAGCGCGGCCACTGACGAATCCAGCGCGATCACCTGCTCGGCCTGCCGGGCCACGTGACAGGTGAATCCCCCTTGATAGGCGAACGCGTCGAGCACACGGCCGCGGGCGTAGCGGGCCGCCGCCAGCCGGTTCTCCCGCTGATCAAGATACCAACCGGTCTTCTGCCCCGTCCAGACATCGACAAGGAAGCGGGCCTCCCCCTCGCGGATCTCGACCGGGCCGGGCCGCTCGCCGTGGAGCAGCGCGGTCTCCTGGGGCAATCCCTCGAGCGCCCGCACGGCCATGTCATGGCGCGCCACGATAGCCATGGGCTGGAGCAACTCTTTGAGAAGATCCACGATGATCGGCAACTGCTGCGCCATTCCGAGCGCGGTGCATTGGAGGACGAGGACGTCCCCGTACCGGTCCACAATCAGTCCAGGGAATCCGTCCGCCTCCGAGGAGAGGACTCGATAGGCGGTGCTCTCCTGCACCACCCGGGCCCGGTAGGCGATCGCCGCCTGCAGTCGCGTCATCCACCAGGTGCGATCCACCGGGCGCTCCTCCGTGCAGACGAGACGCAGGGCGATCTTTGAGCCCGGATTGTAGAAGTACTGCCCGAGGAATTCCCCCGCTGGCCCGAGGACCCGCACGATGTCGCCGGCCCCCTCCCGCGGGGCCTTGACGAGATCGTCGCGATAAATCCAGGGGTGGCCTCGACGCCACCAGCGCAGTCCCTTCACGGTCACTCGCACGTCAGGCATGGGACCATCGTATCATGGGGCGAAGAGTTCCGGGGATGTTCGGGCGGCATGGAAGAGCGCTTGCTGAGCCAGCCCGCAGGCCGGGCCGAAGTGGCGGCGGGCAAAAGCCCGGATCCGGCGGTCGGTCATCCGGCGCCCGCGAAAATAGGCGCGGCGCATCACACGCCCGATCCAGACGTCCACGGGGAAGGCCTCGTAGTGGGCAAACCCAAACAGCAGGACGCATTCGACCACTTTCTCCCCGACCCCCTCGACGCGCAACAGCGTCTCGCGGGCCTCGACGTAGCCCATCCGGACCACGGCCGCCAAGTCCACGTCGCCGGCCGCCACCTGCCGAGCGGCCCGCACGAGGTACGGCGCGCGATAGCCAAACCCCAAGCGGCGCAAGGCGCGGGCATCAGCCCGAGCAAGGGTCGCGGCCTCGGGAAACGTAAACCAGATGGTGCCGCGATAGGGGACCGCCCGGCCGTAGGCGCGGCAGAGACGATCAATCATCCCTTCCACTCGGGTGATGTTGTTGAAGGTGGCGCAGATAAAGGAGGCGAGACATTCCCACGGCTCCTGGCGAATCAGGCGCAACCCCTGCGTCTGCTGGAGCGCCGCGTGAATGATCGGGTCCACATCGGTGGAGGCCCAGGCCCGCGCCAAACCGTCCTCCAATTGCAGGTAGCGAGTGATCAGCGGCTCGAGGCGGGCGGGGGCTTCACTGCCGGAGACGGCGATCTGCGACCCCTGTTGGGCGAGGTGCAGGACGGTGGTGCCGAGGATCCCGGCAAATCCTTCCGGCCCCCACGGGCGCCAGCGGAAGGTCTGTCCCGATTCGAGGGTGGTGCGGAGATTACACCCGCGCGCCGGTAGGAACACGGCGCGCCGGCTTGCCCTTCGGAGCGGCTTTCTGCGCAAGCACTTTTGGCAGGGTGATCACCTGCTGGCCTTGGTAGCGGCCTTTGCGATCCTTGTAGGAGGTCTGGCACTCTTCGTCGGACTCGAAGAAGAGCACCTGGGCGATCCCTTCGTTGGCGTAGATCTTCGCCGGCAGCGGCGTCGTATTGGAGATCTCGAGCGTGACGAACCCTTCCCATTCCGGCTCGAAGGGGGGGACGTTCACAATGATGCCGCACCGCGCGTAAGTCGACTTCCCAACGCAAACCGTCAGCACCGTGCGCGGGATCCGGAAATATTCCACGGTCTTGGCCAATGCGAACGAATTGGGCGGCACGATGCAGACCGGCCCTTTGAAATCGATGAAGGACTTCGGGTCAAACGCCTTCGGGTCAATGATGGAGCTGTTCACGTTGGTGAAGATCTTGAATTCATCCCCGACGCGGATATCATACCCGTAGCTGGAGACGCCATAGCTGACCTTGCCCGACGACACCTGGCCCTCGACGAACGGCTCGATCATGCCATGCTCCCGGGACATCCGGGTGATCCATCGGTCCGACTTAATGGCCATGCGGCGTGCTCCCTTCCGAGGGGGGTTGGTTGTAGGTCTTGGATCGTTCCTTGCGCTCGAAGCAATCCGGGCAGTTGTAGACGGCCTTCGCGGTGATCTTGTTGTAGCCGGTGTAGATCACCACGCGGCTGACCTCCGGCACGTCCTTCCCGCAGGTGTCACAGCGCATCGTCGTTAGCGCGCCCCCGGGTCACGAAATTCCATCGCCCCCGCCAGGACCGCGATCAGTCCGCCTGCCAACAGCACGAGCGGCCCGGCCGCCTTGACCCACAGCACCGCGAGCGGCCACCAATGGTAGAGCCCCCAGAGGCCGGCGGCGGTGCTCAGCAACCCGACGATCACGCAGAGGGGGCGGCCCATCTCAGCGCCCGCCGGCCCCGAGGGCTTGGGCGACCAGTTGATTGACCATCTTCCCGTCGGCCTGGCCTTTCACCCGCTCCATCACGAGCTTCATCACCTTGCCCATTTCTTTCGGGCCCGTCGTCCCGCTGGCCTGCACGCACTCCTGCACGATCGCCCGCAGCGCCGCCTCGGACATCTGCGGCGGCAGGTATTTCTCTAAGACCGCAAGTTCCTTTGATTCCTTCTCGGCGAGATCGGGGCGCTGGCCTTTCTGGAACGCCTCGAGCGATTCGCGGCGCTGTTTGATCTGCCGGCGGAGCACTTCCTGCGCCTGCGGATCGGCCAATCGTTCTTGCCGTTGCTCAATCGCGGCGTTCATGAACGCGGCCTTGAGCATCCGAAGCGTGGAGAGTGTCGCCGCGTCCCCCGCCTTCATCGCCGCCGTTAACGCCTGGTCCACCTGATCCACGAGCGCCATCAGTCACCTCCTGTGGCCGCCGCCAGCGACGGCGCCGGGACCTTCGGTTGACAGCACGCGGCCAGACCGATCGAGAGTCCGTAGAGCCCGAGGAGCGGCACCGCCAGCAGCGTCTGCGTAAAGATATCGGGGGTCGGGGTCGCCACGGCCGCGATCACGAAGCTCCCCACCACCGCTCCGCGCCAATGATGCCAGAGGAAGGCCGGCGTGACGATGCCGAGCGCGGCCAAGAACGCAATGATGAGCGGCGTCTGCGCGATCAGGCCGCAGGCCAGCGTGAGCGAGCCGACAAATCCCAGGTACTGACTCACCGTCACCATCGGCACCATTGTCTCCGTTGAGAAACTCAGGAAAAACTTCACCGAGACCGGCACGAACTGCGTCAGCCCCGCCCACGCCCCGAGGGCGAAGAGAGCGAGACTGAACGGGAAGAGACGGCCGACCATGCGCCGCTGCGTGTCCGTCAAGGCGGCGGCGACAAACGCCCACGTCTGCCAGAGGATCACCGGGAACCCGAGGACCACACCCCCCCAGAGGGCCAGCCGGAACTCCGCGAGGAACGGCTCCGCGAGACTGGTGAACACGACATGCCCGACCGGCCGGAGCAGCCAGGCCAGGATCCGCTCGCGCACCGCATAGGTGACGCAGCCGCCGGCCGCCACCGCGACCAGGCACCACCAGAGACGCACCCGGAGCTCCTCCAGGTGGTCAATGAGGGGGCGCCGCTCGTCAGGCCTGAGCCGACGGACCGGACTTGCCATGGTCCGCGTCATCCTCTTTCATCGACCGCTTGAACTCTTTGATCGCCTGGCCGAGCGAGCGCGCGATTTCCGGGAGACGGCCCGCCCCAAACAACAGGAGGCAGATCAGAAAAATCAACAACAGTTCTGGTACGCCGAGATTAAACATGGGTCACTTCCTTTCGCCCGCCGAGGCGGCGTCGGCCGGGTAGAGACTCACGAGATACTCGACCAGCGCGTCGAGCTCCTCCGGCGCAATCTTATCCTTCCAGGTCGGCATCCACAGCGGCGGGGTCGGCCCATGCGGGTCGGCGCGCGTCGGGGAGCGGCCGGCACGAATCAACGTCTTGAGTTGGTCTTTGGTGAACCCTTGGGCCACGTAGATGAGCGGCGGCACCTCACCCCCGGTCATCGCGTTCGGGTTCTTGACGCCGCCCCGCCCCTCGTACCCGTGGCAGGCGGTGCAGCCGTATTTCTGGAAGACGGCGCGGCCCTGCTCGACCGGGGTGGCGTACGTCGGCGCCGGCGCCGGCAGCGGGCCGGCGACGCGCAGTTTCGCCGGCACCTGCGGATGCTCCGCGCCGAGGACGAACGCCGTCAGCAGCATCGCCTCCGCATCCGTCAATCGGTAGTTGGGCATGGCGGTCGGCGGCACATTGTTCTTCGCATCGCCCGGGGTCACCCGCTGCGGATTTTTGAAATGCTCGTAGAGCCAGGCGTAGGCGGCGTGCGGCCCCTCGACGTACCGGAAATCGAATTCATCCAACGGTTTCCCCGCCACGTCCGAGAGTTCCGTGCTGATCGGGCCGCCCCACCCGTTTAACGCGTGGCACCCGATGCACCCGGCCTTGTCAAACAACTGCTTGGCCTGGACGAGCCGCTCGGCCCCCTTCAGGCCCTGGAGGTTCTGGTGGCAGTAGGCGCAGGAGGCGACGATGAGCTCCTTCGGCAGCAGCGGCCGCTCCCAGTGCTTCACGAGGCCGTGCGCATCGGCCTTCGTCAACGCCATCCCCTGCCCGCCGTGGCAGATCGTGCAGCCGTACTCCTCGACCGGGTGGACCGTGTAGTCCGGATGCGTCCGGAACGGCTGCGGGGCGTTCACCATCTTCGGCTGATCCACGCCGACGTGGCACGTCGTGCACCGGTCGGTGCGATCGAACTCCGGCAGATGAACTTGCTTGACCTCGAGCGGCGTGCGGGCCAGCTCCGGCTTGCCCGTCGTCTTCGCCAGCAACCGGTAGTACTGCGCTTGATACCCCTGCCACTCCGGCGCCCCCTCCTGCCAGACCATCACGAAAAAGAGAAGGGTCAGCCCGACACTGCCGAGGAAAAACAGGCGATAGAGAATGCGCGGCATTAGATGTTGAGATTAATCCCCGGGAATGAGGCGATGTACTTCACCTTAAACACGAGCCGCAGAATAATCTTCAGCGGCACGAGGAACATGCTGGCGGCCAACAGCATCGTCGTCAGGTACCGAATGGGGCCCAGCTCCTCGGCAAACCGCTTCCAGAGCCGCCTCGGCAGCTCGACGAACGCGCCGAAGAAGGCCAGCAGCAACGGGATCCCCACCCAATTCGGCAGGTTGTGCAGCGCCCCCTGCGGGGTCACGCGGTGGATGTCCCACGGCTGCCAGGGCCAGTACCACTCCCACCCCGGCCCGCGCAGGTAGTAGCCGATCGCGATCAACGTGCACCAGAATCCGAACCCGAACGTGAACATGGTGACAGCGAATTTCCGGGACTTCACGCTGTAATAGCCAACCCCCTTCGGATTAACGTCAAGGTACGGGATGGCCATGAGCCCGATGAGAATGATCGTCGGGAGCACCACCCCGGCGATCCACGGGTCAAAGTAAACCAGCAACTCCTGCAATCCGGCGAAATACCAGGGGGCCTTCGACGGATTCGGGGTTTTGTTCGGGTTGGCCATCTCTTCGAGCGGCGCGTGGGCGATGAGTGACCAGGCCAGCAAGCCCACCGTCACCAGCAGAGTCGCCACGAACTCGCGGGCCACCAGGTTCGGCCAGACAAACACCTTCTTGTCCCGCTGTTTGGGGTTCACCCGCAACCACTCTTCGACGCTCACCCCTTTTTCCCGCTCCGCCTTCGGCGGCAGCGGCACGGCCGAGAACTCATCCTTGCGCACGCGCCAGAAATGGATCACGACGATAATCGAGAAGGCGAGCGGCAGCAGCACACAGTGCATCACGTAGAACCGCAGCAGGGCGCTCTGGCCCACCGTCTTGCCGCCGAGCAGGAGGAAGCGGGCGTCATTGCCCGGCCCGACAATCGAGAGCGGCCCCTCCGCCCCGAGGATCGGCGAGGCGGCGGCCATGTTGGTCCCAACGGTCACGGCCCAAATCGCCAGCTGATCCCACGGCAGCAGATAGCCGGTGAAGGAGAGGAGGAAGGTGAGGAGCAGCAGGATCACGCCGATCACCCAGTTGTACTCGCGCGGCTTCTTGTAGCCGCCCCGATAGAAGACCGAGGCCATGTGGAACATCACCACGAACACCATCAGGTGCGCCGCCCACCGATGCATGTTCCGCAATGGATCGCCGAACGGGACGACGTACCGCAGATCCTTCATGTCCCAGTAGGCGTGCTCGACGGTGGGCCGGTAGTAGAACATGAGCAGCAACCCGGTCATCGTCAACAAGAGGAACAGGTAGAAGGAGATCCCGCCCAAGCCCCAGGTGTAGGTAATGCGCAACCCCGCCGGACGGGTCTTGACCGGGTGCAGGTGCAGGAACACGTTCGAGAGCACCATCAGCGACCGGTTGCGCGGCGTGTCTTCGTAGCCGTGCCGGAAGATGGATTTCCAAATCTGCGAGGTCTTCACCTTGCGGGAGAGCTCTTCAAGATCCAGGAGTTGGCGCGCGGCGGCAGTGGACGTCGGGTCAGCCATGGACGGTCAGATACGCCTCCGGTTTTTTCCAATCCTTGGGATCACGAAAATGGACGTTCATGTCCACGACGATCTCCCCATCCTCGGCGAGGGCCACCTTCACGCGCTCCAGCGGCCGGGGGGCGGG
>OBEQ010627016.1_pt1 | contig 32035 bp, 30 predicted proteins | sample 1670901 | NCBI WGS metagenome assembly OBEQ01 (sample SAMEA104232315, study PRJEB22302) | groundwater metagenome | biome: forest; feature: aquifer; material: groundwater | place: USA | collected 2011-08-07 | depth 5.4 m | reverse complement strand
GCGGCCCCCCCCCGGCTCCCCGCCCCGCCTCAACGGACGCGGCTCGCGTCCGTTGACGATCGGCCGGATCCGGATCAGCAAGATCAAGGTGTTCTTCGGGCTCTACACCATTGTCCTGCTGGTGCCGCTGCTGGTGGCGGTGTTCGGGCAGGACTGGCTGCGGCAGTCGCTGGCCGGGCCGTGGTGGGTGGGGCCCTTCGCGCTCTTCGGGCTGTTGGCCACCGTAGCACCGATCATCTATCTGGCGATCATCCGCCGGCTGGAAAACCGGCTCTTGCACGATCAGCGCCGGTATCACCGCACGCTGATCATGGCCTCCAGCGGGATGACCCGGATCAAGGAGATCAACCGGCTCTGCGGGCTGATCGTGCACATGGTCAACCACGCCGTCGGCCTGACCAACACCAGCATTTTTCTCTGCGTGCCCAAGGAGCACCGCTACGTGCTGCAGGCCGTCCGGTACCGCTCGCTGTTTCCCGGCCAATTGGCCGTCGACGATGCGGATCCGCTGGTGACACTGCTGCAGGAGCGCAAGGATCTGCTGATGCTCGACGAGCTGCATCAGGAAATGCAGAAGCTGGGCAAGGAGCGGGGGCAGCGGGCCGCCTGGGTCTACGCCTGGATGCGCAAGCTCGAAGCCCGGCTGGTGGTGCCCAGTTTTTCCAACGAGCGGCTGCTGGCGTTTTTGGTGCTGGGGGCGAAATGCTCCGCCGAGCCGTATTCGACGGACGATGTGGCGATTTTTTCCGGGCTGGCCAACCAGGCCGCCCTGGCTATTGAGAACGCGCTGTTCTTCGAGGAGCTGCGCACCAGCGAAGCGCACATGATCCAGTCGGAAAAGCTGGCCAGCCTCGGGCAGCTGGCCTCGGGCATGGCGCATGAGATCCACAACCCCCTGACGATCATCTCGGGCGAAGCCCAGCTGTACCTGGAGCGGTTCAAGGGCAAGGATGGCAAGGTGGATGAGCTGCTCAAGAGCATCATTGAAGAGTGCAAGCGGGCCGCGGATATCACCCGCCGGATTCTGCGCTTTGCCAAGCCGGCCCCGCCGGAAGTGACGGCGGTGGATTTGAAGTCCACCGTCGAGGAAACGCTCTCGCTGGCCGCCTACCAGGTGCGCATGGAGCACATCGAGCGCAAGGTGGAGATGCCGGAGGGGCTGCCGAAAGTCCGCAGCAACCAAAACCAGCTGCAGGAAGTGGTGCTCAACCTCATTCTCAACGCCTGCCAGGCCATGGGCGAGCAGGGCGGTTCGCTGGCGCTCTCCTCCTCGGCCAATGGCGCCTACATTATCCTGAAAGTGGCGGACACCGGGCCCGGCATTCCGTCCGGCAAGCTGATGAAGATCTTCGATCCTTTCTTTACGACCAAGCAAAGCGGCACCGGCCTGGGATTATTCGTGAGCCAGCGCATCGTCCAGTCGCACGGAGGGACGATCGAGGTGGAATCCACGGAAGGTCAGGGCCCCTGCTTTACGATCCGGCTGCCGATCTGGCAGGAGCCGGTGCCGGCCCTCAGCGGCATGGGCAGTTAGGCCGGATCCGAGGGTTCCTTCTTGCCAAGGCGATCGGCGGTCAGGTAAGGTAAGACTAGAGGAGATGGATGGTTAAGTTACTGGTTGCGGACGACGAGCAGAAGATCTGCCGCCTGCTGGAGACCTTTTTTGCCGAGCGGGGGTTCGAGGTGTTGCTCGCGCATGACGGCAAGACGGCCATCTCCTGCATCCGCTCCGAACGGCCCCACCTGGTGTTCCTCGATCTGCACATGCCCGGCGGCAACGGCCTCGACGTGCTGAGGGAGGCCAAGGCCGTGGACCCGGCAATGAAAGTGATCGTCATCACCGCTATCGAGGACGAGGAGACGATCAAGAAAGCCCGGCTGCTAGGGGCCTCGGACTACGTCATCAAGCCCTTCAGCCTGGACTATCTGAAAGAGGAAGTGCTCACCAAGGTCAGCGCCTCGCTCTATGAGGATCTGCGCCTGGCCAACGAAGAGCTGAAGAAGTCGCTGGCCGAAATGCGCCAGGTGACGCGCGGCATCGTGTCGGCCTTCTCCATGGTGATTTCCAAGATCGACCCGCACTACACCCATGAGCACGTCTCCCGCAGCGTCGAATACGCCAGCCAGATCATCGCCAAGCTGCGGCAGATGGGCGTCTCCTTCGGCGGCATGTCGGAGGAAGTGCTGCTGGCGGGCATCCTGCTGCACGACGTGGGTAAGATTTTCACCCCGAAGGAAATTCTGTTCAAGCCCGGCCCGCTCTCCGACGAGGAATGGCGCATCATGCGCCGGCACCCGATTGACGGGGCGGAAATCCTGGAGCAGATTGCCGGCCTGAAAGAGCTCTCCAAGGTGGTGCGCTACCACCAGGAAGCCTATGACGGCTCCGGGTATCCCGAAGGCCTCAAGGGCGAGGAAATTCCGATCGGTGCCCGCATCGCCACGGCGGTGGACGCCTTCGATGCCATGACGACGGACCGGCCCTACCGCAAAGGGATGACCCTGGCGAAGGCCATTGAAGAGCTCAACCGCAACCGGGGCTCGCAGTTTGACCCGGTCGTAGTGGATGCCATCGTAGCGCTCTATAAGGAAGGCACCTTAAAGCCCGTGCACCTGCCGGACCCGGTGCATGGCGGCGCCCACGTGGACGGCCTGCCGCCGGTGCACTCCAACGGGCCCACCGCTTCGCCTGTGATCGCCCGCACCCAGACCCCCACGCCCGCTGCGCCGGCCTAACGGCCTCGGGCTTGTGTTGCGCCGCACTCTTCCGTATAATACGCCCGTTCATGCCACTTAAGCAGCAAGTCGCCATTATCACCGGGGGCGCCCGGGGCATCGGCCGCGAGATCGCGCTGGCCTTCGCCCATGCCGGCGCCGACCTGGCCCTCTTCGATGTGAACCCCGAGCAGCTGGCTCAGACCGCGCAGGAGCTGCGCGCGCTGGGCCGACGCGTGGAAGGGTTTTCCGTCGACGTCACCGACGGAAAACAGGTCGATGACGGGGTGGCAAAAGTGCTTGACAAGCTAGGCAGAATCGATATACTCATCAACAACGCTGGAATCACCAAGGATGGTTTGTTGGTCCGCATGGATGATGACCAGTGGGACCGGGTGCTGAACATTAATCTCAGAGGCACCTTCCTCTGCACCCGCGCCGTGGCGAAACACATGCTCAAGCAGCGCCGCGGCCGCATCGTCAGCATCGCATCGATTGTCGGGCTCATTGGCAATCCAGGGCAGGCCAACTACGCTGCGTCAAAAGCCGGCATCATCGGCATGACGAAGGCGGTGGCCAAGGAGCTCGCCAGCCGCGGGATCACCTGCAACGCCATCGCTCCCGGATTTATTCAAACGGAAATGACCCAGGCGCTCCCCGAGGCAGCCAGGCAGAAGCTTTCAGAGGCGATTCCCATGGGGACGCTGGGGGAGCCCAAGGATGTGGCGCAAGCCGCCCTGTTTTTAGTCAGCGACGCCGCCCGGTACATCACCGGCCATGTGCTGGTGGTGGATGGCGGCCTCGCGATGTAAGCAGATCTCTCGGAGAACAAGGAGGACGGTATGGCGGAAGCTGTCGCGGGTCGGGTGCGTGCGATCATCGCAGAGCAGCTCGGCGTCAAGCTCGAAGAAGTCACCGACTCGGCCTCATTTATCGAGGACCTCGGAGCGGATTCCCTGGATACTGTTGAGCTCGTCATGGCGCTGGAAGAAGAGTTCGGCATCGAAATTCCCGACGAGGACGCCGAGAAGATGGGCTCCGTCGGCGACGCGATCAAATACATCGAATCCAAGACGGCCGGCGCCAAGTAACCGGCCGGAAGTTGCGCACCGCAATGGAACGTCCCGCTTCGGCGGGACGTTCGTGTTTCTAGGACACGGATGATCAACGGCATCAAACGAGTTGTCGTCACGGGATTGGGCGCGGTGACCCCGGTGGGCAATGACGTGCCCGCGCTGTGGGCCTCGCTGCTGGCCGGCCGCAGCGGTGTTGCGCGCATCAGCACCTTCGACCCGAGCGCTCTGAACTCGCAGATCGCCGCCGAAGTCAAAGGCTTTGACCCTGCCCTCTATTTAAACCCCAAAGAGATCAAGCGCACGGAGCGCTTCTCCCAGTTCGCCGTGGCCGCTTCGAAGCAGGCGGTCAAGGATTCCGGCTTCGACGTCTCACAAGGGGATCCGTTTCGCGCCGGGGTGATCATCGGCTGCGGGATGGGCAGCATGCGGCTCATCGAGCAGGAGCATACCGTGCTGTCGACCAAGGGGCCCGGCAAGCTGAGCCCGTTCATGATTCCGATGCTCATTGCGAACATGGGCTCGGGCCAGACGGCCATCAGCCTGGGCTTCAAGGGGCCCAACTTCTGCACCACGACCGCCTGCGCCTCGGGCGCGCACGGCGTGGGCGAGGCATTCCGCGCGGTGCAGCGCGGCGAAGTGGATGCGATGATCGGCGGCGGGACGGAGAGCTGCATTACGCCGCTGTCGGTGGGCGGCTTCTGCGCGCTGCAGGCGCTGTCACGGCGCAACAGCGACCCGGCGAAGGCGAGCCGGCCGTTCGATAAGGAGCGGGACGGCTTTGTCATCGGCGAGGGCGCTGGCGTCATGCTGCTCGAAGAGCTCGAGCATGCCAAACGGCGTGGGGCCAAGATTTATGCCGAGATAGTGGGCTACGGCATGACGGCCGACGCCTTTCATATGACCGCACCCGATGAGCGCGGGGAAGGCGCGGCGCATGCCATGAGCCGGGCGCTGGAGGATGCCGGACTGCGGGTCGAGGATGTGACCTACATCAACGCCCACGGCACCTCCACGGCGCTGAACGACAAGATCGAAACGCTGGCGATCAAGAAGACCTTCAAGGCCTCCGCCAAAACGGTGGCCATTTCCTCCACCAAGTCGATGACCGGCCACCTGATCGGAGGGGCCGGAGGAGTGGAGGCGGTCATTTCGGTGTTGGCGATCAAGGAAGGCGTGATGCCGCCGACGATCAATTATGAGCACCCGGACCCCGACTGCGACCTCGACTACATCCCGAATACTCCCCGCAAAGCCAAGGTGAATGTGGTGCTGTCCAACTCCCTTGGCTTTGGTGGCCACAACGCCACCGTCGTCTTTAAGTCCTTCCAGAACTAAGCCTTCCGGCCGTAACCGCTTCACCGCCTTACTCTTGTTGCCGCCTGACGGGTATGGTAAGGTACTGATTATGCCTCCTGTCAAACAGCGCCGACCCCTCGGCGATATGCTCATCGAGCGGGGGCTGATCACCGCAGACGACCTGGATCGCGCCTTAACCGAGCAAAAACGGACGGGCGAGTTCCTGGGCGGCATCTTGACGCGGCTGAAGCTCCTGACGCATGAACAGCTGCTGCCGGTGCTCTCCGAGCAGGTGGGGATCCCGTATGTCCAGCTGGCCCAGGCGCGCATCACGCCCGAGGCGCTGGCCAAAGTCCCCCCCAAGTTCGCCAGCCGCTACCGGATCATGCCCCTGGCGCTGACCAACGGCTCGCTGCAGGTGGCCATCGCGGATTCCTTTGACATTCAGACGCTGGATGAGCTGAAGCTGCTGCTGAATTGCGACGTGAAGCCGGTGCTGGCGGACCAGCGGGAGATCCAGGAGGCGATTCAGCGCCATTACGGCATCGGGGCCTCGGCGGTGGAGCGGCTGCTGGACGCCGGCGGCGGCCATGAGACCTCCACGGCGAGCCTGGCCGAAGATCTCAGTGCCAAGCCGGATGACGCCTCGGTCATCTCCTTCGTCAATCAGCTGATGCTCTCGACGGTGCGCGAGCGGGCCACCGACATCCACATCGAGCCCTTCGACCAGACGCTGCGCATCCGCCAGCGGATCGACGGCGTGATGTACGAAATTCCGATTCCGACCGACTTGGTGAAGCTGCACCAGGCGATCGTCTCGCGGATCAAGGTCATGGCGCAGCTGGATATCGCGGAGAAGCGGCTGCCGCAGGACGGGCGCATCAAGGTGCGGCTCGACGGGCAGGAGCTGGATCTGCGCATTTCGGTGCTGCCGACGAACTTCGGAGAATCGGTCGAAATCCGCGTGCTGTCTTCGACGATGCTCCTCAGCCTCCAGCAGCTGGGGCTGGGCGTCGACCATTTGGACGCGCTGGTGAAGCTGATTGAAAAGCCGCACGGCATCATTTTCGTCACCGGGCCGACCGGCTCGGGGAAGACCACGACGCTCTATTCCTGCCTCAACAAGCTCAACGTGCCCAACGTGAAAATCATCACCATCGAAGATCCCATCGAATACCAGCTGCTCGGCATTACCCAGCTGCAGGTGCATCCGAAAATCGGCTTTTCGTTTTCGCAGGGGCTGCGCTCGATTTTGCGGCACGATCCGGACATCATGATGGTCGGCGAGGTGCGCGATCCGGAGACGGCCGAGATCACGATCCGCAGCGCGCTGACCGGCCACCTCGTCTTCTCGACGCTGCACACCAACGACGCGGCCGGTGGTGTCACCCGGCTGCTCGATATGGGGATCGAACCGTATCTGGTCGCCTCTTCGGTGCTGTGCTTTGTGGCGCAGCGGCTGGTACGCGTGGTGTGCCGCGCCTGCGAGGAAGAGCGGCCGGCCCCACCCGGACTGCGCGAAGAGTTTCAGCTGCAGGGCGAGGTGCCCAAGATGCTGCGCTACGGGCGCGGCTGCCAGGAGTGCAAGGGCACCGGCTACAAGGGCCGCACCGCCATCTATGAATTTCTGGCGCTCAACGAAACCGTCCAGCATCTGGTGCTGCGGCGCGCCTCCTCCCATGAAATCGCGCAGGCCGCCCAGCAGGCCGGCAAAATGCGCACGCTGCGCCAGGACGGCTGGCAGAAGATCCAGGACGGGATGACCACTCCGCAAGAAGTGCTTCGGGTCACGTGAGTCTCATGCCGAAGTTTTCCTACCGGGCCAGAACCAACGCCCTGCGCGTCGTTGAGGGCACCATCGAGGCGGACAGCGAAGCGGCCGCCCTCGGCCGTCTGGGCGCGGAAGGCGTTGCGCCGATTTCCATCACCGAAATCGGGGGTGCTGCCGCGGCCGGACGGCGCGTGAAGGTGCGCCGGCTGCCGGGCCGGGTGCTCGCCTACACGACGCATCAGCTGGCCGATCTGCTGGGCGGCGGGCTGCCGTTATTGAGCGCGCTGAATTTGCTGGCGAGTCAGACCGAGCAGCCGGATTTGAAGCGCGTCATCGAATCGGTGGCCCATGCCGTTCGCGATGGGCGCTCGTTCAGCGAAGCGCTCGCCGAGTATCCCCAGGTCTACCCGCCGCTCTACTGCAGCATGATCCGGGCCGGTGAAGTGGGCGGCGGTCTGGAGCAGGCGCTGCGCCGGCTGGCCGAACTGGGCGAGCATGAAGCGGACATACGCAGCCGCCTGATCAACGCCTCGGCCTATCCGCTGTTTGTGCTTGCGATTGCGCTGCTCATGATGGTCTTTCTCATCGCCTATGTGATTCCGAAGCTTTCCCTGGTGTTCATCGAGTCGGGCCAGCTGCTGCCGCTGCCGACCCGCATGCTGTTGGCGGTCAGTGCTGCCTTCACGCGCGGCTGGTGGGCCATCCTGCTGGGTCTGGGGGCGGTGGGTTGGGCGCTACGCCAGTGGCATGCCAGTCCGCACGGCCGCGCGATCATGGACCGCGTGGTCTTGACGGTGCCGGGGATCGGCCCGCTCATCAGAAAGCTGGAGACCGCCCGGTTTACCCGCAACCTTGGCATCATGACCAGCCAGGGCGTGCCGGTGCTGCAGGCGCTGGAGGTGGTGGCGAGCAATGTGTCCAACGGCGTGCTGCGCCAGTCGATCGGCCGGATTCAGGAGGCGGTGCGCGAAGGCACCAGCATCGCCGCCGCCCTCGAGCGCAGCCGGCAGTTTCCCGTCTTCGTGAGCAACATGGTGGCGGTGGGCGAGGAATCCGGCACGGGGGATGCAGCACTGCTGAAAGTGGCGGGCACGTATGAGCGGGACGTGGACCGCGTGATCCGAACCTTGACGACGGTGTTGGAGCCGCTGATGCTGGTGGTCGTGGGAGGAATTGTCATGTTTCTCGTGCTGGCCATGCTGCTGCCCGTCTTTCAGATCGGGCTGGTGGTGCAATGACCGTGAAGCGGCGGGGCGGATTTACCCTCGTGGAACTGATGCTCGTGGTCGTGATTATCGGCGTGCTGGCGGCGATGGTGGTGCCGCGGCTGGCCGGCCGCAGCGAGCAGGCCAAGACAGCCCGGGCCCGTTCCGACATCGCGGCCATCGGCCTGGCGCTGGACCTGTATGAGCTGGATCTGGGCGGCTATCCGGCGAATCTCGAGGATCTCGTCGCCAAGGAAGCGCCCTCGAGCCTGAGCCAGGACGCCAGAGACCAATGGGCCGGGCCGTATTTGAAGAAAGGGCTGCCGCAGGATCCCTGGGGCCGGCCGTACGTCTTCGCGAAGGATTCACAGCACAATCAGGATTACGATCTCTCCTCCCTGGGCCCGGACGGGCAGCCGGGGAACGATGACATCACGAACTGGGACTGACGGGTTTACGCTGATCGAGGTCGTGCTGGTCTCGGTCCTCGTCAGCCTGCTGCTCCTCGCCACCATCCCCCGATTTCAGCGCACCGCGCAGCGGCTGCGCCTTGAGCGCTCCGTCTTCGAGCTGGCCCAACTGCTGCGTTCCGCGCACGCACAGGCCGTCTCCGAGGGCAGCGAGCATGTGCTGGTCTGGGAAGACGAGAGCCGGCGGGCGCATTTGGAGAAGGTGCCCGAAGAGGGCGCGCCGGTGCGCCTGGAAGGGCGCGCGGCCGCCAGTGCGCCGCTGCTGGAAGGCGCGGTCGTGGAGATCGCGCAGGACGGCAGCCGCGTGGCGTGCGAGTGCGTGCGGTTTTTCCCGGACGGCACCAGCGATCCGGCGACGGTTACCGTGCAGTTGGACGAGCGCATCTACCGGATGATGATCGATGGCACAACCAGCCAAGTGGCGGTCGCAGCAGGGCCTGCTGCTCGTTGAAGCGGTGCTTGCCGCGGTGGTGATCGCGGTGGGCCTGGTCTTCGTCACGCGCGGCTTTTCGAGCCACGTGCGGGCGCTGGGCGCCATCGAGGCCTACGACACCCTGGTGCCGCTGGCGCGCGGCAAACTGGTCGAGTTGGAAGCCTCGCGTCTCTACACGCCGGATGTCTCCTCGGATGATCCCGCGGGAACGTTTGCCGCGCCGTATGCCGCGTATGAATGGAAAGTCTCCGCGGCGCTTCGGGAAGAGCCGGGCGGAGAATCGCCGACGAGCGTTGTGGCGGTAAGGGTCTGGCGCACTGCGCCGCCCAGCCGCCAGGTGCGGCTTTCCACCGTGTGGCCCACCGATGAAGTCCCCCCCGCATGGTACTGACCCGGAAGGGTTTTACGCTGGTCGAGCTGCTGATCGCCGCGGCGATGATTTCGGTGCTCTTCGTCGGATTAGGTGCTCATCTTCGCGGCGGGATCACGCTGTGGCTGCGCTCCACGCAGACCGTCGAGGGGCTGCAACGGCAGCGGGTGGCGCTGGACCGGCTGGAGCGGGATTTGGCCAACGCGGTCGTCTACGGCGGCGCGCTGCCGGTGCTGGAGTCGGACGGCAAGCGCATGGTGTGGGCGACGATCGAGCCGGCAGGCCGCGAGCAGCCGGCCCGCCTGCGGATCGTGGCGTATGAATGCGCGGAGCGCGGCGGCGTGCAGGGTTTGTGGCGCGGCAGCCAAACGGCCTCAGAAGCGCTGGCTCAAGCCGAAGCCTCGCCGGTGCTGCTGCTGCCGCAGTGCGAGGCGCTGACATTCCGTTACGCCTACCAGCCCGCAGCACCCTCCGAGCCGCTGGTGTGGGAGGGCAGCTGGGGGCAAACCGACCACTTGCCGAAACTCATCGAGATCACATTGATGCGCAGCGGCCGCACCGTGTCCCGGACGGTGGAGATTCCCTCCGGAGTGCTGGAGCCGCTGGAGCCGCCTGCGCCATGAGCCGGCAGGGATCGCTGCTGATCATGACGCTCTGGGTGCTGGCGATTCTGTCGGTCTTTGCCATCGCGATTGCCCGCTATCTCTCGCTGGAAACGCACCTGACCCGCTACCGCGTGGCGCGCGAGCAGGCCAAAAGCCTGGCCCGCGCCGGCGTCTACCTGGCGGCGATGCAGCTGACGAAAGATGCGCAGGACCCCGGCGAGCAGTATGATTGGGTGGGAGACGACTGGGCGGCGACACCGCCCGACGTGACGCTGCCGGAGGGGCGCATTCATGTGCTCTCGGTGACCGATGAGCAGCGACGGCTCGATTTGAATTCGGCCCGCAGCGACCAGCTGGAGCTGATCACCGGCTCGGCGGAAATCGCGCAGGCGGTGCGGGATTACGTTGACCCGGAGGATCCGACGGAGCAGCGCCAGGCCAGCCCGCCGTATGCGCCCAAAGACGCGCCGGTGGTTGCGATGGAGGAGCTGCGCGACATTCCCGTCATGACCCCTGAGGCCTTCGCCGCCCTGCAGCGCGCCACGACGGTGGGTGCGGGCACGACGCTGAACATCAACACCGTCACACCGGAAGCCTTGGCGGCCATCGCCCCCATCCTGCACGACCAGCCCTCGGAGGCGATCATCCAAATCCTCGCCGCGGCGCGGCAAGACCCTGCGACGATGGACAGCTGCATTGTGAAGGATCTTGCCGATATGGCCGACCAGCTGGCCGCCTGCACGATGCAGGACCCCGAAGCCTTTGTCGAGTTGAGAACCAAGGCGAACTTCAGCGTGCGGTCATCGGTTTTCCGGATCGTGTCGGAAGGGCTGGTCGATTCGCCGAAGGTGACCTATCGCGTGGAGGCGGTGGTGCAGCGTTCGCAGGACGGCACCGAGCCGCCGAAGATTCTCTCCTGGAGAGAAAGCTGATGGCGACACAGCTGATCGTCGAATGGACGCGCACGGTGCTGCGCGTGGCGGTGGCGGAGCGCCAGGCCGGAATCTCCCGGCTGGCAGCCATTCACAGCCAGCCGATCAGCTCGATGGGCGAGCTGCCGCAGCGGCTGCGCCAATTGGTCAAAACGCTCAAACCCACCTCCACCGATACGATCGCCGTCATTCCGCGGGAGCAGGTGATCACGCGCGTGATGAAATTTCCCGGCACGCAGCCCTCCGAGCTGGCCCAGATGGCCGAACTGTATGCCCGTGCCCAGCTGCCGTATCCGCGGGAGCAGGCGGTGATGGATTTTTCCGTGCTGCAGCAGGAGGGCGGCTTCAGCACCGTCGCGATCATCGCCTGCCAGCGGGATATCATTGACCGGGCGATTGCGGTGCTGCAGGAGGCCGGATTGACGGCCAGCCTGCTGACGGTCAGCTCCTGGGGCGTATTGGGCTGGTACCAGCAGGCCGGATCGACGGGCGGCGCGAAGGAGCCGGTCTTGATCCTGAATATCGACGATACCCGCACCGATCTGGTGCTGGTCTCCGGCGGCCGCATCCTCTCCAGCCGCAGCGTCGGCCAGGGGGTGAAGGATTGGGATGCCTCCGCCGACACGATGGAGCTGCTGGCGCAGGAAGTGGAGCGCAGCCGGGCGGCCATCCGCAAGGAAATCGCCACGGCGGAGGTCCATTCGCTGGTGGTCACCGGCGCCGGGATCACCGGAGAGTCGGGCGAGCGGCTCTCCCAGCGCATCGGGCTGCCGGTCTTCGTCGTGGAGGGGCGGCGGGCATTTCCGGAGCGCAGCGTGCACGGCGCCGACGGCGGATCGCTGGTGGTCGTCGGAGGGGCGGCCAGCAGCCCGCCGCGCGGGCTGCTGAATCTGAGTCCGCCCGAGCTGCGCAACCGCCTGCATCATCGCGAGCAGGTGCGGGATTTGGTCCGCGTCAGCGCGCTGCTCGTCGGCGTGCTGGCGGCTTCTTCGGGGCTGCTGGGCCTGCAGGTCGTGCGGCGGCAAAAAATGGCCGCGCAGCTGGATCAGGTGCTGGCGGATCTGGCCCCCACCGCCAAGCAGGCGCAGGAGCAGGCGCGCACCGCCCAGCTCGTGCAGACCGTCACGGCGAATCGGCGCCAGCTGGCCAAGACCTTCGCCGCGGTCTTCCACGCCACCCCGCCGGACATTTCTTTGGATGTGCTGACGTTTGAGCGCCCCCGCCGCGAAGTTGTTGTGCGGGGCCGCGCCGGCTCCACCCAGGATGTGATCACCTATATCGCCCAGCTGGAGGCGATGGAAGGCGTTGAGCGGGTGGATTTGAAATATTCGACCCGTCGCTCGACTCCGATGGGCGAGCGGACCGATTTCGAGCTGGTGCTGCGCTTATGAAACAGCTGCTGAATGAGCTGTTAAAGAAAGTGCTGGCGCTGGATGCCCGCGAACGGCGGCTGATCCTGATGGCCGGCATCGCCCTCGGCTGCTGGGCGTTCATCTCCTGGATCGTCCAGCCGTTGTGGGACCGGGCCGGCGAGCTGCGCGAGCATATCCAACGGCAGGAAAAGAAACTCAGCGCGATCAGCCGCCTGCTGGCCCAGGCCTCGGCGGCGGATCCGGCCTCCGGCGGCGCGGCGGTGGATGTCGCGGAAACCGACGATGCGCAGCGCTCCTTTTTGGGCGAGCTGGAGTCGCTCTCCAGAAATTCCGACGTCCGGGTCAACCTGAAGCCTCGCCCCGGCACCATGGACGGGAAGGTGAGCCGCTTTGAAGTGGAGCTGGACGTCGAAGGCTCGCAGGAGCAGCTGCTGGGATTTCTCGATGCGCTGCTGCAGATGCCGCGCCTGTTGACCATCGAACGGCTGCGCCTTTCCAGTGTTCCTCTGAAAGAGAACTACCTGCGCGCTTCGCTGGTGATCCAGCGCACCGCCCTCCGGCAGTAATCCCCTTGGCGGCATTTTTCTTGACTTTTCACTTTCAGATCAGGTACTCTCTACTTAGAGAGTGAGCATGGCAGAGCCACCTAATTTCTATTTAATCAAGGACTTATCGCGCTTGAGCGGCCATTCCATCCATACGCTGAAATTCTACCTCAAACTCGGCCTGATCCGGGAATCCGGCCGCAGCCCCCAGACCCAATTCCGCTGCTTTAACGACTCCACCGTGGAACAGTTGGCGCGCATCCGGTCGCTTCGCAAAGAGCAAAAGAGCCTGGCAGAGATCGGACGCCTGCTCACCGCGGCGGTGGACGCATGATCCCTCGACTCGCTGCGCTCGCTCGGGATCATGGTGAGCGAGGCCGCAACAGCGGCCGAGTCGAACCATGAGTTATTACACCGTCCTCGGGCTGACGAAAGAGCCTTTTTCCAGCAGCCCGGACCCGGCTTTTTTCTTCCGCTCCACCTCCCATATGCAGGCGCTGACCCGGCTGGAAATCGCCATCCGGCTGCGGCGCGGCCTCTCACTGATCCTCGGGGATGTGGGTACGGGCAAAACCACGCTGGCCCGCACGCTGCTGTCGAATTTTCCGCAGGAGGACGGTTTTGCGTTCCACATGATCCTGGATCCGTCGTTTGAATCGGAGTATCAGTTTTTGATGCATCTGTCGCGGATCTTCGGCATCCGCGCGCCGTTTAAATCCACCCTCGATTGCCGCGAGGCGATCGAGCATCATTTGTTTCAGAGCGGGGTCACGGAAGGGAAAACCACGGTGCTGATGGTCGATGAGGGGCAGAAGCTCTCGCTCGACATGCTGGAGAATTTGCGGGTGCTGCTGAATTACGAGACGAACGAATTCAAGCTGCTGCAGGTGGTCATCTTCGCGCAGATGGAGCTGCTGGGCCGCCTCGGCCGCATCAAGAACTTCATCGACCGGGTTGCGCTGAAATACATCATCAATCCGCTGAGCGAAGAGGAAACCTCCCAGATGATCCAGTTCCGGCTCAAGTCGGCCGGGCTCAACAACGGCCATCGGGTGTTTTCGCCGGAGGCGGTGCGGGCGATCCACCGCTTTACGCAGGGCTACCCCCGCCAGATCTCGCTGCTGTGCCACAACGCGCTGGAAGCGCTGGTCATCCATGACAAGGACACGGTCGATGAACCGCTGATTGAGGAGCTGATCCGCGATGAGTCCCGATGGGTCGATAAAACCGCCTCCTGAAGAAAAATTGCTGCGCCTGATCCGCGCCAAGCAGGCCCGGCCGGCATCCGAGGCCGGAACGGCTGCGGCTTCCGCGCACGCCGTGCCCGCACCCCTGGCGCTGCTGACCGGCGTCGCGGAGCGCGCGGTGAAAGGACAGATTCCGTGGCCCAAGCTGGCCGCGGCCGGATTGGCGGCCGCGCTGGGCATTGAAGTGCTGTGGCTGCTGGTGCAGCTGCTGCGGCCGCTGCCGCCGGTGGCGCTGCCTGCGGTGCAGGATGCCGCCCAAACGGAAGAGCGCGCCTCGGCGGCACCCGAAGCGCTGCCGTCGCTGGCCGGCAGCGTGTCGCGGCCGCTGTTTGCCGCCTCGGGCGGCTCGAGCGCGCCGGCGGAGTACCGGCCGCCCAGCGCTCCGGCCAAGGGCCTGGCCTCGCGGCTGTCGCTCATGGGCATTGTCTCGGGCGATCCGCCGCAGGCCATCATCGAAGATTCGGAAACCAAGAAGACCTATTTTGTGACCACGGGCCAGCCGATTGTCGAGGGCGCGGTGCTCGAGCAGGTGCTGGATAATCGCGTGGTGCTGTCGCTGGACGGCGAACGGATCGAGCTGTCGTTATGACGGATCAACTTGGGAAGGGGGGTGGGCGTTGATGGTCAGGCGTCGCGGTGCGGCTCTGGCGGTGGCGATGGGGCTGATCGTTGGGACCGGGCCGGGCGCGGCAGCCCAGCCGCCCGGAGTGCTCAACAGTCCGCTCAAAACCGGCCAGCGCATTTCGCTGGATTTGAAGGGTGTCGACATTCTCGATGTGCTGAAACTGCTGTCGCAAAAAAGCGGCCTGAACTTCATCGCCGGCCGCAATGTCAGCGGGCGGGTGACCATCTTCGTCCACGACGTCGATGTGTGGGAGGCCTTCGAGCTGATCATCGGCGCCAACGACCTGGCCTACGAGCGGCAGGGCGACATCGTCACCGTCATGATGGCGCGCGACTACGAGCTGCTCTACGGGGCCAAATTCCTGGAGCGCAGGCGCAGCGTCGTCACGCCGCTGAAGTACGCCAAGGCCATCCAGGTCGCCACGGTGCTGAACCAGGTCAAATCCGCCGTGGGCCAGGTGGTCACCGATGAGGGCAGCAACACCATCATCCTCAGCGACGCGCCGACCCGGTTGGAGGAGATGCAGACGCTGCTGAAGCAGCTGGACCGCCCGACGGAAAGCCGCGTCTATCATTTGAACTACACCGAGGCGGAGAAGCTCAAGGAAAAGGTGCAGGAGATCCTTTCGCCGGTGGGCATGTTCAGCTTCGATCAGCGGACCAACACGGTGGTCATCACCGATTTGAAGGAGACGCTGGCGAAACTCGACGGCGTCATCCGGGCCTTTGACATGCCGGATGGGGAAGTGCTGATCGAGGCGAAGATCCTGAAAGTCGAGCTGACCGATGCGATGGACCTGGGGATCGACTGGCAGCAGGTGTTTGCCAAGGCCAATGTCGATACCCGGACGAATTTCCGGGTTCTGGGCGACATCGTCGGCGCGAGCAGCCCGGTGACCGGGGCGGCGCTGAAGTGGGTGACGACGTCGACGGACAAAACCACGCTGATCATCGAGGCGCTGAAGAAATTGACGAAGACCGAGACGCTCTCGAATCCCCGCATCATGGTGTCCAATAATCAGGAGGCCAAGATCCTCGTCGGCACCAAGGAGGCCGTGGTGACGGTCACCACCACCGTGCCGGCCACCGGCGCGACGGTGTCGGCTCCGGAGATCCAGTTCGTGGACGTGGGCACGAAGCTCTTCGTGACCCCGAACGTCAAGCGCGACGGGCATATTCAGATGAAGATCCGGCCGGAAGTCAGCACGGCCAAGGTGGAGACGTTTCAGACCAACCGCATTCCTATCGTCACCTCGACCGAGGCCGAGACCAGTGTGTTGGTGAAAAGCGGCTCCACCCTGATCATCGGCGGACTCATTGAGACGAAGAATGAGCGCACGGACAACCGCGTGCCCATCCTCGGCGACATCCCGATCATCGGACGGGCCTTCGGCGGCACCACCAGCTCCAAGAAAAAGACCGAGCTGGTGGTCTTTTTGACGCCGCAGATCATTCTGCCGGACGGCACGGCGTTTAACCCGACGCCGGCGGAGATCGGCACGCCGCTGCCCGACCGCACGCGGGATGCGGTGCCCGCGGCGTACCGGCAGACGGTGCGGCAGCGCCTGCAGGCGTATCTGCTGAGCGCACTCCGCGGAGCGAAGCTGCCCAAAGGCTCGGTGATGCTCTCCTTCGTGCTGCATCGCAACGGGGTGCTGCTCGGGGAGCCGGAAATTTCCAGTCCTGAGGGCGGCGAGTTCATCCAGGCTGCGATGAAAGCCCTCACGAATGCGCAGCCGTTTCCGCCGTTTCCTCCGGAGTCCTCGGCGGAGGAAGTGCGGTTCAAATTGACCGTCGACTACGCTCCATGAGAAAGAGATTGCATCGCCCTACAGGCGGTGTTAAGCTACCCATCATTTCATCGTTTTATTCCCATATTTGATCAGCAGGAGACGGATGGCGACGGGCAGCTTGACGGGCAAATGGGCGCTGATTCTCGGGGCCTCGAGCGGATTCGGGGCGGCAGCCGCCCAGGAGCTTTCCCGCCGCGGGATGCACATCATCGGCGTGCATCTGGACCGCCGCGCGACCCTGCCTAACGTCGAAGCGCTGGTCAAAACACTGCAGGGTGCAGGATCGCAGGCGCTCTTCTTCAACGTGAATGCCGCCGATGAGGTCAAGCGCCGGGAAGTCCTCGATCAGGTCCAGCCCAAGCTCGGCGGCTCGCCCATCACCATCCTCATGCACTCGCTCGCCTTCGGCACGCTCAAACCCTACGCCGCCAACGAACCGAAAGAGCAGCTCACCAAGGATCAGATGGAGATGACAATCGACGTCATGGCCAACAGCCTGGTCTATTGGGTGCAGGATCTGCTCGGCCGCAAGCTGCTCGGGAAGGGCTCGCGCATCTACGCGATGACCAGCTCCGGGGGCACGAGGGTGTGGCCGACCTATGGGGCGGTCTCGGCGGCGAAGGCCGCGCTGGAGTCGCACATGCGGCAGCTGGCGCTGGAGCTGGCCCCGTTCGGGGTGGCCGCCAATACGATCCGCGCCGGGGTCACCGACACGCCGGCGCTGCGCAAGATTCCCGGCAACGAGCAGATGATGGAATTGTCCAAACTGCGGAATCCTCACCACCGGCTGACGACGCCGGAGGACGTGGCCAAGGCGATCGCGGTGCTGTCCGAAACCGGCACCGACTGGATGACCGGCAACGTGATCGGCGTCGACGGCGGCGAGGATATTGTCGGCTGAGTGACACGGGGCGCTGGCGCCCCACCATGGCATGCGGGTTAAAAAGCTAGAAGTCTTCGGGTTTAAATCCTTCGCCCAGAAGACCACCATCCAGTTTGAGCCGGGGGTCACCGCCATCGTCGGCCCCAACGGTTCGGGCAAGTCCAACATCGTCGACAGCATCCGCTGGGTCCTCGGCGAGCACAATCCGCGCGACGTCCGCGCCCCCCGCCTCGAAGACGTCATCTTCAACGGCACCGACAAGCGCGCCCCGGTTTCCGTCGCCGAAGTCCATCTGACCATCTCCAACGAAAAAGGGCTGCTGCCCATCGCCTTCAGCGAAGTCACCATCACCCGCCGCGTCTACCGCTCGGGCGAGAGCGAATGCTTCATCAACCAGGCCCCCTGCCGCCTCAAAGACATCCACGAGCTGTTTCTCGGCACCGGCCTCGGCGGCGGCACCTACGCCATCATCGAGCAGGGCCACATCGACATGATCCTCTCCTCCAAGCCGGAGGAGCGCCGGGTCGTCTTCGAGGAGGCCAGCGGTGTCGCCAAGTTCCTCTCCAAGAAACGGGAAACGATGCGTCGGCTGGAAGAAACCGAAGAGCATCTGGTGCGCATCGCCGACATCATCAGCGAGGTGCGCCGGCAGGTTTCGGCCCTGGAGCGCGCCGCGAACAAGGCGCGGCAGTACAAGACGCAGTGGGAGCAGGTCAAGCAGTACGAGCTGCGGCTGGCCGTCGATGAGCTCTGCGCCGGGGAGTCGCGGCACCAGGAGCTCGAGCAGAAGCTGCAGGAGCTGACCTCGCAGCGCGAAGGGCTGGAAACCGACAAGCAGCGCCATGTCTCCTCGCTGGAGGCGTGCAACGCGGCCGTCTCGGCCGTGCAGCAGCAGGTGCAGCAGGCGCACACCAAGATCGTGGAGTGCACGAGCCAGATCGAGCAGCACCAGAGCCAGTCGTCGCTGAAGGAGCGGTGGATCGGCGAGCTGAAGGCGCAGGCGGAGTCGCTGGCCTCGGAGGAAGCGCAGCTGCGCGCGCGGCTTTCCCAGGTCGAGGAGCAGCTGGCCCATGTCGGCGGCGGCGAAACCGAAATCCGCGCCCAGCTGACGGCCGTCGTCGAGCAGCTCACGCACGGCGGCGGGGAGCTGGAGCAGTTGGAAGCGGCGATTACGGCAGCACTGCAGGCGGTGGCGGGGGCGAAGGCGCAGGTCTTCGAGGCGGCGGCCGATGCGTCGCATCAGCGCAATCAGCTGGCGGAGTTGACCTCGCGCCTGCAGCGCCTCGAAGCGCAGCTGGTGCGGTTCGATGAGCAGACGATGCAGCGCACCGCGAAAGCCGACGAGGTGCGCCAGCGCCGCGAGGCGGCGGTGCTGGAGTGCTCCGCGCTGCAGGTCCAGCACGACGGCATTCAGCAGAGCCTTGCCGCGGCCCAGCAGTCGCTGGACGCGGCCGCGGCGCGCCGGCATGAGCTGACCGGACGGGCGCATCAGTTGCGCGATCAGCTGGCCGGTGAGCGGGCCCGCGTGAAGCTGCTCGAAGATTTGTGGCACCGGTACGAAGGATTTCCAGACACGGTCAAGCAGCTGATGAGCCGATCGATTCCCGGACTGATCGGGCCGCTGGTCGATTTGGTACAGGCGGTGCCCGGCTATGAAGAGGTGGTGGAAGCTGCCCTTGGTCCGCTGTCGGAAGCGCTCGTGGTGCAGGACCGCTCCGCGCTGTCGCGCTGCCGTGAAGCGCTGACCACGCAAGAATTGGAAAGCTGCCGGTTTCTCGTGCTCTCCGACTGCCCCTCGCCGTCGACGGCGGATGCGGCTCCGGCGATGGCTGGAACCGGCGAGGCGGTGAAGCGGTTTGTCCGCGCCGAAGCGTCGTATCAGCCGCTGGTCGACTGGCTGCTGGATGATTCATGGATCGTCGAGGATCTGGACCGGCTGCTGCGCGATCCCTCGGTGCCGCCGAACCGCGTCGTGAACCGGCGCGGCGACCGGTGGGACCGGCGGTCATGGCGGTTCGGCGGCGCGCGGCGTCCGGCCCATGGCCGCATCGGCCGCAAGCAGCGATGGGAGCAGGCGCACTCCGGGTTGCAGTCGCTGGAAGAGGAGTTTACCCGTTTGGACTCCCAGGCCCAGCAGGCGGAGCAGGCATGGCAGTCCGTTGTCAGGGAACAGGAGTCCGCCCGGGGCCGGTTGGCGCAGGCCGCACCGTCGCTGCAAAAAATCGATGCACTCGCGGCCTCGTTAAGCCATGAGGCCTCCCGTCTGGAAGAAGAGCAGCAGTCTCACGCGCTGGATGTGCAGCGGCTTGCCGGCGAGCGCGAAGAGCTGCGCGCGGCAGTGCTCGCCGCTCAGCAGGCCGCCGAGCAGGCGGCCCAGCGGCAACAGGCGAGCGAGCGGTCGCTGGCCGAGGCCCAGGCTTTGCGCGAGCAGTCGGATCTTCGCAAGCAGGAGCTGGTGATCGCCAAAGCGCAGGTGGACGCCACCCGGCAGTCGCTGGCTGACCGGCTTTCCGCGCTGGAATCCCGCCGCGCCGAGCTCTCCGCCGACCGCAATCAGCAGCGGCAGCAGGCCGACTCGCGGGCGAGCCAGCGGCAGGATGCGACCCGCCGGTCTGATGAGCTGGCGCAGCAATTGGAAGGCCACCGGGAGAGCGCGCAGCACCTGCAGCAGCAGCGCGCGCAGCTGGAAGCCGACGCCGAGCGCGCCGCCGGCGCGCTGCAGGAAGAAGAAGCCAAGCGCGGCCAGGTCGTCCCCCACTTGTTGGCGGTCGAGCAGCAGCTCTCCTCGCTGATGCAGAAAGTGCAGGAGCAGCAGCAGCAGCTTTCGGAGCGCGGCTTTCGCCGCTCGCGGCTGGTGGAGCGGCTGCGCGAGCTGTATCAAATCGACGAGGCGACGATTCAGACCGAGGTGCAGGCCCACCCCGAGCCGCTGAATGACGAGCAGCGGGCGTCGATGGCCGAGCAGGTGCAGAAGCTGCGCGGAAAACTCGAGGGATTGGGGCCGGTCAGCCTGGGGTCGGTGGAGGAGTACGACGAGCTGAAGCGCCGCCTGGAATTTCTGCAGACGCAGCAGCAGGATTTGATCCAGGCGCGGGATGATTTGAAAGCCTCCATCACCCAGATCAACCGCGCCGCCCGCACTCAGTTTCGCGAAACGTTCGAGCGGATCAAGCAGGAGTTCCAGCACTACTATGCCCGGCTCTTCCAGGGCGGGGAAGCGGACCTGATCCTGCTGGATGAGGAAGATGTGCTGGAGTCCGGCATCGACATCGTGGCCCGGCCTCCCGGCAAGCGGCTGCAAAGCATCAGTTTGCTCTCCGGCGGCGAACGGGCGCTGACCGCAGTCGCCCTCTTGTTCGCCCTGTTTAAGGTGCGCCCGTCTCCGTTTTGCATTCTGGATGAGATCGACGCGCCGTTGGATGAGGCCAATGTGGACCGGTTTACCCGGGTGCTCGAGGAGTTTCTAGCACTCTCCCAGTTCATCCTGATCACCCACAACAAAAAGACCATTACCAAGGCGGACTCGCTCTACGGCGTCACCATGGAAGAGCCGGGCGTGTCCAAGATTCTCTCCGCCAAGCTTACCAAGACCCCCGCCGCTTCCGCTCCTGTTGCCGCCCCCGCCTGACAGGGGCGGGTGTTGAACCTTCTGGCAGAAGGAGTTATACTAATCCACTCATGAGCGATCCACTCTTCCATCCCATCCCCGAAATCATCGAGGAGATCCGTCAGGGCCGCCTGGTCATTGTGGCGGATGACGGCGACCGCGAAGACGAAGGCGATCTGGTCATGGCCGCCTCCGCCGTCACCCCGGAGCGGATCGCCTTTATGGCCAGCTTCGGCCGCGGCATCATCTGCGCGCCCATGGAAGGGGCGGCACTGGACGCTTTGCGGCTGCACCCCATGGTCAGCCCGTCCGAAGATCCCATGAAGACGGCCTGGACCGTCTCGGTAGACGCCAAAACCGGCATCACCACCGGCATCTCCGCCCACGACCGCGCCCGCACCATCCAAGTCCTCACCAACGCCGCGTCCAAGCCGGATGATTTGACGCGGCCCGGGCATATCTTTCCGCTCCGGGCGAAAAACGGCGGGGTGCTGCGCCGCGCCGGGCATACCGAGGCTGCCGTGGATTTGGCGCGGCTGGCCGGGCTGCCGCCGGCCGGTGTGATCTGCGAGATCATGAAGGATGACGGCACGATGGCCCGGACGCCGGATCTGCAGGAGTTTGCGCGCCGGCACGGGGTCAAGATCTGCACGATCGCTAGCCTCATCGAGTACCGCCGTCGGTTCGAGAAGCTCGTCACCCGGGTGGTCTCGACCCGGCTGCCCACCGAGTTCGGCGACTTCGAAATGGCGCTCTACCAGACGAGCATCAATGAGCTGCAGTACGTGGCCTTGATCAAGGGCAGCCTCGCCGACGGGGCTCCGGCGCTGGTGCGCGTGCATTCGCAGTGCCTCACCGGCGATGTGTTCGGCAGCCTGCGATGCGACTGCGGGGCGCAGCTGCGAGGCGCCATGAAGAAGATCGCCGAGGCCGGCCGCGGGGTCGTGCTCTACATCAATCAGGAAGGCCGCGGCATCGGGCTGGCCAACAAGCTGAAAGCCTACGCGCTGCAGGACCAGGGCATGGACACCGTCGAGGCCAACCGCGCGCTGGGCTTCGGGCCGGATCTGCGCGAATACGGCCTCGGCGCCCAGATCCTCGTCGATCTGGGGCTGAAAGATCTGCGGCTGCTCACGAATAATCCCCGGAAGATCGTCGGCCTGGAAGGCTACGGCCTGCGGGTCATCGAACGGGTTCCGCTTGCCGTGGCTCCGCATCCGGAGAACGCGAAGTACCTCGAAACCAAGCGCGAAAAGCTCGGCCATCTGTTCGATGCCGAGCCGCTCTAGAGCCTCCCGCGGCGCCATCCGACGGGCTCCACGCATGAAACGGTTTGCCATCATCGCCTCCCAGTTCAACCGGCCCATCACCTCCGCCCTGGTGCGCGGAGCGGTCGAGGTATTGCGCCGAGCGAAGGTGCCGAGCCGCTCGGTGCAGCTGTGGTGGGTGCCGGGCGCTTTCGAGCTGCCCGTCGTGGCGGCCCGGCTGGCGCGCAGCCGCCGAAAGCCCGACGCGATCATCGCGGTGGGCGCGATTCTGCGCGGCGAAACGCCGCAGTACCGGGCGCTGGCCCACGCGGTGGCCGAAGGGCTGGGCCGGGTCGCGGTGGACGCCGGGCTGCCGGTGACCTTCGGCGTCATCGTCGCGGACACGCCGGCGCAGGCCAGAGCGCGCGCCGGCGGGGCGGTGGGCAACCGGGGCGCCGAAGCGGCGATGGCGGCCTTGGCGGTGCTGAACCTGTTTGAGCAAATTCCAACATGATGCGCAACCGGACCCGATCGCGCGAATACGCGCTGCAGATGCTCTATCAGGCGGATATCCGCCACGCCGACGGCCGGCAGGTGATCCAGGAATTCTGGCTGGAAGGGCAGGAGCCCAGCGGAGAGATCCGGGAGTTTGCCGACGCGCTGTTTCTGGGGACGGCCGAGCGGCTGCCGCAGATCGATCCGATGATCGCCAAACACGCGGATAATTGGGATCTGAAACGGATGGCGGTCATCGACCGGAACATTCTTCGGCTGGGGGTCTACGAGCTGCTCCATCTGGACGACGTGCCGCCGAAGGTCTGCATCAACGAGGCCATTGAGCTGGCCAAACGCTTTGGCGACGTCGAATCGGGCAAGTTCATCAACGGCATTCTCGACGCGATCCACAAGGCGAATGCCAAATCCCACCGCTGACCTGCACCTCCACACCACCTTCTCCGACGGCATCGATGCGCCCGAGCAGGTGGTGGTGCTGGCGCGGCAGGCCGGGCTCTCCACGATCGCCATCACCGACCACGACAACACCGAGGCGCTCGCGATTGCCGCACCCGCCGCGCAGCGCCTGGGGCTGGAGCTGATTCCTGGCATCGAGATGTCGGCCAGCACGGCGGGCTGCGAGGTCCACGTGCTGGGGTTTCTCTTCGACGCGGCGCATCCGGCGCTCAAGGAGCATTTGAAAGTGCAGCAGGCCCGGCGCATCCGGCGCGTGCATCAGATGGTCGAGCAGCTGGCAGCCGTGGGAGTGACGATCAGCGCGGAGGAGGTGCTGCTGCAGGCCAAGGACGGCACCGTCGGACGGCCTCATGTGGCCCGCATCCTGATCAAGCACGGCTATGCCGCCACTAACGCCGAGGCGTTTGAGAAATATCTGGGCAACAACGGCCCCGGGTTTGTGCCCGGATCGCCGCTGCCGCCCAAGGAAGTGATCGGCGTCATCCGGGCGGCCGGCGGCGTGCCGGTCCTCGCGCATCCGATCTATCTTGGCAACGATGCGCTCATCGATGAGTTTGTCCGCGACGGGCTGGCCGGCCTCGAGGTGCATCACTCCAGCCACACCCCGGAGCACATCCGCCATTATGCGCAGATCGCCGCGCGGCTGAAGCTGCTGGTCACCGGCGGCAGCGACTACCACGGCGCGACGGTGAAGGAAGGGCTGCCCATCGGCGCGGTGAAGGTGCCATGCCAATTGATTGAGGCGATGAGAGAATGGCAGCTGGCGCACAAGGTCTGAGGTTCATGCACCGCGCGCTGCGGCTGGCCGGCCGCGCGGCGGGCCGCACCTCGCCCAACCCCATGGTCGGGGCGGTCATCGTGCGGCGCGGCCGCATCGTCGGAGCCGGCTATCACCGCCAGGCCGGCCTCGCCCACGCGGAAGTTGAGGCGCTGCGCCAAGCCGGGCGGCGCGCCCGCGGAGCCACGATGTACGTTACCCTGGAGCCGTGCAATCACCAGGGCCGCACGCCGCCGTGCTGCGAGGCGATCCTGGCCGCCGGCATCTCCCGCGTGGTGGCCGCCACCCGCGATCCGAATCCCATCACGAAGGGGCGGGGATTCACGCGGCTGCGGCGCTCCGGGATCCGCGTCACCTCGGGCGTGCTGGAGCGGGAATCGCAAACACTCAATGAACCGTTTGAAAAAGTGATGCGCACCGGAGTGCCCTGGATGCTGGCAAAAATGGGCCAGAGCCTGGACGGAAAAATCGCGACCCGCGCCGGGCAGTCCCGCTGGATTACGTCGGACGCGGCGCGGCGCACCGGCCGTGAGTGGCGCGGCCGGGTGGATGCGATTCTCACCGGGGTAAACACGATCCGCCGCGATGATCCGCTGCTGACCGCCCGCACCGGATCACCGCGAGCCGGCAAGCCGGTGAAAATTATCGTGGACAGCCGGCTACGCATGCCGCTGGCCGCGCGATGCCTCTCGCCCAAATCGCCTGCGCCCACGCTGATCGCCACCACGGTGCACCCGTCGGCCGGGCGCCGGCGGGCGTTGTTGCGCCGGGGCGCAGAGGTGATCGTGCTGCCCTCCCGACGGGGACGGGTGCCGCTGCGGCAACTGGCCAAGACGCTGGCGCGCCGCGGCATCCATTCCGTCTTGATCGAAGGGGGCGGAGAAGTGCTTTCCGGGGCGTTGGAAGAGCGGCTGGTGGACCGGGTCGCCTTCTTCATCGCGCCGGTGCTGATCGGCGGGCGCAGCGCGCCGGGATCCGTCGGCGGCCTGGGGATCAGCCGGCTCTCACAAGCGGTGCAGCTGCGCGATGTGTCCATCACGACCGCCGGATCGGATCTGCAGGTTGAAGCGCGCGTTGTCTATCCGGGATAAGGCCATGTTCACCGGCATCATCAAGGAAGTCGGCACCGTCTCGCGCCTCCAGCGCACGAATGGGCTGGTGCGCCTGACCGTCCGCGCGCCCAAAGCCGCGGCGGCCATGTCACCGCTGGAGAGTGTCGCCGTCAATGGCGTCTGTTTGACGGTGGCCTCGGCCCGGCGCGGCGCGCTTTCCTTCGACCTGATTCCTGAAACACAGCAGCGCACCGCGCTCACCGGCCTGCGCGCCGGCTCCGCCGTGCATGTGGAGCCGAGCCTGGCGCTGACCGACCGGATTAACGGGCATCTCCTGCTCGGCCATGTGGACGGCGTCGGCACGGTGGTCCGCCGGCAGCAGGCGCCGGGAGAGCTGCGGCTGGAAATCCGCGTGCCATCCGGGCTGCGAAAGTGGCTGGTGCCGAAGGGGCCGGTGGCGGTGGACGGCGTGAGCCTGACGGTGGGCCGCGTGCGGCCCGGCGGTATCTTTACGATTCATTTGATTCCGGAGACGCTGCGGCACACGCGGCTGGGAGCGTTGGTCGCCGGCGCAAAGGTCAATATCGAGGTCGATTACCTGGCAAAGCTGGTGACGCAGCTTGCGGGTTTATGATATCTTGGAAAGTCACCGGGGCGTGGCTCAGTTTGGTAGAGCGCTTGGTTCGGGACCAAGAGGTCCTGGGTTCAAATCCCAGCGCCCCGAGGTTTTTCTTGGAGGGCCCGTGAAGCATCCGAGAGTTCTTGGTGTCTTGCTCCTCGCGCTGGCGGGCGCGTGGCCGTCGGCGGCGGATGCCGCGGCGGTGCCCGTGGGCGCCAGCGACGTATATGTGCAGGGCAAGCAGGTGATCGTCCGCAAGCGCCAGGCGGACGGTTCCTTAGGCGAGCCCCGGGCCTACGCGGCCAAGGGGGTGGCATGGGCGCCGGCCACCCGCGCGCCGGCTGCCGGACCCAATCCGCTCAACCCTTCGCAAAGCGTGCCGTATGGATTTTTCTTTGACTGGCCCGGCCGCATCCCGCAAGGCCACGACGTCCTCCGGTTCTGGCAGCAGGAGGCGTTCAAGACGCATTATCCGGAGGACTTGGCGCTGATGGAAACGCTGCACGCCAATACCATCCGCGTGTATGACGAAATCAATTCGGACCCGGCGGTGACCCGGCAGGTCCTCGATGAATGCTACCGGCGCGGCATCATGGTGATCATGACGGTGGCCACCTCGCGGACCGATTTGCAGGCCGGGCGCCATCTGCTCGTCGTCAACCGGTACAAGGACCACCCCGCGATCCTGCTGTGGGCGCTGGGCAACGAGTGGAATTTAAACCGGTATTACGACGGCTGGACGATGAGCCAGGCCATTGATGCCACACGGGTTGCCGCAGCCGCCATGAAACAGCAGGATCCCTCGCACCCGGTCAGCGGCTCGCTGGGCGACCGGTTCAGCGGGGTGCCGCCGGCGTGCGATCCGCAGGATCCCTGCTGCCAGCCGCCGCCCGCCGACTATGCCCAGACGGCGATCCCGTTCATCGTGCAGGCCGCCCCCGAAGTGGATCTCTGGGGCATCAACGTCTACCGGGGTGCCAGCTTCGGCAATCTGTTCGCGCAATGGCAGGCGGCAGCGCCCAAGACGCCGATGTACCTGAGCGAATTCGGCACCGACGCGCTGAAGACCGCCACCTTCCAGGCGGTCAACTGCGGCCAGGCGGATAACGTCACGGGAAACCAGGATCAGGCCGCCCAGTCGGGTGTCGTCACCGGCCTTTGGCAGGAGATCGTGCCGCATCTTTCCGCCGTCAATTCCCAGCAGCCGGTTCTCGGAGGCTTCGTGTTCGGATTCAATGACCAGCTGTGGAAGGTCGGCTCCTTCCATGCGGGGCTGGGCGGGCTGGTGGATTACGACGGGCCGGATAACCTGCCGGACACCGCGGACGATGACACCAGCTATGATGAGGCGAATCCAGAAGGATTCGCGGCCTTCAGCGGGATGGACCCGGTGCTCAACGAGGAGTATTTTGGGCTCGTCAACGCCGATCGCGTGCCGCGGCAGGTCTTCGGAGCGCTGCAGCAGCACTATCTCTCGCTGCTCAATGCGGTGCTGAACCCCGGCTTCGAGGCGGGGACGGCGAACTGGTCGTTTCCGGCCAACGGCTCGGTGGTGACGACCGGGGCGGCCAGCGGCACGCGCTCCGCCAGGCTCGTCAACGCCGGGACGATCACCTCCACGCCACAGGTCGCGGTGACCAGCGGCAAGCATGTGATCAGCGGCTGGGTGAAAACCCAGGGGATGACGGGCTCCGGCAGCTCGGGGGCCAGGATCCGGGTGCAGTGGTATGCATCGTCCGGTGCGCTGCTGGCGTCCCAGAATGTGGTGAGCGCGCTGCGGGGCACGACCGGCTGGACGCGGCATGAGAGCACCCTCGCGGCTCCGTCGGGAACGGCAACCGCCCGCCTGCAGCTGGAAATCGCCGGCAACTCCTCCGGCACCGCCTGGTTCGACGCGCTGTCTCTCTCGCCGTGACGGTTCGCGATGGCATGAAACGACGGATTCATATCTTTTATTCGGGCAAGGTGCAGGGCGTCGGCTTCCGGATGACGGCCGAGGAGACGGCCCAGGAGTTCGGGGTCGTGGGCTGGGTCAAAAATCTCCGCAACGGCCAGGTCGAGCTGGTGGCCGAAGGCGAACAGACGGTCCTGGAGCGGTTTCTCGAGGCGCTCCGCCAGGGATCGATGAAGAATTTTATCTCCCAGGTCGATGTGACCTGGAGCAACGCCTCGGAAACGTTTGACGAGTTTTCCATCCGCTACTATTGACCTGCCGGAGGCACCGGACGCTGATGCGCTACGCGGTCCTCTCCGAGATCCGCCGTAATCGTGAAGCCCTCACCATTCCCAGCCGATGAACAGCCGGGAGATCGCTAAGCGTCTCGAGGCGCTGCGGGAGCAGATTCGGCGCCACGACTACCGCTATTACGTGCTGAATCAGCCGGAAATCTCCGACGCGGAATACGACCGGCTGATGCGCGAGCTGCAGTCGCTCGAAGCCCAGGCGCCCGCCTTGGTCACGCCGGACTCGCCGACCCAGCGGGTGGGCGGAACGCCGGACCGCGCCTTCCGGCCGGTGCGCCACGGCGTGCCGATGCTCTCGCTCGACAACGCGCTCTCCGAGGAAGAGCTGGACGCCTGGCATCAGCGCGTGGTGAAAGGGCTGCCGACATCCGCCGAGCCGTCCTACACGACGGAGCTGAAGATCGACGGCGTGAGCCTGGCGCTGACGTATGAGGACGGCCATTTGACCCGGGCCGCCACCCGCGGCGACGGGACCACCGGCGAGGATGTCACCGCCAACGCGAAGACCATCCGCGCGATTCCGCTGCGGCTGCAGGGCAAGGCGCCCAAGCGGCTGGAAGTGCGGGGCGAGGTCTACATGACGCTCGAGGCGTTTGCCCGCTACAACGAGGCGGCGGCGCGGCAGGGCCAGGAAACCTTCGCGAATCCGCGCAACGCGTCGGCCGGCAGCCTGCGGCAAAAGGATCCCCGGATCACGGCCTCGCGGCCGCTGCGGTTTTTCACGCACTCCTTCGGCCGGGTGGAAGGGGAGCCTTTCGCCTCCCACTGGGAGTTTCTGCAGGCGATGCAGCGGCTCGGCCTGCCGGTGGCCGCGCACGCGGCGCTGTGCCGGTCGTTTGCCGACGTGCGGGGGCAGTGCCGCCGGCTGGAGCAGATGCGCGAGCGGCTGCCCTATGAGGCCGACGGCGTCGTCATCAAGGTGAACGATCTGGCCCTGCAGGAGCGGCTGGGCTTCACGCACCGCTCGCCCCGCTGGGCCATCGCCTACAAGTTTCCGGCCCAGCAGGCCACCACACAGATTCTCGACATCGTGCCGTCGGTGGGGCGGACCGGCGTCGTGACGCCGGTGGCGCGGCTTGCGCCGGTCGCCTGCGCCGGGGTGACGATTTCCAGCGCGACCCTGCATAACTATGATGAGATCGACCGGCTGCAGGTCAAGATCGGCGACTGGATCCTGCTGCAGCGGGCGGGCGACGTGATCCCGAAGATCGTCAAGGTGATTGAGAGCAAGCGCACCGGACGGGAGCGGGTCGTGAAGCCGCCGTCGAAGTGCCCGGTGTGCGGCGGCCGGATCGCGCGGGATGAAGAAGAGGTCGCGTATCGCTGCGTGAATCCGCTCTGCCCGGCGCAGGGAGGACGCGCGGTCCTCCATTTCGGCAGCCGCTCGGCCATGGACATTGAGGGGATGGGCGAGGCGGTCGTCGAGGAGCTGGTGGGGCGGAAGATGATCCGCGACGTCGCCGATCTCTACCGGCTGACCGCCAAGGAGCTGCTGGGGCTGCCGCTGTTCGGGGAGAAGCGGGCGCAGAATCTGCTGGCGGCGATTAAGGCCAGCACATCGCGGGGGCTGTCGCGGCTGCTCTACGGGCTGGGGATCCGCCACGTCGGGGAAAAGGCCGCGCTGGATCTGGCGCAGGAATTCCGGTCGATGGACCGGCTGGCGGCGGCGGACCGCGAGCAGCTGGACCGGATGGCCGGCATCGGGCCGGTGCTGGCCGAGGCCATCGCCGAATTTTTCCGGCAGCCGGGCACGAAAACGCTGCTCAAAAAACTTGAGGCCGCCGGTGTCAAGATGACTGAGGCGGTGGCCAGCGGGCCGCGGCCGCTGGCGAACCGGACCTTTGTCTTCACCGGCGAGCTCTCCAGCATGAGCCGCGCGCAGGCGCAGGCGCTGGTGCGGCGCCTGGGTGGCGAGCCGTCATCCAGCGTCAGCCGCCTGACGCACTTTGTCGTGGCGGGCGGGGCGGCCGGATCCAAATTGCAGAAGGCCAAACACCTGGGTGTGACGATCATCGACGAGGCGGAGTTTCTTCGGATGACGCAGGCGCTGGCTGAAAAGGGGTGAGCGGATGAGGCATGAGCGGTGGACGGGATGGCGGCTGGCGGCGTGCGGGCTGCTCGCGCTGCAGCTGGCCGGCTGCGAATCGCTGCAGCGGAAGTTCACCCGCAAGCGCAGCAAGGACGCGGCGCCGAATCCGATCATCAACTTCCAGGACTACAGCCGGGCGATGACGCCCGAGGACCGCTACCGCAAACACTACCTGATGTTCGACTACTGGAGCGGGGATCTGATGGAGGCGCTGAAAAAACAGCCCCTGAACCCGAAGCGCGTGCGCCTGGCTTCAACCGAATCGCTGGGCGAGCTCTCGACGCTGCACAGCCTGCTTACCGACGAGGCCGCGCGGCAGCTGGAGCCGCTGCTGCGCGAGCGCGAAACACTCGACCGGCAGCTGCAGGCCGGCACTCCGAATACCGCGGCGGCCAACTCGCTGCTGCGCGCGGTGGAAAGCCAGGACCGGCGCATGAACCGCCAATTCTATTGGCGCGACGTCAAAGAGCATCTCCAGGAGGCTCCCCCTGCGGCCGCACATTGAAGCGTTTTTGTCCTATCTGGAGCTGGAGCGCGGGCTGAGCCCGACGACGCGCGCCAGCTATCAGCAAGACCTGGCGCTGTTTGAAGCGTTCCTGCAGCGGCGCCGCATCGGCGGCTTCGCGCAGGTGACGTCGAACCACGTGCGCGAATTCCTGCAGCAGCTCAGCGGCGAGAACAAGAGCCCGGCGACGGTGGCCCGGAAGCTCTCCGCGGTCAAAGGGCTGTTCCGGTTTTTAGAAGGGCAGCAGGAGATTCAGCGCAGCCCCACGGCATTCATCGAATCGCCGCGGCAATGGCGCCGGCTGCCGCAGACCTTGAGCGTGCCGGAAGTGGAGCAGCTGCTGCGCAGCGTGCAGGCCGAGGGGCTGGGGCTGCGCGATCTGGCGATGCTGGAGATGCTGTATGGGGCCGGCCTGCGGGTCTCCGAGCTGACCTCCCTGGATCTGATGAGCTGCAACTTCGACGCAGGATTTCTCCGCTGCATCGGGAAGGGCAATAAGGAGCGGATCGTGCCGCTGGGCCGCTCGGCCTCCGGTGCCCTGCAGCGCTACCTGAAGGTGGAGCGGCCGCAGCTGACGGCCAAGCGTCCCGAGGCGACCGCGCTGTTCGTCAACCGGTATGGCCGGCGCCTGACCCGCGTGCGCGTCTGGCAGCTGCTGCGCCGCTATGCCAAGGCCGGACTCATCGATAAGCGTATCGGACCCCACACCCTGCGCCATTCGTTTGCCACGCATCTGCTCGAGCGGGGCGCCGACTTGCGCACCGTCCAGGAGCTGCTGGGCCATGCGAATATCGGCACGACGCAGCGGTATACCCACGTGGACCGGGCCCGGCTGAAAGCCGTGCACAACAAGTACCATCCCCGGCCATGACCGAGCCGGTAATCCGGGTGCCGGAGACCTCGCGCGCATTGCTGGAGCAGCTGGGGCGCTGCGCCCACCGGCACGGCGCTTCGGCCTACGCGGTCGGCGGCTGCGTGCGCGATTGGTGCCTGGGCATGGACCGTTCGACCGATCTTGATGTGACCGTGGAAGGCCGAGGGATCGAGGTGGCGCAGGCGGCCGCGCAGGAGCTCTCCGGCACGCTGACGGTGCACCAGCAGTTCGGCACGGCCACCGTGTCGCTGCCCTCGGGCGCGCGGGTGGATGTCGCCACCGCCCGCCGTGAAACGTATGCCAAGCCGGCCGCGTATCCTTCCGTGACGGCCGGCACGCTGCGGGACGATCTGTTCCGGCGGGATTTTACCATCAACGCCATGGCCATGACGCTGGAGCCGGGCCGCGTCGGCGCGCTGGTGGATCTCTTCGGCGGTGTTGCCGATTTGGGCGAGCGCCAGCTGCGCGTGATGCACCTGCGCAGCTTTCTGGACGATCCGACCCGGATTCTCCGCGGCGTCCGGTTCCTGCAGCGGTTCGGATTGCGCTGGGAGCCGAACACGGAGCAATGGCTGCACGAGGCGGTCTCCTCCGGCGCGCTCGGCTGGCTGAATCCCGGCCGGTTTCAAAAAGAGCTCGACGCCATGATGAAGGAGCCGGATCCCAAGGCCTGCCTGCACCGCCTGGCGATGCTGCTGGAGCAGGCGAAG
>OBEQ011403106.1_pt1 | contig 32046 bp, 39 predicted proteins | sample 1670901 | NCBI WGS metagenome assembly OBEQ01 (sample SAMEA104232315, study PRJEB22302) | groundwater metagenome | biome: forest; feature: aquifer; material: groundwater | place: USA | collected 2011-08-07 | depth 5.4 m | reverse complement strand
CAATTCTTTGGATGGAATGTTCACCCAACTCAAAGCCAAACTTTTGGTTCATCGGGGTTTGAGAAAAGACAGAAGATTTAAAGTGATCTCTGAGATATTGCAGGGAGAAGATTAGCAACTAATTTATTCTATTAAACCGAAGTTTCTCCTAAAATCTTGAATACTGGAATGAATTCCCATCTGCGACCGAGAACTTTCCAGAAAATTTCGTAGCCGAGTTCGTCGTGTGTCCTTTCCATAAAGATGAATCGGCCACGAGTGGTCTCAAAATATGTTTCTGGTTGTGCGATTCTCAGGAAATCCTGAACACTTTTATGCATGTATTTTCTCCGTTCATTATTTAACATTGTTTTGCGAAAATTACAATCTTGCAGACTCGTGTTATATTTTCACTATGAAATTGAATTCTAAAAAACCAGTAGCTTTTCAGGGAGAACACGGGGCATTTAGCGAGGTGGCGGTTTTTGGTTTGTTTAAAGAAAAGGTCAAAGCGGAACCGAGTCAGAGTTTTGTGGAAGTTTTTGAGAAAGTAAAAGCAGGAAAATGCGAATACGGAGTAGTGCCGGTCGAAAATAGCTTGGGAGGCATAGTTTATCAGGTTTGGGATATGCTAAATGAATACAAGTTAAGTATTATCGGAGAGACGAAAATAAAAATAGAGCATTGTTTGATTGTTAATCCGGGCACGAAGCTCGCTGATATCAAAAAAGTACTTGCTCATTATCAAGCCGCTTTGCAATGTGAGAATTTTCTAAGAAAACATAAAAATTGGACGGTAGAAAACGCTTATGACACTGCAGGGAGTGTGAAAATGATCAAAGGAAAGCCTGAAATGGCGGCCATTGCTTCAGCGAGAGCGGCCGAGATTTATGACATGGAAATAATGAAGAAAGGTATCCAGGATTCTAGAGAAAATTACACACGGTTTTTGGTAATTTGCCGGAAGCCGGCAGAAGCAGGTAATAAATTTACTTGTGTTATGTCGATAAAGCACCAGCCTGGAAGCTTGCTCGAAATTTTGAAGATTGTGGAGAAATATAAAATAAACCTGACATCGATTCATTCTCGGCCAAATAAAAGCAAGCCCTTTCAATACAATTTCTTTTTGGAAGGCATATTTAAAGATAGTCTAAATAAGTTTTTATCGGAAATAAAAAAGAAATGCGAGACGTTTAAACTATTGGGAATATACAAATCTAATTTATAAAAATGCAAAGGCGCTCGTATGGAAACGAGCGCCTGATTGATGGACTGCGATTCATTGAATGTTGCGGTGTGCATGCACATACCAAACCCACAGAAAACCTGAGAGAACCATAAGTATCTGGACGACGAAGATAGTGAAGAGGAATCTCAGTATTTCTTCATGGCTTTTCCTCACCTCTTCTTCGCTGGGTTCGAATCCAGCTTCATAAGGGACATGTTTTTCTGGCGTCATCTTAGAACTCCTGTGTGGACTGTACTATGTTAGCTCGTTTTTGTCCATGTGATGACCAGCGCATAGATTCCCATCCCCATAAGAGCTAACCACATAATACCCGTGAAATAAACAACAATTTTGAAAGCTTGGGTGTGATCCATTCCTAAAAATTTCTTTCGTTTCAACTGATGCAGTCTCGAAAACACTCCGTGAGGATTTCCAAGAAGCCACTCGAGTTCGCGGCCACGTTCTGAACATGCGCTGTACATATCTTGCAGACGCTCTTCAAGGGTTTGTGTGGCAACTAATAGCGCAACCGCAAATAGTGGCAAGAAAATCAATGCCGGATAGGCAGCCAGATTGGGAGTTCTAGCTAGCTCAATCATAGCATTGAGCGCGAAGTTATCGCCGTTAGTGATACTCCCCTTCAACTCCTCAACCGAGGTTGGATTGGTGATCAAACTCAACATGTAATTCCAGGCAACAACGAGCGAAGCTTGCAGGGTAGCTATTGAAGCGATAACCCCATAGCGCAAGCCTTGCAAAAACCTCCACTTTAACTCGACGACTTTGTATTCTTCAAGTACAACAATCCGCTCATTCTCAAATCTGTTTTCCACGCTACCTCCTGATTCCGCTTGCAATATAACCACACCTTTGCCCGAATTACAAACAAAATCGCCGCCCCATGACAGAGCGGCGATAATTGACTGAACTTGAGCCTAACCTCCCACGGTACCATCCTTAGTGAAGCATCGAGGGTCTACATACTCGATGTCCATTTCACCATTTTCACCAATGATGGGCTCCCCTTTTTGGGTCGCCAACATGACGCCGTTTTCCAGCGGTTCGAAACCGTGAAGTGTACCCCGCCGGACTTCAAGAATGGTACCAGCGGAATACGGTATCCGTTCCTGGTTCTCACCGAGAACTACATTTCCTCGGCCATTCACGAAGTGGAATGTTGCATCCGACTTCTGATGCCTGTGTTGCGGGTGCTCTCCACCGACTTCCAGAAGAACCAGAGAGGTGGCAGCAATGTCCTCTCCAGATCCTTTGAAACACGGCCGAGCTGAATGACCGCAAATCCTTCACACTCGGTCTTTACAGCGAATGATCGATCTGCTAGAAAGGGCGCAAACTTCTCGAAGCCCACCATTCCGTTTACTGATGTTACATTATCCATGTGCTACCTCCACGATAAAGGATATCAGCACAACTTTGATATGTCGTGTCAAATCAGAAAAATAGTTCAAAATTGAGAAAATAGCTTTGGAAATAAAGGTTTATCCACAAGCGTAATTGACTATTTTGTAGTCAAAATATATACTTCCCTTATGGATTGGAGAGATAAATCACTCAAAATATTAAGTCTGACTGATACCGAAACTTCTATTTTAAATACCCTAACCACTTCTAAAAGCGTTCAAAAAATTGCAGAAGACAGTAAGTTGTCGCGTACTGGCATTAACCATGCTCTCAAAAATCTCGTTAGTAAGGGATTTGTAAAACATGAATCGTTTGGCAAGAGGCGTTTGTTTTCAGCCCTTACTTTGAAGGAATTATCACAAAAAATGCAAAAGGCTTTAGACGAAATTGAAATAGCAAACACAGATAAAAAGGGAGCGAAGATCAAAATTTCCAAAGAGGATGAATTTATTATCCATGTGGGAAGCAAGGAGATTATCCCAGCCTATAGAAGAATTGCCGCTGAAAACAAGAACGAACGAATAAGAGCGATCCAACATCATCGATCGTGGAATGAGTTAATTGAGAAAATATCTCCAGGACAATTAGTGGAATTTAACGAATCCATTATAAAAAATCATCTTATTATTGACGGTATGTTGAACAGAAGTGCTTATAGCGCCTATAGAGAAGAGATAAAAAGGGATCCTAAGAAACATGCTGAAGCGGTAAAGAGTTTGGAAGGACGCATGGCGGACTATACTGTTTTTGCTGATGAGTTTTTTAATTGGGATGCCGAGATTTGGATCTTTAAGACCACTACTCTAATTATTAACTGGCATGAAGAGGTGGCGATTGAAATTACAAATGAAAATATGACTGGCTTTCTAAAAGACATGTTCGAATTCGTCAAAGCCGGCGGCAGCAAGCTAGACCATAACAAGGCGATGAGAGAACTGCTTAATAAGTAAAAAATAAAGCCGCCCCATGACAGAGCGGCGATGAATTGAATGATGTGAAAAAATTCTGATGACTACTTCCTCCTTAGTTCTTCTTTTGCCTGAAGGTAGAGTTTTTCCCAGGTAGGGCGGAGCAGATGTGAGCCTTTAATACTGATGCCACTGCCGCTCGCTGTAAGCATTTTATAGAATGCCTCCAACAATCCTCGCTGCTCGCCGTATTTCTCGATCTCTTGTTGTACGGTGGACATTAAATGCCGGACGTTCATTTTTTTGGCGAGCTCCCACTCTGCTTTAACAGCCAGCCATTCTGAATGCCAAGTGTTTCTTGCTCTCTCTGCAGCAGTTGTTGGGTCAAAAGTATTGGTTGCCATTGGTGCAATGCCCGAAAAGTGGTTGGCAATATGAGTGAACTCATGAAAAAGGACAAGTTGTTTATACTTCTTATCCTCAATCCTGTTGAAATTTCCGAGTCGAAGCATGAACTCCGGATTTATGGCTATCACCGGCACATATTTTCCTCCAATTAGAACCAATTCAGCCGCCATTTCTGGAGGTAATTGGTCAGACTGATAACTAAGGGCGACTACCCTATTAGTTATCCATCCGAAGAGCTGTTTACTTACCGCTTGCTCCGGATGACTCATGACCAATTCGCGAAAGAGTGAATTTGCTTGCTGCTCTCTTGGGGGAAGATGGCCTAAGCGTCCCGTGGCTTGCTGGCTATATGCTGTGGGTAAGAATACCCAAAGCAAGAAAAGACTTATTGATATCTGCACGATTTGCTACCTCCATCTACAATATAAACACACTTTAATATCAATTGCAAATTGACCAGTGTTATTTTATATGTTTAGGTAATTATGGAGGCGTACAAATGGCAAGATTTGATATAGCAGAGTGTATGCTGGTCGAAGGCTCTCTGGAGACTACAGTCTGCATTGTGACAGATCAAACGCTGTTCTATTTCAGAAGTGATCCATCTGATGGTATAGCTTCGGAACTTCGTCTTATGGATATTTCAAAAATTCACCCGAGCTGCATCAATAAAGTGGACCCAAAGATTTTCAGTCCAAAATTACAAGATATGCTCCTTAAACTTGTTGGACGCCCATATTATAAGGATGAGTGGTTGGGGTATATCTTGGTTCGGGCCGAGGAAGCCTGTGAAGGCAGGACAGTACAAAAAGCGAATTAGCTTCAATTATAGAGGTCTTAGTGCACATCGCGCTTGGACCTCTAACTATTTTATAGGTGTTGTCTTCCTTCCCCTTCGCAAGGGGAAGGTGCCTGTACTCAGGCGGATGAGGTCGACAGAAGGAATGTTATACTACTCTCATGAACGATCTCCAAAAACTAAAACGGCAATTCTTGGAATATGTTGAGATTGAGAAGGGGCGGTCGTTGAAGACGGTGGAGAATTATGATCGGTATTTGAGCAGGTTTTTAGAATATAGTAAAGCGAAAAAACCCGGTGAGATTACGGATACGGTGGTAAGGGAGTTTCGGCTGTGGTTGAATCGACAAAGTACGGGCAACAATAGAGCGACTGGAGAAACTTTAGGCAAGAAGACCCAGAATTATTATCTGATTGCCTTGCGAGCCTTTCTAAAATATTTAGCGAGGCAGGAAGTGAAGACTTTACCGGCTGAAAGAATTGAATTAGCCAAGGTTAGCGAAAGATCTTTGGATTTAATTACTACCGAAGAATTAAATCGGCTGCTGAAAGCCCCACAATCGCAAAATTTGAAAGAAAAAAAAGATTCTAACAAAGATCTCAAAATTTTGAGAGATCGAGCCATTTTGGAATTACTTTTTTCAACCGGCCTTCGTGTTTCCGAACTTTGCGCTCTGTCGCGCGATATAGATTTGAACTCCGACGAGTTCTCGATCCGGGGCAAGGGCGGCAAAATCAGGCTCGTTTTCATGTCTCCGGAAGCGAAAAGTATTTTGAAAGAATATTTAAATAAAAGGACCGATATGGATGAGGCCCTTTTTGTAAAGCTCGATAAGACCAAAAGCAAGAATCTGGCTCTGACACGCAGGTCAGTGGAGCGGATGGTGAAGCAATATGCTATTAAAGCCGGCATCTCGCGCAAAGTGACTCCGCATGTGCTTCGGCATGTCTTCGCCACCGATCTTCTTTCCAACGGCGCTGATTTACGGAGTGTGCAAGCACTCTTGGGTCACGCGAATATAGGTACTACCCAGATCTACACTCACGTTACCGACAAACATCTGAAAGAAATTCATAGGAAATTTCATAACAAAAAGTAAAATTGCTTTATTTACGAATTCGAATTAGTATCTTTTTTGGAGGGGAAACATGTGGGTCATACTGAATGCTCAAGTCGAAATATACTTTTTCCAAGAGGTTAGGGTTAATCAAAGGGTTTCGTTCAGATTTAAAGATGATCCCGTGACCTATGTTGGTAAGCTGGTCCGGAAGGGTGAACATAATGGGATGCTGATCCGGTTGGATTCAGGAGGAGAAATAAAGGTAAATACTCTCGAACTAGCCTCAGCTAAGATTCTACCTGAAACGGATTCCCTGTTTCTTTTTCTCGAGCATGAGGGACAGTTTTTCTACCCGTAAAACCTGAAAGAGTGTCGGTCTACCCCGCCACTCTTCTGTATTTCTCCCTTCCCCTTTGCAAGGGGAAGGGTTGGAGATGAGGTAGAAAGAGTGGTAGTATTATTCTCATGAAAATCATTTCCTGGAACGTCAACGGTTTACGCGCCGTGCATCGGAAAGGCCTTTTTGTGCCTTTTATGGAGAAATACAAGCCTGATATTTTATGTTTGCAGGAAACCAAGTCAGAACAGCATCAGAATGAAATAGATTTATCTGGTTACGAGGAATATTGGAATTCTTCGAGTGCTAGGAAAGGCTATAGCGGCACAGCCATATTCAGTAAAGAGAAACCGCTTTCAGTCGCTTTTGGCTTTCCAGAAGAAATAGCGGAGAAATATGATCTGAAGAACGATGGTTATGGCGATTTGAATAAAGAAGGAAGGCTAATTGTGGCCGAATATGAGGATTTTTATATGGTTTGCGTCTACACACCCAATTCTAAAGGAGATTTGAGCCGATTGAAGTTAAGAGATAAGCAATGGGACCCAGCCTTCTTAGAATATATGCAGAGACTAAAAAAGAAAAAGAATGTCATTTTTTGCGGAGACCTAAACGTGGCTCATACAGAGGAAGATCTGGCGAATCCGAAAGAAAACGAAGGCGAACATGGTTTTACTAAGGAAGAGAGAGGTGGAGTAGACAAAATGATAAAGGCCGGGTTTGTAGATACTTTTCGCGAATTTACGAAGGGTAAAGGGCATTATACTTGGTGGACGCCTTGGAGACAGGCTCGAGAGAGGAATGTTGGCTGGCGTATAGATTATTTCTTCGTCAATAAAGAATTTTTGCCTAAAATCAAAACGTCCAGCATTTTGCAGGACGTTCTGGGATCGGATCACTGCCCTATCATATTAGAAATCCTTACATAGTGCCGGCTGGCTTCATGCCACTCTTTTCGCATTCTTTGCACCTGCCCTTATGAGTGAAGAGCTCGTACAAGGCTGAAAGCCCGACCAAAGCGTAAACGAGTGTAACTAGCGAAGACGGAAGCCAAGAACCAATCCCCCATCCAAATGTCTCTAATCCCCAATTCAATCCTCCAATGATAAGTAAAATCCAAGCAATCGTATGAAGACCTTTCATGATTATTAAATTAACTTTTAATAATTAAATTATAATACAAATACAACAAAACCGCCAAGAAGCGATTGAGTGTGTAGCTTCCCGAGCGGCTTGTCATTCAAAAAGAGCTATAAAAAGAAAGAAAGATTCAGTGGAACCGGATTATAAGGGCGAGAAAATATCCCAAAATAAGAAAATAAAAATGAGAATAATATACCTCTATCCCCCATTTCTACCAGACCTTCTTTCAGTCATGACTTTAAAAAACAAATGCTGAAAGATGTTATCAGCGGTCTAGGACAATTATATGTCCTTTATAAAAATTTTAAAGGACAACTGTGGATAAGTTAAGAGACAAAATGTTTTTTTCTAATTTCTTTTATTTTTTGCTTCTCTAAATCTTCTTTATTTTCCTTGCCTTTTTTGGCCAAAGCTTCTAGTTCAGACTCTGATATTTTAGATAGTTCTTCTGTCCTTTTAATTAAATACTCTTCTATATTGAGCGCGGGATTTTCAAGGACATCTTCGAGCAAAGCATTTAGAATCTGTCCCACTTTAGGTCCGGCTCTTAAATTTCCCACTTCAATCACCTTTTTACCATCAATTTTAAGCATGCCGACCGAAATCGGATCTCGCGTCACCTCTTCTATCATAGCTTGATATTTCCTTAATCTATAAGGGTTTTCCTTAGGTCGGCCGGTACCAATCCGATCACAAAAGCGCACGTTAATAAGATCCCAGATGCTTTCCTTACCCACCTTGGCTGCAATCCTCCTTACAGCAGATGGAGTGATAGTTTCTGGGTCAGAGAAAAACATGTGCCATCTGACTAAAGTTTCCACTTTATTTACCAATTCTCTTGGAAATTTAAGATTCTCAAGAATCTTCTTTGTTTCCCGTGAACCAAGCACCTCGTGTCCATAAAATGTCCACTGTTTTGTTTCCTCATTCCATCTACGGCTAGCTGGTTTAGATATATCGTGTAGTAGCCCAGCCAGTCTCACATGTAACGGATACTCTTTATCGGCTGAATGCTGAAGAGTTTTAAGTAGATGGGTCCAAACGTCATAAGAATGAACTTTGTTTTGCTCTACTTCAAAGGTGGCTTCTAGTTCTGGAATAATATAGTGAAGTATTCCAACTTTTCGAGAAACAAGCAGAGCATCCATAGGCCGCTCTGACATTATCATTTTAATAAATTCATCTCTTATTCTTTCACGTGATATTTCTTTCAATAAATCCTTATTCATCAAGATGGCTTTCTCGGTATCTGGATCAATAGGGAAATCAAGTTCCACATGTAACCGCACAGCTCGTAAAATTCTTAATCCATCCTCGAAAAATCTCTCTTTAGGTTCTCCAACAGTTTTAATCAAACCTCTAGCCAAATCAGATACTCCACCAAAAGGATCTACTATTTCTCCAGTTTCTGGATCGTAGGCGATAGCGTTTATCGTGAAGTCTCGTCTCTTTAAGTCTTCTATCAGACTCTCACTAAATTTAACGCTGTCAGGCCTTCTATGGTCGCTGTAGGCACTCTCAAGCCTGTATGGAGTGATTTCTATCACCTTTAACGTTTCGTCAGTTGTTTCTTCTTGAACCACTCCGACAGTGCCAAAATCATTTTCATAAAAAGTTTTAGGAAATAGGGGAATGATCTCTTCTGGCTTAGCATTTGTAGTAACATCCCAATCTTTTGGCTTTCGGCTCATAAACAAATCTCTAACGCATCCGCCGACTAAGTACGCTTCAAAGCCAGCAGTCTTTAAGGTTGCAGTTACATGGGAAACTTCTTCTGGGATCTCAAATTTTTCTATTTTGACTGAATTATTCATTTATTTCTGTCCTTTAAAAAATCTTTATTATTAGGCATGTTCTTCTTTTTGACCTTTATCTGCGACTTTGACTTTTACACATATCCCCACATTTATCCACAGCTATGAGACAAGTCTTTTATTCTGTGCGAGTAGGGAGAATCGAACTCCCACTATCTGATTGGCAACCAGATGTTCTACCACTAAACTATACTCGCGCCCATTTATGCTAACAAAAATCATTAATTAGAGCAATTATATTGGTGCCACCGACAGGAATCGGACCTGTATCTAGACGTTAGGAGTGTCTTGTTCTATCCATTGAACTACGGCGGCTATTTAATGTAGATCATATCACGAGCCCAAAGAGCCTTCCACGAAGGTAGAAATTGGAATCACTTGACATAAGTCACACGTCAACTATACTTTCAATGGGCTTTAAGCCTTACTTATTACTTGACTTAATCACTATTTTCATGAATACCAAACGCACTCATGTCGTCATTTCTGAGCAATTGCTAAAAGACATCGATATATTGGTTGGGGCGCGTCAGAGAAGCACGTTTTTAACAACAGCTGCCGAGAAGGAACTAATGCGTCATCGTCAGATAATGGCTCTTAAAGGCGCACTCGGAACCTGGAAGAACGAAGACCATACCGAGCTCAAAGGTGGATCAGTACAGTGGGTCCGAAAGCTACGCAAAGAAAATAATCGTCGGTTTAAAAAAGTAACTGTCCGCTAAATGGCTACCTATCTCTTAGATACTAATATCATTATTGATGTCTTAAACAACAAGAGAAATCGCAATGAAAGTCTCTTACAACTTGCTGAACAAGGGCATACTCTTGCTTGTTGTCCCATGAATATTGCTGAAGTCTACGCCGGTATGCGACCGAAGGAGGAAGAACTCACCTCAACTCTTCTCCGTAGTTTAGAGCTCTACCCGATCACTTTCTCTGTGGCCGAACTAGCTGGCAGGCTAAAGCGGGACTACAGCCGTAAGGGCAAAATCTTGAGTATTGCCGATACCATTATCGCTGCTGTAGCTCTACACAATCAGTTGACCTTAATTACCAACAACATAGTCGACTTTCCCATGAAAGAGCTTTCTATTTATTCGCTTGGAAGTTCCTAGTCTGAATTTATCTGTGGTCACTAATAATTTCTGTTTAGTCAAAACAAAATTTTCTCAACCCAGGTTTAGTAGTTTTTTCTGCTGAAAAAGCATACTTCCGCCTCGCACATGTATCGAAAAATATGAAGCAGTTCGTATTTTTCTATCATGTGCGCCCGCCAGGACTCGAACCCGGAACGACCGATCCGAAGTCGGTAATGATATCCATTTCACTACGGGCGCATTAAGATGATTATGTCAGTAAAACACTCATTTTTCAAATTATTGTATAATTTCTTCAATGGCCAAGCACAATGAAATAGGGGAGATAGGAGAGGGGATTGCGGCGAGTTTTCTTGAAAAAGAAGGATATAAAGTGGTGGAAAGGAATTATCGCAAGAAGTGGGGAGAGATAGATATTGTTGCTCTCAAGAACAACAAATACTATTTTGTAGAAGTGAAGACTGTTAGTCGGAACGCGGTAAACGGTGAATTTCCGGAAAAACTCAATAACTATCGTCCAGAGGATAACTTGCATCCCTGGAAGATTAAGCGTCTTCGCCGAGCTCTCCAAACTTACCTACTGGAAAGGTTTAAGAAAGCCGATCCCGAATGGCAATTCGATCTAATCTGTGTCTTTTATGATCCAATAAAACAAATATCAAAGATCAATCACACAAAAGATATCATTCTTTAACTTGTCGGGGCGCCGGGAATCGAACCCGGCCCTTATGTTCCCAAAACATATATACTACCGATATACTACGCCCCGCCTTCGCCATGCCGTAGCAGGCTTCGGCGGGGCATAGCCCGTAAGTCTGCAGAGGCAGGTTTAGACAATAAACATACTATAAATTATCTTTAAACGCTACTTCTGATATAATTTAATTATGCAAAAAGCCTCAATAGTATTTGGTCGAATAGCGCTTTTTACTATTTATTTTTGGTTCGGCCTATTGAAGCTAGTAGGGGATAGTCCAGCCACTCCTTTGGTCAGAGCTCTTTTTAACCAGACTGTTGCTAAGTCTTTTCATTTTCTTACCTTCTCTCAATTTATTCTTATCTTTGCTGTATTTGAAATGATTATCGGTATCTGCTTCTTAATTTCAAAACTGGACAAACTCTCAATCACTCTTTTAGTTTTTCACTTAATTTTAACTTCTCTGCCTCTTTTCTTGCTCTCTCACTTGGTCTGGACTAAATTTGGCGTACCCACTCTCGAAGGCCAATATATAATAAAAAATCTAGTTCTCCTCGCTCTCGGGCTTTCTATTTTCGTGAACTCTCGCCGAAACGCCTAATTTTTGTTAGCATCTTACTAATGCGGGTATAGTTTAGTGGTAAAATGCGAGTTTTCCAAACTTGAGTCGGGGTTTCGATTACCCCTACCCGCACATAAAAATCAAAAAACCCCATTAAAAAGGGGATTTTGATAAGTAGAAAATACAAAAACCTTATTTCACAGCGTCTTTAAGCGCTTTAGCGGCGCGGAATTTGGGGACCTTCATAGCAGGGACCTGGACAGAAGCGCCGGTCCGAGGATTGCGAGCAGTTCTGGCGGCGCGAGCTTTAGTTGAGAAGATGCCAAGGCCGGCGATTGAGACTTCGCCGCCGCTTGTGAGAGTTTTGACGATGGACTCGATAATCATTTCCACTACTTCTTCGGCTTGTACCTTTGTCCCGCCGATTTTCTCATGAATCGCATTTACAATATCTGATTTATTCATATTTATATAAAAAATATTATTGATAATCTGAAATAAAGTATATACCGCCTCCTTTTTTAAGCAATGGTCTTGACTAGCTATCTGTGGATACGCATTATCTAGCAAATTCGATAGTTCGAGATTCTCTAATCACAACAACTTTTATTTCCCCAGGATATTTCAGCTCATTTTCGATCCGTATTGCGATCTCGCGAGCGGTGTTGCGGGCTTCGAGATCGGAGACTTCCGAAGGGGTAACAAAAATCCTAACTTCACGTCCAGCTTGGAAGGCAAAGGATTTCTCGACGCCCTTGAAGGAATTGGCGATAGACTCAAGTTCTTGCAATCTCTTAATATAATTTTCAGCAGTATCTCGGCGAGCGCCTGGTCGAGCGCCAGAAATAGCATCGCAAGCCTGCACAATATGAGACTCAAGTGTTACATACGGATATTCGTTGTGATGCGCTTCCATAGCGCGAATGATTCTTTCATCGGCGCCAAATTTCTGCAGGATTCTGCGGCCAATTTCGACGTGAGTACCGGTGATTTCGTGATCCACCGCTTTACCTATGTCGTGCAGTAATGCTCCAGCTTTGGCTATATTTACATCCGCGCCGATTTCAGAGGCAAGCATGCCGGCGATATGGGCCATCTCAATCGAGTGATTCAAGACGTTTTGCCCGTAGCTTGTTCTAAAGTGCAACCTGCCCAAAATGCCGATAATTCGGGGGTCTAGATTGAACACTCCGCATTCATAAGCGGCCTTCTCGCCTTCTTCTTTAATAGTTTTGTTTATTTCCTGCTTCGCTTTCTCCACCATTTCCTCGATTTTCGCCGGTTGAATCCGGCCGTCCTGGATCAAATTTTCTAGGGCAATACGGGCAATTTGCCTTCGCACTGGGTCATAAGAAGAGAGGGTTATAGAGCCTGGCGTATCATCTACAATCACTTCTACTCCTGAAGCTCTCTCAAAAGCTTTGATATTGCGGCCTTCTTTGCCGATAATCTTACCTTTTATTTCATCAGAGGGAATCGGTACTGTAGTAGCAAAAATATCTGAAGAGACAGAATTAGCCAGTCTCTGGACAGAAGTAGTCAGTATTTCTTTGGCTCTCGTTTCCAGTTTTTCCACTCCTTGAGTCTCCAACTTCTGCATTCTGACAGTCAAATCCTCTTCAAACCTTCTCTCTATCTCATTCATCATGGCCTTTTTAGCCTCTTCTTGATTTAGGCCCGCAATTTTCTGCAATTCGCTGTATTTTTCTTTCTCTAGCACTTCCACTTTTTCTTTGATAGCCTTTATTTCGATCACTCTTTCCTTTATTTGCTCTACTTCTTTGTCGATATCAGTCTGACGTTTGTCCAAGAATTCTTCTTTCTTTATCATCCGATCTTCTGTTTTTTTGTTTTTCTCTTCTTTTTCTTTTATTTCAGTTCTAGCCTCAAGAAGGGTGGCTTCAGCCAACTTTTCGGCTTCCTCGGTAATGCGCTTAGCTTCTTCTTTGGCCTGCAGTTCCATTTGTTTGATGCGCAGTTCCAAAGATCCTCGCTGACCTAAAGAAATGATCCAGCGCAGGAAATAGCCGAAAGCCACTCCGAGAAGTGCTGATCCGGCAAGCAGTACAAGGACTAATTTTAACGGCATGGGTTTAAGAACCCGCCTTCATTGGTATGTGTTTTTCTCTAAAATCTCTAATATTTAAGGTATGGGAACACTTTTTCATTTATTTTTGTCATCCAAACGACTTTCCAGTGAAAACGAATTTTATTTAATGTTAATGACAAAACTATACACTACTGCAAAATTTTGTCTATAATTCCGTATTTTTTGGCCTCCTCGGCATTCATAAAGTAATCTCGATCCACGTCTTTTTCAATCTGATTTACAGTCTGGCCGGTGTTTTTGGCTAGTATCTTATTTAGTATTTCTCTGGTTTTTATGATGTGCTTGGCTCGGATTTCGATGTCTGTTGCCTGGCCGCCTACCCCTTCAGCCCAAGGCTGGTGGATCATGATTTCAGAATTTGGCAGAGAAAAGCGCTTGCCTTTGGCTCCAGCCGAAAGAATGACCGAAGCGGCGGAAGCGGCAATGCCGATACAGATAGTAGAAACGTCAGGCTTGATATGGTTCATGGTGTCCAAAATAGCAAGGCCAGCCGTGACCGAACCGCCGGGAGAGTTGATATAGAGGGAAATATCCTTTTTAGGATCCTCATTTTGCAGAAAAAGAAGTTGAGCGATGACGATATTGGCTACATCATCATCAATACCACCTCCCAAAAAGATAATTCGCTCTCGAAGCAGACGCGAATAAATATCATAGGCTCTTTCGCCATTTTGCGACTTCTCTATTACTGTTGGAATTAAATAACTCATATTTTTGTTTTTATTATTAGGCCGCAAGTTTAGCATCATTTTCGAGTAGTTTCAACACTTCCTGGTTGGTCAGCTGGGTAGCAACGTAGATGCGAGCGTTGGTTTCGTTAGCTCCCGGGTAATATTCGAGGATTTTCTTCACTTCGTGATCTAGAATTTCTTTGTTGGGTTGCAGATTTTCTTTATCAGCAATTTTGTTGAAAATAAGTTGAATTTTAGCCTTCTTTTCAGCGTCAGCTCGCAAATCTTTCCTCAAATCTTCCTCACTTTTCTTAATGTGCGCAAGATAATCTTCGAATTTGCCTCCGACTCGAACGACATCATCCTTCATTTGCGCAAGTGTTTTCTCTACTTCGCTCTCGATTAGGATTTCTGGCAGCTCCATTGGAGTTTCTTTCAAAAGTTTCTCCATCATGAGCGCTCTTTTCTTCTCAATCTCTCTGTTTTTCTTATCTTCAATTATATTTTCCTTCACTTTACTCTTCAGTTCTTCCAAATTCTGGAAATTCCCCGCTAATTTTGCAAATTCGTCATCCAAAATCGGCAAGTTTTCTTCTTTCTCAAAATCAGGATGTTTATCATGATCTTTTTCTTCTGGATTATTCTTATGAAAATCAGAATGCGCCTTATTCTTCCTAATCTGAAATAAAACATCTTCTATCTCTCCTTGGCTCGCCGTAGCTTCTTCGGTTTTAGCGGAGGCGGCTTCTTTTCCTATCTTCCTGTAGTCCGGCAACTCAAACTCTGGCAAAAACGCAGTCTTTATTTTAAACAAGAGGGGATTGCCAAAGGCGAGCTTCAAAATATGCACTTCTGGCCGACCGATGGCCTCGAGCTTCAACTCCTCGAGTATTTTTGGATACGCTTCATTGATCGCAATCTCCGCCGCTTCTTCCAAAAGTCTTTTTTCACCCACATTGTCTACAATAACCTTCTCTGGGATGTGACCTTTCCTAAACCCTTGTATTTCTAGGGTCTCCGAAAACTTTTTTATCGCTTTATTTCTCGCCGTGTCTAACAAAGAGGCCTCTATTTCCGCCTCAATCTCCACCTCCGACTTCGGCAGCTTTTTTACGTTAACTTTATTTGACATATTTTGCGATTATAGCTGAAAAGATGTTATAATACAAACTTATGTTAGAAAAATATCTGCAGGACATAGGTTTAAATGATAAAGAAGCCCATGTCTATCTGGCTCTTTTATCTGTAGAACATGCTTCAGTTCTAGATCTTGCCAAGAAGACCAAAATTAAAAGACCGACAGTATATGTTGTCCTAGAATCTCTTTCCAAAAAAGGCCTCGTCTCCGAAACCACCATCGGCAAGAAAACCCATTACCATGCCGAACCACCAGAACGCCTGGAGACATTTGTCGAACGTCAGAAAATTGCCCTTGAAGAATCTCAAAAAACTTTGAAGGACATTATCCCTCAAATCAAAAGCGTCCAAAGAGAAAGTGGTGAGCGACCAGTTGTAAAGTACTTTGAAGGCAAGGAGGGTATCATAAGCTCAGCCCAAGAAACTTTTCGTAATGAAGATGGAGGTGATGAACCTGTATACCTTGTGTATTCCAAAGATTTACTGAATGAGCTCTTTCCTGAAAGTGAGCGTCAAAAATTTCGCCAAACCCGCCTTGATAAAAAAGTAAAATCAAAAGTTATGTATACTTTTGAAAAAGGAGATTATCCATCTGATGAAATGGGAGAGAGAATAAAAATTGATGGATCAAAATATCCAATTTCTTGCGATCTCGCTATCTACAAAGACAAGGTGCGAATTAGTGTTCTCGGTAAAGGCGTTTCTAGTATTTTCATAAGAAGTAAGGATGTGGCTGATACTTTGCGAAGTATTTTTAATCTGGCTTTTGATAGGTTGAAGGAAGGCAAATAATCTTAAATAAAATAGCGAACCCCTCGATCTCCTTGCGGAAACCGAGGGGTTTTTGGTTCGTTCCAAGCTCAAATCAGTTTCTGAGCGGGAACGAAATCAATGAAATGAACATCGTATTTGCCTCGCTGTTTGCCGGTTTCCGGCGTGCAGCGAGACTCATTCTACGGGATTGTCCCACATTGTTAACTACTCCTTTGTTTTGGTCTAGCCCACTCTTTAGAGATGACGGATTTTGTTTGCTAATGCTACTTCCTGATTCCAATGGATGGGTCAGGAAGTAGCACTCGCTCACTAGTCCTCCATTGGATCACCTCCTTCAAGTGAACGTGATTTACATCTACCAACAAGCTTAGCAAAGTCGGATAAGAATGTCAAGACATCCTGTCATTTTGTGGATATCTTTAAGTTACTTTTTATTAAAATCTGTCATATTAAATTATCACTCAATAAAAATCATAGTCAAAAATAAGGCTTAGAATAAGGTCTATTTTAAATTAAGAAAAAGAAAATGGAAATAAGTGTCATAAATACTTGACATAAATATGGATTGGGTATATACTCTCGCCAGATCAAATTAAGACGTTCTGCTTCCACTTGGTGGCCTCCGCCCAGACATTATCGCGAGAGGCCCCAAAGCGGGAGCGGAATAGTGGCGTGTTTGAGAAGGCTTGAGCCGACATCCCTGCTGCTCCCAAAATTAATGAGGGACATACTCTCAACCCTAAAGGGTTCCAGACTTGTCGCTCGGGGCATTGATAGGTTGGGTCGAGAGATCCTTCACTACTTGCTACCGGACGGTAAAGTCCTGGAGCTCGTTCGCGCGAAGTAAGTGCGGGCAAGGGTGCGTCAACCTCTGGCCACGGCACCAGAGTTGCTCGTAAAGTCCACGAGTGTAAAAGCATGGGCATGGGGAGAAAATATCCCCACTTCTTTTGAGAATCGGATTTATCGGGTTCTCAATGAGAGGTAAAGTTTTTTGAAAAGCTCCCAGCCAAACATTTTTGCGAAATATTTTTTCAAAAATGTTTGGCTGTGGAGAGCCAGATAGTTCCGTAAGGAATGATATGCGAGGGAACTGTGCGACCATTGCAGGGGTGGCTGTCCGAATGGATGGCCTTCCCCAAATCTCCAAGATTGCGGTGAGAGTTAGAGCCGACCAAGCTCAAAGGCCTCTCAACGTAGTCTCCAGAGTGGCTTGGCAGCTGCAAAGGAGTTAGAAGTTCAACTAGCCTCAAGGACTTACCATCCTGAAAGGTGACTCGCACTTGCGGGTCGTGTGCCAACACTGGTTTGGATTGAAAGTTAGTATCCAGGTTGAAGGGTCGCAAACTCTTTAGCCATACGGGTCCTCTCACTACTGACACAGCACTGGTCAAACATTTGAAAAATGTTTGCCAAAGCTAAAGGTGGGAGAAAGTTCTCGGTTGTTGGGCCAGGCCCCATTAGGGGAAGACAGGATTAGCTCCTGTCATGCAGGTAGGTGCTGTTGCAACGGCACTGACGCAATAAGGCCGAGAGCGGATAAGCTGGACAACCGGGGCACCCCAAAAGGGAACTGGTTGTGGTCAAAGGCAGAGCCGGTGGCAAATCGGCGCTTCAACCAGGGAGCTATCCTTGGGAAATCTGTCGGGATGCGAGGGCTATAGCATTCCAAAATTTTAGAAGTTCTTTTTAATAAAGTGCCGTGTATGTGTGCAGACATACTGTTCCGGCCAGGCTAGCTCACCAGCTGTATGTATTCAGTTCCACCTTTGATTAGGGGGATTGGATATGTGGTACAGCACAAACGAGCGAATGGATTAGCGTCCCAGGTTTCTGGAAGCGCTAACTTCCAAAAACCACTGCACTTGCCCAAGTTTTACTTGGGCTTCCGTTTGGGCAATGAAGTGACACCGTCATTTCCCAAACGGGAGAGTATCGAAGGACCGGATTTGCTTCCGACCAAAAGGTTGGATTCTGATGGACCGATATACTCTCCCAGTTATTTTAAAAAAGTGCCGTGTATGCGTGCAGGCATACTGATCCGGTAAGCACAGTGCAGCTTCGCGGGCTGTAGGGTGCGACTTGGGGATACCACTCCCGGCGTTGTGCCAAAAGCCAACGTAAAAAGAAAACGGAAGCACAGTGTGCTCGTTTAGTATGTGGAAATGGATTCTCGTCCAGAGTGTTCGGGGCGAGAAGCCTGAACATTCACTGCACAGCCCAAGGTAACTTGGGCTTCCATCAAAATATTTTCAAGGAGAATACTTTGATGGGAGTAATCCCAAAAGTTTTCTTCAGACGAGGCATCCTCTGAACGGCGCAGTTCCTACACCAAACGCGGATAAAGTGACAGGAGAGCCGAGAGCAATCTCGGAGCAACCGTTTACGATCGTTTGAAGGCCGTACTTTTCCTTAGGAGGGAAAATGAAAAATTTCTTCGCAGTTCTTTTCATTAGCGTGGTTCTGTTTTCCCTCACGGGACTCGGAATCGCAAGTGCGTTCACTCAGGCTCCGCCTGTGGTGACCGCGCCTACCCCAGCCCTAGCGCCGTGCCCGGCGCCCGCTGTGCTGAAAAAAGCAGCGGCAAAGCCGGTGGTGGTTGTAGCTCCGACGGTTCGGACTACACTACCGACTGTTGGTTGGCCAGATTGGGCGATGTGGGCGCTAGCAATAGCAGTTGTATTGCTAGCACTTGTGGTCGCGTTCTTATTGGGGCGCATTACGGCTCCAATACAAACGCAGCCGCAGGTAGTGGCTCCAGTGGTTTATGTTCAACCGCCGGATCCGCAACGCATCATGCGGCCATAGTGCTTCAAAAAGGGTTGAGACCCCGCTCTTACGACGAGAAAGGAATCTTAGTCTCGCTACGCGAGCGTCCAAGCAGTATTGCTTGGACTTCTACCAGAGTCCTTCGAGAAAACTCAGGACTGTGGTGGAAGTATAGTTCTTTTTCATACCATTTATAAAAATCCAAGAAAGGAGGTTAAAAAGTGAGAGAAAAGTTTGCAGTAACGCGTGGTTTTCGCAAATCGGCTCGGGCTCATCGGATCGATAACCGCCACACGGCAGAAGATGTGCGCGAAGAGAAAATTCGCGCCCATCGCAAACAACGCCGCCGCAGTAAGCAATTGCTACGCGACGGACAACAAGATGAACCGATTGATCGCCTCGCTACAGAGCGATCGATCAGCTAGTTGCCCTTGACAGAATTGTTATTTCATGTAAGATAGGTCGCGGAGGGAACATGACAGCATTGCTTTTGAGTCTTTTGGTCCTATGGATCATGGGGTTCGGGATGTCGATGATGTTTCAGCGCCATGGCCAGTATGTAAACTGGACGGGCCGCATCTTTCGGCAGAGCGTGAGAGCTGTCGTTAGGTATCTGACCAGGTTCGTAAGATGGGCCTGGCGTCACTACTGGAGACAAATTGTCTCATTCGCCGCTGGAGTTCTGGTCACATTGTACTTTACATGTTACCTGCATTAAATTCGGCTCCCGCCGACCCAAACAGAAGTTTGGGCTTCCATTAGAGAATTCAAAATTTGAATTTTGTAACGGAAGTTCTTTCGCAAAGGAGAAAATCATGAGCCTCGTCATCAGGGCGGCTTATCTTGATATCTGTCGGTGTGGTGAACACGGTAAAATTGTTCTCGCCGATGGAACCATAGGACCAGAGTTCTGCTCCAAGCAAGCCGCTCAGGATGAATTGAAGCGGCTCTATGGAGAGAAACTCGTAACCGAACCGGAGTTCCGATTCTTGAAGGAAGAGATTTCCAACTTGCCTCGGCTCCCGTCAACTGACAAGCAAATCAACCATCTTGGTCTGATTGCCTGCGACTTTCTGACGGCGCTTAGAAAAAGTCATGATCCAATGGAGCAATCTCCTCCGAACAAGTATGTGATGTGACGCGGATGATAGTACCAAAAGGGGCGGAGAAAAAATCCGCCCCTTCACTATTATCTATTTTCTACTATCTATAATCTTTCCTACTGCATCTGCGCTTCGAAGGCAGAAGCGCCTTGATCAAGAGTGCTAACGCTCGTGGCTTTGAGGTCGGATTCTATTGCGGCTATATTGTCAGAGCTGGACTGGCTTTTCATAGCTTGAGTGACAGAGTCGCTGGTTTTGACGGCTCCTGCTTGATAAGGGGTCTTGTTAATTCTCTGGCCTAGGAAATAAAGCCCGCCGATAATCATAAGAATTAAGATGATCACCACTGCAATCAGGGCGCCGTAAGATTTCTTTTGAGGTTCCACGCTGCCCAGACTGCCCATCATATTATTTTGGTTTTGATTTAAATTATCCATGTTATTTATTGATGGTTACTGTTATTAAGGTTGGCTTCATTGGTAGAAGTGGCATGCGCTTTTGGCTTGTCGACATGCATGGTTTTGACTACTTCCGTGAGAGCGTCCTGGGTAGCCCGCAAGTCTTTCTTGGCTTTTTCTACTGCGCTTTTGACGGCTGGATAAGCCGTTTTAAGCGTGGTGTTTGCAGATACGGTGCTACTCGCTGTCACGCTTATATTTGCGATGCTTAATTTTGCAGTATTCAGTTTTACTTTAGCGTCAGCTAAAAGGCTTCTTGCTCTGGTCTCGTTCGCCCCTTCTGATTCGAGCTTGATCAGCCGAGACTCTATGCGAAGGACGATTTTATCCAATCTGTCTGCAGTTGCATTGAATCTTTCAATTACTTTGCCGAAAAAATCACTAAATCTGCCTTTAATTCTATTCTCCGCTTCGTCTTTTCTGACATTTATCTTCTCTTGCAAATTTTCTCTTTGGGCATTCATTCTCTCTTTCAGAGTTTTCATTTTATTTTCCCTACTAGTAGTAGTGCCAGTTCTTACCTCTGCAGTAGTAGAAGCTCTTAATTTCATATTTGCTCTAATATTGGCTTTCATATGCATTTCTTCGGCTCCAACTGCGAGAGGAGCCAAAAGAGCCATAGTTATCAACATAGAACCTAATTTTTTCGCTGTTAATTTCATTTGTTTAAGTTAACTTTTAAGGTTGGGTCCCTGCTAAACGGTTTTAGTTTAGCACGGGCTTGATTTGACTTCTAATTCAAGTGGGTATATACTTCTCGCAATACTGAAATGGTTCGCATCCCTGCGAACCATTTTGTTAAAAATAATACAAATAATATGTCGTTTGATTTAAAGGTAATAAATTCGGTCCTGGATCAGCTGGAAGAAGAGCGGGGAGTGCCGAGAGAAAAGGTTTTGGAGGCGATTGAAATGTCACTGGCTACCGCTTACAAGAAAGAATATGGCAAACGAGGCCAGATTATTAAGGCCGCTTTTGATTTGGCCTCTGGCAAAGTGGAAATGTCCCAGGTGAAAATCGTGGTGGATGAATCAAATGTATTTTTGGACCGAGAATCTTATGAGGCCGCGCTTGAGGATGCCGAAAAGAACGATGATGAAAGGGAACTTTTCAATCCGGAGAAACATATCATGATCACTGATGCTCGCAAGATTAAAAAGGACGTGCAAGTGGGCGAAGAAATGATTTTTCCAATCGAATCAGAAGGGGATTATGGCCGAATTGCCTCACAAACTGCGAAGCAAGTGATTATGCAGAAAATCCGAGAGGCCGAAAGAATGAGCGTCTTGTCTGAATTTGGCCAAAAAGAAGGCGAAATAGTATCTGGTACGGTGCAGAGAATAGAACGGGGCACTATCTTTATCGACATCGGTCGAGCCACTGGCATCTTGCCTTATGAGGAGCAAATACCGGGCGAACGCTACAGTCAGGGCGAAAGAGTACGGGCTTACTTGTATAGAGTAGAAGACGGACCTAAAGGAGTAGTTTTGAGGCTTTCCAGATCTCATCCTAAATTTTTGGGCAAGCTTTTTGAAAGCGAGGCGCCAGAATTGGCAAGTGGCGCGATTGAGATTAAATCAGTCGCTCGCGAAGCTGGCGCCCGTTCTAAAGTAGCAGTATTTTCTAATGATCCGCATATTGATCCAGTCGGATCTCTAGTTGGTCAGCGCGGTGTACGGGTAGCCACAGTCACGAGCGAGCTGGGAGGCGAAAAAATTGATATCATAGATTGGTCGGAAAATCCGAAGGCTTTTATTGAAGAAGCGCTCTCTCCGGCAAAAATTATCGATGTGGCAATCGATGAAGAAAACAAGCAGGCGACTGTCACAGTCTCCGAAGATCAGCAGTCTCTCGCGATCGGCAAAGGCGGTCAGAACGTACGCCTGGCGGCAAAGCTCACCGGCTGGAGAATTGACATCAAGTCTGTCTCCGGAGCCGAACTTGGCACGGGAGAAGCAGAGGCAAAGTAATTTTCAATTATCAATTTTGCAATTTCCAATAAATTTTAAATGTTTAAATTTTGAAAATTAATTCATTTAATGAAAATTGAAAATTGTAAATTAAAAATTTAAACATATGAACTTGTGGCACGAAATTGAGCCGGGGAAGAAAGACGAGATGAATGTGATCGTCGAAATCAACAAAGGCTCTAATAATAAATATGAAATAGACAAAAAGACGGGATTGATCGCGCTCGATCGTGTTTCGTATACCGCGCAAACATTCCCGTTTGATTATGGTTTTGTGCCGCAGACGCTCTGGGAAGATGGAGACGCGCTTGATGTAATCATTCTTACCACTTACCCTCTACTTCCGGGTATTCTCGTCCGTGCTCGACCGGTCGCTATTATGAATATGATTGATTCCGGCGAAGGCGACGACAAAATCATCGCTGTGCCGGCCGACGACCCTCGTTGGACGGATATAAAAGATCTAGGAGACATCAACAAGCACACTCTGAAAGAAATCGAGCATTTTTACTCTACTTACAAAAAATTGCAGAACAAAATCGTGGAAGTCAAAGGCTTCCAAGGTCGCGCCGAAGCTGAAGCGGCTTTTGAAACTGGCCTAAAGCTCTACAAAGAAAAGTTTGGGAAATAGTCTGGTCTTTTTACTATCTACAGAGAAAGAATGTGTCGCAAAAGCCAGTACCAAAGCTGTCCTCTAAAAATATACAAAAGAGCTAGAAGGACTGCTAATACAATAATTCCTATTGCCAATGTTATCAAAGTCTCTTTGGTTGTTGTAATGTATCTCATTATGGAATAAATAATACATTGAGATGATTCTTTTTGCTACACTAAGATACTAATTTAACTGCATAAAATGGAAATCTTATTTTTCAATGAACGATCTAGGAAATTTCGTAAGTCTCTCAATGATGAACTACAATCCAGAGCAGATAGATTATTAGAATTGCTTGAAGAGCATGGTAACAATCTGGAAATGCCGTTCTCTAAACCCATAGGAAGAGGCTTGTTTGAATTGAGAGTTGTAGGAGAAAATCATATTCGTTTTATATACACATTTCATGCTGATAGAGCCTGGATCCTCCACGGCTTTTTTAAAAAGTCTAATAAAATACCAAAAATGGAAATTGATTATGCACACAAACAGCATAAATTACTCTTGCAATAATATAACGTATCGGTTATACTAGGAACATGATTACCTTTAAAGGCAAAAAATACCCAACCTTCAGAGAACTTCAGGCGAAGTCTATGAAGAATCCTAGATATAAGAAGGCTTACGATGCTCTAGAATTTGAGTATACTTTAATGAGCGCTATTATTAAAGCTCGGGCCAAGAAGGGGGTAACTCAAAAAATGCTGGCGGAGAAAATGGGCACCAAGCAGTCTTCTATTGCTAGGTTTGAATCTGGTACTTATAACCCTACTTTAGCCTTCGTTCAGAAACTAATTAATGCTTTGGATATAAAAATAAAAGTTAGCTAGATCATCTCTGATTGTTTTTAGTGTTTTCATAAATTATAATCAGTAGGTATTTGATGCTCTTCTTTTAACTTTATAAACATAAATCGTTTTCCTATCAAGAATAATTTTGTCCTCTTTGGAACTCATTTAAAGTAATATAATTACCTTTTATAAAATCTTCTCTAGCTTTTTTCAAATCATGTAGTTCAGATGCAGTTGGCGTAAACTCCTTTATATTCCTAGTATTTTTCCACTCATAAAACGCCTCGTACTCTCTTCGGGGTAGAACAATAACATCTACATTTCTGGTTTTTGTTGGCACAGTGGTATTCATGATAGCAACATTATATTCTAGTCAGATATTTAAATCAACTTTCTTTTTTCTCTGCTATAATTAAAGCACGATGCACGTTGAGGAAAAACAGTTGAAGGATTTTATTATTGATTCGGGGCTGATTCCGCGCGTAGAGATTGAAGACGCGGAAGGAGAGGCGAAGAAAGGCAAGATTTCGATCGGAGAAGTCCTTGTCAACAAAGGCAAATTTTCCGAAGACGATTTGCGCCGAATGCAGGCGTATATTTTAGGCATCCCTTTTGTCAATCTGAAGGGCCAGAAGCTCGACCGCGAAGTGCTGATGCTCATTCCAGAACCGATTGCGAGGAAGCACAATATCATTGCTTTCAAGAAAAACGAGCAGGATCTGGAGGTCGCCATGCTCGATACCGACGATCTGCAGGCTATCAACTCGGTCAAGAAAAAGGTAGGGGTAAAAATCTTGCCGAGGCTCACCGATACCGAAAGCATGCGCTCGGCGCTTCTCCAATATCAGAAAAATCTGAAAGACGAATTTGGGGATATTATCAATGGCGAATCTCTGAACCTAAAAGCCATTTCGGAGGCGGTCGGAGAAGCGGACAATTCTTCCGCGGGAGATTTGAAAAAGATGGCGGAAGAACTGCCAGTGGTGCGCATTGTGGATACCCTTTTGAAGCACGCCATTATCCAGGATGCTTCAGATATTCACATCGAACCGATGGAAGCGGAAGTTTTGGTCCGTTACAGAATAGACGGCATATTGCACGACGCGATGGTACTGCCAAAAAATGTAGCCCTGCCACTCGTCGCCCGCATCAAGGTGCTTTCCAGTTTGAAATTGGACGAGAAAAGACTGCCCCAAGATGGCAGGTTTAAAATTGAAATGGATGGTGAGAGAGTTTCTTTCCGAGTTTCTTCTCTACCTGTTTACTATGGCGAGAAAGTGGTTATGCGGCTTCTGCGCGAGTCTGCTTCTGGCTTCACCCTGGAATCATTGAATTTTCACGGCTCAGGTCTCGAAGCCATACATAAAGCTATGAAGCATACGACCGGTATGATCTTGACCACGGGGCCAACAGGTAGCGGCAAATCTACCACTCTCTATACCATGCTCGATATTTTAAATACACCGGATGTAAATATTTCTACCATCGAAGATCCGATCGAATATCAGATGAAGCGGGCCAATCAGACTCAAGTCAAGCCGGAGATCGGACTGACATTCGCTTCTGGTCTCCGGAGCCTCGTGCGCCAGGATCCGGATATTATTATGGTCGGCGAAATCAGAGATACCGAGACTGCTTCGCTTGCGGTCAATGCTTCGCTCACCGGACACCTAGTGCTTTCTACCCTGCATACCAACTCTGCGGCCGGAGCTATCCCGCGCCTGATTGATATGAAAATCGAGCCATTTCTCCTGGTCTCTACTCTCGACGTTATTATTGGCCAGAGATTGGTTAGGCAACTTGGCGCGGAAAAAGAAAAATATTTTTTAAGCAAAACAGAAATTGAGTCGATCGGTAAAATTGTCGATCTCGACAGAGTGCTTGGAGTTTTGCGGGAGGAAAAAATCGTGGGAGCCAAAGACAATTGGGACAAAATTTCTTTCTGTCGGCCGCTCTCGACCGCTAAAGACGGCGGCTTCCACAGCCGAGTGGGCATTCACGAAGTTTTGAATGTTTCGAGTGCCATCAAAGACATAATAATAAAGGGCGGTACTGCGGAAGATATCGAGTTGCAGGCCAAAAAGGAGGGCATGCTCACCATGCTCGAAGATGGTATCTTCAAAGCCGCTCAAGGGATGACCACGATTGAGGAAGTGCTAAGAGTTGTGTCGGAATAGAAACAAAATTTTCAATTTCCAATTTAGAATTTTATGGATCGTAAACTTACAATTATTCCATCTGAACTTATTGAGCAAAAGATTTACATTATTAGGAGTCACAAGGTGATGCTGGATGCTGATCTGGCAAGACTTTACCAGGTAAATACTAAAACTCTTAATCGGGCAGTTAAACGCAATCTAGATAGGTTCCCAGAAGATTTTATGTTTAAGCTTGGTATAGAAGAATCGGATTCTTTGAGGTACCAAATTGGAACCTCAAAGAAAGTTGGTCGTGGTGGTAGGCGCTATTTGCCGTATGTCTTTACTGAACATGGGGTAGCAATGCTTTCTTCTGTACTCAGTAGTCAGCGAGCTGTTCAGATGAATATTCTGATTATTCGTGCCTTCATAAAACTTCGGGAAATGCTCTCGACCCATAAAGATTTGGCTCGTAAAATTGAAGATTTGGAGCGCAAGCAAAAAGAACACGGGCAACAACTCACAGCTGTCTACTCGATCGTCAAACAGCTAATCGACCCGCCACCCAAACCAAAAAGAAAAGTGGGATTCCGCCTTTCTGACGAGGATAGATAGCGGAAATTATTTATGTTTTTGTGATAAAATTAATCTATGTCAATATTTTGGAATAAAAAAATAGAATTCGATAGTATAATTTATACTAGAACCAAGAAACAGAAAAGTGTTGGTATCTCACTTATATTAATTGGTTTCATATTATTCATTGGGGTACTAACTTTGATAAAAAATAGCTTTTATTTTAGTAATTTGTCTCAGCAATATCCAATTCCGTTTATAATTTTAATAGTCTTCGGAATCATTCTTATATTATTTACTATAATAGTTGGCTCAGAGGTTAATTTTAAATTGGTCAATGCTAAAATGAAAAACAAAAAAGTTGAAATTAAATCTACAAATGAAGGTGACTCAGTAATAATTGAAAATTAAATCATTGTAAATTTAATGAAAATTGAAAATTCTAAATTGAAAATTTAAGGGAACACTTATGCCCATTTATAAATACAAAGCGACCAGGGAGGGGAAGGAATACGAGGGGGAAAAAGAAGTAGCTGATAAGGCGGCTTTGTATAAGGAGATAAGGGGGGAGGGGGGACTGGTAGTGAGTGTGGAAGAGAAGAAATCTAAAACGAACAAGAAAGTAGGATTCTCTTTTTTGAAAAGAATAAAAAACGAAGAGAAAATCGCTTTCGCCAAGAACTTGGCAGTCATGATCGAGGCGGGCATTTCTATGAATAGGGCTTTAGCCATCATGGCGAAACAAGCCAAGAATAAAGAACTGCTGAAAGTACTGGAAGCTTTGAGCGCTTCGATTGATCATGGCAAATCCTTCTCGGAAGGGCTTGCGGAGCACCCGACTGTTTTTCCCGATATCTTTATTATGATGGTTCGTTCTGGCGAAGAATCGGGCAAGGTGGTGGAAGCGCTGCGAATCGTAGCTGGCCAGATGGAAAGATCCAATCAACTGACCAAGAAAATCCAGGGCGCTATGATTTATCCGGGGATCATTATGACGATTATGCTCTTGCTCGGGATAATTCTTCTCGTTTTCATGGTGCCGACTCTTACCGAAACATTCAAAGGCTTAAATATTCCTCTACCATTGCCGACTCGGGTTATTATCGCGCTCTCTGATTTCCTGCGGGCCAACATTTTACTTCTTCTTGCGGCAACCGTGGCGCTCGCGTTTGGCCTTTCTTATTTTTTCAAAACACCCAAAGGCAAAAGGTTTGGAGATTTCTTATCTTTGCATCTTTTTATTATTTCGCCTTTGGTGAAAGAAGTTAATTCCGCTCGCACTGCCAGGACTCTTTCTTCTCTTATTTCTTCCGGAGTGGATATCGTGGTCGCGATGGGAGTAACGCGGGACGTGATCCAGAACAGCTACTACAAAGAGATTTTGGACGAAGCAGGCAAGAGTATTCAGAAGGGTGGCACTATTTCTTCCGTACTCACGGCCAACACCAAGTTTTATCCGGTTTTTGTTGGCGAGATGGCGGCCGTCGGCGAAGAGACGGGTCAACTCTCTGCCATGCTTGAAAATATCGCTGTTTTCTACGAAGGGGAAGTGGATCAGAAGACCAAAGATCTCTCAACCGTGATTGAGCCGGTGCTGATGGTCGTGATCGGCATTGCCGTCGGCATCTTCGCCATCGCCATGCTCATGCCAACTTATTCTCTAGTAGATGCTATAAAATAATTTTCTCTTTCTCTACAAATACCTCATCCGGACTGTCGTCTCGACTTCCCCTTTAGGAAGGGGAAGTACCTCTTCGTTTTTTCCTCTGTCTTGGTCTTTCCTTCTCCTTCCTAAAGGAGAAGGTGCCTGTACTCAAGCGGATGAGGTATTTCATTGATAATTAAGGAGAATTTTTGTATACTATTGGCGGAACAAGTTCCCAAGGAGAAATTCATGCCCCCATCAGGGTTTACGGAAAGACATAGCAAAAGTATTTCGAGTTTTTTCTATAGCTGCCTCAGTGATCTTATTGATGAAGGCGGGAAGGCTGGCAGAACTCCTGGTCAGGCGCTTTGGCAAGAGATTGCCAACATTGACAATGATCTAGAGAAAAAGAGACGATCGGTAGTTGAGATTTCCACTCTAAATCTCATTCGAGCTTTCTATCTCAGATGTGCTCGAGAAGAACCAAAAACATGGGAAGACCTAAAATCGGCTGGTGCGGTAGCGACTAAAGAAATCGTTTGTGAAATTGAGGCGATTAAAGTCGAAGAACTTGCAACAACTTGAAAGGACCATTACCATGAATGAGAGCCTCGCGCTTACCCGCGGGGCTTTTCTCTTGTATAATTATTTCATTGGAAATTTAATGAAAATTGGAAATTCTAAATTGAAAATTACTTTCCTAAGGTCTCCCCTTAGGACTGCGGGGTTTACTCTTGCGGAAATGCTCGTTGGATCGGCGGTGTTTGCGATTATTGCCGTTGCCGTATTTCAGACCTATTCTACGTTTATAAATTTGGTGGCTATGGGCAAGTACAAAATCATGGCCGCCGACATTATTAATGAACAGTTTGAACTTATTCGCAATCTTAAATACGCAGACGTCGGCATAAAAAACAGTATTCCAAACGGAGTGCTGGATCAAAATGTGACGATTGTGAGAAGTGGCTCTAGCTTCGATGTTACTCGAACAATCAGAAATATTGACGACCCGTTCGATGGTCTGATAGGAGGCATTCCGAACGATCTCTCGCCATCTGATTATAAATTGGTGCAGATAGAAGTGAGCTGTAGCAATTGCAAAAACTTTACGCCAATCTCTACGGTCGGTCAGGTGGCGCCGAAAAATCTAGAATCAGCCTCAAGTAACGGCGCCTTATTTATAAAAGTGTTTGATGCGAATGGCAACCCGGTCCCGCAAGCCAATGTGCACATAGTGAACGTGGCCACCACTGTCCCCATTATTATTGATGACCTGACCAACAACCAGGGCACTTTCCAGCTAGTAGACGCGCCACCGGGGGTCACTGCTTACAGGATATCGGCGACTAAATCAGGGTTTACTACTGATAGGACTTATGCTACGAGTAGTAGTAACCCAAATCCGGTCAAACCGGATGCGACGGTCATCGTCGGCCAGGTCACCCAGACTTCTTTTGTCATTGACCGCTTGAGCTCTGGCAGTGTCAACACTCTGGATGCCGCCTGCGGACCGATCGCAAATATTCCGTTTAATATGAGAGGGGGAAAACTCATCGGCACAATGCCCGACGTCTTAAAATTTGATCAGAATTACACTACAGATTCCTCCGGCCTTAAAAATATTTCCAGTTTGGAATGGGACACTTTCAATTTGAGCCTCTCGACTAGCACCTATTATCTAGCAGGCACTAATCCGACTTTGCCGATCTCGGTTCTACCGAATTCCGCCCAAAATATAAGCCTTATTTTGACCAATGCTCTGCCGGGGCATCTCTTGGTAGTAGTTACCGATTCCAGTACCAGCCTGCCGGTTTCGGACGCTACTCTGACTTTGAATGCGAAGACGCTTCAGAGTGGCAGAGGCTATATGGAACAGACCGATTGGTCGGGCGGACCTGGTCAGAATAATTTTGTTGACTCGACTAAATATTTTTCAGATGACAGTAATGTAAATATTGCGAGTCCGGCGGGTGACCTGAAACTTAAAATGTCTCTTGGGGCGTATGTTCTTTCCGGAGTTCTGACTTCTTCTGTTTTTGATACTGGCACTTCCTCAAACTTCGGCAATATTTTCTGGTCGCCCGTAAGCCAGCCGCCGCAATCGGGAGCAAACAGTATTAGATTTCAAATCGCTACCGCTCCCGACAATACAAGCACTACTACCTGGAATTATAAAGGGCCGGACGGCACCGCAAGCACATATTATTCTGTTTCCAATACTAATATCAACGCAACGAACAACGGCAACAGATATTTTAGATATAAAGTTTTTCTTACCACCGCAGATACCGCTTACACTCCGACGCTCGCGAACGTGGCTGTCACCTTTACCTCCGCCTGCATTCCCCCTGGCCAAGCCATATTTTCCGGACTTTTGAACGGCAGTTACACTTTAATAGTCGATAAAACGGGCTATAGTTCTCAAAATATTCCCATTAATATTAATTCTGCCTGGGCAGTACAAAATGTCTTACTTTTACCATGATTAAAAATAAAGGATTTACACTACTGGAGACTTTAATTGCAGTAGGCATCTTCATCGCCATCTCTTTCTTGTTGTCTGACTTTGTAAAAAGCATCTTCTTTGTGAATGCTAATCTGCAAAATTCTTTGAGCGCCCAGTTTGACGCTAGACAGTCACTTAAAAAAATCGTGCGGGAACTGCGCGGAGCTTCCCCTTCAAGCCTCGGCGCCTACCCGCTCTTTGCTCTCTCTACTTCCTCTATTATCTTTTATAGTAATGTGGACTCGGATGCCTACAAAGAGCGGATCAGATATTTTCTCTCGGGCACTGATTTGAAGAGGGGAGAAATAAAACCGTCAGGAACGCCCCTAACTTACAATCCAGTCAACGAAAAAATTTCTACTATTGTCAGTAATATCTCAAATGGGACTTCGACCCCTATCTTTGATTACTTTGATGAAAATTACACTGGTACTTCCAGTCCTCTTTCCTTCCCGGTCAATATTCCTAGAGTAAGGCTTATCCGCATCTCCCTTACTCTCAACGGAGACCCGAATCGCTCGCCTACGCCTCTTATCGTGGTCACCCAAGTAATGCTCCGAAATCTCAAAGATAATTTATGAGGAAGTTACAAGTCACAAAACGCAAAACGCAAGAAGGGCAATTATTGGTGCAGACATTAGTTTTGTCTTTTGTTGCCGTTACGCTAATTACCGGAATTATCAATTGGGCGAAGACCAATATCTTGGCCTCGCGGCAATCTATTGAAAGAGAAAAAGCGATCCAGCTTGCGGAAGCAGGTATCGACTATTACCGTTGGCACTTGGCGCATGCACAAAATGATTTTAAAGATGGCACCAGCCTCCCCGGGCCTTACGTGCATACCGTTTATGATAAAAATGGCGCAAATATTGGCACTTTTAGTCTTGTTATTACCGCTCCTTACACCGGTTCGACTAAAGTGACTATACAGTCGAGCGGTACTCCCGCCAGCTCTACTCTTACCAGAAAAATAAAAGTAAATATGGCAATTCCTTCGCTTGCCAAATACGCTGTGGTAGCGAACGACTTTATGCGTTTCGGGGCCGGGACCGAAATATTCGGCCCCATTCATTCGAACAACGGCATTCGCTTTGACGGCCTAGCTCACAATCTGGTAACGAGCGCCGTAGCTTCCTACAACGATCCGGATCATTTTGATGCGGTGGAATTTGGAGTGCATACTCACGTCAATGCGCCGCCAGGTAGCGGAGTGGACAATACTTTTCGTCCGGCCGAAGCTCCTCCCACTACGCCCGTGCCGTCGAGGCCTGATATTTTTGAAACGGGT
>OBEQ010412468.1_pt1 | contig 32059 bp, 23 predicted proteins | sample 1670901 | NCBI WGS metagenome assembly OBEQ01 (sample SAMEA104232315, study PRJEB22302) | groundwater metagenome | biome: forest; feature: aquifer; material: groundwater | place: USA | collected 2011-08-07 | depth 5.4 m | reverse complement strand
TTTGAATTTAACGGTTCCCTCCGAAATGGTGGATGTGAATGTTCATCCTACAAAAGCGGAGGTCCGTTTTTCAAATAGTTCTCTGATTCATCAAGCCGTGACTGAGGCAGTGCGAAAAACATTGGAGTCGAAACCGTGGGAAAATATTCCCCTCCTTTGTAAGGAGGGGTTAGGGGAGGTAGATCGCGGATTATCGGTAATGACAACCTCGGTGCTACCCCACCCAGCCTCCCCTTACAAAGGGGAGGAGGTTTATTATTCTTCCCAGCAGTTTTCACTCGATTCTCAAACATCTCAAGAGTCTTTGGTCTCGAAAAGCTTTGTCAATAAGTGTTATACAACCACTCCTTTTTCACGTCTTAATGTCATCGGCCAACTGATGGGAACTTATTTGTTGTGTGAGGCGCATATCGAAAATGCCGATAAGCGTTTTGTGTTGATTGATCAACATGCCGCTCACGAGCGGATTGGGTTTGAAAAGCTTTTAAAACAGTATGAACAAGGGAATCTTTCTACTCAATCCCTTTTAGTTCCCGAAACTTTCGATCTTAAACCATCCGAGGCGGAGATTCTTAAAAAATATTTGGAGGAACTTCAATCGTTTGGTTTCGAAATTGAATTTTTTGGGGGATGTACTTTTGTATTGAAAGGAGTGCCGGCTTGGATTGATCGCAAAGGGGTCATCAAAGATATGATGCTCGATCTTATCGGAGATGTTTTGGAGAAGGGAAAGCTTACTTCCCTCAAAGACAGTCTGCATGCGGTTTTGGCGAGTGTGTCGTGTCACGGAGCCATTCGGGCCAATCATCATCTTAATCTTGAAGAAATGCGTGGACTCATCAGTGAGTTAACACAATATCCGACGATTACCACCTGTCCGCATGGCCGGCCAGTGGCGATTGAAATTTCGTCGGGTGAGTTGGAGCGATGGTTTAAGAGAAAAGTGTAAACATGCAAAAAATTGTTGTCATTCTGGGCCCTACCGGAGTTGGAAAAACGGAAACTTCCATTCATTTTGCCGAAAAATTCAAAGGGGAAATTATCAATGCCGACTCGCGGCAGTTGTACAAAGAACTTGTGATCGGGACTTCTTTCCCCACCGAAAAACAATTTCGAAAAATTCCACACGCTCTTTTCGGGGCGACCAATCTTGCCGATAGATGGGATGCCGCCCGGTTTCGCGAAGAAGCGGGAAAACATATTGACGCGATCCTATTGCGAAAAAATATTCCTTTTGTGGTGGGGGGAACCGGACTTTATATTCGCGCTCTTCTTTTTGGAATTTTTGAAGGGGTAAAAACTTCACCGATACTTCGCCAAGAGTTGGAAAAAAGAATGGAGACCAAAGGGCTTCAATCTCTCTATTTAGAACTTCAAAAAGTAGACCCAAAAGCGGCTAAAAAAATTCACCCGAACGATCCTTCCCGAATACTTCGGGCTCTCGAAGTCTATAAGGCAACTGGAGTCCCTATTTCAGACTATCAAAAAGATCATGGATTTCATGATATTAAATATAATTACTTAAAGATTGGAATTAATAGAAATAGAAAACAGTTGTACGAACGAATTGAGGGTCGGGTGGACGAGATGGTGGCGCTTGGGCTTGAGGCTGAGGTGAAAAGCTTACGCGAAAAACTAGGGGGGGATCCGTTATTATTGAGAAGCATTGGGTACAAAGAATGGTTTCCTTATTTTGAAGGAAAACAGAAGCGGGAGGAGGTGATTGGCTTGATCAAACAGAACAGCCGAAACTTTGCCAAGAGGCAGTTGACTTGGTTTCGAAAAGAAACCGACATTTCCTGGTTTGAAGCGGAGGATATTTCTGGTATGGAAAATAGGATAAAACAATTTTTACCGTGTAATTCGTAATGGTAAGGTGAACGAATTATGAGACGACTTTTTGGAATTGGTGTTGCTGGGTTTTTTGGATCGCTCGCCCGCTATTTTTTTAGCGTAGGGGTGAATCGATTTTTTGTTGCTGGTTTTCCTTATGGCACCTTAGCGGTTAATGTCACCGGTTCTTTTATCATGGGACTTTTGATGGGAATTGGAGTACGACACTTTTTATTGCCTGAGTCTTGGAGAATAATTTTAGGAGTTGGATTTTTAGGGGCGTTTACCACTTTTTCCGCCTTCAGCTACGACACGGTTCGCTTAATGGGGGAGGGACATTGGAAATGGGTCGGTCTGAATATCTTTTTTAATCTTTTTGGTTGTTTGCTCGCCACGGCTCTTGGATTATCGCTGGATCGTCTTTTTGTTGCCAAGCTTTAATGTTTTATTTCCATAAAGAAAGAACGCCTCTGTTTCGGTAACCCGTGAAAGAAATTTTTTTGTTTCTTCAAGCCCAGCTACAAAAGCTCCGACTGCCAAAGGATCGCCAACAATGCCTGATGGAGCGATGACTGTGACGCTGAGATAATCGGGATTAACTGGCATGTGCGTTCGTGGGTTGATGATGTGATGCCCCCGTTCTAAAAGGCCCGAACTCATGGCGGCTTGATTTTTCAGATGAAAAAAAGTGTGAGAGTCGCGGATCCGAATAATCCAAGCCCCAGCCGCCACCAGATCTCCTCCGCCATTTACGATAAAATGGGTAAACCCTTCTTTTTTTAAAACGGCTGTCATTTGGTCGAGAATATAACCTTTGGCCGGGGCCGAAACTCCGATTTTCATATTTGGTCTTTTGAGCAAAACCCTTTTTCTTGCTTCGTCAACGATCAGGTCTAAGTAAGAAGCGTTAGGATTTTTTGAAGCAAATGTGACATCAAAACTTCCGTTTGTTAGCTTTGATATTTTTTTAGATGTACTCAGTATCATCAAAAGATCTTCTCCGATAGCGCTCCACTTTTTGTTGTCATTTTTATTAATCAGAGAAGTTTGACTAGTTGGCTGGAATTCGCTGACTTTTTTTTCAATTTGTTTGGCGATCTCGTAACTTTTTTCCATGGCTCGAAAAGCTTGTATTTTTTGGGAAGCGGCAGCCTTGATAGTGATGGTAACCGGCACATCACCCATCAAAATTTGAGTTCGCGAAAATTTTTCGGAGGCTTTGGAAAAGGGGGAGAACGCTAATAATAGAAAAAGAAACGAAACTTGGAAAAGAAAGGGGCGCGTTAGACCCACATTTCCTTTATCGAAATGATTCCCATAACCATGAGGCTGAGCATCATCATCGTTTGAGAGATGGGAAGAAGAGTCACATTTCCTCCGGCGACATAGCGAATCAGCCATGGGGCGAGATTACTGAGTACACTCCCCGAAAAACCGAGAATGATGAAAACCGCTTTAGTCTTTTCTGACAGAATGGAAAAAGAAAAAATTAATGCCAACAATCCAAACATGAGAGGTTGGCTTAACGTGTGTACGTGCGAGACCGAGAGCATGCTGGTAAAAGATTGGGGCATGAAAATAGAATTAGGGTCCTTGCTTTCTTCTCCGCGGTAATACTGCACTGTTTTTTGCATATCAAAATGGCTGCGATCGTAAATTTGAAGAACAGCGATCAGATAACCCAAGAGAAGCGTTACAATAAAACAGGTGGCGCCGATTTTTCGCGCCAAAGGCCAACCAGCTAACAATGATTTATTTGCCATAAAAAATTTTCCACAAGGCGACCGCTCTCTTGACTCCGCGAGTAATCGCTCGCGAAGAAAGAGTGGCTCCGGTGACATTGGAAATATCTTTTCCAAGAATCAAAGGGTCGCTTTGTTTTTTGCTGTTAAATTGTTTCAAAAAACCTTTGCCGGTGACTTCACTTCCATACGCTTCGCGATAGACCAGAATTTCGACATCTTTAATAGAACCATCAGGGAGGAGGGCGGTCATGAAAGTAATCGGTTCGGTTTTTCCGATTTCATTGTCGATTAAAGTAATGCCATCCATTTTCTTTCCCGTCTTGGCAATGGTAAATTCCCATTCTGTTTTACTTAATTTCGCTCCTAATTGTTTTTCGAGAGCGATTTTTTGCTCCTCCGTCAATGTTTTTGTTTCCTTTTGATACGTGGAGGAAGGAAAAATTATTTTCAAGGCATCAGCCGGGCTTAAATAGACGGTTTGAGCCCAAGCGGACGAGCAAAAAGAAAAAGTAAAAAATAGGACAGCTGCTAAGGTATTTTTGATAAAAGAAAGCATTGAGTTGTAAAGAGTAATTTATAATCTCCAACGCATCAATAGGATTTTTTTGGGTTTCCAAAAGTGAATCCGGCCATCAAGCGGACATCCAACGCTTCTTGATCCGCGAATGTCCGATTTCCATTTTCGCATGGAAGTTGCGGAAGAAAAACAAGCGTTGCCCAACCATTGGACCAATCATAATGAACGTTAGGGCCAACAAAAAGGGCTGAGGTGCTATGATTTTTGAAATCTTCATACGTGTTTACATTTCTGACTTCTAGTCCGGTAGACCAATGAGGAGAAATTTTATACGCGAGCCCCGTGCTGAATTCGAGGGCGAGCACTTTTCCATTTTTACCCGGTTGAAATTCGAACTGTGGTTCAGCCGTGGCATTGGCGATCCAGATCCAGTTGTCTCCAAAATTATGTTGTAGCGCCACCTTTGTTTCGATTTCGAGTTCTTTTCCGCTGTAGGCGGGTTCGAGATAAAGGAGAAGACCCAAAGGGTGTAGGTTGGGGCTGAGCGCCATATATTTCCATTCGTTTGAAATGCCATCAAACTCCATTCCATCCGTGTCGGCAGTGCCACTTACCCCTTGGCTGTGAGTCGCTACAAAATTTAGATACAGAGCGGAGGTTACTCGCGTGGTAAACCCATGCTCGATTTCTTCGCGTATATCCCAGCGAGAAAAGTTACCGGAATTTTTTCCATCGCGGAGTGTGACCCATTGTTCAAATTCGGACATTCCTTTTTCTAAAACCGAATCGGCTTCGTAACTATATCCAAAATGCCTCGAATCGGCATGAGCGGTTGTTGCCCATAGAGTCATCAACATTAAAACGAATACATATTTCTTCATAAAATAAGGTTCCTTTGAGTTCTTAGATGTTAATAAATGCAATTGAAAGTTATTTTCAATTGCAACTTAATCGTGAACTAGCAGTTTGAAGGGAAGGTTGTCAACAAAAGATATTAGATTCCTCGTACGCCGCAATAATTGAGCGGGTAGTAGGGGCAATGAAGACAGATTTGGCGGTCGTTGGGGTAAGAAGTGTTTTCGAGCTGTTCAATTTTGGTGTGGGTTTCTTGGAGTATTTTACGGGCCGCGTCTAAATTATCTGAATTCCAAGAGATCACTTCCAAATAAGGGCCATCAGTAAAAAGAAGAGCCGTTTTTATGTTGTCGGTTTTGGCCCAATGGCTGGCCGCCAAGGCATAGCAGGCCATTTGGCCCCAATAAGCTTTTGTCCGGCGCTCCAAGTCGGCTTGATCGCGAATTTGATCGGTCTTGTAGTCGAGCACCATCCAACTTTCATTCATTTTTGCGAGACGGTCCCATGTGCCTCGAAGATAAAATTCTCCCATATCCATCATAAATGGTAGCTCAGTGGATTCTTCTCTCATTTCTAAAAATAAAGAACGAATATCCGGATGCTTGTTTAAGATTTCCATGAGTTGATCGATTCGTTCGTGCTGTTTACCTTGAGGATCGGGGATCCGTTGGTTGAAAAAGGCCTGCTCGATGACAGTTACTTTATTGGCTTTTTCCTTCAAATCGAGAAATTGCAAGACTTCATGCACCAGCAATCCCCATTGAAGCGCTGGCAGGGATGCGGAAGAGAAGGAAGAATCCGTAGAAGAATTTACGGCACGAATTCCCTGAATATATTTTAATTCATATTCCTTTTCGCATCGCATAAAAGTTTCCAAGGCCGAAACAGTGTAGATCGGTTTTTCCTTAACCTGCCTGGAGCTAAAGTATGAGGGAGTTGGCGATAAAGTTTCTTCTTTAAGATGATGAATTAATTTTTCTGATAATCCGCTCCAATCCGATATTTCTGAAATTTGCACAGCCGTTTTACGTTCATCTTCCAAAAGAAACCATAGCCATTGATTCCAGCTCGATGTTTCTTGAATATCCAAGCTCTCCTTTTTAGGTTCCTTGAGAATCAAATATAATTCGTCGCTGGCTCGTGTCATAGCTACATAGAGTAATCGTTTTGACTCCTCTCTTTTCTCCTCGTCCTCTTTTTCTTTCAAGTCGGCAAAAATTTCACTCTCGACAAGGCGGATTTTTAAACCGGCCGATTTATCTTCATCTTTAAAAACTAACTTTTTTTCCGAATCGACCAAAAAATCGATCGATTCGTTTCGTGTTCGGGCATCCAGTTGCGGAAGAAAGACTCTTTTGAATTCAAGCCCCTTGGCGGCATGGATTGTCATCAGCTGAATGGCCCCTTCATCGGACGGCGGGTGAACGAGAGGGAGAGAAACATTTCCTTTTTTTACACTTTGCATTTTGTCGTGAAATTCTTCTAAGGTAAGTGGCGCTAATGATTCGATTTGATCGATCAGATAAAAGAACTGTTGAACATAAAATAGGTTTATCCAATCATTTCCCACTTTTTCTAAAATCGTACGAATCAGAATAGATGGAGGAAGTCCATTCTTTAAGGCTTGCCACTGTTTAAGATGATTCTGTAACTGATCCCATTTTTGCTTGTCATCTTCTGTTGTGAAAAGATTTAAAGTGATGTGGGAAAAAAAATGATTTGGACTTTGCCGAATATATTCCTCAATAAAAATCTCAGAAAAATTAAAAAAGAGAGATCGAAGAATACCCACTTGAGTGATAAGGCTTGTATCTCCAGCTAGATAGGCCAGAAGATGCAAGAGATCGCGGATGATCGGAGTTTCCAAAAGATTTTCGGTTTTGGTCATTTGACAGGGAATGCCCAGTTTTTGTAGTTCGTCCCGAAAAAGGGGCATGGCCAAGCCCGAACGGAAAAGAAGGGCGGTTTCTTTCAGTTGATCGGCTGTCAAATTAAGTCCTTTTATTTTTTGCGCGGTCCATTTTGCCTCTAATAATCGTTGATTTTCGGCACTCCCTTTAAATGTTTTGGGAAGCACGACGATTTCCAATTTTCCGACGCGTGTTTCTTGACTGGAATGAGAAGTCATCGGCAGAAAATTTCCAAGAGGGGTAAATACTTTATTAACCACTCGCGTCAATTCGGGAGCGAGCCGAAATGTTTCCTGCAAAAGGAGTGTTTCCCCTCTGTTTTTTTCGATGAGCTGTGAAATTTCTGAAAAAATAACAGCATCCGCTTTCCGAAAGCGGTAAATGGATTGCTGGGGGTCGCCTACAATAAAAAGGATATTGGAGCCAGGATGATAGAGTTCGCGAATGAGAGAAGCCTGTAGAGGAGATGTGTCCTGAAATTCGTCGACCAAAATATGGTGGTAACGTCGAATGCATTTTTGCCGCACATCGGGATATTGGTTAAGGAGTTTGATTGCCAGAATTTCCAGATCATCAAATTGAAGTTTCCCTTTTTTTATCCGTTCGTGCAGACAATCTTGAAAAAATTTTCCGACAGTGGATAAGAAGGGATGCTCGGTTGATTGACTCCATAAAGAGGGTTGCCGCGCAATACGTCCGAGTATTCCCTCGAGACGATTGAAACCAAACCGTTCGAGAAGTGAAAGCGTGAAAGGATCTCCATCAGCTTTGGATAGGACTCCCAATTTTTTAAAGAGAAAATTGCGAATCTGTTTTTCTCGTTCGATGGTACTCTCGGCTTCATCACTCATATCAAAAGCGGGATCAAGCCCTAGACGGGGGCCATATTGTCTCAGAAGATTGGCTTCGAACGAATGAATGGTGCCTACAAAAAGGGCGCGTTCTTCTGTAAGGGTTACAATTTTTTCTTTTAAAAGTCGCGAGCGGATTTCTCCCGCCCCTTTTTCGGTAAAAGTAAAAGCGAGGATGGTGTGTGGTGCCACACCGGCGTTGGTGATCAGATGACGGATGTGTTCGGTCAACACTCGTGTTTTTCCCGATCCGGCGCTGGCAATTACCGAAAGGGATTTTTCCGATTCGTTCGCTGCCTTCATCTGATTTTCTGTTAAAGATATCACTCTTCCCTCGCACTTTTTTCTTCCGGACGGTAATGACAAATATCTCTGTAGTCACACGAATAGCAAAGCGAAGCTTCCCTTGGCTTTGGCGAAAAATTTCGATCTTGGATTTGCGTGACAACGTGGAGTATCGTTTCACTTATTTTTTCTTTGAGCGAGTCCCATTGCGCCAAAGTTACTGGCGCTGATTTTTCGATCATTTTTTCTTCGCCTCTGTCGTCAAAGAAAATTCCTGATAATTTAAGCTCCGCAAAACCGGCGAGATACCCTCCCGTGGGGAGATATCCTTTGAGAAAAATTTCTTCTACCGCCATCAGATAAAGGGGAATTTGGAGCGACTCTCCCGCCAAAATTTCATTTCGCGAGTTGAGTGTGCCGGTTTTGTAGTCGATCACGCTGAAAAGTTTTTCTTCTTCATTCACATCAATCCGGTCGATTCTTCCTGTGACAAAAACTTCCGTGGATCCCTTCTTGATTTTATAAGCAGGAATCTGTTTGTTGCCAAAACCCCATTCAAAATATTTGGGATAAGTTTTCTTTTTCTTTTTTCGAAAAAGATCAATTTCGAGACGGAGATAGTCCGCGAGTGCGTTTGTGGCTAGCAAAGTGAAGTTTTTACGAATAGGGCCTATGGATTTTTGAAATAGGATATCATTAGCTACAATTTCATGAAGAATCTGTTCCGATCTTTGAATTAATTTTTGCAGGTAAAGATCATAAGCGATCGCTTCGCGATAAAGGGGTTCTTCGTTTTTAAGAAGTTGCTGCATCACACGATGAATAAGACTTCCTTTAACGTCAGGTGGAATTTCAGGAGAGTCGGGAGGAATACGCCCTAACCCTAAATAATTTTGAGCGTAAAATAGGTAGGGACATTTGAGATAGGTCTCAATGGCGGTAATGCTCCAACGGTTTTGTTTTATTTTTGGAAAAACTTTTTCATTCTCCTGAATTTTAGCTGGCATAGAAACAAGCGCTGTTGTTTTTTGCGTTTGCAACAATGTGGCGAGCAAAGAAATTCGTTGTTCTTTTCTATCCCAGAGAACCCGGGGATAGGTGAGAGTTACTTGATTTTCGGTTCTTTGAATCAGGTTTAGAAGTTCTTTTTTTTCTTTTTCGACTTGGTAGGTGGGGCCTTCCAGAATTTCACGCATGAGGGGATGATTTAACATGTCGGCGGAATAAAAAGGGTGATCGGATACGGGTTGCGGATAATTTTTATCGGTAAAACCGAGAATGAAAACATGAGAAAAATTGTAAGCGCCGGATTTATCAAGACTGGTAAAGGTTATGCCATTTCGGTTGTTAAGAAGATCGAGATGTAGATGTTTTCGTTCTTCTTCCTTCCATTTTTTTAGTAAAGAATCCTCTTTCACTTCTGACAAAAGAAGTTTTTCTTCAAATTCCCACTCTTGTTCAAATTCCTCCTGTAGATTTGTAGCTTGTAACAGAGACGTTATTTTTGTGCCTTTTAAATTCAATTGAATCCAATTTTCTAATTCTTTTTTTCCTAACGTTGGAAATAATTCTAAAGGAGGGGAATAGGGGAGGTGAAAAGGAATTTGATTCTGCTCCAACAATTCAGAAAGTCGTCGATGGTAATAAGGGGAGGTGGGGAGTAGAACTCCGATTTGATCGGGAGAAATTCCATCGAACATCCTTTTTTTAATTTCTGAAACAACCCACGAAATTTCTGTTGCGGGGTCTGAGAAAGCGATAGTGGGGAGGCTGGGGACGGTTTTTGTTAGATTAAAATATTCGTTTTTCGAAGCGATTTCTCCCAGAAAAGAATAAGTGGGATAAAAAAACGGATCATCTTTGGCAGCATAATCAAAAGAAAAAGAAAAGGTGATGTCTAGTTCTGGGAAATGTTTTGTATATTCCTTTAAAATTTCTCGCTCCCCAAGTGTGACAGGGAAGAGTCGGTCGAAATAAAGATGTTTTAAGTTGGGAGGGAGAGAATAATTTCCTTCTCGGATCAGGTGCAGAGTCATCAAAATAAAGTCCCCTTCGTCGACCATCCAATGTTGTGAAAGTGTCTGTTGATAATCATCTAAAAGAAGTAACAAAGAATCGAGCTCGGGGTGCATACTCTGATTAAAAAAAGTTCGAGCTGCTTTCGCATCGAGCCCATTTTTTTTAAGTTGCAGCAACGTCTGTGCGACAATGGAGATGAAACCAGGAAACTCTTTGCCGTTTGAAATTAATTTATATTCTTTAGAATACAATAACTTCCTAATAATATTTCGAGTATTTCTTAATGTACAAGGGTGAAGTCGTGGGACGTTATGTTTGAGGCTTTGGAATAAAAATAAATCGAAGGGAAGAATTGTTTTTCCTGCCAAAAGTCCGTGAGAAGAAGAGGAAGTCAGCAAGCACTTTTGGTAAATATCGACGGCTTGGATATTTGGGACAATCAGTATTCCTTCTTTTTCACTGAATCGTCGAAGAAGGACTTCTGTTTTTTTGGCTCCTGCCGGGCCATGATAGAGGGTCAGTGACATATTAAATTAAAGTAACAATCTACCTCCATCGACGTTAAGAACAGTGCCGGTGATGTAGTCAGTTTGTTCGATCAAAAACAGAGCGGCTTCGGCGATGTCGGAAGGGGAACCAATCCGCAAGAGGGGAACCGATTTTGCCAGCGCTTGTTTTTGTCGCGCCGAAGTTTTGTCAGGGGGAAGAACGGGGCCGGGAGCGATGGCGTTGACACAGACTTCGGGGGCTAGTTCCACAGCCAACGCTTTAGTCAGCCCCACCACTCCTGTTTTGGAAACGGAGTAGGGGAGATAATTTTTCATCGGTCTATCGGCGGCCCAATCGGCTAAGTTGATAATTTTTCCAGCCCCTTTTTTTTTCATTTGCAATCCGGCTTGCCAAGCATAGAGAAAACTTCCTTTCAAATTGACCCGCATAAAATAATCCCAATTTTTTTCGGTTATTTTTTTAAAAGGGGTCGGATAAAAATCGGAAGCAGAATTGATGAGAATGTCGACTCCCCCCCATGTCTGTTCGATTTTTTTCAACACTCGTTGAACATCGCGCAGTACTCCCAATTCGGAACGGTAACTTTCCACATGAAGCCCGCGACTTTGGAGCTTGCGTGTCAGCACCTTAGCCTCTTTGCTGGATTGGCGGTAGGTAAAGGCGACACGAGCCCCATGCTCAGCAAAGGTTTCCACCAATGCTTTGCCAATCCTTTTTGCTCCGCCCGTAATTAAAACAACTTTATTACGTAGATTCATTTTTTAACCTTTTTTTTCTGCAACTTTTAATAACCATTCCTTGATTTTCTTCTCATACCCAATATCGGTCGGACAATAATATTTTTTATCTTTTAATTTATCGGGCAAATGTTGTTGGACAATGATGTGATCGGGTGAGTCGTGCGCATATTGATATCCTTTGTGATAACCCATCTCTTTCATTAATTTTGTCGGGGCATTTCTGAGATGAAGCGGCGTTGGCAACGGCCCCTGTTTTTCGACATCCTCTTTGGCTTTGAGGTAGGCCATGTAAGACGCATTGCTCTTGGGTGCTGAAGCCAAGTAGGTGGCACACTGCGATAAGGGGATCCATCCTTCAGGCATGCCGACAAAGTCGAAACTTTGCATGCAAGAAATCGCCAGTGTTACCGCTTGCGGATCGGCATTTCCCACATCTTCACTGGCAAAAATAACCATTCGTCGTGCGAGGAACAAAGGTTCTTCTCCCGCTTCGAGCATCCGGGCTAAATAATAAACGGCCGCGTCGGGATCGGAGTCTCGCATACTTTTAATGAAGGCCGAGATGATGTTGTAATGTTGCTCCCCTTTTTTGTCGTAAAGCAGCGCTTTTTTTTGTAGCGCCGATTCAATTTGGATGAGAGTGATTTTCCCTCCTTTGTAAGGAGGGGTTAGGGGAGGTAGATCGTTAATCGATGCGGGATCTACCCCACCCGGCCTCCCCTTACAAAGGGGAGGAGGAAGTAGTGAAACCGCCGTTTCCAAGGTATTCAGCATTCGTCTGGCATCGCCAAAGGCGCTCTCGCATAAAAAATCGGCGGCTTCCGGATCGATCGATAATTTAAGTTTTTCCAATCCTCGCTTTTCATCCTGCAGAGTCCGCAACAGAATTTTTTGAAGATCTTTTACTTCAAGCCCCTTGAGAACCAACACCCGACATCGCGAAAGAAGGGGAGCAATCACTTCAAAAGAAGGATTTTCGGTGGTGGCACCAATCAGGGTAATCACCCCTTTCTCGACAGGAGGCAAAAAGGCATCTTGCTGGGCCTTGTTGAATCGATGGATTTCATCTATAAAAAGCAGGGTCCGGCGGCCGTACATTTTTTGTTGATCAACAGCTTCATCAAGTACCTGTTTCACTTCTTTAATGCCAGAGGTCACAGCCGATAGTGGAACGAAACAACTATTTTTTTTAAAAGCCAACAGAGAAGCGAGAGTTGTCTTACCACTTCCCGGAGGACCCCATAGAATAAGGGAAGGAAGGGTATCCGCTTGAAACAGGGTTGTTAAAAATTTGCCGATGCCTAGTAAATGTTCTTGTCCCACAACTTCTTCTAAACTTTGCGGACGCATCCTCTCGGCTAGAGGGGATAAGGAAAAATTAGGTTGAGAGAAAAGTTCCATTGATGTCAGATAGGGTTAATTATATTCTATGACCCTTTTTAAACTTATTTCAGACCATAAACCATGCGGGGATCAGCCGCAAGCTATTGAAAAACTTCTGTCTGGCGTTCGTCAAGGGGCAAATCATCAAACTCTTTTGGGAGTTACCGGTTCGGGAAAAACCTTTACCATGGCCAACGTGATTGCCCGCACCCAAAAACCAACCTTGATTATTGCTCCTAATAAAACTCTGGCCGCTCAACTCTATTCGGAATTCAAAGTTCTTTTCCCAGAAAATGCGGTCGAATATTTTGTGAGCTATTACGATTATTATCAACCGGAAGCCTATGTCCCCCGAACGGATACTTACATCGAAAAGGATTCTTCCATCAACGAAGATATCGACAAACTCCGTCACTCGGCCACCCGCTCGTTATTGGAACGCCCTGACGTGATTATTGTCTCTTCGGTTTCTTGTATCTACGGCTTGGGCTCGCCGGAAGCGTATCATGGCATGTTGGTTGATATTAAGAAGGGAATGAACGTTTCGCGAAACGATATCATCAGCAAGCTGGTTACCATTCAATATCAACGAAATGATGTCGATTTTCATCGGGGAACTTTTCGGGTGAGGGGAGACATTGTCGAGATTTTTCCCCCTTACGAGGACGAACGCGCCATTCGTATGGAATTTTTTGGTGATGAAATCGAATCGATTTCCATCGTTGATCCTTTGAAAGGAAGTCGAATTTCTCAGGTGGATCGCTTGGCCATTTATCCCGGTTCTCATTATGTAACTCCTAAAGAGCAATTGAAAAAAGCGGTAGATGGTATTCGTAAAGAATTGGAGGAGAGAGTCCTCCATTTTAAAAACACCAATCATTTGCTCGAAGCCCAGCGCATTGAACAACGCACCAAATACGATTTGGAAATGATCGAAGAGATCGGTTTTTGCAATGGAATCGAAAACTATTCGCGCTATCTCACCGGCCGCCCGGCTGGAGCCCCTCCGCCGACACTTTTGGAATATTTTCCAAAAGATTTTTTGCTGTTCGTTGACGAATCGCACATTACCGTTTCCCAAATTGGAGGAATGTACAAGGGAGATCGATCGCGAAAATCAACTTTGGTCGAGTATGGATTTCGTCTTCCTTCCGCCCTCGACAACCGCCCTTTACAATTTGAAGAATTCGAAAAAATGGTTTCTCAAACCATTTATGTATCCGCTACCCCCGGACCTTTTGAACTTTTAAAGAGTCATGGTCAAATTGCCGAACAGGTGGTGCGCCCCACAGGGCTTATAGATCCTCCCATTGAGATCCGACCTGTTGGTCAGCAGGTGGAGGATCTTTTGGAAGAAATTAAAAAAGTGGTCCCCCTCCAAGAACGGGTTCTGGTCACAACATTGACCAAAAGAATGGCTGAAAATTTAACGACCTATTATGCTGAAAAAGGAATTCGGGTAAAATATCTCCACGCCGATGTGGAGACGATGGAGCGGATCGAAATCATTCGTGACTTGCGTTTGGGAGTTTTTGACGTGCTGGTGGGAATTAATTTGCTGCGCGAGGGGCTTGATCTTCCCGAGGTGAGTCTTGTGGCCATTCTCGATGCTGACAAGGAAGGTTTCCTCCGCTCGGAGCGCTCGCTCATTCAAACTTTTGGTAGAGCTGCGAGACACATCAACGGGCGAGTGATTTGTTATGCCGATGTCGAAACAGGTTCTCTTAAAAAAGCGATGAGTGAAACGGGACGCCGTCGGAAAATTCAAGAAGCGTACAACAAAAAACATGGGATTACTCCTCGTTCAATCACCAAGGAAATTCGAGCGTCGCTTCTCCCCGTATCTGAAGCAGATTATTTGACCATTCCAACGGCGGCAGATCTCGCTTATCAGAAAATTCCGTTTGAAGAAATTCCAAAATTAATTGTTACTTTGACTAAGCAAATGAAAAATTTGGCTACTGAAATGAAATTTGAAGAAGCTGTGAAATTACGAGAGGAAATCAAACGGCTAAAAGCTATCGAGTTGGAGTATGGAGTTAAATAATTCTCTTATTCAAAAAGTGGCCCAATTCCCCACATCATTTGGTGTGTATTTGATGAAAGGGGAAGGGGGGAAAATTATCTATGTCGGCAAAGCTAAAAATTTGCGCGATCGGGTAAAAAGTTATTTTCGAAAAGAGGCTGATAGCCGTTTTCAAATTCAGTTTCTTCTCAAGCGTGTGAAGGAAATTGATTTTCTTCTCACCACGAATGAAAAAGAGGCTCTCCTGCTCGAAAATAGTCTCATCAAAAAACACAAGCCCCGTTACAATATTTTTTTGAAGGACGATAAAAGTTATATTTCTCTTCGTCTTTCTATTCAACATCCTTATCCCAGTCTCACCGTTACCCGGCGGATTAAAAAAGATGGCGCTCTCTATTTTGGCCCTTACTCAAGTAGTGACGCTTGTCGCGAAACGGTTGATTTTATTTATCGCCATTTTCGATTGCGCACTTGTAGCGACCGCGAAATAGCAAACCGAGCACGCCCCTGTCTGGAGTATCAAATTGGACGATGCAGTGCCCCATGTGTCGGTTATGTCAGTCAAGCTGAATACAAAAAACAGATCGAACAAGTTCGCCTTTTTTTAGAGGGAAAAAATGACCAACTGGTGCCGATGGTCCAGAAAAACATGAAGGAGGCGTCCGATAACGAACATTTTGAACAAGCTACTGTGTGGCGCGATCTTTTAAATAATATTGAAGAGACTCTCGAAAAACAAATTGTGGTTCGTCATGGCGGGCTTCATCAAGACTTCGTTTTTCTCTATCGGGAAGATGCAAAAGGACTTGTGGCTCTTTTGAGTATTCGTGATGGAAATTTGATCGATTCCCGTTATTACCCCGTTGATTGTCTCGAAGAGGATGAGCAGATCGTCGAATATTTTTTGAGCCAATATTATCTTTTGGTGGTTTTTATTCCCGATGAAATTCTGGTTTCCCATTTGCCAACAGATATCTCTTCTCTTTCAGATTTGTTGACAGAAAAAAGGGGGAAGAGGGTGAATATTTACGCTCCAAAAAGAGGGGAGAAAAAAGAATTACTCGAGCTAGCTGGACAAAATGCGCAATCGCAATTTGCCCGACTTGTGAAAAAAGAGCTTCAAGCAAAAGAAGTGTTAAAGGGAATTCAAGATAAATTGGGGCTTTCCCGTTATCCCCACCGAATGGAATGTTATGACATATCGAATATCTCTGGAAAGAAAGCGACCGGTTCGCGAGTAGTTTTTATTGAAGGAAAGCCGGACAAAAAAGAATATCGGCATTATAAAATTAAATTCACGGAAGAAAGTCCAAATGACTATGCGATGATGAAAGAAGTGTTATGGAGGAGATTAGGAGGAAAAGAGCGAGAAAAAAATAATCTCCCCGATCTTATCGTCATTGACGGTGGTAAAGGGCAATTGCAGATAGCACTCAAAGTTTTGGAAGAGCTAGGTCTCAACGATATTCCCGCAATTGGCATTGCAAAAGGGCGCGGGCCGGGGGCGAGGGCTAAAGGAATTTGGGAGGGGAAAAAAGAAGAGGAAATTTATTTGTCGGGCAGATCTAATCCCGTTATTTTTCGAAAAGGGGCGCCGGAGCTTTTTTTGCTTCAAAATTTGCGAGATGAAGCTCACCGTTTTGCCATCAAGTATCACCGACATTTACGCGATGCCGTACCTCTACGTCGCAATTAATTTCTTCTTAAACTCTTCTGGAATTGGTTCTGATTTTCCTGTTTGGTAATTATACCAAACCTGAACGGAATGCCCGGCGGCAATGGCTTCTCCTGTTAGTTTATCTTTCATTTCATAACCGAAAATAAAACTTGAATTTTTGACCTCGGTAACCGTAATGACGACGATGATTTTCTGGTCAATAGTAGCCGGTTTTAGATAGCGGCAGGCGTTTTCGGCGATGACAAAACGAAAATGCTTTGTGGTGATCCTTTCTCCTTCTTTCAGTCCCATGAATTCCCTGAAAAATGCGATACGCGCCTGCTCCATGTAGGTAATATAAACGGCGTTGTTAACGTGCCCCATCGGGTCGCAATCAGACCATCGGACAGTAATTTCGGTTTGGGCGTGCATCTTAAAAAAAGTATCCAAATGAAAAGTGAAAACGTTGTCCTGCTTCTCCCGATTTCTTGTCCAAAACAAAACCATAGTCAAGACGAATAGGGCCAACTGGCGTAATATAGCGAAGCCCCACTCCGGCCGAGTCGCGTATTGTATAGAGAGAAATGGCCGAAAAGGAATCTGTTAAACTTCCAGCATCAAAAAAACCGGCCAATTTTAATTCCCCGGCAAGCCGAAAATGAAGTTCTGCATTATAAATAGCCGATATTTTACCGCCGGAAGGATTGATGGCATCCTCTCCAAAACCGCGAATCGTATCGTTTCCCCCCATAAAAAATAATTTATCGGCCGGAATGCGCGGGTTTTCGCTTAAGTCTAAAAGACGTCCCAAGCGGATATTATTAATCAGCGTGAATCGTTTCCAAAAGCCGTAATAATGGGCCACCGAAAATTGGGTAATATTGAATGTGTTGAGCGCATCGGCGAGGTCGGTATCAAATTCCGTTGTGAATAATGCATAAATTCCCTTTTGGGGGTCGGAGTAATTGTCGCGTATATCATAGGATAGCGACTGAATGAATTGGGCAAAAGTCGAATCGAATAAGTTTTTATTCAAGGCATCTTGATTGCTTTGTTCCTCATAAATATTCAAGCGAACAAATTGAGTTTTGAGAAGAAGTGTCCAAAAAGGGCCATAGTTTTTTAAACTTCCAAGTGATAATCCATACGAAGAAGCATTGAAATTAGGACGATTATCATATTCTAGAAAGTATTGGTTGACCAAGTTCCAACTGGCTCCCCACACTCTGGGAGAATAAAAAGTCATTTCTCCTCGGTCGAATTCAAATCCGCCGATAGCTCTGAATTGAAGCTGCTTTCCTAATCCAAAAATATTTCGTTTTGTGAGTGTAATTTCTCCAGCTCCCGATTTGTCGCTGTCGTAACCCCCCTGAAAATCTAGGGTGAAACTTTTTCGTTCGACTACCTTTACCAAAACATCAACGATCGGTTTTTCTTCTTCAATTCCTTGTGGAGTGATGAGTGCATAATCGAATATTCCAAGACGTTTCAAGTTAAATTGGCCGCTCAATATTTTTTTATAAGTATAAATATCTCCCGATTTGAATTTGAGAGTGTTGCGAATTATTTTTTCTTTGGTTTGGTAGTTACCTTCAATCCGGATGTCTCCGATAGTGGCCCTAGCGCCTTCGTGGAGTGAACAGGTCAATTTGACAGTGTGTTTGTCGACATCAACTTGACGGGAAGAATTAATTTTAAAATAAGGAAATCCTTTTTCAAAATAAAAGGAACTTATTTTTTCTAAAATTTTATTAATTTTTTCCTGATTGTAAGGTTTTTCAAGTTTTAACCCCCCTTTTTTTAAGAGAACCGACGCTTTGAAGCTATCGTTTCCTTCAAATTGAAGTGATGTGAGTTTGTAAATATTGCCTTCATCAACGGATATTTTTATAAATACCTGATCTCCAAATGAATTGGGGAGTACTTGAGTTTGAATTACTTTGGCATCAAAATAACCGGTATCATGATAATGCTGGACTAGTGCTTGGATGTCCTGATCGAGGAGGTCGGGACGAAACAGTCCTTGTTGAGTGATGGTATGTTCTTTGAGGACCATAACATGAAGAAGTTGTTTTTTCTTGACCGTTTTATTCCCCAGAAAATCAATTTTTTTAGTGCGAACCCGCAGGCCTTCAAGGATGGTATAAATAACCACTGTTTCGTCTTCGGAATTTTTTACTATTTCCGGATGAATGGAAATTTTTGGAAAACCATTGGCAAGATAGAAAGCAATGAGTCTTTCGGTGGTTCGGTCCACTTCAAATCGAGAATAACTTTCTTCTCTATAAAAGGTAGCCTGTTGGAGTAATGTAATTGAATCAAACCAGCTGTTTCCAATAAATTGTACGCTTAATTTTTTGTGTTCTTCAATTTCCAGGGAAATATTCACCTGTTTTTTGATAGGGTCGGCCTCCATATTAGCGAGTCGTACCCTGGCTCTGACGAACCCTTTATGAATATAGGCTTGCTGTATTTTTTTAATTTTTCTTTTAATTTTGGACAAACTGAAATGCCTGAAACTGAAAAGACGATTTTGAAGTGTAGATGTTGAATAAAGGGTGTTGCCGGTAACAGAGACTTTTCCGAGTCGATAAGTTTCTCCTTTGTGTACCTTGATGTTGAGATTGATCACATTAAATTTGGGGTCATATTGATAAGTGATGAAGATACGGGTTCCGTAATATCCTTCCTTCTCAAAAAAATTTTCAAGCCGTTGTTGATTTTCATCGATGTTTTCAACATGAAAAATGTCCCCGGCTTGAATGGAAAGGAGTCTTTGAATCTCTTTTTTCAAATAGGGATAGTGGCCCGTGATTTTGATTTGCCGTATGACGCTGGTCGAGGGAGAAGAAGTCGGGCCTGCGGGAATAGAAATTCCGGAAGGAAAAAGGAACACAATCAACAAAAATGAAATTTTTTTCATTAGTAGGATTCAAACCGCAATGTTAAATCAAAGCGATATCGAGAGCTAGTGTCTTTTACCCCCTTTAAAAGGATATTGTCGAAGATGAGATATTCGGCTGTGACTCCTTTTTCGGCCTGACTTAATGTTAAATCGGTGGTGAAAACGAGAGAAAATCGGGTGGAGAGTTGTTTGCCAATCGAAAAACGGGATACGGGATTCAAGGCATTAAAATTGGTAAAGGCATCATTCTCGGATTCAAGTTTTACAATGTCAATGTGAGTGGCCCGAGACAGAGGTCGCTGAAGGAGGCTTACCACTTGTGAAGCAATGGCCGTGGTTGAAAAGAGATTCTTTTTGGTGCTCGAAAGTTCTTCGGGTGTTACCCCATAAGCAATTAGAGAAATAATATCGGTATGATTAAGCGGTGGAGTCGATTCGAGGGAAAGTGCTAGGTTGTCAATGACTCCCTTGATTTTAGCATGTACCTCATATTGTTGAATCGAGCGGCTTGCAGAAAATTCGAGATAAGGTTTGATCTCTAAAACTCCTCGCGGATTATTAAAAGTGATAAATCCAGACGCGCCTTCAAAATTAATTCCTAGTGTATGAATATTTCCTTCGAGCACATTAATGGTTCCTGTCATTTGCGGATGGCTAACATTTCCCTGAATACCCAGATCTCCCTTTAAGGCAACATTGGCTAAATTGTTGCGGATTTCAAAATCTCCTGAGCTTCTAACTTGAAGATCAAGATTCATATCGCCAAACATCTTTTGCAAATTATCCTCTTCTTCAGGTAGCACCACTCCAACCGGTTTCAGGATAAATTGAGAAACGTCATAATCTTTATAATAAACCCCTTCAACAATTTGAAGATCGCCGCTCATTCGAAGCGAACCCCCCGATCCACGAATGGTTAAATTGACGTCGGCCAAGGCTTGCCACGCATCCGAGGACATCGGCACTTCTCTACCTTGTAGAGTAAGATCGGCGGAGGTTACTTTTGGAGCGGTCCACTCAATCCACCCATTTACCGAAGCTGGAGCATCGTCGTAATTTGTTTGAATGTGCTCAAACTGAAATCGATTCCCTTTAATTTTCAACGTTCCGTTGGTCTCGTTTAATTCATGTTTCATCCCTCGAAAATTGAGTGATGCATTTTTGAAATCAACTTTTCCTTCAAACAGAGGAGTTTTGGGCGAACCGGTCATGACAAGATCGAGATTGGCCAATCCGTTTCCATCCACCAGCCAATCGACCAGTCCTGCCATTTGATAACAGTCGAGTCCCCCTTTGATCGATAAGTGAGATCCATCACTAAAACTGATAGGGCCATCTAAAGTGATTTTTTCTTCACCCGCCTGAAGTGTACTATGATGGAAATTAATTTTTTCTCCTTCGTAATCCAATGTGGTTTTACCGATGAGATTGATTTTCTTTTCTTCCCCTTTAAAATCAAACGCAGTTATTTCTGAATGGATGATCGAATCTTTGGGAGAAGAAAATTGATATTTTCCATCGAAGGTGCCACTGACCAAAAAGTGATCGATGCCTACCCAAAGTACAGGGGATAAAAAATCGAGGGAAGTTTTGTCGGCTTTAAGTTTAAATGTTAAAAAATCGGGATCGGAGATTTTTCTTTCTCCTTCGGCGGATACCGAAGGGAGTAGGGTTCCTGAAAAATGATATCCTTCAGGCCCAAAATTAAAAATGAAAGGTTTTGAGACAACAATAGGGGGAGATTTAGCATCAAAAAGAATCTGGGCTGGATGAATGGACAGTTCTTTATTGTCGACGTTAAGGTCTCCCTCTATTTTAGAGACGGGAATACCATACCAGTCAATATCTGTAGCGGTAATGTGTCCTTTGCCAAGAAGTTTCTGGGTAGGCCCTTCCAAATTAAAAAAACCATTCACGTGGCCGGTGAGCGCTGTCAATCTTAAGAGGGGCCCCGCGTCTAGATTTTTGAATTCTGTTTTCAGCGTTAGCATTTGAGTGGCTGAACTAAAAACATCGTCAACATGTAAGTCCAAGTTTCCAATCCCCCCACCTTCAAGCAGGGTGGAACCGGTAATCGAAAGCCGTTTGTCCCGAATGGATAAGTTTCCTTTAAAAACCCCAAAGGTGAGGGATTCATATCCGGCAAGAGGGGACGACAGAGAAATATTAAAAACAGGATTATTGAGAGCGCCTTGAATGGTGCCATCACAATCGGCTTTGCCCGGCACATTAATTTTAGCAAAAAAATGAACAATGGTTTGCGCATCAATCGTTTTAGTTGAAAAGGAGGAGGATACAGTTTTTTTATCGAGATTAATTTCTCCCTTCCCTGTTACCTCGCCAGTATCAAAGGTTCCCTTCAAATCGTTAATTCCCACCATTCCATCCTTGAAAAAAATATTTCCCAAAATGGTCAACGGTTCTTGAATGTTTGTGACGTGGTTGCCTGTGGCTTGTAATTGAAGAACTCCATTGATATTGCCATGCAACAGATCGGTCAATTTTCCTTTTGCCGAAAGTGTCAGATCCAAATTTTCGAAGGCCTGACGAATTTGGGCTTTACCCAGAGGAAGCAGTGCCATTCGGATCGGTACTGGATTTTTAATGTCGATTGCAAAATCATGATTGTGCCGGTCCCATTTGCCGGTGATGTTGAGTCGACCTCCAAAGGCATTCAATTGGATGGCTGTGAGTTCGATGTCATTGAGCTGGAATTTTATGTCAAGTTTTCCACTATCCATAAATCCAAAGGCGCGGTCATCGGGAATGTTGTCGGTGTAATATCTTTGAATGATGGGAGTGAGGCTCGAATCCCAGGCGGGAGAAAGGTTCCAGGGGTTTGGTGTTTTTCGAAACCCAAAAAGAAGATTGTGCCAGTTTAAGTTTCCGTTCCATTCGGGAAGGTAATTATCCAATTGTTTGTCTAATGAAAAATTCAAGCTTCCTGTTCCTTTGAGTTCATCCAAAAATAAATCTCCTTTTGGAGAACGGTAGTCAAAATCGGTTAAATCAAAATTGATCCCTCTTTTGAGAAGAAAAAAAGCTAGCTGAGAGTGAAGAGTAAAACGTCCGATGTGTAAGTGGGCTGAGTCAGGCGTCACTAAAATCACTTCACGGATTTCGGCATGATCGATGGTAAGACGGTTGAGAAAACGATAAAAACTTTTTGGGATCTCCTTTTTTTCTTCCGAGCGGGCTTCGATGGAAATAGATAAAAAATCAGCCTCTAAATTGAAAAGGTGAACTTTTTTAAAGAGGAGTCTTAGAGGGTCTAATCCAAGGCGAAAATTTTTAAGCCGGATTGTCGAATGGGATTTCGGCAATAGTAACGTTAAATTCTTTCCTTCGAAGTGGCCGGTAAGCGCATTGAATTTGAGTTCGTCCCACGAAAGATCAATCGACAAAATTTTATTGGTCGATTCCAAAATCCATCTTTGAAATACCGGCCTATTGAGAATGAGATGAGAGAAAAAGAGAAAAACAAACAACCCCGCTACGGGAGTGAGAATAAAAAAAAACAATTTATGGCGGCGTTTATGAGCCATAGTCGTGTTTGAGAGCTTCCAACAACTTGGAGTGAATTCCACCAAAACCACCATTACTCATGATTAAAATAACAGCGGATGGAGGAACTCTTTTTTTAACATTTTCTACAATATTTTCCACTCCGGAAATATGTTCCGCAGGAATTCCTTTTTTTTGAAGTTCTGTTGCCACTTCCTCGACATTAAGAATGTGGCCATCGGCAACGCTCGACGGCATGAAAACATCCGCCAGAATAACTTGATCGGCGCCGCTAAAAGATTCGGCATAATCTTTTTGAAAAATATTTCGCTTAGAACTGTTGGAACGGGGTTCGAAAATGGCCCAAAGAGGACGATGGGGATATTTCTTTTTAACAGCGTCGATGGTTTCGAGTACAGCTGTGGGATGGTGCGCAAAGTCGTCCATAACAATCCGGTCATTGACAATGCCGCGAATTTCTTGACGACGCTTCACCCCTTTAAAAGACATTAAAGCATCCGAGATCTTTTTTGATTCGAAACCCAAATGTCTTAAGAAAGCATAACAAGCAAGGACGTTCAAAATATTGTGGCGACCAGGCAAAGGACTTGAAAGGCGCGTTTCTTTTTTTCCATTTTTTAAAATATCAAATTCGGTGCACTCAGGTTTAAAAGAAAAATTTTGTGCTAGCCAATCCGGATTTACCCCATTGGGGTTTTCTAGAAGACCGTAAGTTTGGGTTTTGGCCCGACACTTTTTTAAGAGGGCCGTTAAACGAGGGTAGTGAGAGCAGGCGGTCAAAGTTCCTTCCGGCTGAATCAGCTCTACCAATTTTGCAAATGAAGAAACAACGTGTTCGAGATCGCGATAAATATCGGCATGATCAAATTCCACAGACGTAATCAGGGTATGATAGGGTTGATAGTGTAAAAATTTAGGCCCTTTATCAAAAAACGCGGTGTCGTATTCGTCTCCTTCAATCACAAAATATTTGCCAGCGCCCAGACGATAATTTTTTTCGAAATTGAGACTAACTCCTCCCACAAAAAAAGAGGGATCTTCTCCCAGTTGATAGAGAAGATGGGCCATGATGGCCGACGTGGTTGTCTTGCCATGAGTGCCGGCAACCACGATGGATTTTTTGCCAGAAATAAAAAATTGGGAAAGAGCCTGAGGCATCGACAGGTAAGGAATTTTTAAACGGAGAAGGGCCTCAACTTCGGGGTTAGTTTTGGAAACAGCATTTCCAACGATGACAAGATCAGGATTCCAATTTAAATTGTTGCCATTATATCCGGCATAAAGCTTTAGCCCCAATTTTTCAAGTTCGGTACTCATCGGGGGATAAATATTCTGGTCGGAACCTCTCACCTCAAACCCTTTTTCTCGGAGAAGTCCCGCGAGACTTCCCATTCCCGTTCCGCAACAGGCAATCAAATGGATTCGTGTGATCGACTTCTTTGGCACTCGTTAGTTTTAGCTGGACTCGAGAGATTAATCAATGATGTAATTGGAATTACGATGACCCTGAAACACCGAATCAAATCCAAGTACGATCAATTATACCGCCAGGAAAAAGAAGTGATTGGGCAAGCTCTGGTCAAAGTAAATTTGGGAGTCGCCATGCCGAGTGAACATCGAATTGTTGCTTCATTTCTCAAAGGGACGGGAATTGTAGCCAAAGTAGGGGCATTAGACGAGTTGATCGAGTTTTTTAATGAGGACGAAGATAAGCAATCATCTTCTGTTGCGAACGACGGAACACAAACACTTTCTGAAAAAACTCCGCTGAAGGAAGTGAGCCTGTCTTCGCTCAAAGAATATCAAGAAGACGCCGAAGTCACACTCCGAGAAAAAGTCGATTCTAAACATCTCAAACATGAGTAGGTGCAACTAAGGTCTGATCACCGCTAAGGTATAAGCCTGCAGATCGAGATAGCGACGGGCGACTGACAACACCTGCGAAGGAGTGACCGCGCTAATTTTTTTGGAATAATTTTCAAACTCCTTTAATCCCAATCCATGAAGTTCATTCAACGTCAGGGTTGAGGCGACAGCGGAGTTTCTTTGAAGGTCGATCGCATAATTTCCCACAATATAATTTTTAGCCCGGGTGACTTCGTCTTCGGAAACTAATGCCTCGCGAATTTTGACGAGCTCCGAGAGAATTCCTGAGATCGCCAAATCGACCTTGCTCGGTTCGGTGCCAATATAAATGGCAAAGTATCCCGGCTCTAACCCTTCCATCATTGTCGAGGTGACGGTATAAGCCAGTGACTGTTTGTCGCGAAGTTCGAGAAAAAGCCGTCCCCCTTGTCCTGAAAAAATATTATTTAAAACTTCTAGTGGATACCGGTCGGGATGGTTAACGGTTGTTCCTAAAAAGCCAAGAACAATATGGGCCTGTTCCTTCTTTTTTTTGTATTCGATTTTTTGAATGGTTTTCGATTTTTTTTCTGCTGGCAATCGAAACGGTTTTTTCTTTTCTGACTTGATGAGCGCAAGTCTTTCTTGCAACTCTGTTAATAAAGTTTCGGTATTGAAATTTCCAACAGCTGTAATCACAGTACGCGCAGGATCCAGAAGTTTTTGATGAAAACGGACAAGAGCCTCTCGGTTAAAAGAGGAGACTGTTTTTTTCGTTCCTAATAAAGGGCGACCATAGGGATGTTTTTTATAGAGCAGATGTTGAAACTTTTGAAAGGCCAAGCTGCCCAACGAATCTTCCTGATTTTTAATCGATTCGAGTTGCAGTTTTTGTTCCTTTTTAAGTTCTTTCGAATCGAAAAGAGGATGAGTGAGCACGTCACAAAAAAGATCGAGGCCGGCTTCGAATTTTTCGGTGAGAAAACTAGCCGACACTCCCCACGTATTTCGTCCGGCATAAGCGTCGACGTGGCCGGCAATCGATTCGTTGATTTTCGCAATTTGTAACGAACTTTTTGATTCGGTTCCTTTCGAAAGAAGAGAGGCCATTAGTTGGGAAATTCCGGTATTTGCACTTGTTTCATAACGCAATCCGCCGGGGGACGCCATGTAAAGAGAGAGAAGTGGTAGACGTAAATTCGGACGTGTGATGACCGTTATTCCTTCGCGGAGTTTCCAAAGTTGGATGTCGTTCAGCTCTGCTACTTTTTCATAATTTTTTTGATGACTCAAATTCTTTTGGCGAACTCCAAGATTTGGTTTTAATTTTGTTTTGCTCTTTTCGGGATGGAGGAGAACGGCGGACAAGTACTCCACGTTCAGATAAGTTTTTGCCACCTTTGTGATTTCTTCAGGTGTGGTTTGTTCGATCGCGGCCAAATATTTTTCTTCAAACGTCAAATCGCCGGTGGTGGTTTCGTAAGTGATCCATTTTCGAGCCGTCCCTTCGCATGTTTCTTTTTGGTAGTAGACCGAGCTGCGGATGTTGAGTTTAGAGCGATTCAGGGTATCGAGAGAAACGAGATTTTTTTTGAGAGTATTGATTTCTTCCAAAATCGCTTCGAAAACTTTGTTGATATTTTGATCAGCCGGGACATGGGCTTGCACCATAAATAGCCCCGGTTCGCGAGGAGTGAAAGCATACGAGCTGATGGAGTTGACCAAACCTTTTTGTTCTTTAATAATTTGTTCCAACCGGGAAGCTTGTCCTTCGCCCAAGAGATGGGAAAAAAGATCGAGAGCAGGGACATCTGGGTGCGAAAAATTGGGAGCGGGAAATGCGATGCTTAAATAAGTTCCCTCAATATTTTTAGAAAGTTGCCGAAACTGCGGCTTAGATCGAGCCGGTTCGGCAGGGAGTGGCGGATATTTTACCGGCTTTGAGGCGTAATCGCCAAATTCTTTTTCGATAGCTTCGCGCATTTCGGCTTCGAGAAAATCTCCGCAAATCACCAACACCATGTTGTTGGGAACATACCAGCGTTTGTAGAATTCGTAAACTTGGGCGCGAGGGAAACCTTTCACATTTTCCACGCTGCCAATAATCGGACGACCGTACGGATGAATTTTATAAGCCTCCTCAAAGACCGCTTCTGAAATGACCCGTTGTGGAGAATCTTTTCCGCGTCGGATTTCTTCGATGACCACTTCTTTTTCCCGTTCGAGTTCGGTCGAATCGATGAGTGCGTCAAACACCATTTCTTTGATGAGGTTGAGCCCTTTGAAACGAGTGTGGGCCGCCAAATTAATATAATAGACGGTTTGATCAAGCGACGTATACGCGTTGAGCTCTCCACCGCACCCTTCCACAATCGAGGCAATTTCTCCGGGGCCATAACTGGTGGTTCCTTTAAAAACCATATGTTCCAAAACATGGCTTAAACCTAGTTCTGAGGGCGTTTCCCAAGCGCTTCCAATTTTCACTCCGATATTCAGAGAGACAACCGGAGCGGCGTGGTTTTCGTCGAGAATAACGGTTAAGCCGTTGGGGAGTTGATATTTTATGGGGAAGGAAAATGTTTTTGGGGAAATCAATTTTGGCGATTGAATTAAAATAGGGTTCATGGGAGAATGTCTTTTTTCATGAACGAAACTCATTTGCAATCAAAAAGCATCATTGTCATCGAAGATGATCCGTCATTGCGTAGCGCCATCGAATCTTTTTTGCTGCGACTCAAGTACAAAGTCACAGCGTATCGCGATGCGCAGTCAGCGTTACCTCGTGTGGAAGAGGGCCCCTGCGATTTGATTTTGAGTGACGTGATGATGCCGGGCTTAAGTGGCTTTGATCTTCTGAATCGGGTAAAAAAACTTCCCACACCTGTTCCTCTTATCTTGATGACCGCCTACGGCACTATCGAAAAAGCAGTGAAGGCGATGAAAAGTGGCGCTTATGATTTTTTGGTCAAACCTTTTTCTTTGCAAGTTTTAGAAACGGCAATTCAGTCGGCTTTTTTAGATCAACAACAGATTTTTAAAACTTCTCAAACGGCCTCGACCGATTCTCCGCAAAAAAAGTTTATTACCCAAAATCCTCACATGCTTGAAATTATCGAGGACCTTAAAAAAGTGGCTCCCAGCAAAGCGACTGTTCTTATTCAGGGGGAATCGGGAACAGGCAAGGAACTTTTGGCGAATCTTGTCCATGAATTCAGTCCACGGGCTTCTCGTCCTTTTTTGGCCATTAACTGTGCCGCGATGCCCGACAATCTGCTCGAGTCCGAACTTTTTGGTCACGAGAGAGGAGCGTTTACCGGAGCTGTCTCCCAACAAATTGGCAAGTTTGAAACTTCCACCAACGGCACTATTCTTTTGGATGAAATCAGTGAAATGGGTATGGCTATGCAAACCAAGTTACTCCGCGTGCTTCAAGAATGTGAAATTTATCGAGTAGGAGGAACCAAGCCGATTCCCCTCAATCTGCGTGTACTGGCCACCACGAACCGCAACCTTTACGAATATATGAAGCAGGGAAATTTTCGTGAAGATCTGTTCTATCGCATCAATGTGGTACCAATCCTGGTTCCCCCACTTCGCGATCGGGGACAAGATGCTATTCTTTTGGCCGATAAATTTCTCGCGGAATTTTCCGAGATTCATGGAACAAAACCGATTTCGTTAACTCCAACTGCCCGCGCCAAAATTGGAACTAATCCTTGGTATGGAAATGTGCGTGAACTCAGAAACGCCATGGAACGGGTGGTTCTTGTCGGCAACTTTGATACTTTAAACGATCTGGAAAAAATGGAACAGGCTAGGGTGATTCACCCTAACCAGGTTTTAGCAGAAACCTCAGCCACAAATTCTAGCCTAACACTTTCCGAAATGGAACGTCAGATGATTGAGCGGGCCATTTTAGAGAACAACGGAAACCGAACCCAAGCCGCCAAACAACTAGGAATCTCGCTTCGCACCCTACGCAATAAATTATCTATTTATGAAGGGGAAAAAGAGAAAGAAGTGTCATGAAGAGACTCCACTTATTTGCTTTCTTTTTATCTCTTACCGCTTGTGTTTACCACAAAATGGAAGTGGTTGAGCTCCCTCACGTCGATCAACTTCATCAACGTACTTTATTTTTTGCGATGGACGGTATTGGTTATGACATGATGAAGGAACTTAAAGGGGAGGGGTATTTTAAAGATTTTCGTGATCCCATTCCTCTCATCGTTACTTTTCCTTCTGCTACGACCACTTCTTTTACAGGAATTTTTCAGCCGCTTCATGCGGGAAAGGTTCCCGGTTACGAAATTCGTTTTTATTCTTATAAAAAAAATGGAGTCATCGGAGGTACCCCTTGGGAAGTTTATAAAATTCCGATCAAGTACAAAGATTATTTTGATTATTTTCGGCACACCATGTTTGAAAAAACGGTCATGTATTCTTTTCCAGGAGTCGCAGGGACAGAAGATTTGACAAATACCGAAAAACTTATTTTGCATAATCCGAAAAAAGTTTTGATGAGTTACATGGGAGGAACAGATGGGGCGCAGCATGTTCTTGGAAAAAGACGAGTGATGCGTTTTATGAAATATGCCGACGGATACATTCAACGTATGAAAAAGAAATATGCTACAGCTCATCCTAACGAGCCTTTGAGAATTGTAATTTTTTCGGATCATGGATTTCAATTTGGAAGACTGAGAATGATTTTTGATTCGTGGATAGAGAAAGCGTTGGTTAAAGGAGGGCTGAAAATGACCAACCATCTTATCGGCCCCAATGACGTGGTTCCGGTGGAGTTTGGACTGTTGAGTGCCGGCGCGCTCATCACACAAAACGATAAAAAAGAAAAGACGGCTCGGTTGATTAAAAATGTAAAAGGGATCGACTTGGTATTCTGGCCTAGCCTGAATCAGGCCACAAAACATAAAATTCATGTGATTAACTCCAAGGGGGAAGAGGCTTATTTTGAATATCGTGGAATTGTTGGCGATAAAATTAATAGTTATTCTTATCAAACGGTGAAGGGAGATCCTTTGGAGTTAAATCATCTGCTCAAAACTCATCACCACAACGTTGGAGAATGGATTTCCGACAAAGAATGGTTTGCGCTCACTTCCAGGCATTATTATCCCGATCCAGGTTATCGTCTCTATACCGCTTTTCATACTCTCGTTCAAAATCAGGCTTGTGTTCTTTTCAGCACAAAACCGCTCTATCAATTTGGGAGTTTTGCGCCACTGCTGGCCACCTATTTAAAGTTTGGACACAAGGGAACTCATGGGGCCCTTTTATGGGCACCGTCGGCAGGAGTTGTCATGACTGACGATCCAAACATTAAACTCCCCAGCGCCATTCGTTACAACGAATTTTTCCCTCTCTTTATTCCCGGTGTCACCAAGGCTTATGACCGGATGCCTCCGCCTGTTGAAAATACTTATTGATCTTTTTTAGAGGTTATTATTATTTTCCAACATTATGTGAACCACCTGGCTTTGCCAGTGGTGAGCGCGGGGTTTGGGGCTATCTGAGGCCCGCAGAAAATATTACTAACACGAGTAGTTACATTTAAGGGCCGAAGGGGCCCCAATTCTTATGTCTCATCAAGATTTATCCGATAAAGAAATTGTCGACCTCATCGTCGAGAGCCTGGAAGATAATGGGAGGATTAATCTCGAATTTGTGGAGGTGGAATGTGTCAAGGGACGCCCCGTTCTTTCAGGAAGGGTGGCCAAAGATGTCGAAATTCAGTTGGTGGACGAAATAGTCAACGATGTGCTGGATATCCACGATTACGAAAATAATATTTGGGTCGATGACACATTGGCCTTTGAAAATACTGAGGACGATGAAAAAGAAGTGGGCGTAGTCGACGATGATGAAGAGGATGACGACAATCTACATGATGATACTTCCATGGACGACGAAGACTCCAACGAGGAATAGTTTTCTCACTTTAAAGGAATTATGACTCTAGCAGTAACCGACGACAAGGAAGAGAAGAAGGGGATTATCGACAAGCGCCAGAGAATTATGGAGGCGGCAGTTTCGGTTTTTGCCCAGAACGGTTTTTACAACAGCACTGTGGCTGACGTGGCGCGTGTGGCGGATGTGGCGGACGGAACGATTTATCTTTATTTTAAAAATAAAGATGATCTTCTAATTTCGATTTTTGAGCACAGTATGGACATGTTTATCAGCACTGTTCGTGACGAACTCAAAAATGTTTCGGGTTGCAGAGAAAAATTTGTTCGTTTTATCGAGCTTCATTTACAGCTCGTTCAAAAAAATCAGGATTTGGCGCAGGTCATTCAAATCGAACTTCGGCAAAGTGCGAAATTTATGAAAGAATATGCCAACGAGAAATTTTTTGAATATTTGGGGCTCGTCGAATCGATTATCAGTGAAGGGCAATTGATCGGAATTTTTCGCAAATCGGTCGATCCGATTATTTTGAAACGAGCCATTTTCGGAGCGGTTGACGAAATGGCTTTAGAATGGGTATTGATGCGCCGCAAACGTTATTCGGTTGAAGATGTGGCGCGTCAGCTTTGTGATATGTTTTTATCTGGAATTGAAAACAATGGAGTGAAACTATGAAAATAGCTTGTCTGATTAAACAAGTTCCCGATACGGAAACCAAAATTCGTATCAAGTCCGATGCTAGCGGCATTGAGGACTCGGGAATCAAATATATCATCAGCCCTTATTGCGAATTTGCGGTGGAAGAGGCGATTAAAACAAAAGAGAAAAATCCTGGTTCCGAAACAACCGTCATTACACTGGGGGCAGAACGGGGAATCGAAGCGTTGCGAACAGCTCTGGCCATGGGAATCGACAAAGCCGTTCATATAGATAGTGAAAGTAAAATTTTTGATAGCTTTACAACGGCCACCGTATTGGCCGCTGCCATCAAAGCCGGCGGGTTTGACATTGTATTTTGCGGCAAGCAGGCTATCGACTTAGATAACGGACAAGTCGCACAAATGGTCGCTGAACTTTTGGATTGGCCGCAGGTGATGATTCTGGAAAAAATCGACTTTACCGCCGATAAAAAAGGAGTTGTTGCCACGAGAAGAGTCAGTGGCGGAGCGAGAGAAATTTATGAAGTGGCGTTGCCCGCTCTTTTTGGGTGCGAAAAGGGGCTCAACGTTCCGCGTTACGCTTCACTTCCAGGAATTATGAAAGCGAAAACCAAGCCGGTCGAGCGTCTCAAAAGTTTCGACTTATTGGGAGGCGCCACACCGTTGATAAATTTTATAAATTATCAACTTCCACCCGAAAAAATGGCTGGTAAAAAATTGCCTGGAGAACCGGCCCAACAAGCTCACGATTTGGTGCGGTTGTTGAGAGAAGAAGCTAAAATTATTTAATAGATAACAAGCCCCACAGGGGCGCTGAGGGGGAGGCTTCATCCGGCTTTGCCGGTGGAGGGGGCGACGCGAGCCCC
>OBEQ012047684.1_pt1 | contig 32071 bp, 2 predicted proteins | sample 1670901 | NCBI WGS metagenome assembly OBEQ01 (sample SAMEA104232315, study PRJEB22302) | groundwater metagenome | biome: forest; feature: aquifer; material: groundwater | place: USA | collected 2011-08-07 | depth 5.4 m | reverse complement strand
TGAGACGGCGCTCCCTCCTTCGCCTCTCTATGAGGCGAAGCCAACCAGGTGACTCCCAGCAAAACCGTCGCCGCTGCAAGAAGCCCTCCAATGCGTTTAAGCGAACTCCCTCGGAGGACCCGATACGCCGCTCGCGGCTGAGCAGAGGGCCTTTGAATTTCGTCAGAAGGCACGGCAGGAGGAGTCGTGTTAAAGAAGGCATTGAAGATTGCTTGGCTTAAAGCGTTTTGGACATGCAGCGTTGGATGAGTGGAAATGAGGATCTTCAGCCGATCGAGCGCCTCCTCAGGTTGCGGCGCCAACCCCAGCTTGTCCTGTATCTGCTGAAGGTTAAGCCCCGCCAAGAAAGCATCCAAATCAGGGGAGGTCTGGTAAGCGGAGAAAAGTTCTCCCGCCAGTTGATTCGATAACTCCCATTGCCGATCGACCACCCGAGAGATGTATTCTTCCTGGTAAGTCTGAAATGTTTCGCCGCTGACTCCGGGTCTCAGTTCCAGTGTCCGGTCAACGATCTCTCCTTCCCTGTCGTGAGTGAAGAGATTCCAAACTTCGTCATCATCCGAGATCGGCACATCTCGGTCTGTCGCATCATCCCTTGTTGTGGCAACCTCGACATGCACCTCACCCGCATCCTCACGACTCCAAAGTATGGTCAAAGAGCCGGGGCCTTTTTTATCTCCAGGGAGGGCTCCAAAAAACCGATCTTCTCCATCCGGCCCCGTGAAATGCGGCAGAACAACTGTTATTCTGTACCCTTCGTCATAAAGCCCACGAATCTTGGGCAACAACCCTTCTCCCTCTCCACCTTCTTCAAAAGGAGAAGTTAAGAACGTCAAACGTGCTCTCTTTACCCCGTCTTGGGCATACCGCTCCAACCAATACTTCTGTCCCTCTTCACGCTCAACTTCTTCCTCCAACCCGGCGGCATTCTTGGAAGAAAGAGCCCGGGACAATTCCTCCAAACCGGCGTTCTTCCCCTCCTGTTGGCCGGGCTGAAGGTTGCGCAGGGTGCTTCGACTCGGCTCAGCGCTGGCTCCGGCCGGCTGAACCTGACTGAAACCTAACGCCAGGATCAGAACCACCGCTAAAAATCGTTCAACGAGACTTAAACGTTTCATGCCAACGCCTCCAAGTAGCCCTCCACTTCTTTCAACGCAGGAGTCAGATCTTCCGTGGAGAAGACCACGCCGTACCGCCGGAGAATCTCTTTCATCTCCTCAATGCTGCTAGCCGGCCTGATCCGTTCCAAAGCAATTCCAGTCAGAGATCGAAAATGTCGAACCAATTGCTCCAAAGTATCGAAATTGTCTTTTGATCCGACGGCATACAGCGCCGGCGGAATCCGAGCATCGCTGAATAATTTCTTCAAAGCAGCGGCCTGTATGCTGTCTTCGACCAGCACGGCAACAGGCTTGCCGGCCTTGGCTACCAGAGGGGCCCATGCGGTCGTACTCGGGTCATCAAAACCCAGCACAACAAGCTTGGAGGTATCCGTCGAATGAGAAACGCCTTGAATCTGGCCTAACTGTTCCAGTGATCTCTGCCGGAAGAATCTCTGCAAACCCGTTCGAACCGCCTGGGCCTGAATTGCCTGATCCGGATTCGAGAAGTCGGTTGCCATCTGATGCAGTGGCTGGGCGACCTGCCGGACCTGCTCAGGCGTAGGATTCGTGCCCGCTTCCATCTGCTCCGCCAGCAGACCAAGCCGCTGGGACAATTGTTCCGTATTTCTCTTTTCCGCCTTTTCCTCCAATCCAGCCGATGTAACCATCACAATGACAGTCGCATTATCCTTATTCCTGCTTTCTTTCCCACGTGAATCTGGAGACGGCAGGATGCCGGCAAGTCCCCTGGGAAGATCCTTTGCCCCGTCCCCGAACGCCGCCCGCTTCATCAATGTCTGGGCAACAGCATCCGGGGGTTCTCCCTGCAAATGCTCCAAAATGAGCTTGATTTCGGAGTTCGATACTGGACCGATGATCCCATCCGTGCAAAGCGTTAATATGTCATTCTGCTTGAGGTGCACGACACCCACGGGGATGCCTTCGATAGAATCTCCCAGAAATCGCACAAGGACATTTCCTAAAGGCTGTCTCCGTGCCTCATCTGCAATCTGGTCATAATTTTCAGGGAGGCCTGGTTCATAATCTGAGACCTCCCTGTGTTCCACCTCTTTCACAGCGAAAACCCACGCCATATTGTGGTCCGGGGTCATCTGGCGCAATTGTCCATCTTGGAAATACAGGGCCCGGCTGTCTCCCGCGTTTGTGACGAATGCATCGTTTCCGATGACCCAAGCCGCCACAGCGGTACTGCCCATCTTATTTTCCCTAAACTGATTGCGGGCCTTCTGTTCTCTCTGAACGTCCTGATTAACTTGGTCGAAGATCATTCTTAAGCGATCTTTGATTCTTTCCTGAAGAGCGCTCCGCTGCGTCCCCACAGCCGCCACATATTCCTCCGCCAACTGACGGGACTCTGGCGCCTTGATACCCTCCCGGATTCCATCCACTACCATCCGGCTGGCCACCTCGCCTGCATCTCCACCTCCCATGCCATCCGCTACAACCAACAGAACTTCCTGAGGCCCAAGCACCTCTACTGTAAAATTGTCTTCCTGATTAGAACGTTCTCCCTGTTGACGCCCAGCGACAATTTGGACATAATTCTCTCCCAACTGACCTTCCCACTTGATCCAACTGTCCACAACCCGGGCATCGGGTGGCTGGTTCCAACCTGATTCCGTGATATGCACCGGCGTAGCCTTCAGTATCGGAGTTGGTTCCGGCGAAGGAGCCGGAGCAGGCGGAAGCACGGGCGCCGCGGGCGGAACCCCCGGGCGCCGCACCTGAATCCGAATTGCGGTGGCATCATCCTCCGGCGCGCCCTTTTGAAGACTAACAACCTCCCGCAGCACCTCTTCCACCGTTGACGCCTCCCGAATCTTCTCATCCAGTAAGGAGCTGGTCACACCATTCGTCACCAGCCAGAACTGATCTCCCTCTTTAATCTCCTCAATGAAACTGACTTTCAGTTGGTCAGGATTGAGAATTTTTGAGTCGCCAGCTGGATTAGGGCCTCCCAGGGCACATTGTAATCTCTTTGTTCCCTTGAAGTCCCGAACCTTCCGGGTGATCTCGAGTCGCTGCTGGGGGAGGAGAAGAGATTGGTCGATGGGATTCTGCTGCTTGACTTGGTCCCATTGGGAAGTGTCGTCATCGGTTAACAGCCCGAAGGATCCCCCTCGTTGGATCCGGTAAGTCCGGTTATCTCCCAAGTGGGAAAGGAAAAGAGTGTCGCGGACAATCAGGGCAAATTCTAAGGATGTAGGGGCTTCCCCCTTGCGTCCTATTCCGTCGGGGTCATAATCGAATAATTCCTGATGGATCGCTCGGAGAACCTCCTGCAACTTGTTTTGGAGTTGCACCTTCCGTTCCGTCGCTTCCGAGATGCTTGCGAATGCATAAGCCGAGATCAGCCTCAAAACCTCCCGATCGCGCGCAATAGATTTTTCTATCCGTTCCCTTGCTTTCTCCCCGGCCGATTCTGCATAATACGATTTCGTTACGCCGCCAGAAATAACGGCTAAAACCCCGATCGTCTTTTCCTGGAATTCCAAAGGAAGCAGCAAGAAAGAGTCCAGCGGCTTCTCTTTTACAGGATGGGTCAGGGCCACTGCCTGGACGGCAACCGGTCCGAGATTCGTCGCAGGCAGTCGACGCCCCTTACTGGACGGTAAGTCTTCGAGCTTGAAATCTTGACAGATCGTTTGCGGAGAAAGAGCCACTACCAACCCTCTCAATTGGTTGACTTCTTTTAACAATCGATCCCTTTCCTCAGATTTCCGGAACTGATCCCGGAGAGATTGATCAAAGGTCCGCTTGCCTTCTTTATACCGCTGTTCCGCCTCGTCAGCACGTGCCTGGGCTTGAGCAGCCCGGGCCTCTGCTTCCGCTGAAGGACTGGGTAGCGCAGGTATACTGGCCCCAACGGTATGGCTGGTGGATTCTCCGCTCACTGCAGCCGCTGTGGTGGATCCCTGCGCCGAAGCATCTCCAGTAACTACAACTACACGACTGCCGGTCAACGCTGCTGGAATTACCCCCCCGGATATGGTTGCAGTATTCCCGGCAACTACCACACCCCTGCGAAGCTCCTTCTCCCGCCGGGCTCGCGCCGCTTCCCGCTGAGCCAATTCCATCTCAAATTTGTTCTTCAAGTCTCTTACTTCGTCGCTCGTCTGCTGCAACACCGCTTGGGCCTTATTCCTTGCAGCTTTCTCCTGTGCTAATTCTGTCCCGAGACGTCCCAGCTCATTATCTTGGCGTTCTATTTCCGCCTCCAACTCTTGACGCCTCTGATCCAAAGCCGTCTCTCGTGCTTCTACAGCGGTAGCACGCTCTCTCGTTTCCTTCGCCTCCCTCCTTAGCTGCGCAAATTCCTCAGCCCGCTGCGCCTCCTGCTCTGTCATCGACGCCTGCAACTCCTGCAACGCCTCCTCCGATGCCCTGGCCCTTGCATCGGCAACAGCCCTGACAGCTCTCTCCTGCGCTAACTCCGCTCCAAGACGTCCCAGCTCATGCCCCTGGCGTCCTATTTCCGCCTCCAACTCTCGACGCCTCTGATCCAAAGCCGTCTCTCGTGCTTCTGCTGCAGCGGCGCGCCTCGTCGCTTTGGCACCTGCATCTCTCTCTTGTTCTAACTCTGCCCTCACACGCTCCAACTCAACTCGCTGGCGCTCAACTTCAGCTCCCAGATCATGCCGATTCTGCTCTAACTCCGTGACTCTCCCGCCCGCAACAGCGGCACGCTCCTTCGCTTCTTCCTTTTCCCTACTTAATCGCTCAAATGTTTCAGCACGCTGCGCTTCTTGCTCTGTCATCGACGCCTTCAGCCCCTGCAATGTCTTCTCCGATTTCCTGGCCCTTCCCTCCGCTTCTGCCCGAGCAGCCTTCTCCCACGCTAACTCCGCCTCACGACGATTGAACTCATCCTCCTGACGCTCAACTTCCACCATTAACTTCTGTTGACTCTGCTCCAATTCCCCAACCCTCTTGCCCGCAGCGGCAGCTCGCTCGCCCGCTTCTTCCGCCTCCCTCTTTAACAGCTCAAACCGTTCAACCCTCTGTGATTCCTGCGTGCTCATCGAATCCTGCAACGCTTGCAACTGCGCACCTACTTGCCTGAGCTGCTCATCAGCTTCGGCCCGCAACAGCCGCTCCGCTTCCAAATCTTTCTCCAATGCAGCAACAGGCATCATCGGAACATCCCGCCCCACAGAATAGTCGATGGACGACCCCTCTACCGACCCCACGGTAAGACTTTCCTGCTGTACACCCGGAGGAGCCTGCTCAGCCGCCTGGAAACTCCTAGAAAATTCTGCAGAAGCCGGCCCAGAGGCTGTTAATTCCATAGGAACATCCGAGGAAACTTGTATTCCCTCCCGAAGGTTCTGCTCCTTTTCTTCGTACTCCTTGACAGCCTGCTGCAGTAACTGAATTTCGGTCGCAAATGCCTCAATCATTCGCATCTGCCGCTGGATCAGCTCCTGTTGTTGATCGGACGCCGTTCCCTCTCTGCGAAGTGCCTGAATGAGCGTTTCAGACCGGTCCAGAGCGTGCTGCAGCTGCCTTTGTAAATCGTGCACCTCTGTCGCATGACTCCGGAGCAGAATCCTCCCCCCCTCTCTTTGTCGGTGGATAACGTCTACCAATTCATCAATCTGCCGTCCGAGACCCTCTCTTTCGATTTCTAGCTGCTTTACAGCCCCTTGAAGCCTGTCGATAAACTGCCTGGCATAGCCAGCACTCTGGTTGGCCTCGGCCAACTGCGCATTCAAAGTCTCCACCTGCTCAGTCAACGCCTGCAACCTACGTTCCTGGGCCGCAGAACCTTCCCTCGTCTGAGTTTCCTGCTGTGCTTGGTTGTTTGGAGCCGAGCCGGCTGCACTTCTCGTCTTCTGCAAACTCATCTGCAACAATATCTCCCTCACCGTGGCCTCAGGAGCATTCTGAGCTGCGGAGGGGGGCGGCTCAGCCCCAGATGATTCCGGAGGTTCTACACTCTGCACTTTGCGCATCCTACTGAGAAATCCACGCGAAGGAGGTGTGCCCTGCCCCGACTCTTCAAGACCGGATTGGGCCAGCGGCTGTAAAGGAAGATTGGGAAATGCTCTGCGCATGTCCGGAATAAGAGCCGGAAATTCCTGAAGCAACCGAGCGAATGCTTCCGGATCTTCCTGCGCAAAACTCCGAATTACAGGGTCCAGCGGAGGGGGAGTTCTTCTTTGTTGCTCCCTCAGCCTGGTTCCGGCCTCCGTCAGGATGACAAAAGGATCGGCAGTAAGCCCCTGAAGGAGAACTTGGAGAGTCGGTTCAGCCATAGGAGGCAATCTCGGCTGATGATGCCGTTGCCTGTCATGAAGCGTTTGGAAGAACTCACCGCCCAATCGGGCATCTAATTCCTCGTAATAGCGATAAGTCCAGTAGGCCTGGGCGTCTCCTGGAGCGAACGGTCCCACCCTGCGGCTGAACAGATCGGAAGCCGTAAAGCCGGTGTAGCCATAGGAGAAGGTGCCGGCGCCCCGGGCACCGGCGGAGGTCGCTTCATCCCGCCGGAACGCTTCCATTCCAAAGATCGATTGGCCTGATGGCCGCTGTTCGAGAGGATCCCGAGAATCCCATCCGAAAAGCCCTTGGACGACACTACCGGAAACTGTTTGACGATAAGAATCGAACAAGGGGGAATCCAGTAAATATTGCCCGGCCTGAGCCATTGTCATTCCCTTAAAAAGCTGAATCGCCCGGGTCGTGGCCTCATCCCGCTTGCGCAGTTCTTGTTGCCCAAAAAGATAGTTCGGTTTATGGACGTTGAAAGCGTTCAGGGTAGGGAGTCTAAGTTGGAGCTCGGGATCTTGCCGATGAAGATTGTACAATCCGAAAAGGGTGTCTTCCGCGAAAGATTCGCCGAGCTCAAAGGCATCCGTCGGCAAGCGGTTGAATCCCGAAGCGGAAGCCAACCACGGAGCCTCTTCAAAAAGACGAACAAGCGCCAGATAAGGGACAGGTGGGGCGTGAATCTTCAATCCTCTCCTCTCCCAGAGAAGGATCCGGGCCAATCTGGTTCCCGGGAAAAGATAGCTCCCGACACCTGCCCGCCAATGGGAGGAATCGTACAGCCCATCCGCGGAAGACCACCGCAAATCAACCACCCGTCCTCCGGAGTCCCTCACCACCTGATCTTTGGTCGCGCCGTAAAGAAGCTGCATAAGGATAATCTCATCGCTGTACGGCTCCTGATGGGAAACGATCGCCTTGCGCCAGAAATCGGCTCGAGTAAAGCGCAGAAGGCTGGTCATTCCCGTCTGCATAGAAGAAAGACCCAAAATGCCTGCAATGGCCGCGATGAACCAACCCCACGGCTGTCCAAAAACCCCCACAGCCAAACCGACGGCGGTCACCCACCAGCGGCCTCGCTCCAACCATTCGCGGGCCTGCACCGAAAGAGGCCTGGCCGCCCCCACATAGACGTCTCCACCGTCCTCGGTTCCTTGACCCCGCAAACGGCCCAGTGCCTGGCGCAACTGCTCATCGGTCCAGCCCAGTTCCGAAAAACGCAGGAAAGTGCCGCTCGGCAGACCCAGGCGGATTTCTCTGGAGGCGAGATACCGATCGGCCTGATCGACAGTGATGTTGTCGACGTTCAACGATCCCAGCGCGATGATGCTTTCTTCCCTCAAAAACTGGTTGGTCGCTTCAAGATCCGGTTGAAGATGCGTGTTGGCCAGCATAAATTGATTGACGGTCCGGCCGGCTCCCTGTTCTCGATAGGCCTGAATCGGCAGGATTCGACGGATTGCACCGGATGGAATTTCCCGACGATCCCAGTGGTTGGAACGCACAAGAGGAATATTTCCCCGCGGAATGTCCAGGCGTTCATATGCAACTTTCAGATAAGCTGTAAAGTCTTTCTCAATAATATCGTCTGGATTGCCGATATAGCGCATATCATTCGGGTCCGCATCGTACCGGATGGCGCAGTGAAGACTGCCTTCCTGGTCACGCCATGCCGCCTCCACAATGAACCCTTCCCGACGGGCAATTTGAAGAAGATTTTGAATCCCCTGGTCTGACGTCTGACTGTACATCATCGACGGCATCCGGACGCCTCCGTAGAAAGCGCCCATAGAAGTCCTGGCCCAGCTTCGGTCACGAACCGGCGCCACTCCCAACCCGATCATCATCCGAACAAGCGGTTCTTGGCCGTCGGTGGCGAACTGATCATTTTCATCCCCTGCCCGGAAGACATCTCTGTTCCGGCTCCGATGGTATTGGATCCCACCGACGTAATTCCCGATGGCTGCCAACTCCATTTGCGTATTGCGGGTAAATGCTTCCCGGAAAGCGCGCCACCCCTCCACATCTCCTTTAATCTGATCTCCGATGCGCTTCAGAATCTCGTCTCTGACCTGCCGGCGCAGATTCCAACGATCCCTGGAAACAGGCCCCTTCAACAACCGCTTAGCCATACGGACATCCGCAGGATCGGCCCGCTGAAATCGGGTTAATTTGTACCCTGGATGTTCCGGATGCATCAGGCGGGGATAAAGGCCTATCAATCGAGCCAGGACAGAATCCGCCAAAATGAAGTCAATACCACGTCCCAAAAGGGCGTCATACGCGGCTGGATTCAGAGTGCCGCGATCAGCAGCCAGAGTACCCTCAAAAAACCCATCCATGGCTGTCTCCAGAAACCCGCTGTCATAATGCCCCTTCATCCCCTGAATAATGGTGTCCTGGATTCCCAACCCCATGAAGGAAAGCGGGATCAGGGTTCCGTAAAGAATCCCCAACAGCCATGGCGCAATGACCAACCCGAGGCCGGCCGCAATGGAGCTGGTAGCCCATGCGAACGCAAATCCGGCCGCAAGGCTGAGCATCCACCGGCCGAAGATGCGCCCAGCGCTTGGGGTCCCAGCGCTGTTCAACCCCAGGAACCACCGCCGAACAGCACCGAAGAAATTAAGGCGTAACTGGTACCACAACCCCTGCTGGTCCCGGTAAGCGTCATGGCCTAGCTCTCCTTGAAAGAGCGCAACGCGGTCCTGGTCGCTTCCAAGCCGGGCGCCTGACAATCGTTCATGTCGGTGGACGGCGACCGCATCCGCCGCCACCACTCCCTCTTGACGTCGAATCCCAGTAAAACGATTCCTCGGGTTCTCAATCGCTTCACGCGCTTCCTGAATCTGCGGAAAAGCACGGGCTTCCTCACTTACAAACCGGATCCGCAAGCGATGCGTGGTCGCCGCCCCCTCTTCCAAGCCCGCAGCAACCTGTTGAATGACCGGCTCCGGCGTAAGACGTCCCTGGAAATACTGCAAAGAAGCATCGGCCAACCGGGATTTTGGATGTCCGCCGAATTCCATTTGGATGCGGAATTTACCCGGTGTGGGAGAGAGGCGCCCCACACCAGCGGCCTTACCAGTGGCCTTCTTCCATTCAACTTTTGTTGGGTAGTAGACATGAACCCCGCGGAGGCCCCCGACGTCGTATCGCTGGGCTACGACCCCCGCCAGCGTTCCGCGGTTGAATTCGTCGCCGTAATAGGAATCATCGTATAAATGATCCTCATCGGGGGTTTCATTCCATTCCTCTTCTTCAAAAGAATCCGGCGTTTCACTGCGCCCGACGTCGAAGGAAAGATTTTTGTCGCCGGTTAACGCCGCGTAAAGAGCGGTCCCCATCAATCTGCGGGAGTCTTGTATATTCCCACCCTGCCAGAGATCTTCCGCTGCACTTGTCAGATGGTTGATCCTCTCGCGGACAGTGCCCTGTTTCCGATCCCAGCGGTAGAGAAAAAGCAGTTCGGCAACATCCCGGCTGACCCGGCGTCCCAGAAAAGCGCGCATGAGAATGTAAATGTGTCCCACGAGCCAACGGCCCATAATGTTCAAGACATAGAAGATGATCTCCCGATAGCCGCTGAGGCCCGCGTCTCCGCGAATCCGGAGAGGATTCGCCATGTTGGAGTCTGTTGAGAAGACGGCACCTGCCGTCCTGTTGCCCATCGAAGCGAAGAAACCCAACGGGACGGCAAAGCTGGCAACCAGCATGCTCGCCAGTTCCCAGGGGATGGCCAACAATCGCAATCTCCAGCTATCGCCTGCGCGCTTCCAGGCATCCCCCCGGGCCCAAGCAAGAGAAAGAATCAAGGCCGGCATGGTGACCACAAGCCGATCCTCGTTTCGCAAAGTCCGAACAACCTCTCTCATTCGACCAGTCCAAATCCCATAAAGAAGGGTACGGAGGGTCGTTCCAGCGTCTTCGCCGATTATCGTATCTTTATGGGCCTTGAAATGTTCTGTAAAATAAAGATTGATCAGCCGTTGCTGGTCCCATTCAGAAAGCCCTTGGAAAGCCATCCGCCGTGCCGTATCATCCGGCGTATCACCCTGCGGATTTGCTTCATCAATAGCTAAGAGCATCCAGTAATACCGATTGATGAGCATCCACTGCCTGGCGCTTAACTGCTCACCCGGCTGCTCCACATCGGTGAAAGAGCCTGTTCCGTATTGGGCCTGAAGAACCTTATCGTTTGCCGCACGCTGGCGGGCTTCCGCGTAGCGAACGGGATCGACACCATCCAGGTGGCGTTCTTCTGTAGCTGATCTTTCTACTCGATCCACCCGCTCAACAAAACGCCGCAATCCCGCCGAAGCGGCCACCCATCCAAGCATGCCGAGCGACGTCGTTTGTGCAATGATCCCCCACACACAGATGTATGCCAAAGCAGCAGCCGCCGGTACAACACCCCAGAACCAAAGACAGGCTCCCACAATTCCAAACAACCCAATCCCGGATAAAACCAAACTCCAAGGGTCTCGCTTGGCAGTACCGGTTTTTGTCCACCCATTCAGATTGAGTCGGGCTTGGAAACTAAGGTTCAGCAAAAGTGTTACACCGACGACCAGTAATCCAATGGTAGGAGCCATTCCCAGGAGCAGGATGCTGCCTGCATAGGTAGCAGGGACAACCACTGCAACAAGGAGTAGATTGAGGATGTTAAAGCCTTCTCCTGTCCGCCATGCCAGAAATGCCTGGTACAAAAGCGCAGCGCCGAAAAGAAACCCTCCGGCCATCCATCCAAGAGCGGCCGAAGCCGGAACAGAGAATAATGCTTCAAGACCGATCCCGGCCTTCCACAGAACTCCAAACCATGGAAGCTCCAGAACGCCGGTCCAAAGCAGCGGGTGCGCCACCGCGAAGATCCCGTAGACGGCCGCCGCAATCAATCCCCATTTCACAGCAGAAGAAAGTGTGGACCAGACAGACCGCAGAAGACCTTCAACCGGCTGGTCACCTTCCAGCCATCTGAGCAAAGCCCTATGGGTAATGACGAGCGTTGTGATCGCAAGGATCGAGAGCACCTCCACCGACAGCATAGCTACCGGCGAAAAGAGGGCCACTAAAACCGCAGCACCCAACCCGGTAATCCCCAGCGCCCCGGGCAGACGCCAAGGTTCCAGTCCAGATAAGGAAGCTCCCACGAAACACCAAGCCAACGCCGCCGCGCTCACAGCAAAAAGCGGCGCCCCCAGCAACACGGATAAACCAACCGCGCCGACCAGGGCAACGCCAGAGAATGAAACCACAACCGCGGGACTGTTCAACGCCGCAGAACCGGCAATTCGAGCAGGAAGAGTCATCAGATCTCCGGCTGATTGTTGAACCGATTGTGAACGGGCCGCAATGGCAATCCCGGCAGCGACAAACCCCACGCCAGCGGCTACCAACGCCACTGGAGCGCCCAACAAAAGGGCAGCAGCACCACCTAAAAGACTCATCCCAACAACGGTCGGCACGGACCGTTGGAACGCAGACCTCCGCGCTCGCTGTTCTTCCTGTTCCGGCGTCGGCACAGTGCCGGGGCGCTTGCGGCTAAAAGGATCCAGTGGTGTCCGCTGAATATTCTGGCTTTCCTGCTCTACAGCGTCCCCTGCGACGATAACGTGGTCTTTGTCGAACGCTTCCATCGCCCGCGGGACCTTTCCCTGCTCCCGGTGAACCACCGCCGGTTCGCTGGGCAGACCCTGGACCCGCGGACCGATGCGCACGACTTCTTCCTGAGTGACGCTGTAAAGCCGGGTCACGCCTCCCTGGGAAGGAATGTACGGCCCCATATTGACCCGGACTGCGGCTTGACCCATGCGCTGGTAAGCCCGACGAATTTCACCGCTCTGGCGATATCCACGCAGCATGCCGACCAGGTAAGCGATCCCTACGACAATCAAACCGATCTTTGCTCCCATCTCTATCAGCCAGGTGAACCAACGCAGGCCGGGCCGCTCCGGTTCCGGCTCAACGGTGGTCAGCAACTTTTCCTTCCAGTTCTCAAGCTTCTCGCGAAGCTTTCCAGCCTCCTGTTTACCTCTGGAAACTGGATCAGCCGCTATCGGCTCTATCTGCCCTGTCTTAGGATCCAGTCTGGCTCGGGCAAGCTCTGTCCCTATCCCAAAATAGGCCCTCATGTACTCATCTCGCAATCGCTGGTATTCAGGAGCATCTTGCCGTAAACCGTATACTTGTCGCCAATTCCCTTCGCGGTCCAAGTAGGTATCCCACTCCTCAAGCCAGTTTGTCTGCAGATCGAGGGCACTTGGATCACCATGAATGATAAACCCGGTCAGCTCCAAGGCCTGCTCCTCGTCGCTTCGGGTGGAAGCCTTGCTGCCGGGCCGATAGAACTCCGCCGTGCGAGGGACGACTCGAACACGAACGACGCGGGAATCTTCGTTCTTAGGTAATCCAGTCAGCTCAACCCAGGCAGGCGCGGTCTCTCCAGGCATCAAGGTCATGGTGAATTTCTTGTGGATAGCGGTCGGATAACGCATCCAGGAAGGATAATCGACGTGCACTTCCACATCGTAGACGGCCGGACTCTTCACGGAGTCCGGATCGGCTGGATTCTTCACCTGGACTCCCAACCAGGTGGAACCCTTGACTTGAGCCATGTGCATGGGAACTAAGGGCAGGATCTCCGCGCGCTGCGCTTCGGTGAGAACAAGGGGTGAAAGCTGGATGCCGTACATTTGGAGGAGAACGCTGTCGAACGGCGTTCCATAGGTTTCCAGGTTCGTCACTTGGGTAGTCTGAATCAATTCTTCTGCTTTTCCCTGCACCATGGCGACTGCCCAAGGTTCCGCGGGCTTTCCCTGCTGATGCGCCTTCCAAGCTTGGGTAAGCTGCTCTTGCTCCACATCAGGGGCATTCTTTTTGACTTGTGCCCGAACCTCTCGTGAGTATCCCAATTCCTTCAAGGTGGTATCATCCGGGACTTTTAACCGGTACAAAAATTGCTGCTCAACCTTTGGATCATTCCGAACAGCGCTCAACGCATCCAACCAAGTCACCGTTTCGGAAAGAGAGGGGCCTTTCAACAAGATCGCGGTTGGAAACCGATGCTCCCGCGGCTTGACAGGACTGGGGACATTCAAAATCTTGTCTATTTCCTGAAGCACGGCCTGTTGGTTCTTGGGCTGGAGCGCCAGCGTATGCGCAAACAAGCTCTGCTGGGAACTGCTGCCCTCCTTTCCGATGAACGTCATCGGAATCTGAAGGCCCTCCCGGACCACCCGCTCCAGGACGCTGCGATAATAAGGGTTGGGAGGCGCATTAAAGCAAATGACGTCCAAACTCCATTTGCCATGCTGATTGGCTTCAAAGAGCAGGCGGAGGAGGTCCCCCATCACCATCTCTTCAGTCCGGGCTTTGTCTGATTTCTTTTGGCTGGCCTGCGCCAAATCATGCGCTATCTGGACAAGCTCATCCGTTTCAAAAAGCAGGTGGACCCGGATCCCATATCGATGGATCTCCTGGACCAGATCGGCCAGGTCGGAGAAAACCTGGTGCCTTCGGAAGAACTCTCCGGTGAACGGCCGAACTCCTTGATCGCTGCTTCTGAGCGCTTTTCCAATCTCTTTTTCCAGCGTTGGGATATTGACGACAAGGGAAGTTACCCCATGCTGTTTTAATTGAGCGAGCTGTTCCTTAAACGGCTCTTTCTCCATCTTTTCGGAGATAGTCGCCATCGCCATGACTTCGGCTCGGCCGCCGGTAAGTACCCCTAAAGAGGTCAAGCGAAGCGCTTCCTGATCGGTAATCAAATCGTGGCGGCCCATTTCCCACAACTCCTCCGGTGAGAATTGATAGCCGCGCGGCTTCCCTCTCTGAACCCGCAGATCCTCAAGTTCGATTTTGGCGGCGTCCATCCGCTTTTTAGCATTGTCTGCGATGAAGGGAGCGTGAGGAGTCAGATACAACGGGTCCTGCCCGGACCCCTGCCATTCGACAACCTGGCCGCTTGCATCTTGGGTCAAGAGAGTGATCGAGTTGGCGCCGGAGGCGAACCCTGGGAGTTTTATCGGGATGGTCGCTTCGGCCTCTTTAGGCATCAAGAAAACCTGGGCCCAACTCTCGGGGGACATATCTGAGGGAGCGGGATGCCGTCTTTCCATCTTGGCAGCCATGTCCATAAAGAGTACTGGACCCAAACCATCCTTGACTCTATGAACCGTTACCAGGAGTTCGGCTTCATCCCAATTTTTATCCGAAATTATGGGGGAATTCTTTCCGGGGATATGGCGGAAAAGATACTCCTGCGCAATTTTTCCATCGGGTCCTCGCTTGATCAGCCGCAGGTCCATGTTGGTCACACGCGCTTCACCAGAAGCGAGAGCGCCGGTCAACAGTTTGAAACCTCTCTCACCCATCCCGAGTTCTGGACCAAATGGACCGGTATCCGGATGGACGGATGGGAAATATTTAACGATCCAGGTGTGAAGGTTGTCGTAGTTGGCGTACCAGGGGCCGATGCCAGTCACACCTACGCCTAACCCCCACATGGAAGCAATCGCCTGCCGTTCCCCCCACTCCTTGGCCGTCTCTTGTCCCGGAATCCAACGCTGTTCCCGCAGCCCTTTCTTGGGAATGCCCAGCATCCGCTGTCCAATGGCCAGCGCTGTCGCCGAAATAGCATCGGACCGCTTAGGCGTCAGCCGCCGCGGCCACGCCTGTGCGCCATTCCGCGCCATGTTGGACAAGGACAGTTCATCGGGGAGATGGACGAACAAAGTGCGGCCGTCAAACCCGGTCTTCTTCGAAGACGTACGAAGTTTCTGAATGATCTTCTCTACAATTTCGCCGGCCCTTTCCGATCGACTGGCCAGAGAAATATTGTCGTCTTCCCATTCCAGGTTGACTGTCAGACCCAGCGATCCGCCGAACCCTCCGGCATATGCCATTTCCATTTGTGCGGCAACCGCTTCCGGCTCGGAGCCGTTCGGATAGGCGTATGCCATGACAACCAACTGGAGTCTGTCAGGCAATTGGGCCTGGAACAGCGATTTGTCAAACTTGAACCCGGCCGATTGGAGAACCTGATCCAATTGTTCTTCGGACCAAGGTTTCGACGTGGCCTGATCGAACAGGCTCCACAGTTTGTCCAGGTCATAAGCGTTCTGTTTAGCCTGCTGTTCCAATTGATGCCAGACCATCGCCACCTTCAGCACCGGCACGAAAGCGGGCTGAACGAAAGCGAAGACCTTGGGCTGTTCAGCCTGCCGCTCATCAAAAGCCCTATCCGCCGGTACAACCCGATTCAAGGTTTCCTGGTGGGTGCGCATCCAACTGGCGGAAATCTGGAGCAACTCCTGTCGCGCCTTTGAAACTCCCCTAGCGTCGCCCTTGGTCTCCGCCTCTTTCATTCTTCCGAGGGCCTTCATCCATGGTCCGTCCCGCTCCGCCCAAGGTTCTACATCCGTGATAACCGCCTGGCGATCAAACCCTTGGTCCGTCGCCAAGACCAGATGTTGGACCATGGTATCCACGTCCCGCAGTCCCTCGACCCCTGAATAAAGCGGCCATATCTTTATCCCATACTTTCGAGCCAAGTCTATATGTCGGCGGACTTTCTCCAATACCGCTCTTGGAACGTCGCCCTTTTCCGCCTGAGCTTTCATCAAGGTCACTGACCAGTTGGTCTCATAAAGCATGACCGCCTGAGCTCCTGCTTCCGTGGCACCCTCTCCAATGGATCGGAAGACTGCTTCTTCCTGATCAGGTCCTAAAAGATGAAGTCTCTCAGGTTTCCACACAGTAAAACCGGTGGTCATACCGGGCTGAAGGAAAACCTTGGCAGGATTTTTGGCGGCGGTCCAGTGAGAGCCATTTTCCGTCCCGTAGATGGTTCGACGCACCCACGCTTGCCCTTCCCCTACGAAATCCCGTATGCGGCTGGCCGCCGTCCACTCCGGACTCCTCGAAAAATTGGTAGGAGTGGCCAACGCAGGCTGACCCTTGAATGTCTGTTTGACGACAGCTTTTAACGGGGTCTTTCGATTCTTCAGATCCTCCTGAATGGCGACATTGCCAACTATGCCGGGTCCTTCCGTAGGCGGCTTCTGAGAAAAAGTGGGCTTTGCGCGATATGGAAGAGCGTTCAATTGGGAAGTATCGACAGTAACTTGTTGCGGACCGGCCGGCGTTTTTTGGGCATTTTCCTGCGAAGACAGCGTAGGAGCGGTGCCGGCGACAAGCATCGCAGCTCCCAGGAGCTTCAAAGCAAGCTGTTTGAATCCACCAACAGGTTTCCCTGCTGCCATCCTGCGTTGCCAAAGGTTCAGTTGAGCAGAAGGAGAGGAAGGCGTCACATTCTTTTGTGCTTCGACCGGCTCAGCACGAACGGTCAATTTCTCTTCCAAGCCGGATTTAACTTCCGGCTTTCCTTCGAGCGTCTGCTCACCGCGGAGGGTGTTGGAGTCGTGCGTTGGCGCGGCGATGCCGGCGGGGAGAATGGAGGTCAGGGTGAAGGCGAAAACGGTGACGGCGGCGATGCGGCGGACCCACGGCCAAAGGCGCGGGGTCCGAGCAGGCAGTAAAACGCCCACGTCATCCTGAGGCCGAAGGCCGAAGGATCTCGCTTCTTGAAATCGAGATCCTTCGCTCGATTCGTCCCGAGGATGCTGGTACCGCTCAGGATGACATGAGTTTCTCACCGGACTGTCGACTCCATTCTTTCCTTGTCATCGGCAGCCCGGCAGTCCTTATATAGGAAGGACCCGCGGCTTTGCGTCCCCGCCTCTCGACGGGTTTGCCTTTTTCGAGCGAGTTTAAAAAGATATAAAAACTACCACATAAAGCTAACAAAAGAAGACAAACTCCACCTCTTAAGTGTAGCATAGCTGGATCTGTAACATTACGCATAGGCCCCCTCCTCCAAAGCACCTGCCTCGGCCGCCTTCAAAAGCTCCAAGAGGTCTTTCGGCAACACTGCCTCCACCGGCCTGCCCAAGCTGGCAGCCAACTCCATCAGGAACTGGAAGACATCAACCGCCTGTAACGGCTGGACATCCACAGCCACCTGCTTGAAGATCGGCAGCCGCCCGAAGAATTCTCTCAAGTCGGTAATCAGCTTGTGATCCGGCTCGACCCCCATCACCCGGACCTGCACCGGGCCCTTCAGCCCCTGGTCCGCTAAGGTGATGGCCAGCTCCCGGGCGCTGTTGACATGCCGGAGGTTCGGATTTCGCCGGGACAGATCGGCCCAACCTGAGCCGCCGACCAGATAGATGCTGCTGGAGACTTCGGGTTGATCGCGCAACTGGGCGAACAGCTCCTGGACTCCCACTGGTAACCGGCCATGCAGCTCTTCCGGCAGGACCAGCACGAGGGAGCCATTCCTCAGCGCCGCGGAAACCCGGCCATCACCGGTCAATTGATTCAGCGCCTCTCTCTGAATCGCCCGGCGGATCATCCCTTCTGGCGTCATCGGCTTTGCGGCAACCGGGATCTGCAGGGCGGTGCCCAACAGGTGCACCGTCTTGATATCAAGCTGAGTCCGGATGGGATCGACAACCATCGGGACGTTAAGTCTTCCAAGCTCTCTCTTCAGATCAGACTCGGTCGAGACATTCTGAAGCGCCTTCTGAAGATCGGATTGCCCTTCCCGTTCCTGCATCTGGCTGATCGGAACTGCGATGTGGGCGCTCAAACGGTCTTCGACTTTTCGAGTCCGAGAATTGACGTCCCGAACCAACAGGGTGAATTTGATCTGCTGGTCAGCCTGGACATTCATCCCAAAGAACCAGTACCGGAAGATGCCGGTTCCATCCATCAGCTGCTCGACGGCAAGCGGCCGCATCGCATGTGATGGGAAAGGATAAATGCCTGCGCTGCGCAGCCAATAAGCCTCTTTGGCAACCTCTGGAGAAACCTTCTGCGGATGCCTCCATGTCTCGGACACCGGCCCAACCTCCACCGGCTGAATGGACGGCACTGCGCTGATCCGATAGGTCCGGCCGCCCGCCTCGAACTGGACGAAGAAATCACTCTTGCTGAAGCCCGGCGCATCGCTGCGCATCAGTTCCAGGTTCCGGATCCCCGCCCCTTCGTACAGTTTCAAGATGTTGTAAATCTCCTTGGCCGATGTAAAGCAGTCCGACACCAAGTGCCGGCTGCCGTCCTCCAATTCCAGCCAAATCTCCATGGAATTCTCTCCCTGAACAAGCACGTACCGGGATGACTTTTGGGTCAGGAGGTGATCGTACATCGATGAACCGTACATCTCTTTCGAACGAACGGCCTGGGCAAATTTTTGGATATTCGCCGGCGTCACTTCGGCGGTCTCCGGCGTGCTGGGATTCCCTAAAATACGGAAAGCCGCCGCCATCACGCGCTGCCTCAGCGTGTGCGGCGCTATCTCCTGCACCAATTCTTCCGGAGTCAGCGGCGGCATCTGTGGCTGCTGCCCGAACTGGTAGATCGCTTCCCTTGTCATCTTCTCCCCTGCCAGACCTATCATCGGCCTCAATTCAAACACCTTGAGCCCGCGCGCCGTCAACGGCACGAGAACCTCCGGGCGGACGATCTGCGAGCCGGCAATCGCCATTTCGAGCGCGGCACCCGCTACCCGCGCTGGCTTTTGGCTCTCCACAAAGATCAGCCGCTCTTCCTTATTCACCGGCAGGTGCGAGACTAATTCCGGCATCTGCAAGAGTCCGGTGGTGCCGTCCACCTCGGTGACCCAGGCTTCTTTGGAATCCGCCTTCAAGAGTGTCACCACGTGGCCGAACTTTTCCTCTCCATTGAGATCCTTTACCCGGACAAACAGGATCCCTGGCCCGTACTCTCCCAACGCGGCAGGATCAGCGATGCTCACTGCCTGCAGATGATATTTCCCGATGGAGACAGCCTTCATAATGTCCGGAATCAAATGGAGCGGTACCGACGCCGCTGGGGTTTCCTCACCGGTAATCCGATCAATCAGGTCTTTGTTGCTCAAGCCGTGGTAGCCTTCCACCACCATGGCCAGCGCAGTGTAGCGAACCAGCAGGGACTTCTGCACCTCCGTCAGCGGCTTGTGATCCTTCCACTCCAGCCAATGCTGGACCGACGCGCAGACGCAGTTCAGGTTCCGGATTGTATCCTGGCTGGTCAGGGCCGACACCAGCATCTCCGTCTCTTGGTCCGACAAGCCCCGCAGGGAGGCCATGAGGTGAGCCATCCCAGGCATCGTGCTGCCGATCAGATCGGTCAACGCTTTGTACTCCGCCGGGGCGGCCCGCATGATATTCGAGAAATAGCCGTGCGCGGTGGAGGCCGGGATGAAAACCTCGCTCAGCGCCTCCAACTGCGGTAAGAGCTCTCTTGCTTGAGGATAGTCCCGCACCATTAGACCGTACAGTTGCTGGAATCGCTGCGTCTCATCCGCCAACTTATGATCCACCGGCAGATTTTTCAACTGTTCGCCCATCTGCTCCTGGAACCAATTCAGCAGCTCCTGCTTGGTGATTCTCTGAGGAACCGGAGCAATTCGGGAGACGGGTGCTCTGGCGACCGCTGCTTCTTCCATTCCTCCGGTGGTCGGGCGAATGGGAACCTCAAAATAATCCCCATCCACCCGTGGAATCTGCGCAAGAATCTCCTGTGTTTCGGCCTGGTTAGGTTGTCGCCCATGCTGATCGCCAAAAGCTCTTACCGCTTCTGCCATCAATTGGTTCTGACGGGAATCGCCATAGCCGCCTGTCATGATTCTATGAACGCCGCCCTGCGCTTTAAATTGCTCCAAAGCCTGCTGAGGATCTCTGGCCTGAATGCCGGCCGCTTTGTTCAGCCAGGTCATCATCAAAGGACCGGGCTGATCTGCCGGCGGATCAGTCTCCTCATGCTCCTGGCCGTAATGCTTGCGTCTAACCTCCACCTGCACCTTTCCTTCATATGGTCTTCCGGTACGGGGATCGATGATCTGCGCAGCATCTCCTCTCTGCGCCTCCCGCCAAATCAGTGCAAAGAATTGTGAAATCAGCCGGCCGCCAACTCCCTTTCCTTCCCAATCCGGATCCACATTCCAAGCGTCAATGTGAAGCGTGCCCGGAGCATTGCCAAAAACAGCATGGATCGAACCCACCACCCTGCCATTGGCCTTGGCCACCAAATGCACCTTGCCGGTACGCAACTGCTCGTCCACCATGGCACTGGCCGTCTGGTCCACGGCAAGACCCCTCGCCAGCACACTCAACAAGGCGTTATCGTCCAGATCGCGGAGCGCCGCATTTCCATTACGAAGGGCCTCGAGCTCCTGGGCTTTCTCATCTGGAGCCATTGCATCCAAACGCTGCCGCATCAAACGAATCAGACGGGGCTGCAATTGGCGCTCGGCAAACGGCCGGACGGCTCTTTCCATTCCTTCAAAGAAGTCCTGCGGCGCCTGCCACTGTCCATCCCGACGGGAGACAGAGGCCAATTCAATCGTCACTTGGACAGGAGTCCCGGCTCCGGTCACAGTCAGGGTCTCCAAAACCTCAGGGACGAGCCCAACATGGGTTGTAAACGCTTCCACTTCCGCATCGGTGCGGAAGATCCGGGCTCGGGCTTTTCTGGCCAGATACTTGACCGCCTGTTGGAAATTCTCCGGGTTGTCCGACGGGTTAGCATCGATCCATGCCTTCAAAGAAGCGGCCCCTTCCGCCTGCGCCTGCTTCTCCAACAGCGTGAACAGGAGGAGCTTGGAATAGGTGTACCGCCTGGACTCCGATTCTTCAGCAAGCTGATGGGTCAAATCCACCACAGGGTTATCCGTCCTCTCCAACCGGTTAAAGTGAGCGGACAACTCCAGCAGACCGGTGGTGACCTCTGCCTGATCTGCCTCGTACAAGACAGCCAATGGCACTCCGAAAATCTCCTGAGACAACTGATCCAACTCCCCTCCCTGGACGGCGGAAAGAGTGCCGTCTTCTTTCCTCACAAACTGGTTCCGCGTATCTGCGGCCATCGTGGAGTGATGGTCCCGGGAACCGTAAATGGCCTGCCCAACTGCGAACTGTCGGTTGTGCCCATCCTCCTCTCCCATGGAGGCCTGAAGCGCATGGTGTTCGGTCATGACAGAGCTTCTTCCCAGCAAAGCAGCCCCGGCCTCTTCATAGCTGTGAACTAAGGGATCAGAGACCTCCAGAGAAAGATTCCGTCCTCCTACTTTTATCGGAGCGCTCGCCAGCGTCTGTTGAGCGTTCTTAGCTGTGTCCCTCATCTTCTCCTGCAGTTTTCCAGTGGCCTGCTCCCATTTGAACTGCGCAGCGGTTTCCGCAGACTTAGGCCTCAGGACGAACGCCACATTATGGAACTGCATGGAGTTAAAGAGAGTGTTCGGGAACACTTCATCTCCATACATTCGGTAGCGGGTCTGACCGAACTGTTCCACTCTTTCCACGCCCATCACCGGCGCTGCCGTCATGCGGCCGAGAGATGAGAGCGTGATAACAACATTGTTCGGCAGGAAGACCTGTTCATTGAGATCGGCAATCGCATTCCGAATCTGGCCGAAGTTGATGCCTGGGTTTTGAAGCGTCGCCGGCACATGAAGATTGGACCCTGCCGTCAACTCCAGAGCGGCCAGCATGCTCACGAACTGCTGTCGAACCGGCTCAGGAACCTGGACGCTTTCCCAGTTCTTGTTTTGCGCGTAGGCCTGCGGGATGGCCCTGGTCAAAAGCTGAGCAATGCCGTTTCGGACCAGCATCTGGACACCGTTGAAATGATCCGAGGAAGGCAACCCAGCCCATGCTCGGAGAGAGCGGACGGTCGCCAGCATCTGCTGATGCTCTCCCTTGGTGGGATCCCACATCAGGAGATCACGGAGCAAGCCGTTTTCAACAGCCGTGACAACGCGGGTCAGACCATCTCGAACCTCGGGAAGGGTGATCTGATCACCAAGCAACGCGCGGCTGGTCTCAAGCTCGCGGGCCAGCTCCACCGGGGTCACAATCTCTTGCCTGCCGTACGCAATGGCCCGAGTCAGATGCAGAATCGCTTGATCCCGCTGAGCGGCCTGCTCCGGCCGGCGATTCCCTCGGATGGATTCCGACAAGAGCGTCCGTCCCAGCGTGTCCTCCAGAATCGCCTGGGCCGACGTCCAACGGCTGTCCGGATTCAGTATCTTGAGCGTCACCTGCAATTCCGTCAAGATGCGATGTCGGTTGGCCATGAGCGTGTTGTAGTCAATCGTCCCTAATCCCAAAGATTCGCAGGCGCTCTGAATGAACGGGGCGGCGCCCAGGTAGGTGGGGGGATCGGTCAGGAAGACATCTGTGAGCGCCCGCAGCCGCTGATCCGGCGTAGTCTGCACCCCTTCTCCAAGCTGAATTTGAAGCCGGCGATCGGCCTTCGCAAGAGCTTCCTGATCTAAGGTAGAAAGCCGAGTCGGGTCCGGCTGAGTTAGAATCTCCTCGGCATGCGTCTGGGCGGCATGCACAATCGGTCCCAACGCTTGGAGCTGGTGCTCGGTGGCGGTCGGGTTGAGCATGCCCAGAAGCAGGTTATCCACTCCGTCGGCGGTTACCGCGTTGTTGGGATCGGTTTGAAGCACTTGAACGGTGGCCTGCGCCGCCTGCCGGATAATGGGAAGGGTCACTTCCGGAGTATTTTCTTCTCCGAGAGAAACAGCCATCTGCCTTCCCTGTTGGACAGCCAGCTCCAGATGACACAGGGCCAGCGCTGACGTCCCTTCCGGCTCCAGGAGAGGATGCTGCTGGTCTGCTTGGAGAAACACTCGCGGCTGAAGAATGAATTGGTCCACGCCAAAGACGGAGATCCGAGAATAAGCCGGGCGCATCACGCTTAAGCGCTGCATCGCCTGATTCAATTCCGTCATGGAATAGGATGCCAGCCCGGGGTTCAGATGATAAGCCAGCTGCGCCAACGAGCCGGTATCGACGGGCAAGCGCGCCAGGGTTGCCGGAAGAACATTGGGCGCGGTGAAAGCGCGCAGTTGATCCAGATGAATGGATGGGAGCTGCTGTTCCAATTCTTGAGCCCGGGCGTTTAACGCCTTCTGCTCGCTCAACAGCTGCTGCCGTTGGATCTGAAGAGGCGGCGGCAGGCTCCCTTCCTTTAATTCCTCTTGTCCAATCTGTTTCAACTGGCCGTCGATTGTCCGGAGCCGTTCCCGCACAGGTATCAACCGGCTTAAGACAGGCTGCGCGGCCTCTCGCTGGGCCATCATTTGATTCCAGGCCGGATTAACCGGAACTCCGCCGTTTTGAGCAAGCTGGGTCTGCGCCAGATGATGCACCGCCAACGCCAAATCCGGTTGAGACCGGAGCTGCGCCAGGGTCGTCGCCTGCTCATGCGGGGTCTGGCCGAGGTTTATCGAAACGCCTGTGAAATGCTCCTCCACTTCCAGATGGCGCTCGGCCTGAAGGAGAAAATCGATTCCGCTGGTCTCCTGATCAAACCCCCAGGTAGTGGCCAAAGCAGTTGCTGTTTGAGCTAAAACAGAAGGAGCGACCTCCATCGGCTCCACACCGATGCCAAAGACCGGTTGAAGGATGGCAATCCCTCTTTGCGTCGCCAAGTTCTCCAACAACGTCCGCTCTTCCGGCTGGAAAACAGCGCCAGACAATCGCGCCAGAACCACCGGGATGGCCGTTCCTTGCCGGCCGATGAACCGGCCCTGGCCGTCGATGAGATGCTGGCCACTCCATTGATCTAAGATGCCGCGCACCTCGGTTGCAGACAACTGTTGGCCGGTTGCTGTCCGCATCCCTTCTAGAATGGCCCATGCCTCCACTTGGGTCTGGATGGTCGCGGTGCGGGCCGGTTCAGGCCGAGCCGCTCCCGCGACAACCGGCAGACTGCCGACTTCGATTTGCTCATTCATGAAGCCGACGATCTGGCCGGCAGTCTCAGCTTGAGCCAACGTCTGCGCCCTTCGCTCGCCAAAGACGTCGTTCCGACCCTGCGCTCCTTCTTGGAAAACCAGTCCTGCCGCCGGCCGATCCCGCTGAACCTGATCCAGAGATCTTTCCAAACCTTCCGGCACCCGCCCATTTGCGCTTTCTTCTCCAACGATTCGGCGGATGTCCCTGAGCAAACCGTCTTCCTGAGCATACGTATTCCTGGCGGCATCCCGCAATCGCTCCGTTCCGGTCTCCGGTCGAATACCGACTAAGGCCGCATCGGCGCTGGACCGCTCCATCAACTGCGGCATCTTCTCTTCCAACAAACGGCTCCGAACGGCAGGATCGGCATCTCGGGCGGCCTCAAGCAAAATCCGTTGGAGGGTATTGCTCAAGGCGGTCGCCAACTTTCCCTGCAAAGCCATCGGATCTTCCACCAATGTCTGACGCACGGAAGCATGCTCTCTCAAAGTTTCCGGCGCAAGCATGAGGCGGCCGTCGGCGCCCTGATGCGCCAGCCCCGTCATCTCGCCGGTCCGATCCACGACCAGGATTTGAATGTTGGCTGCCTTGGCGGCCTCTGAATTGTCGTTGGTCCAGAGACCCAAAATCTCTTGATAGACGCCGCGCAACCGCCCGACCGCCTGCTCCATCGCCGTCCGGCCGGTTTCCGGATCCACGATGACGGAAAGCCGGACTCCCTCCGGCGCCTTGAGGTCGAGACCGCGGCTGCCGGCCCGCTGAATGAAGACCGCAGCGTCCGGGTTGGCTAAGATCCCTTTCGCTTGGTCAGGGGTCAAAAGAACTCTTTCCGACCGATCGGCGGAACCGGCCCGGTATCCCCAGTAATTGCCTTCTCCGTCTCGAACGACCCGGTCCATTCGGAGATAATGCTCATGGAAGGCTGACTCCAATCCCTTCGCGTCCTGGCGGCTGGCATTGACGATCCATCGGGCTCCATCCCAAGCTCCCGCCGTTTCAATGACCGCTCGAGGAGCAGTCTGATTCCTCTGCAGAAGATAGATCGAGGTCAAACCATTGGAAAGATTGGTCTCCGGCTGCGGCACCTCCTGGGCTCTCCCCAAACCGAAGAGTCTGGCCAGCATGGTATCAACACCGGTGCCCGAATAACCTAAGATCCGAAAATCAGGAGCGCCATCCGGCGTTTGTTGATGGGCTTTGTTCATTTCGCTGAAGACATCGGCAATGCTGACCCGCATGCTGATCGGATCCAACGTCACACTGCCGAGCGACGGAACCCGTCCCTGCAGCTGCTCCGGCCCAAGGATCCGGTTGTAGGCCGCGGCCTGGTAAACATCGTTCCAATGCAGGCGGGTCTGGGTCTTTCCGCTGGTTTCATCCACCGGAACGATCCGGTTCTCCGCCACCTCAAAATGGCTGCCTCGGACCGCCTCAAGGGACCGGACAACCCAGTTGGCGGCGGCCAGGTAAGATTTTCCTTCCTGCGTCTGCCTGAACAGTTCGACGCTGGTGGACTGAGAATCGATTAAATTCCGGCTTCGGAGGTTCTGAAGGAACAACTGCTCGAACGCATCCGTGGTATGAAAATCCTCCAGGGAGAGCCGGATCCTGTAATTCCCATTGTCCAGCCGTTCGATCCCTCGATCCCGAAGCTCTTTCGAGGTTATACCCTCCCGATGGACCAATTCCGACTGCTGTGCCGATAATTGACCTTCCGACACTTCCTGGAATCTACGCACGATGTAGGGATCCAAAACAGATTCGACTCGATGCCGTCCATCCGCAATCTGCGTGATGCCGGCCGCCCGCAGCGCTTGCGAATTCCTCGCTTGAACAATTTCCTGCACGCTTTGCGGCAATTCTGCCAATGTGGCTTCTCGGAATTGGACAGAATTTCCGGAAGGATCAAACTGCGTAACACCCTCCATCGCCACGAACCGGTGCAGATCAAACAATGTCTTCTCACTTAAACCGGCTTCGCGGACACCCGGCAGCGTGGAAAGGAAGGAGATCGCCCTTTCGACCCGGAGCGGCACCTGCTCAAACCCCTTGGAGGCCAACGTCAGGTCCATGCCCGGCAGACTGGCCTGCAGATCCGGCTGGGTTTTCAGCACGTCCACCTCGTCGATCAGGATGTTTGCCCGTCGGAATGGCTCAAAGGCATTCCTGACGGTCCCCATGTATTCCGACAGAAGATTGGCTTGTAGAGATTCCAGCGTGGTATAGATGACATCAGCCGAACGAAGCCCATCAATCTTTGTCTGATCTTGAGTACCGGGAAGTTGTCCTTCCTGATCGAATTCCGCCACATTGAACTTGGTCGTCCCATCACTCTTGGTAAACTGCTTGGAGTCCCAAATCTTCCGGGCCCCTTGCAATCCTTCCTGCAGAAGTCCGGAATCGCTGAAGACGATCACCACCGGCCGGCCGGTCACCTCCCTCAAGGTGGCAGCAAGAACAGGCGAGACAAACGTCGACTTTCCTTCACCGGTCCCTAAGATGGCCACCTGATACGGCTCACCGAACAGGAGCGCCCGAGCCACCATCATCTGGTTGGGGCGGATAAACGGCCATCCTCTTAAATCCGCGACCTTGTCGGCGTACGACTGCAGCTTCTGCTCAATCTGGATTCGCTGCTGCGCACGCTGGATGCTGTCGACAGAAATGGTTCCGTTCGCTAAATTCAGGCCATCTCGCTGGTAGTCGGCATCTTGAATCAGGTCTGGAGTCAAGCGGACAGCTCGAAGATCGGCCTCCGTAAATTCCGACTTCCCGGTAGCCAGAAGATCGGCCAACCGGCCATGGGCAACATCCGCGACAGCCAACCGCAACTGCACTCGGAGACTGCCTGTCGTCACTTCCCCACCGCCGGTTAAAAGATTCCAAGAGAGCCGCATCGCTTGCTGAGTCACTGGGGTGGAAACAGCATCCATCACTCCTCGCAACTCCGTTCTGGCCTCAGCGGCCTCGTTGAAGACCTGCCGATAAACAGCCTGTGCCGCCGTCACTGGATCCGCTGACTCTCTGGCACCCGCTAATAATTGATCGATCCGATTCATGAAGACACGGCGAGGCACTTCGCTGACGAGCGTCTGATATTCCAAGGAATGAGGTTGAAGACGCTGGCTTGTAATTACTTCCCCTACAGCCGTCTTGAATGCCTGTCCGAAGGGAACACCTTCCCGGAGGGCGGAGGTTACCGTATCCACCCCCACCTTGATCGCCCGATCCCAAACCAACTCAGCCGTTCTCTCCTGAAATCCGAGCCGTTCCGCCGGTTTCAGGACAGCCGTTTCACGAGCCAAGTCCGACTGAATGTCCTGCCGGGTCCGCGCAAGCTCTTCCAAACTGCCGACGCGATCCAGCCTGGCCTTCACTCCCTCTACAAAACTTTTCTGCAAAGCTTCTGCGTAGACAAGACCGATGGCAGGTCTTGTTGTGACCAGCTGTCCTTCGAGGCCGGGGTAGGTCACGGAGATCTCTGCAAAAGCGCTTCGAGACCTTCCCCCCTCCCCCGTCTGTCCGAGAGCCTGCAGAACGGCCGTTCGACCGGCTTCGCTGCCGACCGCCTGCGCGGCGTCCGCCCGCGCCTCGGCAGATTGATCCAACGTCACTTTCCGTATCAATTGCTGGGCCAAATCCATGCCGACAGGCACCCGGATCGGTTCACCGCCTTCCCGAGGAGTCAATTCCAGCGTTACAAACCTGGGGTTCGGGTTGCTATCGGAAATCAGGTCGAAGATCTGCTGGACAACTTGATTTCGGGTCTCTTCAAACCTGGGGTGCTCGACAGGTTCCTTGGCAAGGAACTCTTCCTTGACCGCTCCATCCACGGAATACTGGAGGAGGTCCCGAATAATGCCGGTATTGGGAAGCTCGATGCCGGAGCCGTCGTCCTTGACCGTTTCATCCGCCTTCGGCGCCGCATCCAAACTGCTCAACAGCCGGGACCGGGTTCCGAGATCTGTCCGCAAAGCGCCGGACTGCTCCAAGACAAGGCCGCCGATCCGGGAGCGGAGCGCTGGCTCTATCCCAGGCTGAGAAGCCTCTCCTATGACCACCGTGCCACGGGAATCCATCGGAACAAGGAAGGTGTGGTCTTTCCAACTCACTCGAAGCCCGACGCCGCCGTCCGGGTTTTCGGCATTTTCGGAACGCAGGAGCTGGCCCCAGGCGGAACGCGGCAAAGACTGCGCCACCAACAGCTCAACCCGACTTCGGTCGGGTCCTTCCGGCATCCTATCCATCAGCCGGACGGAATCCTGGTAAGAAACAACTTGGATTTCCACGTCTCCGGTCCGGAAGCTGTTCTTGTCCTGAGCATGAGATTCTGTTCCGATGGCCTCCTCCACCCCTTCTCCTGATTTGGCAGCAGGTTCCATTTTCCCTGTTGCCGGCTTTTCTCCACGGAACCGGATTTCAAACTGGGAAATCTCCCCGCCTCTGGCTAGGAAACGCGAAAGAAGCAGCCTTGGAACATCGTAGTGGGTCCCTGCCGTCAGGTTCTCACCCACCGTAATGAAGCTTTGGACTCTGATGAAATCTCCGTTGAGATTGTTTCGCTCCACTTGGAAGATTGGCTTCCCATCTTTCAGGAGGGTCGTGCCTTCAGGCAAGGCCGAGGTCAATTTTTGCTCCGCCTGAATTTTCTTAGAGAGATCTACCTCCTGAGCTGGGGTCTGCCCTTCCCCTGGCCGGAAACTCTGTACCTCGGCATAGCCGGGAAGATCCTCAGCTCGACCCGATGGCGGGACAGGGGCCGGCTCGACGATTTCGGAACGACCGGCAGGCTGGCCGTTCGCTTGAGGAGCCTTATGCCGCCATTGCTGCTGCGCCAAGGCCTTCTGAAGTTCGAGCGCAGAGAGAGTCTGGAACAGCGCATCACGCAGAGGGGTTGTTTCTGAAGAAACCTTGCCTTGGAGGATTTGATAGAGCTTGGAGATAATCTGCTGGAAATTTCCTTCTTGATTGCGAATCTCACCGGCAAACCGCTGAATCTGCTCAAACGGGGAGCCACGGGTCAGGTCAAAGAAGGCAGCGCCCAGCGCCTGTTGAAGCAGGACGTCCGACCCTCGATACAACGAAGCAAGAATGAGGAGCGACTCCACCGCCTTCCCGAAATTCCCGGCCTGGGCATATTGGATAATGGCGGCTTGGTACTGGGCGGAGACCTGTTCTCGAACGTGGGTGATGGCCTTCCCCAACTCTCCTTGGAATTGGGTGTTCCGCAGTTCCACCAAAATGATCGCCCGCTGGGAATCATTCAACACCACTCTCGGTCCGTTCGGTCCCTGCACGGCCTGGTCTTTTTGTTCGAGGCCGAACAAGTCCAGGACTTTCAGCGCCAGCGCCTTGGCTTCTTTTTGAACCGCCTCCGGCTCTGCAGTGGACCGGGTCGCCAGATCGGCGTTATAAACCTTGAGAAGAACCGCCCCCAGAACAGCGCCCGCTTCGGGAGAAAGCCGGTCGAGCCTATCCCAAACCTCGCGATTACCTTCCGCGATGCGGTTGACGAGATCTCGAACGGTGGCAATGGCCTGCTCTCCCGTTGCCGACTGCTCCACCAAACCAAGCTGACGGAGTTTGACAACCAGCGCCTCTCCGGTGGCCACAACCGGCTCCCGTACACCGATATTTGTGGCAATATCCAATACCTGACCAAGAACCCGGACGAAATTGACACCTTCTACATTTAAACCAGGCGCGGCGTTCAATACCAATCCGGCCTTCTGGGCAACAACCTCCAAGATCTGCCCCATCGCCCCTTTAACAGCTCCCAGCTGCTCCGCATCTAAACCGCTGACGGTGTTTAACCGGCCGTATAACCCTTCCGCTGCATTCAACGCGTTCAGAAGCCCCCGGAACAATCCCATTCGCTGCGCAGCCGGAAGCTGAAGTGGATCGGTGTTCTGGAACAGGCGTTCAACGGTGCGGCCCAATTCTTGAACCACCGTCCTCAAATCATTCAGCGCCTCCGGAGCGAATGTATTCCGCTGTGTTTCCGGAAGACGATCGTAAACTTCCTGACCGAACCGAAGAACGCCAGCGGTAGCAGCAAAAACTCCTTCGGCTGAAGTCGGCGTCGAACCAACTTCTCGGGAAGCGACGGCGACATCTTGGAAGGACCGAACCAAATCGCCAAAAATGCGAGTTGCCGCCTCTCCTGCCGTCTGGGCGTCAAGCCCTGCTTCTCTTAAGCCGTTCCAGGCCCGGAAGAACTGCTTGGCCGCCTGCTCCGTTTGCAGACCGATCTCCCGCACGCCTGCGTCGTCACCCCGACCAGCGGCATCCCGGACTTGAATGGCCTGAAGACTCTCCACGCGAGAAGAAGCCTCGTACAATGTTCTGGCTGCGAACGAGCCATCCCCGTTTTCCACCAGAGATTTTGCGCCAAGATGGATCACGTCCGCTAATTGCAGATAGGCTCTTTCCAGCGCCCGCTGTCCATCGGCGGATAGATTTTCTAAGCGGACGGTGACGGTATCCAAAGCTGTTCTCAAGCCAGCACGCATGCCGCTGAGCTGATCGGTCGCGGACTCCTGAAGGATCGGCTCCATCCGTTGGGCGGCGGCGGACAGCCGAACGAGCGCTGGCATGACCTCATTGGCAAGCTGATGAACATCAGCTGTGGCGACTATCCTGGCGTCGAATCGGCCGCTGTAATCTGTTGTCATCCTGCCTAAATCACGCGCCACGTCGGCCGTCAACAGCCCCTCTTGTGCCCGAACCATTGCACCGGCCGCTGTAAGAACATCCACCAGCCGGCCGGCATCCGGCAGCCGAACCTGTGCTTGACCAACAATACCGTCTGAAACAGCAACTCCCCTATTCAGCAAATCCACCTTCGCCGAGGACAGTTCCGGGCTTCGAATCCCATAATCCCGAAGAGAGGCATCCACCTGCGCAAGACGTATCGTCGCTACGCCCAGACGAGTGCCTACCGCCGCTCGATCTTGGATCGTTTCCGGATTGAGACGCAAAAGTGGCGGCGCAATTTCGGCAACTAGGGCTGTAGTAGAATCTCGCAAAAGTCCGTTGAGCGCTGTCTCATATCGGCCAGAATTACCATTAAGGGTGTCATTCAAGCCGGTTGTCAATTCCTTCCTCACGGGGAGGGAAACAATTTCAGTCCCTTTCGGACGACCCAAGTTGATGGTATCGATGGCGCTGTCTAACCGAGTCTGAGCCGCTTGAGTCGCGTTCTCCCATGTCAACGCACGGACAAAACCGTCGCGTCCTTCCGCTGACGGCTCCCCTGGATGAGCCAATTGTGCAGTTGACCTGACCGCCTGCTCGAATCCTTCCCTTCCACCCTGCTCCCATGCGCCCCGAATTCCGCTTGCCAGCGGTGCCGCTGCGTTCTCCGGAACGCCTCTTTCACGGACCAGGATGTCCCTCACGCCGCTTTCCAGAAGATCTCCAGTGGTCCACCTCTGCCCTACCGTTGCTTCCAGTTTCCCGGAAGCCAGCTCGGACCTTGTCACATCCGCCTGTGTCCGAAGCATCGCGGAGGCCTTCATCGGCAGGAAGAATACAGCGATCCCCCCACCGATCTCACGACCTTGCTTGGCGCCCTCGGCCCCACCGATGATTTGCCCGATCAGCATACCTGTGGCTTCACCAACCACATGGGCGTACGCCAGCGAGAAACCGATGTCCAAGGTGTGGGTCAGGTAGCCCGCTGCTCGGCTGGCCAATCCTTCTCCTACAACACCGCTCACATTGCCGGAAACCCACTCACCAAGATTCCTTCCTGCCCAAGCCCCCAACATGCCGCGGTTTACCGCGATGCTCTCGGCCAGATCCGACAAACCTGCCACACGATAGATGCCGGCGCTCCCCGGAGCGGCGAGGATGGAAAGG
>OBEQ011427584.1_pt1 | contig 32072 bp, 31 predicted proteins | sample 1670901 | NCBI WGS metagenome assembly OBEQ01 (sample SAMEA104232315, study PRJEB22302) | groundwater metagenome | biome: forest; feature: aquifer; material: groundwater | place: USA | collected 2011-08-07 | depth 5.4 m | reverse complement strand
GCTGAAACGATTCGTCACGATCTATAGTGGTGCCTTTCTTCTGTTGGCAGTGTTTCTCTTGGGGTTCTGGCTTGGGTCGGGATCGGGCAGAGCTGGGTCACTGCTTACCGTGCCTGCGGACGATGCGCGGCTGCTCTCGCAGCGCCAGGCGGGGGTGCCAGCCGATGTTGCCAAGAAAATCGATTTCTCAATGTTTTGGAAAATTTGGGACACGGTTCAAGAGCGCTATATTGATCGTCCCGTTTCGCCGCAAACATTGTTTAACGGTGCGTTGGCGGGCATTGTCTCGAGCTTGAATGATCCGTACTCGGTCTATCTTGATGCCGAGACGGCAAAAAAATTCAACGACGATCTTTCCGGAACCTTTGATGGTATCGGTGCCGAAATCGGCATGAAGCAGGAGCAGTTGCGCGTGATTGCGCCGCTCGACGGCTCTCCGGCGGCACAGGCAGGGTTAAAGGCGGGGGACGCCATTCTCGAGATCGGCGGAGTGCAGACCCACGGGATGACGCTCGATTATGCGATCAGTCTGATTCGGGGCAAGAAGGGGACGCGCGTCGTGCTCAAGATTTTCCGCGATGCGTTGCCGAAGCCGAAAGAGGTTTCGATTACCCGCGATACGATTCTTGTGCAAAGCGTTCGCTCGAAAATGTTGCCTGAAGGTATTGCCTATATAAAAATTTCATCCTTTGACGAACGTGCGGGGTCGTCGATGCGCCAAGCGGTTGATACGCTCTTGGGCTCGCATCCGAGCGGGATGATTATTGATCTTCGCAATGACCCGGGAGGGTTTTTGGATACCGCCGTTGAGATTGCCGGGAATTGGCTCAAAGACGATCCGGTGGTCTATGAGCAATATCACACCCTCCCCAAGGGCGAGGACGTTGATAAAAACGGTCGCCGGTTATATCGCGCCAACGGGAGCGCCAAGCTCGCAAAAGTCAAAACAGTCGTCTTGGTGAACGGTGGTTCTGCATCGGCCTCCGAGATTCTTGCCGGAGCACTCCAGGATTATGGCCGGGCAGTCATCGTCGGTGCGCGTTCGTTTGGAAAAGGATCCGTGCAGGAATATGAATCGCTCCCCGACGGATCGGCGATCAAGGTGACGGTGGCGCGGTGGTTAACACCAAAGGGACGCGCGATCGAAAAAGAGGGGATCCAGCCGGATGTCGTGGTCAAAGAGCCGGAAACCGACACGGGCGAGGTTGATCCGAAGGCACCTGATCCGGTGCTCCAAAAGGCGATTGAGATAATCCGATCGGGTAACTAGTAATTGGTAACTGGTAATTCACGAAACGGAATCGATGCGTTGAGAATTACTCATTACGAATTTCCAATTTCCGTTCCCGTATGTCCTCCAATTGGTACTTCCAAAGTCGCAGAAAAATCAGCCCATTTTTTGCTTTGTTCCCACCACGCATTATCAGCGGGGATGCGTTGCACGAGGTGATTGATGATCGCTATGAGCGCGTGCTCGTGCTCTACGAAAACGGCTGCTATCAGTTTTTCATGGATGAGCCAAGTCAGCAGCGCATCGGTGAAAAATTATTTGAACGGATCCGTCGCGAACCGCAGTTTCTCCGTCGCCTCACCACCGACGTTGACCACCATGGCAAGCGCCTGCTTGCAGCCTCACGACGGTTTCTCGATGGTGATCTTGAGAATCGCCCGCTCTCGGCGTTGCGACGTATTTTTCATCGCTACCGTGAGGCATACAATGCGATGTTTGCCCGCGGGGTGATCGCGGTGTTGGTGGATCGTCCGCTCATCGGGCATTTGCAGCAGGTGCTTTCACGGCATGTTTCAAATGATTCGGAGCGTTTTGCTGAAATGTTTACCATGCTTTCGACGTCATCAGACGTGAATTGGCATCTCAAAGAAGAAGAACAATTACGGTCCATTGCACGACGCGGGCTGAAAGATCCCGCCTTCGGGCGCGCGATCGCTGCGGGCGGCATGACGCCCCAAGGTCTTGCTTCATTCCCGGATGTCGCCGCTGCGGCCGAGCATCACCACAAACGGTTTGGGTGGCTTCCGCATGATTACGAGGGCACATCATGGGCACTCGACGATATCCTGGCCCGGTGCATCGAATATGCTGGGGCAACCGGCCCCAGGCCGGTGAGTGTCCGTCAGCGCGTTAAAACCATTACGCAAACACAGCGCGCTATTCTTGAGCGGTTCCCAATTGCATCGGAAGATGCAGCGCTTTTTGAAGCGCTCCGGTACTGTGTGTATTTGAAACACTTCCGAAAGAATTTTGATGTGCGGGCGTGTCTCGGGCTTGATCGTTTTTTTGATGCCCTTGCCGCACGCACGATGCTCCCGCGCGATGCGCTTCTTGCATTAAGCCCGGAAGAAATTGAATCACTCCTGGGCGGCGCAACCTTTGGAGCCGACGAGCTGCTTGAACGGAGAACACGGAGCGCCTTTATTACCACAAACGGCACAACCGAAGCGTTGACCGGATCAGCGGCCGAGCCATGGTTTGCGGAAGCATCCGTCGAGCGCGATATGCCGCAGGAAGGGATGGTGAAGGGACTCACTGCCTCGCCGGGTCGCGGGCAAGGGCCCGCACGCATTGTGCTTGATCCTCAGGCACTGAAAAATATTAAAGAAGGTGATGTGATGGTCGTCATGGACGTGCTGCCCGAGTATTTGAGTGTGTTGCGGCGCTGTCGTGCGCTCGTTGCCGATGGCGGAGCCACCATTACGAGTCACGTCGCAACCATTGCTCGCGAAGTGGGATTGCCCGCACTCGTTGGAGCGCTCAATGCCTCTCGCATTTTCAAAGACGGTGTACCGATTGAAGTGAATGCCACCGAAGGGTACGCGAAGATCGTGGCTTAATAAAAAAACACCGTCTCCCTCCATCGTGTGAACACGAGAGAGGGGACGGCTTCTGACGAGGCGATCTTGGACTGCGGTGTCCGGGATCGCCTACTTCGTTCCGGGAATGCGACCGCCGAGGCGTGTGGCGATCTCCCGACACTGATCAATTCCGGCGTCGAACTCGTCGGCGAGCACGATCATGTGCGTGCGCCAGGGGTGATCGCGGTCGAGGGTCGCGAACGGCAGCCGGAGGACAGCCCCTCGTTTCGTTGTCGGATCGAATACGAGATCCCCGAGGTCCTTCATGAGTCGCTGAAAGCCCCCACGGTCACGTGGGAGATCGAGGCCGCGTTGAATGACGCAGCGCCCGCCCCCCCATTCTGATCCCCAGGCCTGTTCGCCGAGGCTCTCACCGAAACCTTCCGAGAGATTTCGGATGTTCATGCCACGCAGCACGCCCACACGACTTTCCCCATCGGTGATTTTCGTTTCAGGGTCTTGTACCCATCCATTTTTTTCCAGGGTGAAGTTCACTGCGTAGGGTCCGCGTGTGACACGGTTCCGAAATACCGTGGCGACCCTATGTGCGGCTCCGAGGAGTCGTGCATAAGCATGGGGGTCAAGGAGTTCGGGTGGGAGTTCGTTGCGGAAAAGTGCGCTGCCCACATGAATTCGCTCACCGGTCTCGAAGCGATAGCTTGCGCACGACGGGACCCCGTTTTGGAAGTGGATTCCGAACCCAGTACTTTCGACCATCGTTGGTCGCACGATGAAGATTTCCGTGCCTCCTTGACTCCAGCGTTGTACGTGGCGCTGTGCAGTCTCGGATGGATGCGAATCGCGCCGTAAGACGAGCTCCGATCCTGCCCCTCCGGCAAGCAGGCACGGACTCACGAGCACCGCGGGAGCGCTCGGAGTGGCCATGAGTATCCGGGTTACGGCGTTCCCGATGTCCACAGGTGTTGTCCCGAAGTGCCGGGGGTGAGGGAGAATTCCGGCGAGTCCTCTTTTCTCAAGATCATCGTAGAGCACCTGTGGCAGATCGAGGTCGGCCCGGAACTCGGGTGCGATGTTTACGGTATTCTCTGTCCAATTCACGGTAGAGCCGAGCGCCTTCAAGAGCCGTGTGCCCTGCTCGTTGGTCGTGAAGAAGTTGAGCTTGTACCCACGGGCGATATACGCCCGCAGCGCTTGCTTTGCGTCTTCATCCACGAGCAGTGCCTCGATGAGCCCTCCGTCGTGGGGAGCGGTGTAGAGAATTTCACTTGTGCCGATCCCACGCCCGCAGAGCCACTGTCCATAGCCCGTGATAGCGGCGCGTTCGCCACGGCTCGCCATGATCACAGCAACCTGTGGCGCTGGAAACATCAGACACCATGATCCATACTCTCGAAGTCCGGGAATCTCTCGTTCGGCCTGTTCGTAAGCCGAGAGGTCGAAGACGTTGATGATGTGATTATTCACGAGAGCGCCTCCTTCTGGAGCGTCGAATTGTCAAGGAGTGGGGCGTTATGCCCGATGACTGTATCAAGAAGCGAGCGTTTTCGACAAGGCCGGGGAAAAGGTGTAGGATAGTGCCGATATGCCCCATCATGAGCTCATTCGTCTATTCTCCGAGATCCGATCTGGCGACACAGCGTTGGTTGGTGGCAAAGGCGCGAGTTTGGGAGAGATGGCCGCAGCCGGTTTTCCGGTTCCGCCGGGGTTTGTGGTGACGACCGCGGCGTTTGATCGTTTTTTGGATGAGACGGATCTCGCAGTGGAGGTGCACGCCGAACTCGATCGTTTGAATATTGAAGACATGAAGGGGGTGGAAGAAACCGCGCGCGTGATTCGATCGTTGTTTACCGGCGCTGCGACCCCGAGCGATATTGGGCAGGCGATTCTTGGCAGCTACGAACAACTTGGGCGCGCGATGCTCGTCGCGGTGCGCAGCTCGGCAACGGCCGAGGATTCTGCCGCGGCTTCCTGGGCAGGAGAGCTTGAGACATATCTCAATACCGGCAAGTCCGAGTTACTTTCAAAGGTGAAAGAGTGTTGGGCGTCGCTCTATAGCCCACGCGCACTGGTGTATGCGGTGGATCGTGGGTTTTTGAACAATAAAAAAAATACAAAGAAGGGCGCAAAGCAACAGCCGGCGGTTGCCGCAGTGAAAGTTGCGGTTGTCATTCAAGCCATGGTCCAATCAGAAGTGGCAGGTGTCGCATTTACCGTTCACCCGGTGACCAAAGATCCGAACCAAATGATCATCGAAGCGGTGTGGGGGCTGGGTGAAGCACTCGTGAGTGGGCAAGTGACACCGGATAGTTACGTTGTCGGTAAATCAGGCCGGACGCTCATCGACACACACTTTACCGAGCAAGAGCGCCAACTGTCTCGTGGTGCTCCGGGGAGTACAGACCCGAATGTCTGGGCCAAGGTTGCTACTGCCCGTCGTACGGCTGCGAAGTTGAACACGAAACAAATTTTTGAACTCGCGGAGATTTGCATCAATATTGAAAAACATTACGGCGCTCCGTGCGACATCGAATGGGCGTTTGCAAAGGGGAAGTTTTATATCACGCAGAGTAGGCCGATTACGACGCTGTAGCATCGCACTATGAAAGTGATCTTTTTAGCTGATGTGCCTACCCAGAAGGCAAAACGTGACGACATCCGCGAGGTCTCCGACGGCTACGCGCGCAACTTTTTGTTTCCAAGAAAACTGGCTCAACCGGCAAGTGCCGTGGCGCTTGCAACGGTGACGCAACGCCATGCGAAACAAGAAAAAGAAAAACGGCGCCATGCCGATGCGGTCAAGGCGCTTGCTGGTCGCCTCAAGGGCTTGACGCTTTCATTTACGGCAAAGGCACATGAGGGTAAACTCTATGGCGGGATCGGCGCTGCCCAGATTGTTGCCACGATCCGAGCAAAGGGTATTGTCATTGATGAGGATCAGCTCATACTCAAGCATCCGATTAAAATGCTCGGCGAGCATACGGTGATGGTACGGCTGGGGGATGGAGTGGAAGCGGAAGTGAGCGTGCGTGTGAGTGAGGAAATGAAGTAAATAGTAATTGGTAATTATTGTTTCATTTTAATCACTCGCCTAATTACTAATTACGAGTTACCAGATTACCCGTCGGTATGTCTAAATTCATCTTCGTTGTTGGTGGCGTCATGAGCGGGGTCGGCAAAGGCACGACCACTGCGGCGTTGGGGCGCGTGTTGCTTTCGAAAGGCTATCGTGTGACGGCAGCGAAGATTGATGCCTATATCAACGTGGATGCCGGCACCATGAACCCCACCGAGCACGGGGAAGTGTTTGTGACCGAGGATGGGGATGAGACCGATCAGGACATTGGGTCGTATGAACGGTTTTTGGATACCAATATTTTTTCGACAAACTACATGACGACGGGTCGGGTGTATCAGTCGGTCATTGATCGGGAACGCAAGTTGGGCTATCACGGCAAGTGTGTGGAAGTGGTGCCGGATGTGCCGAATGAAGTGATTCGACGATTGGAAAATGCCGCCCGGAAATCGCGCGCCGAGATCGTGTTGGTGGAAGTCGGCGGCACCGTTGGGGAATATCAAAATATTTTGTTTTTAGAGGCGGCGCGGATGATGAAGTTGGCGCACCCGGGCGATGTAGCGTTTGTGCTCGTGAGCTACTTGCCCGTGCCGCATCGCTTGGGTGAGATGAAGACCAAACCCACGCAGTATGCGGCACGCACCTTGAATGCCGCCGGTATTCAGGCAGATTTTGTCGTCGCACGCAGCGAGTATGCGCTCGATGAACCGCGACGGCAAAAGATGAGCGTGCTCTGCGGTGTGAAGCCCGAAGATATTATTCCCTCACCCGATCTCGACAGTGTCTACGAGGCGCCGATCCACTATGATCGGGAACGCTTTGGGGAGAACGTGCTGAAAAAATTAGGGCTCAAGGCGCGCCGTCGCGACCTCCGTGATTGGAGTGCGATGGTGACGCGTCACCAGAGCGCCACCACGTCCCTCAAGATCGGCGTAGTCGGAAAATATTTTTCGACCGGCAATTTTATTCTCTCCGACGTCTATTTTTCCGTCATTGAAGCATTAAAGCACACCATTGGGTCCATGGGTCGGAAGCCCGAGTTGGTGTGGCTCAACAGCGAGGCATACGAAAAGGACCCGCGAAAATTAAAAGAACTCTCAAGCTTTGATGGCGTCTTGATTCCCGGCGGGTTTGGCACGCGGGGAGTCGAAGGAAAAATCCGTGCCATCGAGTATGTCCGCACGCACCGCATCCCGTATTTCGGCCTCTGTTACGGCATGCAACTTGCCGCCGTCGAATTTGCCCGAAACATGTGTGGACTGAAAGGCGCCAATACCACCGAGGTTGATCCGAAGACCCCGCATCCCGTCATTGATATTCTTCCCGAACAGGCCGCGCTCACCGAGCAAGAAAAATATGGGGGCACGATGCGACTCGGTGCCTACCCCTGCGTGTTAAAGCCAGGGAGCGTTGCCGGACGTGCCTATGGGCAGCCGCGGATCTCGGAGCGTCATCGTCATCGGTATGAGTTCAATAACGCCTACCGCGAGGGGTTTGCAAAAAAGGGTATGGTGGCTTCGGGCACCTCACCGAACGGGAAACTCGTAGAGATCATTGAAATTCCGAAACACCCGTTTTTTGTCGGGGTGCAATTTCATCCCGAGTTTCTCTCCCGACCGCTCTCTCCGCATCCCTTATTTGTGGCCTTTGCCAAAGCGGCAATGAAGCGCAGAGGGAAGTGAATGCCTAGACGATGAATCATGAAGTATGAATGAGGAATTATGGGCGTGAGTGAAGTGTTCACGACAACCCATTATTCTTGATTCCTTATTCATAATTCAAAACCCCCCGCAAAGGCGAGGGGTTTTTCTTTGAGGGTAGATTCTAAAAAGTCTACGCTTTCTTACCCGCTGCCACCACATGCACAAAACGTCGCCAGGCGCGTGCGCCATCGAAGCGGACGACTTTGCGGCGGGTGAATTGCACAAACCCTTGCGCGGCGGAGTAGAGCGTGTCGTCTTTGCCGCGACGGACATTGGTTCCGGCGTGGAATTGTGTTCCGTGTTGACGGATGATAATCGAGCCGGGTTTTGCAGCCTGTCCGCCAAACAACTTCACGCCGAGACGTTGTCCGGCAGAATCGCGGCCTAAGGATGTAGAACCTCCTGCTTTCTTATGTGCCATACGTGATGGGGGGTTGGTATACGGTATTATGGAATCGTACCGTTCATCTGATACGATCGTCGTACGGTCAAGGATACCAGGGAATCGGTTTGCGGTCAAGATCGTTCATAAAAAGAGCCCGCAGGAGTATCGCGCCGATGGTATGGGGCGCAAACTGCTGCGGGATGGTCTTGCCGGGCGTTCGCGTGTGTCATTGCTGGATAGTCCACCGACGCATCGGCAGAAACCGGGGGAGTTCCCCGTGGTGTTGCCACCGAGCGATCTGCTGATTTTTTCGTCCCCACTCCGCATTGAGCCATGCCTGGAAGGAAGCGCAATCGCGCGGTACCAACTCCATCGGGATTTCCTCGATGCGCACATGGAGTGTGGCGTCGCAGAGTAGTGGCGCGTGCATTGGCGACCACTCTGGCACATTGAATGCGGCGGTGAATGTGAGCAGCCGCACCCGATGCTGATGGAGGCTTGAGAGCATCGTCCACAATCCGCCGCTTTTTGGCAGGCGCGTGTGGGTGAGCCAGGTGGAGATATCCGGGATCACCTGCTCAAATTTCCGCACGTCATCCTCGATGCCTTCCGGTGTTGCCCGGTGCGTATCTGGAAAGATCAGAAACGCCGGCGCATCGTGCGAGAATTTGGCAACCTCGTGCGCTAGGATCCGAGGCCATGATGCGGGATTTTCCCGATCAATGAAGATGGCTGTCTCGGTCTGCTTGAGGACCCAGTAGAGAATCCAGTTGATGTTCTGTTTGGCAACCGGAATGATCCGCGGCGTGTAATCCGTGATCACGCGGGTCAGCGGTATGGTTGCCAGTGTCGACGGGTGGTTGCCCATCCAAATGACAACATCGTATCGATCGACCGGCGCAATCGCGGCATCCACGGTTGTGGTGACGCGGAGCATGTCCCGATAGACGATCCATTCGATGAGATGCGACCATGCCGCTGCAGTATAGTTGAGCAGGTTCGTTCGGTTCCGGCGCCCAAGGAGTAGGCGACCAACGAACGCGACACCGCCGATCACGATACTCATGATCGTCGTGATCAGAACCCCAGCACAGAGCGCTACATATCCACGAGCGGCTCGAAAGAGCATTGAGGTTTGCCTCACTTTTTCGCAATTCAAGGAGCCATTAACAGCGCGACCCTATCATAGTTGCGCTATTTTGTCGAGCGTTCTACACTTGCGGTATATGAAAAAATACATCGCAGAAATGCTGGGAACGTTTGGGTTGACGATCGCCGTGCTGCTTTCGATCTCCGGAACGTTGCCCATCCCGACCCCCCTTATTGCCGCACTCACCTTGGGATTGTTCGTGTATTCCATTGGCCATATTTCCGGCACGCACCTGAACCCCGCGGTGAGTATTGCGCTTTGGTCGATCAAGAAAATTTCACCGCGTGAGCTTCTTGGATACATCGTGGCGCAGTTTATCGGTGCTGGCCTCGCGAGTGCCGTTGCTCATGCCATGCTCAAGGTGCCGATGCTCATCGTGAACGATCGGGGAGCCGTTGGGTTTGCCGAAGGTCTTGGCGCATTCTTTTTTGCCTTTGGGATTGCGTCGGTGGTGTACGGGAAAGCCCCGAGCATGATGAGCGGGGCAGTGGTTGGCGGGTCGTTGTTGCTCGGGATCAGCATTGCGGCATCGGTTTCCAATGGGGTTTTGAATCCGGCGGTTGCCTACGGCATTGGCTCGTTCTCGGCCATGTACCTTATCGGCCCTATTATTGGGGCGATTCTTGGTATGCGTGCATTTGCGTGGATTTCAGGTGAACGTGTATAAAGTATCTGAATAATGCTTTATACTCATCACCGTATACCATGGGGTGTGGATATCAAATTTGCCCTATTTTAGGGCTATGCTATAATCTCGGAGTGCGAAAATAGTCATTTTCATCTCATTATCAATCGATCTTAACTTCTACGTTTTATGGCAAAAGGCATGAACAAGTCCCAGCTCTTGAATGCGCTGGCAGAAAAGTTCGGAAAATCTCGCAAAGAGGTTTCCGAAATGCTCGAGGCATTTGTGGAGATGGCGTATCACGAAACGAAGACCGCTGGCGAGTTTACCATCCCAGGATTGGGCAAGCTCCAGAAGCGTCACCGCGAGGCGCGCATGGGTCGCAACCCAGCAACCGGGGCATCCATTCAGATCCCGGCAAAGACCGTGGTGAAGTTTCGCGTGGCCAAAGCAGCCAAGGACTCGATTCTCTAGAGCTCGTTCGAGAGAGAACCTCCCAGCCCCCATAGCGGGGCTGGTTTTTGTTTCAGTGAGTGGTTCTCGCGAGTGATTGCATTCGTCCACCCGCCCCCTGCCCCGCGCCGACACGCTCCGGCAGAAACGCCCGGCCGAAACTTTTTTCGCGCGCACTCCATAACTCGTCGTTCGTCTCTCCAACTGCGGTTGGAGAACTCACCTCCTCACACAGATGTCGTGCGCGGAAAAGTTTCCGAGGCCCGGCTGTCTGCCTCCGCTATCGTCGGACTCTGTGGCAGTGGGCGGATGGACGAACTAAACCGTCCCCTGACATTCGAGATTTGGGGCGGTTGGCGTCTTGACCCAAAGCCAATGCCCGCCACAGACCATCGGAAGGCCGAAGCGGGCATGGTGGTCCGACGCCTTGGTCGGACCGAGCGAGGCCGGACGCTGAGCGAGCGAGCCACGCTGGGGCGAGGGAGCGGGTCTGTGGTGGGTAGTGGCGAAGGGGCATGGGCGGGGCAACATCAACATACACACTTTACATTGGTTTTTACTCCAAGGTAGAATACAGGCACTATGAACAAAAAAGCATGGGTGGTGGCAGTGTCAATGGGCTATGGGCATGAACGTGCTGCCTATGGCTTGAAAGATTTTGCCGAAGGCGGGAACTATATCTTGGCCAATGACTATCCCGGGATTCCTCGCGATGAAAAAAAGAACTGGAATAATGGTCGCGCAATGTACGAATCGATCTCGCGGTTAAAATCAGCGCCGATCGTCGGGAAGTATATTTTTGAAGTGATGGATAAGCTGCAGGAGATCCCGTTGTTTTATCCCCGTCGCGATCTTTCAGCGCCAAATCTGCAGCTCAAAAGCGTGTATCGCGACATTGAAACGCATGGGGTCGGTCGTCACCTCATCGAGCGACTTTCCGAAAACCCGCTGCCGCTCATTACGACATTTTTCGTGCCCGCGTTTGCTGCAGAGACCTTTGGCTACCCGGGCGATATTTATTGCGTCATTTGCGATGCCGATATGAGCCGCACGTGGGTAGCGCGGGACCCCAAGAAAAGTCGCATCAAGTATTTTGCCCCGAACGGTCGGGTGGTTGAGCGGCTGAAACTTTACGGCGTGCCGGCAGAGCGGATTTTCTTTACCGGGTTTCCGATGCCAAAAGAATTGATTGGGGGGGAGCATGGCCGGATTGTGAAGAGTAACATGGCGCACCGGATTTTTAATCTCGACCCTCATCGCATCTTCACCATGCGCAATGAAGCCACCTTGCATCGGCACTTTGGGCGTCATCATTTTCCAAAAGAATCGCATCATCCGTTGACGCTCACGTTTGCCGTGGGCGGGGCCGGAGCCCAGCGCTCGATTGGGGCCGAGATTCTCGAAAGTCTCCGAGAGAAAATAAAGAAACACGAGATCCGGGTCAACATTGTTGCGGGCATTCGCAAAGATGTGGGTGAATATTTTCATGCCGTCATCAAAGATTTAGGGCTCACGTCGGAGCGTGATGATTGGGTGACGGTGCTCGAGACGCGACATCGTAAAGAGTACTTTACGCGCTTCAGTCATCTGCTTCACGAAACCGATCTGTTGTGGACGAAGCCATCGGAGCTCTCATTCTATACGGGGCTTGGCATTCCCATCATTATGGCTCCACCGGTAGGATCACAAGAAGAATTTAACCGTCTGTGGATAAAAACCGTCGGTGGCGGGGTGACACAGAACGATCCACGCTATACCGAAGAATGGCTGTTTGATTGGGTGAATTCCGGGGGGCTTGCGCGGATGGCCTGGAATGGTTATATTGAAGCACCGACACATGGGACATACCGCATCGAGTCGATTATTACCGGCAAAGAAACCGCTTTGGCAAAGCTCCCTTTAATTGTTTAACCATTCATTTACTTTCATTTCATTTATACTTATGGAGATGAAAACGTGCATGGAGTGCGGCGAAGAACTCGTGGAGGGCGAGGAGCATGAGTGCGCAGAAGATGAAGACACGGAGGACGAAGCGGAAGCAGAAGAGTAGCGTGCCATTCATCGATGGCATTGCATCACCACGGCCAGCATTCACTGGTCGTGGTGTTTTTTTAGACGCGCTACTCTCGTGCATCGGCTCCGGGGCGAATTTTTTTGGATTTCCTGCTATACTAGCTGTGTATATGTCGCGTATTAAAACAATCCACGCGCGGGAGATTTTGGATTCTCGCGGCAACCCGACGGTTGAGGTTGATGTGATGCTTTCCGATGGCGCGCTGGGGCGCGCTGCCGTACCGTCCGGCGCCTCGACGGGCAAGAAAGAAGCGTTGGAACTGCGCGATGGTGATGCAAAGCGTTTTGGGGGTAAAGGGGTACTCAAGGCGGTTGGTCACGTGAATACCCTGATAGCAAAGGCGCTCAAAGGCAAAGACCCCCGCGATCAAGAGGCCGTTGATCACATCATGCTTCGGCTCGATGGCACGCCGAACAAAGCCAACCTCGGCGCCAATGCCATTCTTGGGGTTTCAATGGCGGTGATGAAGGCGGCGGCAGTTTCCGCTCGACTCCCGCTGTGGCAGTATATTCAAAAAAAGTATCGGCCAAAGCAGAAGCGGGTGATCATGCCGACGCCAATGATGAATATTTTAAACGGCGGAGCGCATGCGTCCGATTCATCTGACTTTCAAGAGTTCATGATTCTGCCGGTGGGGGCAAAGAATTTTTCACATGCTATCCAGATGGGCAGCGAAGTATTTCATGCATTGAAAGGGGTGTTGAAGAAGCGAGGAGAAAATACCAACGTTGGCGATGAAGGCGGCTTTGCGCCCACGCTTCCGTCGAACCACGCAGCACTCGATGTGATTATGGAAGCGATTGAACATGCGGGGTATAAGCCGGGCAAAGATATCGTGCTTGGCATGGACGCGGCCGCAGATCAGTTTTATAAAAACGGCACGTATCATTTGAAGCGGGATCGAAAAACGTTATCAGCCAAGGCACTCATTGATCTGTACGAACAATGGGTTTCAAAATATCCATTGGCGACACTCGAAGATGGCTTAGCGGAAGACGATTGGGATAACTGGAAGCTCTTAAACGCAAAACTTGGTAAAAAAATTCAACTCGTTGGCGATGATCTCTTCGTGACGAATACCGAGATTCTGCGCAAGGGGATTGGGCTCGTGTTGACTCCAAAAGATGATATTGCGAATGCCATTCTCATTAAGCTCAACCAGATTGGCACCGTTACCGAAACGGTCGAGGCCGTGAATGTGGCATCCGAGGCTGGCTGGAAAAGCATTGTCTCGCACCGGAGCGGTGAAACCGAAGACACGACCATTGCCCACCTCGTCGTGGGGCTCGGCACGGGCCAAATTAAAACCGGTTCGCTCTCCCGATCCGATCGTGTTGGGAAATATAACGAACTGATGCGGATTGAGGAAGCGGTCGGGAAGAAGGCGGTGTACAGTGGTGGTGCGGTGCTTGCTGTGGGAAATGAGTAATTGGTAACTGGTAATTCGTGAATTGATTGTGTGTTCTTCCGTTCAAAATTACTAATTACTAATTACCAATTACTAGTTACTCATTCATGTTATGTGGCTCTGGCTCGTCATTTTTGGACATCTCATTAACGCGGTTGCGTTTTTGGTAGATAAAATCCTGCTCATTCACGTCGTGCGCCCGCCGCATGCGTACGCTTTTTTTATTGGGGCGCTTTCCGCAGTTGCGCTGTTTCTGGTCCCCTTCGGTGTTGTGGGTGTTTCTGCGGCTGGGATTGCGGCTGATCTCCTCGTTGGCATTCTTTTTATTATTGCGCTCTGGAGTTTTTTTGCCGCCTTGAAGGTTGGTGAAGCATCACGGGTGGTGCCGTTTTTGGGCGGGGGAATTCCAGTCGTGACGTGGATCATTGAGCGAATCCTGGGCGAGCGTTTTATGGCACTTGAGCTCGTCGCCATTGTCGTGCTCACATTGGGTACGGTGCTCATTGCCTGGGAACCAAAGGGCTTCTATCATGGGAAGCATCAAACCCCGTGGCACCTGGCGGTGCTTGCCATTCTTTGCTTTGGCATCTCGATGGCCCTCGCACGCCTGTTGTTTGAGACTCAGGGTTTTATCGCCGGTTTCTTCTGGCAGCGCATGGGCAGTGTGCTTGCGGCGCTCGGGATGCTGTTCATTCCGCGGTGGCGCCGGGAAATCGCCATCGCTCTGCACGAGTTACCTTTGCCTTCCGCCGCCGCATTTTTAGGAAATCAACTTTTAGGCGCGCTCGGCTTTTTTAGTTTGCAGTTTGCGTTAACGCGCGTGTCGGCCACGATCGTCCAGTCGCTTCAGGGTGTGCAATATGTGTTTCTGTTTGTGCTCGTGCTCGTGTTGTCGGTGCGGTATCCGAAGCTGTTGCGAGAACAGGTGACGCCGGTTACCATTATGCTCAAGCTTGCAGCCACAGCGCTCATTGTCTCGGGGATTGCGGTGCTCGCCAGGTGAGTGAGTAACTAGTAATTGGTAATTAGTAATTTTGAACGAATGATCCGAATTTCAACTCACGAATTACTCAATTACCAATTACCCATTTACCATTTCATCAACTGTGCTCGAACCGCTCCGTAAAATCATCCTGTGCTTTCTCTGGCTCTTGGTAGGGGTCTTTTTTCTTTTTGTCTTCCTACCAACGCCAACGCATCCCGCAAGCACCATTACCTATGGGGTCACGTTTACGCCGTCTCACGCCCGCTACCTTGGTCTTGATTGGCAAGCACTATATCGCAGTATGCTCGATGATCTTGGGGTGAGGAATTTTCGACTGTCCGCCCCCTGGGATGAAATTGAGCCACAAGGGGGCGCCTGGAATTTTACTGATCTCGACTGGCAACTCGATGAAGCGAATCGTCGGGGCGCAACCGTGATGCTCGCGATTGGTCGCAAACTCCCACGCTGGCCAGAGTGCCGGGTGCCACAATGGGCCGCAACGCTTGCAACAGGGGATATGGAGCAGGCGATCCTCACAATGCTCCAAGAGACGGTGCTTCGCTACCGGGGCCATCCTGCGGTTGCCGCCTGGCAAGTGGAAAACGAGCCATACTTTACGTTTGGTCATTGCGTCAAACTTCCGAAAAGTTTCTACGATCGTGAACTCGCCCTTGTGCGCTCGCTTGATCCATCGCGGCCCATCATTGGCACTGACAGTGGAGAACTCTCAAGTTGGATCTCGCTTGCAGCACGCGTTGATCGCCTTGGGGTTTCGATGTATCGCATCACATGGAATCCCATCATGGGATACTTTTCGTACCCACTCGCACCATCGTTTTATAGTCGCAAAATTTCTTTGGTCCGCTGGTGGACCGGCAAACCCGTGATGCTCTCCGAGCTGCAGATGGAGCCATGGCTTCCAAATCAAAGCGTGCTCACACTTCCATGGAGCGAGCTTGAAAAATCGTTTCCCATCAAGCGATTTGCCGACAACCTCGCCTTTGCCCGTGAAGCTGGTTTCGACACGCAATATCTGTGGGGGGTCGAGTGGTGGGCCTGGGCCGCCACGAAGGGCCATCCCGAGTATTGGGACGCGGCGCGGCGGGTGTTTGGGGGTCGGTAAACGGTCAACAGTAAACCGTACACGAAAAACGATTTACCAATTACTATTTACTTCCTAATATGGACCACACGGGCGTGATCATTCTTCGCATCATGGTTGCCGCACTCTTGGGTGCGCTCTTAGGCTACGAGCGTGAGCATCTTGGAAAAGAAGCGGGGCTGCGCACCCATGTGTTGGTGACCGTCGGTAGCGCACTCTTTACGTCGTTGTCGCTCTTCGGTTTTGACGGCACGCACGCGGCATTTGATCCCTCGCGTATTGCATCACAGATCGTTATTGGGATTGGCTTTGTCGGGGGCGGTGTGCTTATTCATCAGCGACAGCGCGTGCAAGGCCTCACGACCGCCGCCGAACTGTGGGTCGCCGCTGCGATCGGCATGGCCATGGGTGTGGGCTGGTATGCCATCGCAATTTTTACGACTTTTCTCGTCTTCTTAGTTCTCTCGGCACAAAAACTCTCTCATCCGGATAACGGCAAGAGTAAATCAAAAGTCTAAGCGCACTCAAGAACCGGCTCGGCGGTTTTCTTGTTCTTTTTGGCGTTCTCAATTAGGATGTCACGTATGGATGCGCCGGATGTTTCTTAAAAATCAGAACACCGCGCATCCAAACCGCTGTCGGCGGACGTGGACGCGATGGGGCTCTCCGGAGCGGCCCAAAGCAAAAACGTCGGATAGCAGGAGGTGCTGCATGGAACACTGTATAGATGGATGGGGAGACGACGATCCCATATCCGAGTGTTTGTATCCATTGGATCCGAAGGTTCATTGTGCGCAGATTACGCAGCTGGTCGGGAATATTCTACTTCAGATCAGCAGCCGCGCCAGTGGACGCGGACTCGAAATGGATCCGGACGAGATCATCCACTGCTTGCGTCTGGCCTTGAGTAGCGAGGAGCCGGCGCTCCGCGGAGCCCGCGTTCCGGCGAAGCAGTTGCTTGTCGATGCGGGCAATGTGAGAGCGATGTGCGACATCTTCGAGGTCACCGGCAGGGAGCGTGATGTTGCCGCTGCAATGCGCTGGATGGGAAAGTCAAGAATGCCCGATGCCGAAGGTTTGCGCGTCATCATTGCGCTCGTGCGGCGTGGACAGTACGAGCGAGCGCGGATAGTCGCGCAGAAGGTTCGTCCGTCAGAAGGACCGCGGGTTGTCATCTACCTTGCGGGTGGAGAGGCATCGGATCTTTCGCCTGCCATGAAGGAGGTCCCGCAGCTCACGTATGAGCAGTGGAAAGTCGAGGCCCTCGCGAGCATGGCGCTTGTTGCAAACGATCCATCCTTGCTGGTGAGCGCTCTCGAGCATGTTCACGATGGCGACGGCTATGGTGGGTTATGCCGTTTGATCATCGTTGGCGCGTATCTTCGATTCAAGATGGTCAACGAGGCGGCAGCGATCATCGCTACGATGGAGAATACCAAGGATCGGGTCGAGGCAGTTGGTCGGTTTTATGTGGCGACGCTCGACACCCCCAACGCTGAAAACGCCAAGACCATACTCAAGGAGTATGGTCCGTATGTGCTCCACCCGTTATCGGCGGATTGCGTCCGGCGCATCTGGGTGCATCACGAACTCACTCAGGGCAACAGCCTGAAGGCTGTTGCGATCGCCAGGAATATCAAGTCGCCGGTCGAGGCGGTTCGGATGCTCTGCCAATGCGCTATCTTCACTCGCAATGAGAAGATCGCGAATGCGCTTCTCGTCCGGATCGACAGCAACTCAACAAGGTATGCCCTTACTCAAGAGGCTTGGGATCGTGTCTGGATGTATGTCGTCACAATGTTGGCCGCCCTCGGTGGTCCACTCTTGAACGACGCTCCGGACTATGCTGCGAGGATCAGAAATCCTTTCGATCGTTCACGGGCCTATCTCGCGATCTACGCGCGGAAAGAGGGCCTCATATGGTCGCGGTTCGATGATCCGCGGGATACCGCCGATCTCTACTACTGGAAGCTCTGGCGTTAGACATCACCCCCTCGGTTTCCATTTCATGGAGGCCGAGCGGGGCCCTTTTTATGTATACTCGGTTCTTCTGGGTTGCCTTTTTCGCTCCCGCTTGTTAGGGTGGTGGAGCTATGGTCACCCTTCGACGTAAGAATATTTTTCTTTGTATTGGGCTTTGCATCGTTGCGTTCATTGCGGTTGTGTCATGGCGTTGGGGAGTGGGGCAGGCAGCGCAGGGGTCTCCCACGATGCACGGTCGTGGTCCGCTCAATGCCCTTGTCACGGTGACGTTCTACGGCGATCCGTCGTCGCGTCTTTCGATGGAAGCATACGTCGAGATGAAGCGCCTTGCCGAAACATTCCCGCTTGATCTCCGCATCGAGTATCGCCATAACGTGCCGGGGTTTCGTTTTGGCGGAATCCGTCGATCGCAAGAGCTCGAGTGCGCGAGTCGCTTTGGTGCATTTTGGCGCTACCTTGATCTCTCGATGCGTTCCCTCGACAGTGCATGGCCGTCATCAGGGGCCGTTGCGCAAAAATTATTGCTGCCAGTTGATACCTACACCGCATGTATCACTGATCCCGACGTTGCAGCATCCATTGCTCGCGATACCCAGGATGCCCGCGCGCGGGGCATTGCTGATCTTCCGGCAGTGCTGCTCAATGGCAAGCGCTTTACCGGCCCGTTGTCCTCTTCGGCATTGCAGCGAGCAGTGACCGATGCCATTGCGCTGCAGCAGACGAGTACCTATGTGCCAAGAATTGGGGCGGTTGATCTTTGGGAGCGGCAGGCCGAAGGATTGGTGCCGGTCATTGTCGATGTTCGTTCGAAGCAACGATACCACGATGGTCAGATCAACGATGCGATTCCAGCCCCGGAGCTTGCCGGAAGTCCGGATTCCGACACGGTTCTTCGGGTCATGAAGCCCTGGCTGACCGCGCCACTGGTGGTGATCATCACCGAGCCGGAAAAGCCTCGGTACGAGCTTTTTACTCGATTGCGCTCCCTCGGGGTTTCGTTTGTGCGTTTTGACGATATGGAAGCCGCTCGGAAAATTCAAGGTTTTACGCTGTAGGCAAGTTCATCCCGCCATGCTATAGTGAAGCAACTTATCCGTTAAGCTGTTTATAAATTGTCGTATGCCAAATGAATCGAGCGGTCTTTCCGGTATCCCACCGAAGACAACGTTTATTGGGGGGCTTGTGTTTGGAGTATTATTGGTCGGAACCATTGGGTTCCTGTTTCTGTTAACGCATGGCCAGAATTTTGGATCGGGAAAGGGCCAAGCACCGGCAGCACCGAGTGCGGGCGCTCAACCTTCAGGGCAACAGCCACCGGCTGCGCCAGCTCCGGCAGCACCCGTGCCGCCCGTCACCGATGCCGATCACGTCAGGGGAGCCAAGGATGCTAAGGTTACCATCGTGGAATATTCCGATCTTGAGTGTCCGTTCTGTCAGCGCTTTCATCCCACGGTCCTTCAGGCGCTCAAGGATTACCCGAAAGATGTGCGACTCGTCTATCGTCATTTTCCGCTTTCCTCAATCCACCCGCATGCACGCGCGGCAGCCGAAGCCTCGGAATGTGTCGCAAAAATTGGAGGCCAGGATAAATTTTGGCAGTATGTCGACGCTATTTTTGGTGGCGACCAGGAAGCGCAACTTGCGCGTCTGATTCCGCTTGCCAAAGAAATTGGTGTTGATGAAGCGAAGATGAAAAATTGCGTTGATAAGAAAGAAACGGCAAAGATTGTTGACCAAGACTACCAAGGCGGTGTTGCGGCCGGTGTGCAAGGAACCCCCGGCAGCTTCGTCAATGGCGTCGAACTCGGCGGGGCAGTACCCTACGATCAACTCAAGGCGCTCATTGATCAGCAGTTGAAATCGTGAGTGAGGGTAACTGGTAATCAGCCACCGCCTCTGGCGGGGTCCCGCTGTGGCGGGATAAACGGTAAACGGTACATGGAAAATCCCCCCGATAGCTATCGGGGGGATTTTTGGTTTACGTTTTCATTTTTGTCGTCGTGGGTGGGTGGCGATTCGAGGAGCAATGCTTTTTCGTCTGACGATAAGAATTGTCGCGAACACGGCGTTTGCGAAAACCCACGTAACCGGAAATAACCATGTCACAATGTTGTATTCCGCTAAGGCGAGGAAGCTTAATCCGTGCCGAAAGGTCGTAATGGTGTACAGTGACAGCGTTTCCGAATATGGATCGTTCCAAGATTTTCGAATCGTGGGCGCAAACCCCAACATCTCGATGGTTGATAATAAGATGATAGAAAGCACCGGTTGCCGAATGAGCAGCTAGAGGGGCAGTGCAAGCAATGCGAGAACAAGAAATATGATGTCAACCGTTGTAATGTCTTTATTTCCGTTTTTCAATCCAAGGAAAAATACAGCAAACAATACAATGGCAACCGTTAACGTCACCCAAGAACCGGAGCCAGCGCCTGCGCTGACCTGGAGTGCATAAATAATCGAGGTTGTGATGCCCCAAATAAACCACGAGAAAACATGAGGCCGCGTTGTGCCTCTGACGATATCTCGAATGTACGGAGCATAACCAACAAAGGTCAGTACAATTGCGACAATACTGATCGTTGTCTTGTCGAGCACAAAATGTTTCCTGGCTCACTCGATGTCGATGCTGTGCAGATTGGCGTTGTCGATGCCAAGCCCGAGTTTGCGCATGATATTGAATGCATCCGTCGGCCGGCCGAGGGAGTATGCCTTCTGGTTGGTTGGCGAGATGTAGTAGGCGGCGCCGTGATCGTCGACATCAATGAGGATTTTGCCGGTGAGACGCGCCGAGAATGGGCCATCGAGGTTTGCCACCACATCGTGTTTGACGCCGAGCCCCAGTTTGCGCATGACATTGAATGCGTCTGCCGGCCGGCCCAGATACGAGCGTTTTTCATTACTCGGGTTCACATACCACGCCTCGCCCTTCCCTTGAATTTGCAGCAGAATGCGTCCGCGGAGTCGATGGGAAAGTTTTGCGTTGATGGTGCTCAACAGCGCGCGTTCGCTTGAGATGATCTCTTCGGTTGTGGGTCCTGTTTTTGTTGTTTCAGCCGCGGGAGGATTTGTGGCTGCCGGTGTTGGAGCAGCTTGCGTTTGCCCGGGAAGAAAGGTGGGTGGCGTGGTGCTCGCGGGTTTCGTCTCCGTTGCCGCTTGGGCTGGTGGCGGAGTTGGCTGATCTCCAATGGTGATGCTTGCGTCGCTCGTATCTTGATCGCTAAGGTTGAGCGCGTTGGCAAGCTCCATGTGATATGACCCTGAAGCAAGTCCGCCGGGGATAGTCAGTGCCGTACTTCCATTGCTTCGTTGTTCGGCGGGAAGTGATGAGAGGAGTATCGTTCGCTCACTGCTGCCATCGTTCACGAGTGAAATCCGAAGCGATTGCACAAATCCAGGGATAATTTTCCAGGCAACAAGGTGTTGTTCGCCTTGTTTCCAACGTTCGCCTCCATTCGGATATTGCAGTGTCAGGTTGCTACTTGATGACGTTGGGGTTTTTCCTGCGAACGTTGTCGCGGTAAGCGTCGTGCCATATCGAAGCGTGCCGGTGTCTTTCGGGTGGTAGCTGAATGGTCGAAAGAAATAGGTGGTTAAGGGTTCAAGTGGGGCGACTTCAACCCGGTGATCTGTCCCAGTGCCAAGGTCGGTTTGTGAGTTCTGATTGCACGGACAGGGAGATGTTCCGTATTCAACCCCACTGGAACCGCGCAGTGCCACTTGAGTTTTCCATCGGATCACGACCACGTTCGGGCCCGTTTGTTCAATACGAACATCGGAGAATTCTGGGATCGGCAGCGAACTGGCGTCACGGAGGGTGGTAAATGAGAGGATTGGTCCTTCCACACGCACGCCATCCGCATCAATGGAAATGGGCTGGACATAGTAGGTGCGGTTTGCGGTAAGGCCGGTCACGGTCATTTCATGGGCAAGCAAACGGCGATCGGGCGAATCGCTGATTCCTTGCCCGCAGGGGCACGGGGTTTGGCTATACGTCACTACCGAGGTGCTCTCACGGTTCGTTTGCCACGACACCACCGCATCAATGTTCGTGATATTCGCAACCTCGGCGTTGGTGATGACGAGCGGCTCGGCAGCATGCACAAGGCTTGGAACAAGCACGGCGAAAACTCCGAGCAGTGTTATTGAAAGTGTTTTCATAGAGAATAGGTTATGGTCGTTGCAGCTTGAAGTATATCATAGTATCATCCACTGCGTCACTCAACGCAATCATCCCATAATTCTTGATTCATAATTCCTCATTCCCTTCACACATGCTCTACACCGGTAAAGGCGACAACGGCGACACGGATTACCCGGGCGCTCCCACACGCGTTTCAAAGACCGACCCGGTCGTTGAGGCTCTGGGCGCGATTGATGAGCTCAATGCCTGGATCGGCTATTGCCGCGTAAAGGCCGCTCAAGACGTTCAAAAATTACCAGTTACTCATTATCCCGCCACAGCGGGACCCCGCCTTGGCGGTGGCCAGTTACCGATTACTCGTGCTCTTCACGATGTCCAACAGGACCTCTTCATCATTCAAGCCGAATTGGTGGGAATGAAAAAAATCGAGGAGGGGAGAGTCCGCTTCCTCGAGTCGATCATTGCCGGCATGGAAAAAGAATTGCCGCCGATTGAGACATTCTTGCTTGCTGGCGGCACCGAGCTTGGGGCGTTGCTCGATATCGCGCGCACCGTGTGTCGCCGCGCCGAGCGTGCGGCAGTGCATCTTTCGGAGCGTTCACCGCTTAATCCATATCTCCTTGCCTATCTCAACCGTCTCTCATCCCTGCTCTACGCTGCCGAGCGCCTTACCAATCACCGCGCTGGCGTCACCGAAGAAGCACCGACCTACGGACAGTGATCCGCCGCCATTTCTATTTTGTATTCATGTGTTAACACGTTAGCACAGAAGGGAAATCGAAGAAAAATGAAAAATGGGTGCGAGGGTGGTGGGGTAGGATGGGGGATGTCCACCACCCTCGCATTCGTCTAGATTGATGGGAGCTCGCAATGATGTATCGAGGGAGTTTCAGTATCTCTTGATGCGAGAGATTGGAGGCGACTGCTGCTCGATTTTCGTTCTACAATCAGGTCCGTGGTGCACGCCGTTGCCATTACATTCAGAGAATGGGCAATAGAACCCGTCGCGTCCCGGATCGGGATCATAGTGAGGGAAGCTCCACGTCCGTCTCGACGGAGTATATGATGCCCTGTATGATTCCTGTCCGCGCCTTTTTTCCTGTCTCATCCGTTCCTCTTCTTCGATCCACTCCTTGAGCTTCGGGCCTTCGCAGCAGCGTGGCTTGTTGTCGAGATCGTAATCCTTTGAACAATCAGGACAGTGTCCCAGATTCATCCTCCACACCTCGTGCATGACGACGATACCTCTGCATTCCGGGCAACAATCTGGCCGCCCACCCCATCTCCATGCATCAGGAGTTTGGGTCATTTCGGCGCGCACTCTTTTTTTGCACGGATAACAATCCCCTTCGAAGATGATTTTGATGTTATGAACGTCTGGCATACTGATCGAGCTCCTTGGTGATTACCGCCAACGCAGAGCGAGCGTCGCGAGCTTTTTGCGCTGACCATCTACCTCTTCTAGCTTGAGTGCCTTGCAGAGCAGATCGTCGAGGTCCGGTCCCCAGCATGGCCCGATGATTGCCGGGTACTCTGCGGTACTGACATCGATGCCTTTCTTCACTCCGAGCAGCAGAGGGTCTCTGGCCAGTACGGCCGCCTCTGCTCTTTTCGGGGCCTTTTCTGCTGCTTCAGCTCGCGCGTAGGTTTCGACAATCGCGCGTCGTTGAGACTCAACGTGATGCTCGAGTGTGACAATGCGACGCTGCATTTCTTCAATACGGGTCGTTGCTCCGTGCAGCCTCTCGTCGATGTTCTCAACCTTTCCCTGGAGATTCTTGAGATCTTGAACAATGCCTCGGAGCGCAGGAATGACGAACGAGATGGCCATGAAGGCATTCGCAACCATCGTCGAGGTAAACATTGGGAGGTCCTGCGCCGCTCGGATGTGTGCGTTGATGTCGTAGTAGTGTACTGGGGTGAGCACATAGGTGTCGAAGATCGGCTTGAGTTCACGCGCGAATCCCTGGATTGCTTTCTTCGTATCGTAGTCTTCGCTCTCGTATGCCTTGGGCGTCATGTACTCATGCGGGATGATACAATAGCCGAGCTGATCGGCGATTGCGCGGAGATGACTTAGGGCAACTCTGGGCGTCTGTGCGATTTTCGTGAGCACGTCATCGGGCTCCTGGAGTTTCACAGGGAGCCCCTCCGTCAGTTGAAGAATGGAGAGTCGCCGCTCCTGAAGATTCGATGCGAGCTCATCCCAGTACTCGCGGTTCATCTGCCGTCTCATGAACCCCATCCTGTGGAGCTCTTCGATTCCTGATAGGACGCTCTTGAGTTTGAGCGCAGCCATTTCAAGCTCTGCTGCCTCTTTGGTCACTTTGGTCGAAAGGTCTGGGGATTCTCCACAAACCTTCAGGAAGTCGAACATGATGAGTGCAATCACAGTTTTCCCTCACTTTCTTCTTCCGTTGATCTCTTCACGGTTCAATATACCCGCACCCAGCCGATGGATCGTCGGGGTGTGTTGCGTATCGTGCGTGGAAGAGGAGCGTGTATCCGGTGAGGATTCGTCGATCCTTCCAGAAAGCATTCAACATGATCGTATAGTTGTCCTCCCAATCTTGGATGCTTTCGAACTCAAGATCTGAAGCGTAGAGCCATGGTATGGTGTTACCGTCGATCGCCTTTGCCCACTCGGGATGCATTGCGGCGATCATGGGGAGTTCGGCGCCGATTCCGGTTTGTTGTTGTCCGTAAGCACAGCTCGCGATACGGTCTCGCGCCTTCTGCATACTTTGTCCCCGGTACAAGGATCCGAGTTCGCTTTTGATCCACCGAAGGCCAGGGGCACGAGGGTGAGCAGAATGGATCAGTGAAGGTCCAGTCGTTCGTTCGTCAATGCGTCCGTCCCAGTATACTTCCGAGTCGCGGTGGATGAATCGGCATGCATCGAGATTCCTCTGGAGTGTCCTGTGTACATCACCGGTTTCGTACACGAGGGTGATGCAGAAGCAACATTCTTGGATGGATCTAAGCACAGGGTCGCGCGTGGCATACACTGCCTCGCGCGAGATTTGGGGATCTTTCCAAACCTGCTCATTGATAGTCAAGAGTCGGTCAACCTGCTCAAGAACTCCACTAAAATTGATTGTCATGATCCTTGGCGTCTCCTTCGGATGTCGTTACGGATTGAATCCCATGTCGGTGTCGGTTTGGCGCATCGCAGCGATGGGGTCCATGCCTTTGGTGAGCATGCGAATTGCATCGAGGTTTGGCAGCACTGCTGCGGTGCGATAGTACAGCGCCGCAACGATGCGCACCTGTCGGGATGCGACGGTGTGCGGTTCGAGTGCGCTCTCGAAGACGATGATCGGCGGGATGCGCTCGCTACACGAGCGGGCGAGATTCACGTCGTAGGTTGAGGTCACGCCCGATGGTGCCACACGAATCCGCGGCATCAGCGTGAGACGCCCGCGGAGTTCTTGGGGTGTGATCGCCGCATCGAGCTCGATGTGTAGCGTGAGTTGATAGTGGAGCAGGCTTGGTATTTGGATTACCGCGTCCACGGCAATGTCTTGCCCTGGGAACAGCGTGCCGAGATCGGTCGCTACTTTTTTTCGCAGGTCATCGCGAACGTAAAACGCGTGGGCGCGTTCGGTAATGAGGTAATCAGATTCTCTCCCATCGAACTGGGTGAGCAGGTGAACGCGAATGCGCTTCGCGATATCCTGAAGCGGGTAGAGCAGTGGCACGAGTCCCGAGAGGATGCAATCGCCCATGCGGTACCGGTTGCCCTGATCGCGTTCGGGGGCAAGCAGAGGCGGGACGATCAAGCGCCCTTCAGGAGCGGCGCCATCTTGCAGGATGATGATGCCCGGGAATCTGCGGTACTGTTCTTCAACAGCATCTTTCCCGGCCGGATAGGCGTTGTCGATGATGACGTCGCAGTGGTGTTTCCAGTTTAATTGGCTGATACCCTGGAAGGGAACGTCGTCGCGTGCATTGAGTTCGCGCACAATGTCGCTTTCTCGCCCCTGATGCTTCGGAACTTGCACGAACATTTGCTTGGGCAGGGTGGCGCGAGACTGCGGAAGGAGCTGGTTGCGATTCAGAATCGTTTCGAGCGTGCGGTCGGGCAGCACAACGCCGACCTCGAGGCTCATGTCGTTGGTGCGTTCGATGGCGGCGGCAATTCGCGAGCCAAGGAGCCCGGCAGCGCCGCGGATGCCAATTCGGATTTTATTTTTTTCCATTGAGGTGATGCGTTCACCTCCTTTCTGCTTTCAGTTGTCAAAGATCGTTTCCCCCCGTGGCTGCCGGAGCGCATCTCTGGCGTTCCCTGCAAGGATTGTTGGAGACGGCTCGGGCAGCCGAGGGGAGGCACCATGCGGCAATTGACATTGCATGGCGTCGTGGTAGGGTAAAAATAAGCACACAAAAACACGGCGTGAGACTCCCTGCAAGGATTTTTCGTTGTGTTGGCGTGTGCCTTTTCTTTTGCTTGTTTTTTACATACATGGAAACAAAATCGGCTGGTCCGCAGGGATCAGCCGATTTGCTTTTGATGTTCTTTTATCCTTTGTTACAAAGCAAAACCGCCTGATCGCTGGTCAGGAATCACGAGAAAGCCAATAATCACTTGGCTCGTATTTTGCTTCGTAGACTTATTCATAACTGTGGCTACCCTATCAGCAGCCAAAAATCATGTCAAGTTGTTGTCCATGGAGGGTAGTAAAAAGAAGCGCGCCGTCGGGGGACAGCGCGTGGCGAGGTTCGAGTATGGCTAGTGGAGGACATGCCAGCAACCCCAGGCGGTTGCAAGCCACGTCCCAGTGACGATGATCACCGTTGATCGGTTCATGTATTAACACATGAATACAAAATTTTTTAAGCTTAAAATTTAGTGTATAAAAAATAGTCCCAAGCAGGCGACGACGGCGGAAGTGGTTCGTCGGCTGCTCGGGGAGGGCGGCGATTAGGCCGTGAGGATGAGGAGCGCGTGGTCGCTTCTTCTTCGAGCGATCGGATAGTTCCCTGATCGAATGAACGAAGCGATGTGGCTCCAGTAGGCCGCCTCGGTCGGTCGCTTCAGCGCCCAGGCGCAGATCGGCAGGTAGAGCGCATGCATGAGCGATCGCGTAAACACATGCGTCTGGAGGCTCCCCACCCCACTGTTGACAACGCACTCGCCTGCATAGGGGCCAGCATTGGGCACTGCCGCCTTCACCGTTGCCCAGAATTCAATGACGCGACGGTCAATGAATTCTCGCTTCGCCATGCTCCAGAGATCAATGCTGCGATCGCGCCCAAGCATCGAGTTGTAGAGGAGGATCGAATCGTGAAATATGCAGTCAGCGACAAGCGGTGAAAGCGCCAAGAAATCGCTTGGGCTGATCTCAACGGTGCTTTTCAACCTCTCGACGTTTCCGATTGCTCGGTGGACATCATGGCGATTGGGCAATGGTGGGCTTAATTCCAATGCATGATGCTGGAACTGGGCGACATATGTGGTGATCGCCACAACTCCATCGTGGACGATGCCAAGCCGATGCCATGGCGTTGGCTCAAGCTTTAGAAGCATGGCGCTCCTCTTTTCAAACAGCGGCCCGTTGTTTTTGTGGATGGGGAGAGTATGCGGCATTCTATGCATTCTCGTCAAACCTTTCTATAGCTGTAAAAAAAAGAAGGCCCAGGCAGCGCGAGATGTTCGCGCTGCCGTGGGCGACTATCCCAATCCCGTGGGAACGTGCCGGCCGTAAGAAGAACTTGGGGTGCATCGGTCGCAGAGGTCGTCATCATCGCTGTAGCGACTCTGTCCAACATACGCGCCACAAAGGCAGAAGATGTCGGGCGATGCCGCTGCTGTCATCGTTGCCCATGCGCTCATGGTCTTGTCGAGCTGCTCTCCTTGCTGAAACCCAATCTTCTCCAGATTCAACGCAACGCCGATGTCGTCAGCAAAGCCGGGGCCCCACGATGGTCCGAGCGTCACGAATCCGTTTTCAAGCAGTGTATGGCCGCAGGCGATCGCAAACAGCATCCCAGTAGTCTTGACGCCTCGGCTGTAGGCAGGAGACACTGAAGGCCATCGTTGTCGGAATCGTTGATTAAGTGCATGCAGTTGATCTTCCGCTTTTCCCGTACCAAGAGAACCCCTGCGTGTCCGCTGCACGCTGTCGCGTTCCATCACCGCAGTATCGGCGGCAGTCATGAGCATGCCCTTGATAGCGCCTTCGGGAGCATAGAGATCGCGGTAGAAAGGCTCGTCGGAGATCTTCGCGCTGGCGTGCGCTTGCATGCTGTAGTAATCCGGAGTGACGAGTACCGCCATACGGTGGTGCCCACGGAGGGCACCACTGAAGCTCTTGATCGTTGCTCGTTCGGCGGCCTTGGGTTGGCAGTCAGGGTCAACAAATTCGAATGGGATCATGATCGCGCCCAGCTGATCGGCAATCGTGCGGAGCTTCGACAGGCTTGCTTTCGGCGCGACGACAAAGTGTTGCCATGTGCCTGCGTCCGTCCGAAGTTTTCGCGGAATGGGCCCAAATTGGAAGATCAGCGCGGCGAGCGCTGTGTCGTGTTCCAGTGCCAGCGTCTCAATGGTATCGCGGAATCTTCGGTCACCGTCGTCTGCAGCCCGTAATGCCTTTTGGGTGGCTGCAGCACTGACGATTTTTTGCCAGCGTTTGGCGATCTCGTCCAGGTCGGGCTGGGAAAGCCCATCAGCCCTCGCAAACCGAATGAGGTCTCCGACGTGCATACGATCCGTGCTCTCTTTCACAGGGTTGGCACCATGTTTGGTTTTCAAGGAACGAAAAAACCGTCGCCCAAGGATGAGGGCGGCGGTTGAACACTCTTCTTTAGAGTATGCGTTTTCTCAATGCTTGCGCGCCCTCATGTCGTAGAGACAGAGGGAGAGAAGTTGAGAAATTATGATCGAGAAACGCATATCTTTTGAAAGAGTACGCTCCTGATCATTGAGTGTCAAGCTGTAACTATACGCCCAGCTCCTCTCGGATTTCCGGCTTCACGTTTTCAACGCTCCAGGTGGGTTCCCAGACGATGTTGACTTGAACGTCTTTGACGCCCTTGACTTTGCTCACTTTTTCCATGACGTCGCCGTAGATGACGGCGCCCATGGGGCAGCCCGGAGAGGTGAGGGTGATATCAATTTCAACCGTGCCGTCGTCTTTCGGTTCGACGCGGTACACGAGCCCAAGATCGACAATGTTGTAGTCGAGTTCGGGGTCGATGATTTCTTTCAGTTTTTCCATCACGTCGTCTTTGGTGGGCATAGTATTTCTTATTTTGTCAGAGCCTTTTCAAGTGTTTTGAGCCCCAAGAGTGCGCACTTTAAGCGCGCGGGTGAGACGTTGACGCCGAGGATTTTGAGCATATCTTCTTCGCTCAATTTTTTGGCGTCGGTTGTTTTCATGCCCGCGAGTTTTTCGGTGAGCAGTGATGTTGCCGCTTGCGAGATGGCGCAGCCGGTGCCTTCGAAGCGCACCTCACCGATCGCTCCGTTTTTCAACGCAAGATCAAGGCGCACGCGGTCGCCGCAGAGCGGATTGTCTTCCTCGGCCGAGGCATCGGGATGGGGGAGCGTTCCCTGATTGCGAGGGTTCCAGTAGTGGTCGAGGAGAACTTCTCGGTAAAGAGGATCGGAGGGCATAGTGGTTGTCAGTTGGTCAGTTTTCAGTTGTCAGTTAACGAGGCGGACTGCTTACAACTTACCAACTTGCAACTTACTACTCGTTTGAAAGATCCTCTGCGCCTTTGTTATTCCTTTTACGAGCGCGTCAACATCTTTCGTCGTATTGTATATCCAAAAACTGGCGCGGGCGGTGGCGTCGAGGCCGAAGCGCTGGTGCAGCGGCATGGCGCAGTGGTGTCCCGAGCGAATCGCAACGCCGTCGCGGTCAAGAATAGTTGCAAGATCGTGTGGATGAATGCCCGTAAGTGTAAACGCAACAGCGCTGCCACGCTTTTTGGCATCACGCGGCCCCAGAACCGTGAGCCCGGGGATCTCGCTCAGTTTTTTCAGCGCGTATGCGGTGAGTTCCTGTTCATGGCGTTGGATATTTTTCATGCCAACCTTTCTAAGATAGCGCACCGCAGCTCCAAGACCAATGGCACCGGCAATATCCGGAGTGCCTGCCTCGAATTTGTACGGAGTATCGTTCCACACCGTTGAGAGCTGATAGCTTCTCGCTTCTAGCTTATAGGGCATGACGCGGACGGATTTGACCATGTCGCCGCCATAGAGGAATGGTTCCATGCTTTCCAACAGTTCTCGGCGCGCCCAGAGCACACCGATGCCGGTTGGTCCGCCCATCTTATGGCCAGAGAACACAAAGAAATCGCAGCCCAGTTTTTTCACATCAACGGGCATGTGGGCTACACTTTGTGCGCCATCAACGAGCACGAGGGCGTCGTGTTCGTGCGCCCACGATGCGATTTTTTCCACCGGATTTATTGTTCCGAGCACGTTTGACATGTGGGAGACGGTGAGTAATTGGTATTTGGTAATTGGTAATTTTTTGATGTCGAGTTGGCCGTCGTCGGTGATCGGAATGATTTCGAGTTTTGCCTTTTTTTCGTGGGCTAGCCAGTGCCAGGGGAGCAGGTTGCTGTGATGCTCCATCTCGGTGGTAACAATGGTGTCGCCGCGTTTGATGTTTTGCATTCCCCAGGTGCGAGCCACGAGGTTGATCGCTTCGGTGGTATTCCGGGTAAAGACAATCTCTTCAGGTTCCGCCCCGATAAAAGCAGCGACATCGCGTCGCGCCTGCTCGTAGGCTTCCGTTGCTTCTTCCGAGAGGGTATGCACCCCGCGATGGATGTTCGCGTTCATGGTGGTCCAGTACCGTTCCAGGCTGTCGAGAACCGCCTGCGGCTTTTGCGTTGTCGAGGCGTTATCACAATACGTCAACGGAGCGCCGTTCACACGACGGTGAAAAATTGGAAAATCCCTTTTTATTTTTTTTGGATCATAGGTCATAGGCTGGCTTTCAATTTTTTTTCTGCGGCAGCGCGAACCGTTGTATCTTGAATTTTTTCGAGGCCCGCAGCGATAAAGCCCCAGGTGAGCATCTGGCGGGCATCCGCAGGGTCTACACCCCGGCTTTGAAGGTAGAAGAGCTCATCGGGATTGAGTGCACCGGTGGTTGCGGCGTGTGATGCTCGTACATCGTTTTCCAAAATTTCAAAGACAGGCTTTGTGGTTGCCCGCGCGTTTGGAGAAAGCAGTAGGGTGCGGGCTTCGAGACGGGCGTTACTTCCTGCGGCGCCTTTCTCAATAACGATCACCGCATCGCCTTGTCAGATGCTGCCATCCATGAGCACGGTTTTCATCGTCGTTTCCGATGTGGTGTGTGGCGCGCGATGGATGATTTTCATCGGTGCATTAAACGCATCGGAATTGCGCCCAATGCCAAGGACAATGACCCGTACTGTCTCACCGGGTTTGTCGAGGACAATTTCAAGCGGTTGTGGCGCCGTGCCATCAAGCACCACTGCGATTTCCTTTATGTTCTTGTTCATAGGATCGAGATCCTTCGACTTGGCTCAGGATGACGAGAAATGTTTACCCCACCGCCCCTTCCATTTCCAGCTCCACTAACCGGTTGAGTTCGACGGCATACTCCATCGGCAGTGTTTTCACAATCGGTTCCATAAAACCGTGCACAATGAGGCTGCGTGCATCGAGTTCAGAGAGGCCCCGGCTCATAAGGTAAAACAGCTGCTCCGGACCAATCTTTGAGACACTCGCTTCGTGTTCGATGGTTGCTGTCTCATTTTGAATATCCATGGTCGGATAAGTATCCGAGCGCGACTGTGCATCAAGCAGCAGCGCATCGCAGACCACATGCGATTTTGCACCCACCGCATCGGGGGTGACTTTCACTAATCCCCGGTAGCTCGTGCGCCCACCGCCAAAGCTCACCGATTTTGAAATGATTCGCGAGGTGGTGTTCGGCGCCATGTGGATGGCTTTGCCGCCGGCATCTTGGTGCTGACCGTTGCCTGCCATGGCAAGCGAGAGAATTTCGCCATGTGCACCGGGCCCGACAAGATACACGCTGGGTTCCTTCATGGTGAGCTGCGATCCGCCGTTAAAATCCACCCACTCCATAATGCCATTCGCTTCAACCCGCGCGCGTTTCGTCACAAGGTTGTAGACATTTTTGCTCCAGTTTTGAATGGTGG
>OBEQ010480192.1_pt1 | contig 32084 bp, 23 predicted proteins | sample 1670901 | NCBI WGS metagenome assembly OBEQ01 (sample SAMEA104232315, study PRJEB22302) | groundwater metagenome | biome: forest; feature: aquifer; material: groundwater | place: USA | collected 2011-08-07 | depth 5.4 m | reverse complement strand
TCGTAGACCCTCCCCTTTTGTGGACAATCGTAGCAAAGGCTACAAAAGGTATTTTATTTTGCAATCCATCTTAGAGCTTAATATCACCTTCAAGGTGCCTGATAACAATGATGCAAGAGTCTACATCTCCCTCGCTTTCGTAAACACAGCAGAATGGATGCCGTCACCAAAGCGCTAAAACTTTCCTTCATATTCCACAGAAAAGGCAACCTGGTGAAAGTTCACGGTTTCAGTGGTCGATAATTGAAGGGCAATATCCATTCCCTCTCGGTAACTACAAATAATAATCCTTCGCGGTTCAAGGATAGGCTGGGGCTGCAACTTGAAGAACCGCCTCCGGAAGTATCCAATCAGGAATTAACCACTAAATCGGCCGATCGAGACCGAAGCATGTCACCCAGGAGTTACGGAAGTTACGGGAGTTTCGGCGTTGCAGCGTTCTCGCGCATGGCTTCGATTTACTTATGCTCCAGCTCATGAAAAACCGGCCCGGCCCGATTATTGCTTTCTGGTCTCTTGTGCGTTTCCACGGCTGCTTAATCGCAGGATTTCGCGGCCGAGGGAAGGGTGTTGGAGTATAAATTAGAGGTGCGATCAAGAGTTGCCCGGCAATTCCAAAGCGACGTATCGAGAATCGCGGATTTATTGAGGGAGGGTTATGCGATATTTGGCAATCGGTTTAGTCGGGGGATTTTTCGCCTTCATGGGACTGTCCGAAGCATTGGAATTCCGAACGCATTTTGACGGAAATGGAATGTCTCGGATGAGCGTGATCTATGTCCCTGCCAGGGAATCGGTCGTGGCCTTGCATGCGCGCCTGCATTTCCGCGCTATGGCGGGCTTGTCCGCCGTAACGCTGTCGGCGCCCGATCAAGGCGCGTGGTCCCAGGTGCAGCCCCGCTGCACGCGCATGGGTGATGTCCTGGACTTGTGGCTCATGGCTCCGGCTATGGGAGAAAGCCGCGACTCTTCTGAAAAGGAAATGGCCGGTTTGGCTTTGACGATAACTGGCGCCACTGCGATCACGGCGGCAGGCGAATTAATCGACAGCGTGGAAATCCTCGAAGCCCTGGGCCCGGATGGCCGGCACCTCTCGCCATCGAAAAATATGACCACGTCCTTGCTGTCATTGGCCGCGCCGGGTTTTTCGCAGGCGCGCGAAGTGGCGCGTGGAAACCTGAAATACCTGCTGTTTAACCTGGGGAAAGCCCAGCGCGTGCGGGCCTACATCGCGGACGTGAAAGGACGCGACGCGGCGACCTTGTTCGACGGAAAACTCGGAAAGGGGTTGCAGGAAATCTCCTGGGACCCGGCACGGCCGGGCGGAAAATCGCTTTCGCCGGGAACGTATTTCTTGCGCTTGCAAGCGGGCTCCTTCACCTACGATCGGAAAATGGAGGTGAAGCCATGAACACAGTCTGTTTCACAGCCTTGGTGACCTTAGCCGCCGCCGGATGGGCCCGCGCGGCCATCCTTGCCCCGGGATTCCCGGACGTTAACGGCGATCATGTCGTCGACGCCGGCGACGCCCAGGCCTTTTTCGATGCCGTCGCAACGGGGAGCACCGCTTCAGTTTCGATTACCCTTTCCCCGGCTACGGCGGATCTGGACCATGACGGCAAGGTGGGTTTATCCGACGCGCTCCTGTTCGGACGCTACATTGATGGCCTGCACGCGGATTCGTCCCATGCCCTGGCTCCAATTCCATTCCGCAATCCCGCTGACCTGGGCGCCTTCAAAAATTATCCGGGCGATTTAAAAGGCAAATCCGCCTGGACACCGGCCACTTTGGCTGCGCATTATCCCATTACCTTCGGCGCTGACCCGGTCTATCCCGCCGGCTCCATCCAATATGAAAGCAACGTGGGTAACCTGCTGTACGGAACCACGGTTTCGCAAAATAAGTCGGCCTTCTTGGATAAAATCCACACCCAGGGATTCGCCGTCGCGAACGGAACTTATAACAATTACTTCACGGCCCTCGACGCCATCCACGACGCGGATCTGCCGCTCCTTTTTACCACCGACGCCCTGTTGCACAGCGTCTACCTGAGTTTTGACAGTATCCTTGTGGAACTGGAGAACACTGTTTTCATCCCCTCCCTTAACGGGATATTGCTCGGCTCCCTGGATTACGCCAAGCACAATTACAAAACCGGCGATCCCGCCATGGACGTTCAGGATCAATTGACAACGGCCCTTTTGCTTTTGGACCGGGGCCGGAGCGACGTGCAGCACACACCATCGGCCGATGCGCATTTGGCGCTGGTGGACGCGCAGCAAATGGTCTTGACGAATATCAACGGAACGGATACGTCGGTTGATTTCTCGCAATTCAAACCCAGGGGACATTACACGCAATCGGCCCGATTGAAAGCTTACTTCCAGGCCATGATGTGGCTGTCGCGCGCGGATTTGGCCTTCGACCTGAGGAGTAAGAAGCCCACGGGCCCGTCCTTCGCGCGCACCAAACAAGGCGCTTTGATCCTTTGGGACTGCCTGGTGAATTCCGGGACATACGCCGATTGGATCAAGATGAACGCTTATATCGAATACATGGTGGGGCAAAGCGACGGTTTGAACGCCAAGGGCATGGGCGTGGTGGCGGAATCCATGAAGATCAAGAAACTGCCCGATGCACTGGCGGCGTTCAGCGAAGCGCGCTTCGATTCGGCATTGGCGGCTACCGGACTGGGAGGGCAAGCCATACTGTCCCAGGCGAAGCTGTACGAGGGTATCAGCCAAAGCCTAGACCTATCCCCGGTCTTCTCTTTCATGCCGCAGCGGTTCATCCTGGATTCCTACACTTTTTCCCAGGTGGTCTATCCCTTGACCGGGGGCCTGATGCCTTCCGGATTGCACGCGGCTTTCACCTTGGGCGATAACTCCGTTTTGCTGGATACCACTTTTTCCGAAACGTCCGTACCCGGTTCCCTGGGCGCGCAACGCGCCTTGTACGACGCCATTTCGCCGGAAGGCTGGCAGTCCAATCTCTACATGTCCTGGCTCGGTTTCCTGCGCAAGCTGAACGGTGCGGAGGGTAACACCCATGTTTCACCGGTGTTCCGCACGCGGAGCTGGCGCGAGAAAATGCGCAACACTCAATTGGCCTCCTGGGCGCAATTGCGGCACAACACCATCCTGTATGCCAAGCAAAGCTATACCGGTGGTATCACCTGTACCTTCCCCAAGGCCTACGTGGAACCGTATCCGGATTTCTTCGCCGCCGTCACGGCATACGCCCATACCGGCGGAAACCTGTTTAAAACCGCGCGCCCCCAAGTCGCGGATTATTTCGCCAAGCTCGAGGATATCAGTGGCAAGCTCGCCGACATCGCCAAAAATACCGCGCAGGGCTTGAGCCCCACGGATGCCCAATCGGAGTGGTTAAAGATGGCGCTGGTAGGCCACCCTCCGGCCATCCCAATGTGCGGCGCGGTGAAGACCTTTGACGGCTGGTTTTTCGATTTGCTTTACCGTAGGCCCATGGACGTCGCCACCCGGCAGGATTGGACCATCGCCGATGTACATACCCACCCGAAGGATGATGTCTCACCGGACATGGTTTTGGAAGTCGGAACCGGAGGCATCCACTTGGCTGCCGTTGCCGTACAGGAAGATTCTTGCGTGACGATGTACGTGGGCCCGGTCAGCTCTTACTACGAGGTCATGCACGTGGGAAATCTCAACCGCATGAACGATGACGAGTGGCTCCATTCGTTCCAGGGTACCGCGGCGCGCCCTTCACAACCGGCTTGGACGAAACGCTATTTAGCGCCTTGAGACGAGCGGCGAAAAGCCCGTATTCCGCTCAAACCCACCCAGGAGGGAAATCGAGTTTGTCTTACAGTGGACTCGTAAGAGCATCCTGCGTTACCTGGAGAAACGCGGCATCTCACCTTCAACGCCGTGCCAGGCGAGTGCCATATATCTTGAAATGCCCGAATTCTGGCAAAGTCGTGGGCTCGAATCCTGCCATCCCGACCAACCTCAATTCCGTCATACGGATGATTCCTTTAAGCGTCATACGGTTCCGGACATTGATCAACCGGCTACATTTGGTTTCGTTCACCGCTTTAGAGCAGGTCCCTGTTTGTGCGAAAGACCAAAATCATGAGTCGCGGGGACCTCGGTCGCTAAGACCTCGAAATATGGCTCAATTTGAGCCATCCCCGGGATCGGTTCATAGAAAAAAGTTCTGACTACATCCACTTGCCTCCACCAAAAAAGCCCGGTTCTCTTAAGAGACCGGGTTTTTTTGTTGCTCTCCCGTTTGATCGCCATCGTTATTTCCGCATACTTTTGCGGAACGCCCGGAGCAATTCGCTCAGAGAAAAAATCTGCACCCCTCCGAAACGGTGAGAGACCACGCTCCTCACGGGGGGATACCATTCGGAGGATTTCCAGTCGCAGATATCCCAAGGGTTATACCACTTACGGTAGGCGTTCCCTTCAGGGACATCTTCCGCTTTCCGAACGCGGCGGTTCGCGGCGGTTTTTGATAGGCGACGGCGTTTGGTTCCGTAGCCATCGGTTGAAACGGGTTTGCGGTACGATCGGCTCATGTATTAGACCTTGGTTAAGGTGACTAATACACGGCATCTCCTTCGATGTTTTCGGCACAGCGCCGGGAAGCGTTTCTGTTCATTTCCTAAAATCTAAATCCGAATTTGAATCAGGAATCCCATGGGTTCAGAATCTTCGCGCCGGTCTTGACGAGATCGGCTACGTTTCTGGTCACCACCGTCAAATTGTGGGTTATTGCCGTTGCGCCGATCAATCCGTCGATGGTTGGAAGCACGATACCTTTGGCCTCCGCCTCGCCTTGAAGCACTCCCCATGCTTGAGCGATATCTTGGGTAATCGAGAGAACCCTATCCCCGAATCGTACGCGCAAATCGGAATCAAGCCACATTTGCAATGTGGCCCGCCTCTTTTTGTCATCCAGCTTTGAAATGCCCTTCTGAATCTCTCCCAAGGTGAGCACACTCAGGAACGTCAGGTCTTCATCGCAATCCGCCACCCACTTCAAGACCCTGGGATTCGGTTTTTTCCTGACCAACTCGGAAACCAAACAAGTATCCAGCAGGTATTTCAAAGATCAATGCTCCTTGGGAAATCCTTGTTACGTTCGATGGTGATTTCCCCGAGAGGGGAGTCGCGGAAAAAGTCGGCCAGGTTTCCTTTCCGGCCGATAAGCGTGCGGTAGTCCTTCATGGAGAGGATCACGGCTGTTTTTTTTCCGTGCCGGGTTATTTCCTGAGGGCCGTTTTTGACGGCCTGATCAACGACTTCGCTGAACTTGTTCTTGGCTTCCTGAAGCTGCCATCCCATATGACCTCCGAATATAAATCTGTCTAGTCTGTCTAGATTATACTTTCATTTTGGACTTCGGTCAATTGCCTTCAAACTCCTCAATCAATGATTGGGGCAATTCGGGGTATTTCGTAAAGAAGGTTCTAAAAGAGTCCACTTGCCTCCACCATTTTCCGAGGTCGCCCTCTCCGGTTCCGGAGGGGGCGATTTTGTTTTCCGACCTTGCCTATAAGTGCTGGTAGTTCCGCGGATTAGGAACCTTTTCAGGTCCACGCTACATCGTACTGATTTGTTTTAACCAAAAATCAAAAAATGTCTTTTCCTGATTGATTGGCTTTTTTGCAAGGAAAAGGTTGGTTTTGAGTTCGACTCTCTTTGGGTTTGAATGCCCCATCAATATTTGCCTTTTTCCAATATCCGCCTGATCATTGGCACTGTATCTGCTCACCCCTCGCTACGCTCTGCGAGCGTCGGCGACGGCCTGATCCAGACCTTGCAGGTAAAGCTCCCCGTCTGAACTTCGGGACAATAACTGTCCTGGATAAAGGCCTATATTTCCAAGGGATGAAGAATCAAGGCCTTGGCTTGGACTTTGACTCGTTGGAAACGCTCAGGCGAATCCATCCCGCTTGGCGACTTTTGGCTGCGGACCATGCGCCTTTCATCCTCAGTTTTGTCCACCGCTGCTTCATTGAACCCAATGTGCGCACGCTCTCCGAACAGGATCTCATTTCGCGATTGGACGATTACTTATTTCACCTCCGGGAGAAAAAGGGGCCGAACACATTCAAACGGACAGCAAAGGAATATTTGGAGGATTGGACATCGGATGCCCAGGGATGGTTGCGCAAGTATTATCCGCCGGGGGATGACCAACCCCACTTCGATTTGACGCCTGCATCGGAAAGGGCGGTTGACTGGGTAATCAGCCTTCGCCAAAAAGAATTCGTCGGGACGGAGTCGCGCCTGAAAATGGTTTTCGAATTGCTGCGCCAGATGACGGAAGGCACGGAATCCGATCCGGCAACTCGTATTGCAGACCTTGAAAAACGACGCGCCGCTATCGAAGCGGAAATAAAGAATATCCAAGCCGGACAATTGGAACTGCTGGATCCGACCGCTATCAAGGAACGATTTCTGCAGATGGCTGGAACGGCGCGGGGATTACTTTCGGACTTTCGCGAAGTCGAACAAAATTTCCGCGAGTTGGATCGGAAGGTTCGCGATCGGATGTCCACTTGGGAAGGCGGCAAGGGCGCGCTTTTGGAAGATGTTTTCGGCACCAGTGATGCGATCAATGACTCCGATCAAGGCCGAAGTTTCCGCGCCTTTTGGGATTTCCTGATGTCCTCGGATCGGCAGGACGAATTGACCTCGCTGCTCGAAGCCGTCTTCAAGCTTCCTCCGGTAGTGGAACTCAAGCCCGACCGCCGGTTGATGCGAGTGCATTATGATTGGCTGCAGGCCGGGGAAATTACGCAAAGAACAGTCGCCCGTCTTTCCGAACAACTCAGGCGCTACTTGGACGACAGGACTCTCCTTGAGAATCGAAGGATCATGCAAATCCTAAAAACCATTGAACAACATGCGATTGCCGTTCGCGAGGACCCACCGCGCGGCGACATCATGGGTCTGGATGACTCCATGCCTTCCATGGATCTATTTATGGACCGCCCGCTTTTTTCGCCTCCCGTCAAACCCGTGATTAACGATCAGATTTTATTGCAGGGCGATTCGGATTTCGAGGCGGACGCGCTGTTCAAGCAAGAGTACGTGGACAAAGCCCGTCTTAAAACCCGGATCCGCCGGGCGTTGCAGAACCGGGATCAAATTTCATTGGAGGAATTGATCGAGTCCTCTCCGTTGGAGCAAGGATTATCGGAACTCATCACGTATTTAAGCCTCGCTGCCGAGGATGGAAACAGTATCATCGATGACTCCCGCAAACAAACCTTGCCGTGGACGGATCGCTCAGGCATTTCGCGCCGGGCGATTTTGCCGCTGGTCATCTTCAATCGTTGAGAAATGGACGCCATGAATCTCTCCGATCGCAATTACGATTTATCCTTGGTTCTCATCTCCTTGATGAAGGGCGTCATGCAGGCTGAGGCGGACGCGCCTTTATGGCAGCATCTCCTCAACTTGCAAGCCCGGGTCCGCGACTACGTTGCTACGCTGGGTCTGGATCTGATTCTGGACGAAGCCGAAGGATATGCCTATTTGAAACAAAGGCCGACGAGAACCGGAGAGGCGGAATTACCGCGGCTGATCCCGCGTAGGCAATTGAGTTATCCGGTTAGCCTTCTGCTCAGTCTGATCCGCAAGAAATTGGCGGAGTTCGACGCCCGCAGCGGCGAGACCCGGCTCATCCTAGGACGCGATGAAATCATAGACCTCGTTCGCACTTATTTCGCCGACACGGCCAACACGGTTCGTCTCCAGGAGCGCATCATCGGCAATATCAAGAAGGTGGCCGAAATGGGATTCTTGCGGCTGCTGCGCGGCAGCGAGAATCAATACGAGGTCAGTCGCCTCTTGAAAGCGTATATCGACGCCCAATGGTTACAGGAGTTTGAAAGCCGGCTGGCTGAATACAAGACCTATGCTTCCGCCGAGGCCGGCCATGAAGAGGATGGAAACCCATGAATCCGTTGGAAACCGCGGCGGAACCGCAATTGGAATTTACGACCTCGGGAACCAAAGCGGGATTCCGGCTACACAAGTTGGAAGTCTACAACTGGGGGACTTTTCATGATCGCGTGTGGTCCTTGGAATTGAAGGGCGAAAATGCCTTGTTGACCGGCGATATCGGCTCCGGAAAATCGACCTTGGTGGATGCGGTGACCACTCTCCTGGTGCCCTCGCAGAAAATCGTTTACAACAAAGCGGCGGGCGCGGAAAAAAGCGAACGGAACCTTAAGACCTATGTCCTGGGCCATTTCAAATCGACCCGGGGCGAGGCGGGGCTCTCCGCCAAACCCATCGCCTTGCGGGATCAGAATTCCTATTCCGTGATCCTGGGCCGGTTTTTCAACGAGAGCTATGGACAATCCGTCACTTTGGCGCAAGTGTTCTGGATGAAAGGAGAAGGGCAACCTGCGCGTCTTTTCATCGTGGCCGAGGGTGCGCTGTCCATAGCCGAGGATTTTGGGAATTTCGGTTCGGATATCAATGACTTGAAAAAGCGCTTGCGCAAAGCGGCGCATGTAGAAGTCTATGATTCCTTCGCCCAATATGGAGCGAATTTTCGGCGGCGCTTTGGGATCGAGAATGATCAGGCGCTGGAGCTTTTCAACCAAACCGTATCGATGAAATCCGTCGGCAACCTCACGGATTTCGTGCGTGAGCATATGCTCGAAGCCTTTCCGATGGAAGCGCGCATCCAGAAGCTCATCGCCCACTTTGATGACTTGCGTCGGGCCCATGAGGCGGTCGTGACGGCCAAAATTCAAATCGAACGATTGATTCCGTTGATTGGGGACTGCCATCGGCATGCGGAGATCTCCGCGGGCATCATCGGGCTCAGGGAGGGCCGGGATGCGTTGCGGGCTTGGTTTGCGGACATCAAAAGCGGCCTGCTCGTCAAACGTCTGGAGAAACTAAGCCTCGAATCCTCCCGGTTGGACTCCCGTATTGAAACGCTTACCCACGTTCGAAAGGAACAACAAACCAAACGGGACGATATCAAACGGGCCATCGCCGACAACGGCGGCGACCGCCTGGAGCGCCTGCGGGAAGAGATTTCCGGCAAAAAGGCCATGCGCGATCAGCGGCGGGGAAAGGCGGAGAAGTACAATGCCTTGGCGTCCTCCGTGGGCTTGCCGGAAGCAGGAAATGCCGATGTCTTTATCGTGAACCAGAGTGGAGCGGAACTACTGCGGCAGGACGCGGAGAGCCGTCAAACCGAAGCGCAAAACGAATTGACGGAAATCGGTTTTGGCCTGCGGCGGTTCAAGGAACAACACGATGAAATCCAAAGTGAATTAAATTCGTTGCGGAACCGACGCTCGAACATCCGCGGGCGCGAACTGGCTTTGCGGACGGAGATTTGCCGCGCCGTGGGAATTAACGAGAGCGCCATTCCATTTGCGGGCGAACTCATCCAGGTCCGTGAAGGTGAGGCCGATTGGGAAGGCGCGATTGAAAGAGTCATGCATGGTTTCGGCCTCTCGCTCCTTGTTCCGGAATCGCTCTATGGGCGCATCGCTCAATGGGTGGATAAGACGCATCTCAATAATCGGCTGGTTTACTTTCGCGTCCGCGAACATAAAACCTACGGAGAGGCGCCGGTCTCCACAGGATCCCTGGTCCATAAATTGGCGCTGAAATCAGACTCTCCTTTTTATGAGTGGTTGGACCATGAAGTCGCCAAACGATTCGACTATTTCTGCTGCGATCATTTCGAACAGTTCCAGCGCGAGACAAAAGCCATCACCCGTTCCGGGCAAACCAAGCAGGGCGGCGAACGCCATGAAAAAGACGATCGCAATCGCATCGGCGATCGATCCCAATATGTCTTGGGCTGGACCAATGAGGCCAAGGTCGCCGCTCTGGAGAAGCAGGCCGGGGAATTGCAAAACCGGATGCGCGGCCTCGCGGAAAAACATTCTCGGCTGACGGGAGAATTAAAAGGCCTCAAAGAGAAGCTGGAAAAGTTCCAACAATTGATGGTCTTCGACACCTTCCAGGATTTGGATTGGAAACCGGTTGTTATTGCGATTGAACAACTGGAGCGGGAAAAAAAAGAATTGGAAGCGGCCTCCGATGTGTTGCGCACCCTGGAAAAGCAACTGGCTGAGTTGGAAGCCGCCAGCGAACGGACGCATGAGGAACTGAACGAGGCCAACAGTAGTTTGGGGGAAATCCGTACCAAGCAGGTTACGGCCTCCGAATCCTCCCAAGAATGCGAATCGCTTCTCTCTGCCACTCCGGAAGAAATCAAAATCCGAGTGTTTACGATTTTGGAAGGCCTGCGTCCAGAAGCCATCGGGGATGCCACCGTGACGATCGAGTCCTGTGACAACAAGGAAAAAAACATGCGCGAGTGGTTACAGGCGCGCATCGACGCTGAAGAAAAAAAGGCCGGGCGGTTGACACAGAGCATCGTAGCAGTCATGCAGGCGTTCCGTCAAGACTATCCTCTGGAAATGCAGGAAGTGGATGCCCACCTCGATTCGTCGCATGAATACGAGGCTATCCTGAACCGCCTCAACACCGATGATCTGCCCCGTTTCCTGGAGAAGTTCAAACAACTCCTGAATGAAAATACCATCCGGGAAATCGCCGGGTTCCAATCCGAATTGAACCGGGAAAGGCAATCGATCAAGGAGCGAATCGATCACATCAATGACTCCTTGAAAGAAATCGATTACAATGCCGGCACTTTTATCCTACTCGAAGCCGTGCCGACTTTGGACGCGCAAGTCCGTGATTTCCAGCAGGACCTCCGCGGCTGCACCGAGGGCGCGCTGACCGGATCGGCGGATGAGGCCTACTCCGAGGCGAAGTTCCTCCAGGTGAAGCAGATCATCGAACGCTTTCGTGGCCGCGAAGGCAGCGCGGAAATGGATCGGCGATGGATGGAAAAGACCACGGACGTGCGCAATTGGTTCGAGTTTTCCGCCTCCGAACGCTGGCGCGAAACCGGTGAGGAGCATGAGCATTATTCCGATTCGGGAGGCAAATCAGGTGGGCAAAAGGAAAAATTGGCTTACACGATTCTGGCGGCCAGCTTGGCTTACCAATTTGGAATCGATTCCGGAGAGGGATCCTCCCGCACCTTCCGCTTCGTAGTCATCGATGAAGCCTTTGGAAGAGGTTCCGACGAATCGGCCAAATTCGGTTTGGAACTGTTCAAGCGGTTGAAGTTACAACTTCTCATCGTAACGCCGCTTCAAAAAATTCACATTATCGAACCTCATGTAGCCAGCGTCGGATTTGTGCATAACGAAGAAGGCAGGGCTTCATTTTTGAGAAACCTCACCATCGAAGAGTACCGGAAAGAGCGGGACGCGAAAAAGGTTTAAATGATCAAAGCATGGAGCAACCCGCGTGACATTGAGGCAAAGGTTCGTCGCTACTGGGATAGCGGCCGCATCCTCACGGCCCGGCTGAAAGGCGAAAATCTTTTTCCGCTATCGATTTCCATTGCGCACCCGGATGCAGGGGATCTTTTGGATCGATTTCAGGATGTACAGCTTTGGCTCAAGGACATCGACAACGGAAGTAAAGCCTCCAAAGGATTCGGGTATGATATTGTCTGGACGGAGAGCAATCATCGCCAGATAGGACGCAATCGCATCGCATCCTCGGTGATTATTTCCTCCGAGGAGGATTCCTTAAAGCTCATCGGGAAACTTAGCGAAACTCGGCGATTTGATGCGAGTGTAAGTGCCACGCTTGCGGCCTTTCCGAACTTGCGCGATTGGATGGAAAGGAAACCCCTGAACGTGATCGAAAATGCCGATAAATGGGAACGCATCATTTCCGTATTGGAATGGATCCGCAAAAATCCACGATCTGGAATTTATCTGCGACAAATGGATATTCCCGGAATCGACACAAAATTCATTGAAGGATGCAAGGGGCTATTGGCGGAGCTTCTTGAAATCCTTTTTCAATCGGAGAAGAACGAAGGCGCCATTCCGTCGCTGGAAAGTTTCGAAACCCGCTTCGGCCTTCGATCGAAACCGCATCTCATTCGGTTTCGTATTTTAGATGATCGGTATTTTATCCACGGGCTTTCCGATATCGCCGCTCCGTTGGAGCAAGTCGCAGCCCTTACACTTTCCGCCAAACGAATCTTTATCACGGAAAATGATATCAATGGACTGGCTTTCCCGGACCTCCCTGAAAGCCTGGTTATTTTTGGATTGGGCTACGGGATTGAGAGTTTGAGCAGAATTCCCTGGTTGCAGAATAAGGATATTCATTACTGGGGAGACATCGACACTCATGGTTTCGCTATTCTCGATCGGCTACGGCTTTTTCTTCCACATACCCACTCCCTTTTGATGGACCGCGCCACCTTGATGGAGCATAAGGTTTTGTGGGTTCAAGAATCAACCCCATCAAGGGCTAATCCAGTTCGGCTCAACCGGGAAGAACACAGTCTATTTGAGGATTTGATTTTTGATCGACTGGGTCCCCGCGTTCGGCTTGAACAGGAGCGAATCGCGTTTGAGTGGGTGAGTGGAGCAATAGCAAATTTAGTTTGAAGGATTGGATGCTTGACAGAGCGTTCGATCTTAATCCACTTTGCTGCTCAGGCATTCGCGCGCTTTTGAGTTCCTCCTCTGACAGGTCTGACTATGGGGACCGCCGTCGCTTCCAAGCGCCTCCTTGCCTGGGGAATATCGCGAGCTAATTCGGCCAAAGCAAATACCGGATCCGGAATGGATCGGCGACCTTGCTCCCATTGTTGGACGGCTGCGGAACTGGCATGAAGGAGCCGGGCGAATTGGGGTTGGGATAATTCCAGATTCGCGCGGATATCCTTGAATGCACGCGCGCGCTGAAACTTAACCTCCAACTCATCCCGGGTAACATGAGCCGTGCCGCGGCTTCCATCCGCATAGACCATGGTGGCTTTAAAGCGGGTTTTTCCCTTAGCCCAGTCTCTCAGAGAGTCAACGCCCTTGCGGGCCTGCTCCTCGATGCTCGGAATCTTCTTTCGGGTGGTCATGGGTATACATCCTCCTTAATCGTCCTGATCTGTTCTTTGATGGCGTCTTTTTCCCTCCGTTTTTGTACGAATGTTCAAAAATCCCCCCTAAACAATTATGGATAACCCGGCCGCGTGGGCCATGATGCGCCTGCCACGGGAATTTTTATCCGTGGTCTTCAAGACTACGCAACGCCTACCGCCCCACGCCACCGGCCGCGCGGCCGTTCAACAAGCGGAAGCCTTCCCAGGGGATCAGGGCTTGGCCGTCGTGACGGAGCAGGGAGAGGACACGCTGGCGGACGGCTTCGCGTTGCAAGTCGCTCGGCGAGAAGCGGATTGTGGACGTGGCAGCCGGCAGGCAAGAGCCCGTGTACTCGATGCGTTGGATGGAGGTGGACGCTTCCGCGGAAAACCAACCCGCGTAGTTGAGGACGTAAAGCGCGCCATCGGGGCCGAACTTCATGTCCAGGGGGCGCACCAGGCGCGTGGCCGCGAAGAAGCGGGCATGGGTCGTTATGCCGTCGTTTTTGGCGTTGAGATTCAGGGTGTCCATTTCGCCGTTATTGCAATCGGTCACGAACCACTTGCCGTCCCAATGCGGCGGAAACTTGCGCTTCGAATCGAGCGCACCGTCGTAGCGGTAGATGGGCCCGGTGATGGCGCAGCTTTGCGGGTAGGAATAGGTGCCGGGACGGGAAGCGGGCAAATCCACCAGGCCCGTATTGGCGGCGTCCGTGTTCTTGGGCGCGTTGGGATCTCCCGGCGGAGTTTTGAGAGCAACCTGGTTTCCGGACCACATGGGCCAGCCATAATTGCCGGGCGTGGCGGCGATGTTGTCCTCTTCCGTGACTCCGGTGCCATCAGGGCCGACTTCACCCCACACCGCGGCCTTGAGCACGGGATCATAGGTAATGGAATAAGGATTGCGGTTACCCATCACGTAGATCTCAGGCTTGGTCTTGGCCGTCCCCTTGGGAAACAGATTGCCTTCGGGAACGGTATAGGTACCGTCCTCTTCGGGATGGATACGCAGGATCTTGCCGCGCAAATCGTTGGTGTTGGCGGGTCCGCCCATGCCGGCTTCGTTCTCGCCCACGGTGATGTAAAGATTGCCGTTGTCGCCCCAGGCCATGGCCCCGCCGGTATGCATTTTGTGGAATGTCGCCGGGATCCGCAGCACGATTTTTTCCGAGGCCAGATCGAGCTTGCCGTCGGCGCCAAGTGCGAAGCGCGACAGCCGGAACTCGAAGGCGTTGAGGCTGCCGAAGGCGTAGTAGATGAACATACGTGTGTTCGATTTGAATCCGCGATCCAGCAAGATGCCGGTGACACCGCTTTCGAAGTCGTCATTGTGGATAATGGTACCGAGCTCGATAACGGCGCCGGTGGCCGCGGCGAACTTTTTCACCTTGCCCATGCGCTCGACCCAGTAAATGTCGACCTGATCCTTCGCGACTTGATCGAAGTCCATCTTGATGGGCTCGTTGATACCCATGGTGCGGTTGACCAGGGTGGTGGTCTTGTATTCGGCGTCCGTGGTGGCGCTGCATCCCGGCGGTATGGCGGCCTGAGATGCGATTGCGAAAATCCCCACAAGCATCGGAGCGATTAAACTCATGCCTACCGTCTTTGGAATGGGAATCGCGGCCCGGACCGATATGGCGCAGGATTCGCTTCTGGTTTGCTTCATACTCCAATTCATTATCGAGCCTCTTTTTCCTACTTGAGGTAAATGTATCAGGCGGTCACCATCAGTGATGACCCACCGCAAGTTTCGACGGTACCGGCCCGTATTGGATGCTTAGAACACCAGGGTATGGAAAACGGCGGATTGGCTCCCGCTTTTCAGGCGAACCAGGTAAAACCCTGGCCGCAGTCCTGTGATGGCTCCACTTGCGCCGGCCCTGAGGGACGTAACTTCCCGGCCTCGGGGATCGCTCACCAAGACCGAAACCGATTGGCCGTCCGGCCAGCGGAAGTCCAACGTGCCGGGTGCGGAAGCCCGCACCATGGGGGCAAGCGCGCGGGTTCGATTCGCCTGCGCGCGCGTGGGCATCCCCGGCAGGATTTCGATCGCGGAGATTTTGGCGTGTTGGATCTCGTTGTGGAAATTGATCACGATCTTGCCGTTCACGGAACTGGCCGCGTATTCCTTGACCACCGCCACCCCTGGGCCGTTTTCCGCCGTGATATCCCAACCCGTAGCCTTGGTCTCGCCGTTGATATCGTACCCGAAGACCCGTTCACCCGGGGTGGTAAAATAAATCTCCGCGAAGTAAAGCCTGACCGTGTATTCGCCGGGGTCGGCGTCGAAAGCGTAGCTCAGCTCGCCCAGGTTCGGATCGCTCCAGCGTTCGCTTTGGAACAATTCGGGAGATTCCGTGTTGGAGACGGAAGTCGGGATGGTCGCGGCCGCTCCGCCCGAAAAGTGCGAATCGGCTTCCCAATAATTCCCGGCCGCATCAATGTAGTCCTCGCCGCCGCAATGGATGCGATAGGGTGGCTTCGTGGCCCGGAGAGGATTGGCAGGAAGCACTTCGATGCCGGCAATCTTGGCATTGCCGGTTTTGTTCGTGAAGCCGATGGTGATGAGGGAGTCGGCGCCGGCGGTCGCAAGCACATTCAAGACCAAAGCCGCATCCGCGCCCACCTGGGCGAACACATCCAGATCCGGGGCCACGACCGTGCCATTGACATCCACGTCAAAAACCCGCAGACCGGCTCCGAAAGCCTGGTCCCAGATTTCGGCGAAATGGAGATTCACCTTGTATTGGCCGGGCAAGACCTTGAACGAATAGGTCATGGGGTTGTTCCCATCGCTCCAACGTTCGGTTTGGTAAAGCTGAGGCATATCGGTGTTGGCGATGGTGGCAGCGATATTCGCGGCCTGTCCTCCGGAATAATGGGCATCGGCCTCCCAGGCGTGCCCATTCGGATCGATGAAGTTTCCGCCGCCGCAATGCACGCGGTATTGGGCCGCAGGATTCTGCGACCAAGCGGCCGGGGCCGCGATTAAAGCCAAAGCCAACGAAAATGCCGCTTTCGGTTTTCCGAATGCGGACGAAATTTGCCGAACCTTATTCATAGACATGGAAATACACCCCCTGAAAAAAGCCATAGAAATACTCCCCCCAAAAAATCGGAATCGGAAATCCACACCGGGCGGGTACGAATCCCCGCTATCCCGGCTCAGGACAGGACGATTCCGATTCCTGCCTGATTTGAATCCATGATCTCCCAACGAAATGTTCGTCGTTTACGGATCTCAGGCAGAAATATAAGGCCCTTCGATGCCTGCGAAAGCTGAGCCCGCACAACAAGGGTGGCCATTTTGGCTACCCCTTTTCCATCTGCTCCTTCACCTGCGCAAGTAGTGGATTCTCCGCATTGCCTTCGCACCCCGCCAATTGCAGCCGTCGCACGCTTCGCGATCCGTTTCGTTTCCCGCGGCAGGCAAAGTTCCGGATCAACCTATTACCGATGACCGTATTGAATGGAAATAGAACGGACATCCCGAATTTCGGGATACCGGAAAAGTGGTATCGCATCTTATCCCCCAAAAACGAATTTAGGTAGGAAAGAATTTCAGCACTCACGGAAACCGATTCATCCGTGATAAAGCGTTGCGGTTTCCGCAACGCTCCGATCCTGATCGACGACCTCCACCTGTCGCCATAACCGGACAAAGTCAATGCAAGAATGATTGGCGCAGTACGTTTCCGTCGGCTTTGACTTCCAGCACATAAACGCCATGCGACAAACCCTGGGTCGCGAACAAGTATTCCCGCGCGCCCGAGCCCGACTGGGAGGCCAAACTACGCCCGTCCAGGCCCCGCAGGGACAGGTCGTAGCGGCCCACGATGAGGACCCAGATCCGCACTTCGGAAGGCAGGGAGGCAATCTTGATATCCGACGGTTTCGCTTGCAATGGCTGCTTTGCGATGGGTGTCGTCGAAAAGGGATCGGTTTGCGACAGCGCATTCAAGGTGTACCAGCCGGCCGGGCAGCGCACCGCCTCGCCGGTGGAAGATTTCACGCCCAGGGCCTTGATTACCAATACGCGGTTGGCGGTCAGATCCAATTCCAGGAACGCCCTCTTGCGATCCGATGAAACCTGCACGCTCTTGATAGGCAAGGTGGTGCGATTATCCATCGAGCCCGCTCCATATCCCGACTGAGGATTCATTTGGGCCTGTTGTACGTTGTAGCTGCCGGCCAGCCCGCCCTCGGCCCCCACGGGCTTGGTGAATTCGATTTCCATGCCGTTCTTGCGGGCGCGAATGGCCATGATCTCGAAGGTGGTGACCCCGGGCTTGGGCGCGAGCCTTTGCAGTCCGAACAACTTTCCGGCCCACCCCCAGTTCGACGCGTCGCCATTGCCCATGCCGCCTACGTATAGGGTGCCGTCCGAGCTCTCGATCACCTTTTCGATGCCGACTTCCAAACCGCCGGTGAAGGAAAAGGCCGCGCCTTGCCAGGTGTCGCCCACCTTTTCCACGAAGGCCCGCTTGATCCCGCCCTGGGAAATATCCCCGACCAGGAATTGGCCCGCATAGGGTCCATGCGAGACCAAGATGGGGAAGGTGGGCGAGCGGGCGATCTCGCCTTGGGTCAGCCACAGGCTGGGCGGCGTCACGGGCAGGTTGGTAAAAGCGCCGGCCTTGTTGGGATAGCCGTAGTTCTTGCCTTCCAGGGCTACGGTGAGCTGGGAGCCTGGCCGGTACGAGCCCTGGTTGTCCGTAACCCAGATGGTACCCTCAGGGCCCCATGCGATGCCGTTGTTGGAACGGAAGCCGGCGTTCAACTTTGTGACGCTGCCGGTGGTCTCGTTGATCTTGAGCACGCAGCCCACGCGTTCTTCATTGAGTGTGGACATTTGGGTGTCGAAAGACATGCCGCCGAACTTCACCGCCCCGGCGCTGCCGACGTAAAAATAGCCGTCCCTATAAATCACGCCATAATTGTACTCCTGCATGTTGACGGCGCCGAGGCTGTCGTGGGGGATCTTGGCCACGGTACGCGTCTTGGTGGCTTTGGATTCTGCCAAGTCAAGGATGAATTCATTGAGTTCGTTCTTCTCCGAGATGTAAATCTTCCCGCCCTGATACATCATGCCCACGGGCTCGTTGAGGCCGCCGGCCGCCTTCACGTATTTAATCTGCTCAGGATCGGCGGCATTCAGGTTGCTGGCTACCCACAGGTTGCCGTCGGGTTTGGGCGTGCCGGTACTGTTCGTATTGGGATTCATCATCTCCAGAACCAACAGATTGCCATCGGGAAGCAGGGCCAAGCCCGCAACCTGAGGCTTCCATGCCGCGGGCCGCAACTGCGACAGGGTCCAACCCGGATGGACGTGATCGACATCGTCCAAAACTTGCGTTTGCGCATGCCTGGGCAAGAACAAGATCATCATGGCAGAGGCGAATGCGATGCGGATGTTCATGGGGTCCTTCATTTGTTGTTTGTGGAAAAGGCGTTCGGATTGGGTTTCCCCATTCCGGGCAGAGCACTCTTGATGCTCCAACGGACAGGATATTCGCAGGGATCGACATCGAAGGCGTAGCCCAGATTGCCTGAGTTGGGATTGTCCCAGCGTTCACTTTGGAACGGATCCGGCGATTCCGTGTTGGAGATCGGCGCGAGGATAGTCGTGGCCATTTCCCCATTGGAGTGGAATTCGGCTTCCCCGCAGTTCCCGGCTGCTTCGATATAATCCTCCCCGCCGCAATGCATTCGATATTGGGCGGCAAAGTTGTGCGACCGAGCGGCCGGGGCCGCGAGTAACGCTAACGCAAGTGAAAATACCACTACCGATTTTCCAGAAGCGGAACGATGAAACCTGAAAATACCCTTGGAAACTTATGCGTTACCCATGGATTGGACCGAATCTAAATGCCACAGGGTCCCCGGTTAAGGCCCGGGTGACGATTGCCGCACGCGGCGAATTTCCGGCGAGCGCCCCTAGTAACGGATCGATTTAAAACCGACCGAAGGTCCCTGTACAAACTGATTTGATCGATTCTTGCCTTTTCCGTTTCCGGAACGAAATGCAACCAATGCACTGTGAACGATTAAGAAGCGCCGAATGAACTCCTCCTGTTCATCCAAATTGTAACGGGTACGATTCAGTTCCAGAAAGAGCGATTCCAGCGGATGGCGTTCCAATTCCGGAATCCTATCGTTACCCGATTTCATTTCAATGGAGGCGTCCGTCTCTTTGTCCTTAAACATTCAATGAATCCTCTTGAGGAGACGTCGGAACAATTGCTACGACCTGGTCTGGATCACGGCGCCACCAAACGCTCGCGGGCCAGGCTGAGGATATGCGAAACCCGAAGATAAGGAACGATACTAGCGGGTGCATCCCATTTTCCAAGATCAGCGCCGGCGCGATTTTTGCAATTCAGCGGTAGCGCAAAGGTGAAAGCCGCCAATGGTGACATTGCTAATCTAGGTGTGAACCGTGGATTCGAAAGCGGTGTGTCTCGTGAAAGGGTGGCCATTTTGGCCACCCCCTTCATGACATAGGCTTATCGGCAGGCGAGCGCTTTGGCTATGGCGCTTTCACCGGCGGGTTATCGGACCAGAAATCGCCTGCGTACCGAGACGTTTCCGGATTCCAGTTCCGCGATGTAGGCGCCCCGGGCCAATCCTGAAGCGCGGACCCAGGCGATATGGTTGGGGCCAGGCCTACCTCGCAACGTGCGGGCTTCAAGGGACGCCCCGTTAATGGAGCTTAAGGTCAAATGGATTTCGGCCGCCTCGGGAAGATCCAGCCATAAACCTTTGGAATCGACGCGAACCAGGGACAATCCCGAAACCGTCCCGGAGGCGGCCGTCCGTGAAACCGCGGCTACGCGCACATTCCAGGACGCCGTGTCCGAGGCCACGTGTTTCGGGTCCTTGCGGATCATGGGGGTGGTGTCGCTGACGCGCGCCGTCACCGTATGTGCGCCCACGCTCAGTGCTCGGGTGAAGGCGGCGCCGTGCTGATCCGCTTGGAGGACGCCGTCTACGGACCAGGTGATCGCCAGGGCATGTCCGGAAGGGACCTTGGGCTTGATGCGCAGGCCCGGCGCTTGATCGGTTCCGATGGAAACGGATTTCATCGTCGGGAATGAAGAATCGATGGGGGAGATTTTATCATACATGGAAAGCAGGATGGCTTCGGAACAGACGGAGCAGAAGGGTACGCCGTTTTCGCGCATGCGGCAGTCCAGTGCGGGACGGAACCAGCCGATGGGGTTGTAGGCCGCACCTTCGAAAATGCCGATCCGCTTCGCATAGGCGGCGATTGCCGGCGTGGGGATGGGCGTGGAAGCCTCGATCCAATGGGCCCAGCGCGTGGTCATGCGGTTGGTGGTCTGGGTGGTGTTGGGCGATTCCCAGGGAGAGACGCCGGCGTAATCGTACTCGTCGCCCAGGGCCGAAAAAGAGTGCTGGGATTCATGCGCTATGATTTGCGGCGCCGAGCGGGCGGCCACGGCGATGGGTCCGCCCGAGCCTCCGTACTCATCGCTGTTGACCACGCCGAAATGCATGTCGGCTTCGGGCACCCAGGCGTTAATCACCTGGAAGACCTTGGTGTCATTCATGGTAAGCAGACGTTCCAGACCACCGCTTCCATAAGTCGCGCCGAAGTAGGTATCCCGCGAGATACCCTGGTTGGGGTTGTCCGCGCCCGTTTGGTTGGATGCCACGAAGATGCCGTATACGTTGAAGTAGCCGGCGTATTCGGTCAAGGGCAAATCGCGTATCACCCCGTTGGCCACGACCTGGATGTCCGCCTTGAACTTGTCCTTGTCCGCGACGGTGTACCCGTCACCGACAACCACTATGTTGACCCGCTTGTCCCGCGGGCCGGTTTCTTGGAGGACGATCAACTCGCCGACCTTGGTCGTCTGCGCCTGAACGCGTAGGCCCAGAAGTAACGACGCCAATGCGATCGAAAAACCCGATGTTTTCAAGGAAGCGCGCATTTTACTTTCCTTCCAAGGGGAAGTCCCCGATCAAGGTGCGGTCATTGGATTGCGGTGCGCCGGCCGAAGCTTTGGGCATGGGGCCGTTCTCCGGGACCGATCCGATTTTTTGGGCATGCCTCCGATAGAAACGGATTCGCTTCGCGTTGGGGCCCGGATCGACGAGTCGCACGAACACGTCAGCCGAGTCCATGCGCTGCTCATGCCTCCGCAACTGCTTTTCGCCCGGCTCCGGATATTCCACGGATTTCAACGCCGGATCCGGCAATTCCTGGGTGGATAGCACCGCGCCCCGATCCGATACCACCTCCCATTGGAAAGGTCCGCGCTTTTCCATCGCGTCCGCGCCCATCCCCCGCGCAGGTTTCGTCAAGGCGGGAATGCGCTGTGATTCCACGAGGGACAGGGTATCGTGATGCCAACGGTAATGGAGGAAAAGGATTTCGCCGTGGGCCGGCCCCATGGTCTTGGCTCCCGCCTGCGCGATGGCCGAATCCAAGGCCGTTGCAAGCATTAGGAGGAGCGCCGCGCCCGGGAGAAAGTCCAACTTCAGGCGACGGTATTTCGGTAACCGGAGTAACATGTACGTTAACACACAGAACACTTTTGAGAATTTGTATCGCATAAAACCTCCACCTATGGTTTGATTATTCCTGAAATCCTCTCCCTCTCAGGCACGAGCGCATTTGTTTCAGGGATGATGAAAGCGAAATCTCCCCTCGTCTCCGCTTCCTGGTCACGAACCTAAGCGGGTCCAATGCACCGGGAAGCCGCGCCTCGTAAAAAATGGTGGCCATTTTGGCCACCCATGCAATCTGGGAATCACCGCTGAGGATTCACCGGCAAGAGAGCGCTTTGGATATTATGGAAAGAGGCTACCCGCACTGGATGGTCGCTTCCATCCCCTTCCGGCATATAGGCCATGGGAGGGCTTCCGGCACGTAAGACGCATCCGCCCTTTAAAATGGTGACGCGTTGGGGTTTTCTCTCCGAATGTCGCGCAGGTTTTTTCTCACAGCAGGAATCATGGGTGGAACCGCGCATCGCAGCAATGGTTTCCGCCAAACCCTGACGCGGACAAAAGTGGAATCACTTGGCGAAATGAACCGGCACGGAAAGGGATCCGCCGCTGGTCGAGATTTTGCAAGCATAATTACCCACCGGGACCTGGCTGGAGCGGTCGTCTTTCCCATCCCAAACGAGTTCCTGGCGGCCGGCAAGGCGCCTTTCCTGCAGCAGGGTCCTGACCCGCTTTCCCATGGCATCGTACAGCGTCACGTCCACGTTATCCGGGTTCGCAAGTTGGAAAATGATCTTGTTCCCGCGGCATTCCGCTTGCAAAGGCGCATTGGAAACGGGATTGAGGGCGGTAACACCGGGATCCGGATGGAGGGTGTACCAGGTGTAACTCATGGCCGGCAAGGTCACGGGAATCCGGAGGTTACCTTTGGAATCTATGTAGTAGAAGCTCGAGTCCATGCCTTCCCGCTTGACCAGGGCCTTCCTAGCCGTGGGGCTTCCCGCGGTCGGGAATTTCCGGTCGGCCGCGAATGCCCAGGTTGGGAAAGGATCGGTTGGCGGCCACCGGGGCCAGGACCAGGTGCCTACGGTGGCTTGTGAAATCGGATCCGGGGGCATCTCGAGATCGGTCAAACCGGTGTAGAACATGGGCACCACCAGGGTATCCATTATGGTCCGATCCGTCTGGTTCCAAACGGAAACCAACCCTTTGACCTGGGTTTGAGGATTCGCGTGCATCATCGCATCCAGCCCGAGGGTCCTGGCATGGTTGTTTGGATCGACCTGGGGCCGTCGGATATGGACGATATCGGAATTCAGCAGGTCGCGATACCGTTTGTAGAGGTCCGCCCACTTCTTCACCACGGCCATGGTGGCCGCGTTATCATAAAGTCGCGACCCGCGGTAACAGGACATCGTACCCGTCATGAAATTCTGCGCCAGAACCCATTCGTAGTCCTTGATATTATCCGTCAAGGGCTCGAAGGTCGCGGCCGCGCCTCCGCCATGGTATTGTTCGAGCGGAGTGAAGGTCCATCCCATCGAGGGCGTTTTCTGGTAGGTTCCGTCGTAGATGTAAATCCGGCCTGCCGCAAGCTGCTGCTGTCTCGGCAGGCTCCAGGTGTCTTCCCAATAGCCGATGGCGTTCTTACTGTAGCCATTGAGGTAAAGCCAGTCCGGCGCGTTGGAATACATGTTGCGCGAGCGGAAAAAATCCCCCATTTGCACCGTGCCATGGGTCCATTGCTGCACGCGCGAGTCATTGAGGCCGTCGTGATGGGCATGAGTAGTCGCATCGCAGGTGAACATGGGATAGGGACCGTCCACTTCCATCATGTCCAAACCGGTACCCTGAACGAAGCGGGTCACATTTCCCCAATATTCATCCATCCAGGCGCTCGCCAGGCAACGGGACGTCCCCCATGAAGGCGTAGGCGAAAGCGTGCCGTTGGAGCCGCCGCTTCCGACAGTGAGCATGGTGTAGCCGCCCATCTCCACGCCTTTGGAATGGGCGTAGTCGTAGTCCGATTTGTGCCTGCTGATATTTGCGGCATCCCCGCTTTCGACGTTGAGTCCCGATCCGAAGGATTGGATGACCATCTCGAAGCCCGTATTCGCGCATTGATCCACCGTGGTGCGGAGCGTTTGGGAATTGTCCGAAATCAAATGCATGAAGATCGGGTTCTCCATCACTTGCGGGGCGACGGTCCGATACATCTTCTTGATTTCCATTTCCTTCCACTCCAGGGAATCGACGCTGTGGAGGAGCTCGAAAGTCCGGAAGCCGGTGAAGGATTGCCCGGTGGCGAGGCGGCGATCCGGACCAAGCTCGTATCGGCTGCGGACCAGGCTATATCCGCCGGTATCGGTCCATTGGATGGTCCGGGCATTGTCGTTCCGGCGCCACACATTGTCATTGAAATCGGGAAGCCCCCCCGCCCCGTGGAAGTCGGTTTCGAGGTATATCCGCTCCTTCACGTTGGTAGGGACGGCCATCACGTCCGATGCCAGGTAGGTGATCTTGACTTCCTCCGGCCCCCCGTTCCTTACGGACACGGTTTTACACATGACGGGTATACCCTGGTAGATCTCGTACCGCACCGCTACCCTGACTCCCTGGTATTTCGGGGGAACCACGGGATCCGGTTTGTAGTAGAAGGTGACCGCTTTTCCCAGCGGCGGCCAGGCCGCGGCGGGCGCGCTTCGCTTCGGAGACCACTCGTACGGTTTCTCAGTCTCGCCGATGGCCATGCTGTCATAGGCAAAGGTCGTCGACGGAGCGGTGCCCAGACCCGCATAAAAGAGCGCGCCGTCCAGGCCGACCACGGCCTCGGGCTGCGGCGCGCGGATCATCTCCATGCCCGTATAGAGATTCTTGAATGAGCGGGTCACCGCAGGGGAGGATGCGGGCGATGAAAGGGTTCGCTCGATCAAGCCGTTGGTTAAAATCACTTCGCCGGTATTGGCGTCCCGCTTGACCTGGGCTGGAGTGCTATTGGGCTTCACCACCCAGTATTGGCTCGCAGCCATGGAGACGGAATGAGCCACCAGCATGGAAATCACCCACGGCGATACAAGTCTGCAAACTCTGAATTCCATAAACTTAATGTTCCTTTGACCCTGGGAAAGGACCGTCACCTGCGGGTTTCGGAACCCCGAAGCAATCTAAGCGCTCCTTGCGCGTCGGGAAGCGGCGCCGATTCAAAAAGGGTGGCCATTTTGGCCACCGTCTTTCCTTAAGGGGTGCAAGGGCAATCGGGTCCTTTGGCTATTATGGAATGAGGCCTCTAACCAGGCGATTTTTATGCCCTTTCGTTCGGCGCGTTTGCCCGGTAGGTTTATATTGAAGCGGGGGACGAAACTTCGATGGGAATTTACGATCATACCGATTACCGCACTTACCTGCGGGAATTCTATGAAGAGCATAAATCCCTCAATCCACGATTCTCCTATCAGGCTTTCGCGAGATGGGCGGGCTTCAAGGGCAAGAGCGCGGTCCACCGGATTATGCTGGGCAAGCGGGACATTTCCAAGCACGCGGTATATTCCATCGGCAAGGCCATGCGGCTCGATGAAAAGGCCTTCCTTTATTTCCAGCATATGGTCGCATATGCCCATGCCAAGGATCCGGCGGAGAAACGCTTTTATCTCCACGCGCTCCTAGGCTCCAACCCCCGCATGTCCATGCACGAAGTCGACGAGGATGCGTACGAATTTTTCTCCCAGTGGTTTTGCAGCACTCTTCGCGAACTGCTGCCCTTGCTCCCATTCAAGGATGACTTCGCTTCCCTGGGAAAACTCCTGAATCCCCCCATCACCGCCGACCAGGCGAAATATGCCGTGCAATTGCTGCTTCGCTTGGGGCTCGTCGAGAAGACACGTACGGGTTACTGCCAGAAGGACCGGGCCATCGCTTCGGGGAGCGAAGCGAAGGGCCTGGCTCTGCGCGATTTCCATGAGCAGAACATGGACCTGGCCAAGAGGGCGGTCCGTTCCTTTTCCAGCCAGGAGAGGGATTTCTCTTGCCTGGTGGTGGCGGTTCCCGATTCCGGCCTGGATCTGCTCAAGCAGGAAATCCGGGCCTGTCGGGAAAAAATCGCCCGCTTGGCGGACGAGATGGAAGGCGCGTCCCGGGTCTATCACGTAAACTTTCAGGTTTTCCCCACCGCCGCGTGGAACCCCAAGAAAAAGTCGCCATGATGAGCAAGTTTCCCTTCAAACTTTCCAAGTCGATTGTCCCAGGATTGGCGCGGGCCGCCGTATTCCTTTTCATGTTTTCCGCCTGCAGCGAGAACGAGCGATTGGCCTCCACCCAAATTTTGAATCCCCCGACCACGGGCGTCGTGCAGGGATTCGTTTCCGAGGGGTCCGGGCAAGCCTCACCGGGAGCCATCGTACGCGCCTTCCCGGTCGACTTCGATCCTTTGGCCACTCCCGAAAGGGACTCCGTTCGGAAATACATCGATACCACCGGACCGGACGGTTCCTTTTCCATTGCAGGCCTGGACAGCGGGTCCTTCAATCTGCTGGCCGTACAACCGCGTGATGGGTCGAGGCTCTTCATCCGCAACGTCACGGCACCCGGCGTAACCCGCATCCCCAAGGAAAGCAGCATCCTACAGGCGCCCGGCGCCATGGCGGTCGTCCTTCCGGACACTTTGCCGAAAGGCGGGGACTATCTCTACGTTCCCGGCACCCCGATTTACATAAAGCTGGACGGCCTTGTCGGGAAAAATCCGACGGCGCTGATGGCTTCCATACCGGCGGGAAATATGCCGGCCGTCATCTACGCTTCGACGAAGCGCGCCTTCCTCCCTGTAGTCCTGGCATCGGAAGTGCGCATCCGATCCGGGGATACGGTGCCGGTGGGCAGTCACTCCGCCTGGTCCTCCAACAAGCGCATTTTCCTGGACAACTCGGGCACCGGGTCGGCACGGATCCTGGATACGGTGACGGATTTTCCCTTGCTGGTGCGCCTGGACTCCGGTAATTTCGATTTCTCCCAGGCCCATCCGCAGGGTTGGGACATCCGCTTCGCCGGCAAGGATGGACGCTTCCTGGCCCATGAAATCGAATCCTGGGAACCGGCCAAGAAACGCGCGGCGATTTGGGTGCGACTCGATTCCGTGCCAGGCGGCGGGGGAGGCCGATTCATCCGGATGTACTGGGGAAACGCTTCTGCCGCCAACGCCTCCTCAGGCCCCGCGGTCTTTGCGCGCAGAGCGGGCTTTTGCGGAGTTTGGCATCTGAACGAACGCGCAAACTCGTCCCCGCAGGGATACCAGGACGCTTCCGAGAACGGCAACCATGCCACCGGCACGGCCATGCAGCCGGGGTCCGAGGTGGAAGCGATAGCGGGCAACGGACAAACCTTCGACGGTACCAGCACCTACTTGGATGCAGGCACTGATTCGTCCTTGCGAGCCACCACCTCTCTGACCCTGGAAGCTTGGGTCCGGGCCGGCACGCTCATTGACCATGCCAATATCATCTCCAAGGCCTTTACCTCCGAAACCGCTCCCCACTATGAATTCGGATTGACTCTGGGGTTGTCAGGGAATTTCAGATTGGTGGTGACGACCGGTGGACAAGAGTCGCCGGTTTACACTCCGGATAATCAGGTGGCTACGGAACAGTGGTTCCACCTGGTAGGAACCTACGATGGATCCAAGTGCACGGTCTTCGTCAACGGCGTACCCGTGGCCGGCAACCCCTTGACCGGAAGCATCGATGCTTTTGGCGGCTCATTGCGGATCGGGAATTATCAACGAAACCCTACGTTTACGTTTCATGGCGTCCTTGACGAGGTGCGGGTTTCCAATCAAGCGAGATCGGCGGATTATGTCTTGCTTTCCTATGCAAACCAGAAACCGGGAAGCACCCTGCTTGAATTTGATCCTGATTGATATGGCTGCCGTTGATAGTTGGACCCATTGGGCGGAAACCCGTGCCGGTACCAGACTACTGACCTTGTAAGAGGGCAGGATGGGGAGCCCGTCCGACACGCATAGGCGCACCTCCGTGCTTCCCGGTGGCTCAATACCGTCGGGCGTTCAGCTTCCGGTATTCCACCGGTGAAAATCCGGTTATCCGTTTGAAGGCCGACCGGTCCCGCAGGTCTCCCGATAGTTTGACATTGTTCGCGCGGGGATGCGCCGGAATAGACAAACATCTAGGCTGATTGGCTATCCCGCCTTCCGGGATCCGCGTTACCTTCCGAAGGCAAGTGTCCATGGCTCGGTGAAAGGTTATCATGAAAAAATCGTCAACTCGGTTGATCGCCTCGCTCACACTTTGTTGGGGAATACCGATCGCGCAAGCGGCCACGAAAGAAGATTCCGGATGGGTCAGCGTATGCAATGGGAAAAACTTCGACGGCCTTTATGTCCGCCTCGGAAGCGTCCTCAAGGACATCAACACACAAACGGCCTTCAAAATCCAAGGCGATTCCATCCTCGCTACACCGGGAAATAACGGCCTTCTCACGACCAAAACGGTCTATTCGCGTTATCAATCGCGCGTGAAGTACAAGTATGGGACCAACGCGAAGGATCAGAATGCGGGATTCATCCATCATATTCTACCCGCGGACTACGATCCGGCCGATAAGGTCGGCACGTCGAATTTGAAAGTCCCCTATTTTTTCGGAAGAGGCTATTGCCAAGCCATTGAGTTCCAAACCTATATCGGAAATGCCGGCGCATTCATCGCGATCGGGAACGTGTGGTCCCGGACGACGGAAGCCGGCGGGAAATATTCGCCCAATGGGACGCAGACTCTGGAAATACCGAATGCGGGCGGCGGCGGGCGTTACATCAATACCGCCAATCCGGGCGTTCCGGAGGACGCGTCCAAATGGACGCAACTCATGCTTTTCTCCTATGGCGCCGACAGCGTCGTTCATGTCGTCAACGGGCAAGTGGCGGCGAAAGCATGGGACATCCGGAATGCCGTAGTCACCAACGCATCCGGCGCCGATGATTATCTGAAAGATACCGATACCTCCGCGACCACTCCGATGGTCAGCGGGCACATCGCCTTGCAAACCGAAGGCAACCTTCTATACTACCGCGATTGGGATATCCGATTGTTGGACGAACATGGAAATCCCATCATTCCCTCCACCGGGCTGGCGCTTTCCCGGAAACGCGTGCGAAAATCCATCCGATCATCGCCTAAAGGGACCTCGATTTTCCTCACCCCACGGGGTACTATGGACGTTAACGGCAGGATTCGAAACTGACGTGTTCGGCCTACTCCGGCAACAGCGCCATCTTTTGCAGGGTAAAGCCCCGGGGTTCCGGTCCGCCGCCGGAGCGGATTCTCACGAAGTATAGACCATCGGGGAGCAAATCCCGGAAATCGATACTCATGGGCTGAGGGATGGATCTGGAGAAAACCACGCGCCCATTGACGTCCATAATCTCGACGACATGGGTTTCCCCGCCCTTTAGGGTCAAGCGGCCCGATTGGAGCATCCCCGCCTGAAACCACGATGGGTCTACGTGCGGAGGATGCTCGACGTCCCTCGTAACATTGCAGGTACCGTCATCCTTGGTGGCCTTGGGATTATAGTTGGGCGCCTTCTTATCCATGCACCCCAAGGTATCCACGCGCCTGTCCAGGTCCCTTATCCTCGGATTCCGGAAGGACACGTCATTGCCTTCGATTTGCAGGGCGACGGCGCCTTTCTTGAGCGGTCGGCCGTCGGATTGTTTGATGCCGACCACCCAGCCTCCCAAATGGCCATTGACATAATGTTCCGCGGCACTGTCACCCCACACCCGGATTTCCATCACGTTCCACTCCCCATCGTTCGTATACTGGTTCATCTTGTCCGCTTCGGCTTCGAAATTCCCGAAACCGGGGCGGGCCTTATCGAAGGTGACGCCTCCCAATCCCGCAATGGCCGTGGGCCAATCCCAATACATATTGCATTCGATCCCCTCGCCGAAAATGCCGTCCTTGATCATGTGGTACAGCAATCCGGAATTCCTGCAATAGGAGACTCCTTTCGCGCAAGTAGGGCCAAATTTGTATTCCACCCGGAATTGATAGCGGGAGTAGGCGGAGTCCGTCCCCAGGTAGCCCATGGTTTGATTGACCGTGGCGCTGGCGGCATGGACGATTTCGCCATTGACTACGCGGAAATTTTTATCCGGATCGGCGGCCGGGTCCGCAAAGCGTTTGGCCGCGCCCGTAGGCGGGGCGATGTAGGAGTACCAATTGGAGAAATCCCTGCCGTTGAACAGCGCGATCCAATTCGAATCCAATTTTTGCGGCCACGCCAATCCGACACCCAACAAGCAGCAAGCAAAGATCGATTTTGACACGTTGGGAAATGTATGGCGGAATTACTGGACGGCATTGGGTCCCTGCATGTTTTCGTTGCGTTTTCCGCAACGCTTTGCCCGTTGCATTAACCGCAACGGAATCCGCGGCCTATCCCATTTTTCGGAACCGAATTTCTTTACATTCGCGATCCCGGATCCGCCCTTCGCCAAGCCATTCGGAGACTGGGAATGGGTGGGAAGAAATGAAAAAAAACCGGAAGTATACTCCTTTGCGTGACTTATTTGAACCAGGCGGGCATTCAGGGTCGGGCGTAGGATTATGGTTCGCGATCGCGATTATTTTCGCGCCCCACCTATCATTCCCGCAAACCTGTCCCAATCCCGACGCTTATGTACCGGTGGCTGGAGACTTTGCGGTACAAACCATCATCCCGGCGAACACCCTTGATCAACCGATTACCATGACCATTGCCCGCGATGGCCGGGTCTTCGCCGCGCAGCGGGACGGCGTCATCTACGCGTACGTTCCCGCAGTGGGATGGAAATCCGATACCGCCGCGGCGTTGTCCGTTTACCTGTATACCGGGGGCGCCTACGATATGGGCGGACTGTGGGGCATGGCTTTGAGCCCTTCCTTTGCGTCCGATGGCTGGATATACGTCTATTATCCCCCGCTCTCCCTGTGGAACGGCAAATCCGATCATAGCGGGCGCCTGACCTATCGGCTTTCCCGGTTCCAGGTTACCTCCGCAAACAAATTGAACGCGGCTTCCGAACAGGTTCTGCTCACGGTGGCGCAAATGACGGAAACCCATAATGGCGGCTCATTGAAGTTCGGGAAGAACGGGGATTTGTATTTGTCCACCGGTGACAACCATCGGCCGGGTTGCGGCGATGCTTATCCGCCTACCGACGAAAACGATGTGTCCTGCGATGATGGCGCCACCACGGCCAATACCGACACCTTATTGGGAAAGGTTTTGCGCATCCATCCGGAATCCAATCCTGTCGATGGGAAGTACTACACCGTACCGGCCGGAAACCTGTTCCCGGATAAAACGCCCAAGGTGCGCCCCGAGATCTATACCATGGGTCATCGCAATCCGTTTAAAATCTATCCCGATCCCGTCACCGGCAGGCTTTACATACCCATGTTCGGCCCGGGTAATGACGATGATCCCGTGCGGGGACCGAAAGGGGGGGATGTCGTTGAGGTTACGGATGCGGCGGCGAATTTCGGTTACCCCTATTTTTTAAAGCGAAGGCAGTCCTATTGCCATTGGGATTACCAAACCAAAACCTGCACCGCCGTACCGGGTCAAACCGGGGTTTTTTATGATCCGGATCATCCCATCAACTCTTCCAAAAACAACACCGGTATCATCAACCTGCCCCCGGTTAGCGCGGCCGTGATGTGGCAAGGCGACTCCATCACCGGCGTGGGAGGGTGCGGTTGGGGCGCGGGGGAAGTTTACCACTTCGATGCCTCCCTCCAATCCGCCGATAAGTTCCCGCCTTATTTCAACAACAAGTGGTTGCTCTTCGACATCGCCGGGGTCGGGAACCATTTGATCACCATGAATCCGCCTCCGGCTCCAATCGCTTCGATCGCGAAAAAGCAAATCGGCGCGCTACCCTGGGGCGCACTGGGGACATTCAGCGGGAATATCATGGAAATGCTTTTTGGCCCGGGAGATGGGGCGCTTTATGTCCTTGATTATGGCGCGGCGTTCTATGCCAAGAACGGCAATGCTTCGCTCAAGAAAATCACTTATAAGGGATGCTTACCTTCTCCGGTATTGGCTGGGGAAAGGAAGCTGTTGTCGCCCAATGGGGGCTTCCATTCCCTGATCGGTCGTTCTGTGACGCCTCCGTTAGGTACGAATAAGGCGCAGGTATTCAACCTGGCGGGGAAAAGGATTTTCGAAATGGATGTCAGGCCGGAAAATCCGGGCCGCATCGATTTGCCGGAAAACGGAACGAATATGCTCTGGGTGATTTTCCGGTAGGAAATCCGCACCAGGGTCCCAGAGTAGTTTTCCGCGCCTGGGGGCGGAGCAGCGCTATGGCGCTTCCCGCCCCCGTAGCACGCCGAAGATGCGTTTGCCGGTCCAACTCAGGCCGCCCTTGTTGGCGAGGGTGACGGTGGAGCGCAGTACGTATGCGCCCGTAGCCGCGAGGTTACCCTATCCGGAGCGGTTGCCCCAAAGGATGGTCAAGGTCCGCGTTGAGTCCCCTTGGCCGAGGGGAAGCTTCTCGAATTCGCTTTGCGCCAGGGAAAAGCCCGCCTTGCCCACCAACTGGCCCAGG
>OBEQ010047824.1_pt1 | contig 32096 bp, 27 predicted proteins | sample 1670901 | NCBI WGS metagenome assembly OBEQ01 (sample SAMEA104232315, study PRJEB22302) | groundwater metagenome | biome: forest; feature: aquifer; material: groundwater | place: USA | collected 2011-08-07 | depth 5.4 m | reverse complement strand
TCATAGTATTGGCGTTAACTCCGGTTCTGGAGCCCTGACCATTAATGCCTTTACTCTGGGTGGTGCCCTTACCGGCAACACTCAGAACATTACCGGTCTCGGCTTACTTACAGTCACCAATGCTTCTGCTTCCAACAACTTTGAAGTTGGTGGCTTTGCCTCCATTTCCGGCAACCTCAACTTTGGCGGATCTGGTACTCACACCCTTGGCACTGTAGCTGGTTCTGGTGCGTTGACAATCAATGCCTTCACCTTAGGCGGTGCTATCACCGGTGGTTCCAATAATATTACTGGTATCGGTAATTTCTCGGCAGTTAACGCTTCTCTATCCGTTAACTTTGAAGCCCTTGGCTATGCCTCGGCCGCCAAAGTTTTTGGTACTACTGATGTTGTCGCCGGAAGCGGTACAGCAAGTTCAAGCAGTGTCTACACAGGAGAATTTACCAGTAGTGGCACTACTGCCAGTACTAGTATTTTACTAGCGCCATCATCTTCAACTACTACCAAGGGGACATGCATTCAGCTTAAGGATAGTACTGGTGCTTGGGTTTATGCCCGTGTAGTAAATGGTGGCACAACATTTCTCGTCAGTACAACTAAGTGCCACAACTAATGTTCTATCTTAATTCAAAACCAAAATTAAAGCTTTTATTCGGAAGCCTAATCGTTTTAAGTTTTCTTTTCTTGGGCCTCAATAACGCCAGTGCGGTTGGGAATGCTTATTTTCCTCAAGATACTACCATTAATCTCTCCGGTTCCGGAACCAATTATACCGTAGTAGGTGGTTCAGACGCCGATTCCGTTGTTGTTAATACGAATAACTTTGTTGTTACCATATCGTCAGGGCAAACTTTTACTATCACATCGGCAAATAAGTATCAATTTACCAATAACCAAGGGTTTAGCAGTACTTGCAATTCAAGCAAGAGTACACTGGTACTGACCTCGTCTGTTACTAAGGTTGTAACAGTTACACCCGACACCAATATCGTTCTCTGTTCATCTGGCGGTGGCGGCGGCGGTGGCGGCGGAGTAGTCCTGACAACTCCTACCCCGACCCCAAGCCCAAGTTCATCTGTAACTCCGGCACCTACTGTTACCCCCACTCCAAGCACATCGGTAACTCCAACACCTACGATATTTCCGGCCCTAGTAAAAAGTAGAGCGGCAATTGTTAAGGAGGCAACTAAAGCTCGAGACATCGCTCTGAAGACAGCCAAACAGCAATATCAACAAGACCTCAAAGCTACTCAAGCTGCTTATAAGATATCCCTGAAGCAAGCTAAGGCCGATAGATCTAAATCAGAAACCAAAGCGGCTCAAACTGCCTATAGGTTAGCTACCAAAACTGCTCTCGATGCTTATAACAAGGCAAAGAAAACGGCGCAAGCCACATTTCAGCAAGCCATTAAGAAGAAATGAATTATTTTCCAGTAAGCACATCAAAATTCCTCCATATGGAGGAATTTTGATGATGACTCATCTTATAATAATTCTTCGATCTGGCGTAGCATTTGATCAATGGCGAAGTGTTCGGAAATGGTCTGGATGGCATGAGTGCCAAGAGTGTTGCGGAGTTGGTCGTTGGATAAGAGTTGTTCTATTTTGTCGGCTATTTGAGCTGGATTCCTGGGTTCAACAAGAAGGCCATTTTGGCCATCCTGAATGACCTCTGGAACAGCTCCTACTCGAGTGGCAATCACTGACAATCCAGCTCCCATGGCTTCTAAAATGGCCCAAGGAAAGCCTTCTTTGACTGATGGAAGCACGTAGACATTGAAGGCCTTAAGGTAGTTCCTGGCATTGCCTAAACGTCCATACAGGATGACTCGGCCTTGTAAATGGTAATTAGCAATTAGTAACTCTAATTTATGACGTTCCTCGCCGTCACCGATGATGATAAAACGAGGATGTAACTTGTAATTAGTAATTTGTAATTTATGAACTGCTTCTATAAGGTATTCCAAGCCCTTAGATGGGTAAAAATTGGCGATGGTACCGATTGTGAAGTCAGATTCTGATAATCCTAGCTTTTGCCTTGCTTCTTGGCGCTCTAGAAAATCAATTTCTGATACATCAAGGCCGTTATGAATAAGTTTGACTTCTTGTCTTGGTCTGATGCCGAGCCGTTTCGCCTGTTCGAGGTCGTGGCTGTTATTTACAATGATGACGTCCTTGTATTTAGCTGTGTGTTTTTCTAAAAATATCCAGAGTTTTTTCTTCCATTTTGGCCACGGGTCATTGAAGGACCACCCGCCGATACGATAGATAACTTGTAATTTGTAACTTGTAACTTGTAACTTTCCAGCCAGGGAACCGAGCATCCCCGCCTTAGAGCTACAGAGAAATAATACATCGGGCTTGAAAGTTTTAATGAGTCTTTTTAATTCAAGGCAAGCTCGCAGATCTTCAATTGGTCGAATTTCGCGTTGGAGATGCTTTAGTCTGACTACTTTAAATCCTTGCTCTTCTAGTTCTTCTAGTAGTGGATACTTGTTTCTTGTCTCTTGCTTCTTGATTCCAGTCTTAGGTCCAGCCGCGACGAGTAACTCATATTTGGATGAGTCTAGGTGGGGAATTAGCGTTTGAACGAATCTTTGAGCACCACCAAATTCAGATTGAGTGATAACAAATAAAACCCTCTTTTTGCGGTCTGTCTGATCTATATCATATTGGTTGCGTTGATGCCTCATTTGTGTCATTATAATATCATAAATGACTGAAAAATCAAGGAAAATATTGATATTCTCTACCTCCTATTTGCCTCATATTGGTGGGGCGGAGTTAGCAATTAAAGGTATTACGGATCAAATTGATGACTATGAGTTTGATTTGATTACAGCCAGATGCGATGTCAACTTACCAGTTTGGGAGAAATTAGGCAACGTGAGCGTTTTTCGAGTTGGCAATGGCAATCGCTTTGACAAGTTTTTTTTGCCTGTGAGGGGATTAAAGAAAGCAGTGAAGTTGCATAAGGAGAAAAATTACGACCTAACCTTTGCCTCTATGGCTTCTTACGGCGGTCTAACGGCACGCAGATTGAAAAACCTTTTTCCCGAAATGCCGATGCTTTTGAACCTGCAAGAAGGGAGAGATTTTGGCCACCTCAATCTTCTTAAATCGTATTTTTTCAGACGAGTTGTTCAGTCCGCGGATGTTACTGTGTCGATTAGCGAACACCTGAAACAGGTTGCCATCAAAAACGGATTTAGAGAAAACAAAATTAGTATTATTCCCAACGGAGTTGATACTGCCAACTTCAGCCAAGATTTTAGTTACGGTGAGCTTTCTGAACTCAGCGATCGTTTGGGTGTTAAGCCGGATGAAAAAGTTATAGTTACAGCATCACGATTGACGCATAAAAACGCCATTGATGATTTAATTCGAGCCCTGGCAGTTTTAACTCTCCAAGATACAGTCAATAAGTATAAACTAGTAATCGCCGGAGATGGTAATGACAAGAAGAAATTAGTCGAACTTATTCACAATCTTAATATCGAGGACAAAGTTGTTTTCGTTGGTTCCATTAGTAATCATCATCTACCAAAGTATTTAAGAATAGCTGATGTATTTGTCCGACCATCACGTTCCGAAGGATTGGGCAGTGCATTCCTTGAAGCTATGGCGGCAGGTATTCCGGTTATTGCTACACCGGTGGGTGGTATCCCTGATTTTTTAAAAGATGGCGAGACCGGGCTATTCTGCAAAGTGGGTGACCCACAATCTATAGCACAACAGATTAAAGTTATGACTAGTGATGTAGGACTGCACAATCATATTGTTAAGCAAGCATATCGTATGGTTGTCAAGAATTACGATTGGCGTAGGATCGCAGCCAGCTATAAAGAAGTATTTGAGTCACTGATAAAATAGTAATTAGTAATTAGTAACTAGTAATTTAATTACCGGTTGCGAGTTACCAATTGCTCTTAGGCGTTTTGAAACGTATTGTAATTGCAACTGGAATTTTTCCGCCGGACATCGGCGGTCCCGCCTCTTATGGGAAGGTTTTGGCTGAAAAATTATCCAAAGAATTCAATGTTGTATTGGTAACCTACTCATCCGCTTTTCAAGATAGCACGGATAAGGAATTACCGTTTCGGGTCATACGTATATGGAAGAAACATTTCCGCTTTTTTAGACATTTCCTTTACTTCGTTAGAGTTTATCAGGCCTCTCGGGACGCCGATGTGGTCTACGCGCTTAATGCTATCAGTGCCGGTTTTCCGGCTTTCATAGCTGCCAGAATGAATAAGAAGAAGTTTTTTATAAAGATAGTGGGGGATTATGCTTGGGAAATAGCAATCAATAAAAATAAAACCTTTTTACTCTTAGATGACTTTCAAAAAGCTCCCAAGCATGGTTGGATTAAGTTTTTAAACAATATACAGACCAAAGTTTCTATGAGAGCCGATGGGGTTATTGTACCATCAAAGTATTTGGCGAAAGTGGTGCAAGGGTGGGGAGTGGCTCAACAAAAAATTCATGTAATTCATAATGGAGTTAATATTTCTGCAGTCAATCTAAGCAAAGAGGAGGCAAGGAAAGAGCTTAGTATTCCCGGCACCATGATACTTTCTATAGGTCGCCTGGTACCATGGAAAGGATTTCGAATGCTCATCAAATTGATGCCAAAACTCCTTACCATCACTCAAATTTTCCGTTTGGTGATTGTTGGCAGTGGACCTGATTATGACCGATTACAGACAATGATTAAAAATTTACGATTAGAACGGAAAGTTTTTTTAGTGGGTAAGAAATCCCCAAAAGAACTAGCAGTTTATTTGGCTGCTGCCGAAATGTTTGTGTTAAACACTGGATATGAAGGATTTTCCCATCAAATTTTAGAAGCCATGTCAGCTGGTGTGCCAGTCGTAACTACCAACGTGGGTGGTAACCGAGAGGTAATCGTACAGGGAGAAAACGGATTCATGCTTAAGTACAACGACGAGTTTAACTTGGTGGAAGCAATTAAAACCTTGTGGCAGGATAATGAGTTGAGGCAGAAATTAATTGCAGAGGGACGGAAGACCGCAGGATATTTCAATGTTGAGACAATGTATCAAGAAACAATTAAGATATTACAGAGTAACTAGTAAATGGCAAATAGTAATTAATAAAGAATAATTATAAAATCCAATTACCAATTACCCAATTTCTAGTTACCAAATTATGGAACTTAAAGACTTAGAAATTTATCAAATAAGTTGTGAGATATCAAGAATGACTTGGCAAACCTATATTAAATTTGATTGGCAGATGAAGAAAGTTATCGGTGATCAGTGGATGACTTCTACTGATTCAGTCGGTGCGAATATTGCAGAAGGTTTTGGCAGGTTTCATTATCTAGATAAAAATAAGTTTAATTATAATGCTAGGGGATCTTTATTGGAGAGTGTACACTGGACAAAACTATTACTAGAAAGAAAAGTTATTTCAGAAGCCGAATTCAACCACCTCTTAGATAAACAGGAGCAATTATTATTGAAATTGAATTCTTACATCAAAAGTACGAAGGAACAAGTAAAGTAGCTTTTCTTAATTTACCTATTACTATTTACCGATTACTATTTACCGTTTACTCTTATGAATTTACTTATGATTTCTGGTGATAGATCTCTAGCCGAAGGCAAGCACGGTGCTTTTTATAATACTTTGGAAGAGTTCCATAAATATTGGGACCGGGTGGATATAATATGTCCAAGAGTAACTAGTAATCGGCAAATAGTAAATGGAAAGAGAATTACCAGTTACAAATTACCAATTACTCTTTTTGGCAATGTTTTTATTCATCCTTCTCCTTGGCCACTTTTTTTACAACCACTATGGATTTGGTGGATGGGACGGAAACTAATTACTAATTACAAGTTACCAATTACAGACTTAGTCATGACTGTTCATGAATATCCGCCATTTTATAATGGTTTGGGGGCTAAACTCTTGTATCGAACGATAAAAGTTCCTTACATTCTGGAGGTTATGCATATTCCGGGTTTGCCTAAGGCAGGCGATTTTAAAGAGGGAATTTATAAATGGCTGATGAAGGTTGTTATCAAATGGGACGCCTCATCTGCAAAAAAGATTAGAATAATAAATCAGAAACAAACGCCAGATTTTTTGGTAAACGCAGGAGTAAAAAAAGAAAAATTAATCTACATTCCAGCATTTTATATTGACCTCGAAGTCTTCAAGCCAATTATCAATTACCAGTTGCCAGTTACTAAGCAGTATGACTTAGTTTTCGCGGCGCGATTAGAGAAAAATAAAGGCATTTTTAATTTAATTGAAGCAATAAAAATAGCCAAGCAGAAAAAACCTGATATTAGTTTGCTGATAATCGGACATGGTTCACAGCTCGAGAAGCTTAAATTACTAATTACCAATTACCAATTACAAGACAACGTTACATTTTCCGGCTGGCTGGAGGGGCCAAGGGATGTGGCGCTGGCCTACAATAGGGCTAGATGCTTCGTAAATCCCTCCTATAACGAGGGAGGGCCCAGAGTAGTTCTTGAGGCCATGGCTTGCGGTTTACCCGTGATTTCGACTCCAGTTGGTCTTATGGTGGATATCATTAAAGATGAAGATAATGCTATGTTTACATGGTGGGAACCAATGGAGATGGCCAAGAAGATTTTGTTGCTTCTTAATGACCCCAGCATGCAAAAAAAGTTTTCATCTGCTGGCATTGAATTAGTTAAAAACTTTGAAAAGAGAGACGCAATTAAAAACTATGCCGATAAATTAAAAAACGCCGTAATTAGTAATTCGTAATTAGTAATTACCAATTTCTGATTACCATTTACTCCAATGAACCTACTAATTATAACACAAAAAGTCGATCAAGATGATCAGTTGCTCGGGTTTTTTATTGATTGGCTGAAAGAGTTTGCTGGTCGGTTTGAAAAAGTGACCGTTCTTTGTTTAGAAAAGAGGAAATTTGATTTGCCGGAGAATGTGCACGTTTTTAGTCTGGGGAAAGATCGCGGTGCGTCTAAACTTTACCAGTTTTTTAATTTCTATAAATATTGTTTTAGTTTGAGGAGGGAGTATGATGCGGTCTTTGTTCACATGAATCCGATCTGGGTAATTTTGGGGTCACCGCTTTGGACTGCTTGGGGCAAAAAAGTTTACCTATGGTATGCCCACAAACAAGTAACTACCAAACTAAGGCTTGCTGAAAAAATGGCTGACGGTATCTTTACTTCTACCGCGGAAGGATTCCGCCTGTTGTCAAAAAAGTTAAATATTGTGGGGCAAGGAATTGATATCCAAGTCTTTCATCCCGATTTGAGCAAGCGCCGAGAGGGGATAAACATTTTGAGCGTTGGCCGAATCGCACCGTCGAAAAACTATGAAGTTCTGATTGAGGCTGCAAAAATGCTTAAAGATGACGGCTTTGACTTCCGCGTAACAATCATTGGTGAACCAGCACTTCCGCAAGATAAAGTTTATGAAAAGAAAATCAGAGACAAGATTAAAAACTATGGCCTCGAAAAACAGTTTCAGTTTTTGGGCAAGATTCCGCATCGCCAACTGCCTGGTTATTATCAGTCTTACCAAATTTGTGTTAATACCAGCGTCACTGGTAGTCTAGATAAAACCATACTTGAAGCTATGGCTAGCGGTTGCGTTGTGATCAGCTCAAATGATGCTGCCAAGCAATTTTTGCCCCAGGATTTGATATTGGAAAGCAATGATCCTATTCAACTAGCTGAGAAAATAAAAACTTCCAGCCAGAGGGAGTTAAGACAAGAATTGGTAGATTATGCGCGCAGGCATCATTCACTTGACGGATTGATTGATCGTATTAGCGGAGTTATTACCGAACCTATGCTGCAGAATATTTTAATAACCGGCTATCCATATATTAGGGAGAATTATTTGAATACTTTTAATTCTTATCATGGAGAGGGGAAGATTTCTTTTCTTTTACCAAGAATCTGGAAAATCAAAAAAGGCAAAGTCGTTTACCATCCACCTAAGCGCGGTAATGTTTTTACTACACCAGCTTATTTTCATCATTCCGACTATCCCATCATTGGCGGGCTATTAAAGGGTTGGCTACCGGCTTTTCCTTACAAATTATGGCAGTTGCGAAGAGCAAAGAATATCAGCTTAGTTTATGATTCTGGAGAGCCAATACTCCTTAGCACCTTATACAACGCTTTTTGGAGTAAGGTATTCGGACTTAAATATGTCGTTTTCAGTTGGGAAAATATCCCATTTCATCACAAGTTTCATGGCTTGAGCCGTGTAGTACATAGTCTTATCTTGAAGTTGAATCTATTTTTGGCTGACGGTGTGGTTTGTGGAAACAGCAAATGTCGAGATATTTTCGCTGAACTGACCTCGAAGCCGCTGACCGTTATTCCGCTTAGTGGTTTGGACGAAGCCTTCTATCGGCCACTCAACGATAGGTCACTGCTCGATGAGTACAATATCAGAGATAAAATAGTTTTCACTTTCATTGGAGCGATTAGTTACCGTAAAGGGATTCATTTGATTGTTGAAGCATTTGGTAAGGTCTTAGATCAGGTACCCAAAGCCCATCTAATTATCGCCGGTAGTGGTGAATACGAAGAGAATATAAAATTGAAAATTGAAAATTTAAAATTAGGTAACAATATTACTCGGATTCCATGGTTGAGCCAGCAGAGTGTGATGAGATTACTTTCAGCTTCTGATGTTTTTGTTTACCCAAGTATTTCTCATGGGGGCTGGGAAGAGCAGTTCGGCTACTCTATGGCTGAAGCCTCACTTTGCGAGCTACCCATAATTGCCACCAGGTCAGGTTCCATAGAAGAGATAGTCATTGATGGTCAGACCGGTATTCTTGTGGCGGAGAACAACGCTAAGGAGTTAGGAGTAGCCATGTTAAAATTGGCTCATAATAAGGAGTTGCGAAACAAACTAGGTCAATCTGGACGAGAACATATTGTTAAAAATTTTAGCAATAAGGCCGTAGTTGGTAATTATGCCGAATTCTTTGAACAGTGCGGTACGAATAGAAGTGCAACTAAGAGTTTAGTCTACGTTACCAATGTACGACTGCCGACCGAACGAGCACACGGATTGCAGATTATGAAATCTTGCGAGGCCTTTGCGTTGAATGGTATTAGCGTCCGATTGATTGTGCCGAACCTCAGGCCTTCCTACAACGAAGACCCTTTTTCCTATTACGCCATTAAACATCAGTTTCCTTTAAAAAAAATCTTCATATTAGAGGTGCTACCTTTGGCAAAGTTTTTTGGTTCTTGGTTGGGGTATGTTCAAAACCTGAGTTTTTCCTTATCAGCAATTTTGTATTTGGTTTTGAAGCGGACTAAAAGAGAAAACAGTATTATATATTCCAGGGATTATATGACTTTATGGTGGCTCTGTTTTTTGAGGTTTCGGCCAGTTGCCGAACTACATGATTATCGCTCAGTTAGACCCAAGCACAGAATTGCTTTTATCCTTCGAAAAGCCAGCAAATTAATCCTCAACTCCCAGGGCACCTTAGACGCCCTACGCCGCCATTACCCGGTTGATTTAGATAAGGTTTTGATTGCTCCCAATGGGGTTGATATTGATTTTTTTGATATTGATCAGACCAAAGAAGATGCCCGACGAGAATTAGGGATTCCACAGGATAAAACCATCGTTAGCTATATCGGCAGACTTGAAACAGTGGGTAGGGAGAAGGGGTTATATGATTTACTCTCAACCTTCAGTAGAATTTATCAAGATAATATGCATGTGATTTTGTATGTAGTTGGTGGTCCTCAGAATATGATACAAAAGTACCAAAAAGAAGCTGAATCTTTGGATATCCCAAAAGAACGAGTTATTTTTACAGGACAAGTGGCCTACAAGAATATTCCCCTGTATATGCGGGCGGTTGATATAGTAGTTATACCTCTGCCTGGGGGTGACCAACATTCTTCGACTACATCACCGATTAAGTTATTCGAATTCATGGCCGCAGGCAAAGTCATGGTTGTATCTGATTTGTCGGTCTTGCGTGGCTACTTAAGTGAAGATAGTGCGGTTTTTTTTGAACCTGGGGATTCAGAAGATTTGGCTCAAAAATTGACAAAAGTTTTAGCGGATGTAAATTTAGTTGAACAGTTATCCAAAAAAGCCAAAGAGTTAGCACGAAAGCACACTTGGTTGAATAGAGCCAAGAATATAATTAATTTCATCAATGATTAAAAAACTATTTCTTGGTCTCAAGTTAGAATTTTTCTATATCCGAAGAATGATAAACAGGGGATTTCCTCCGCAGTATTGGGTTAACTATGTCAAAAATAGGTATTTCGGTAGTTTTTTGTTAAAACATATGCCACGGTTAGAATTTGAGCAGACCGATGACTTCGAGTTGCATGTCTTAATCAACAAAAGCGGCCTCTGGATGCTTACATGGGCTTTGCGCTCCTTTTTGTACCATTCAGGATTAACTCCCAAAATAGTAATTCACAGCGATGGCACCATTGATCCAGCGACGGCACGGATGTTTGAAAGTAAATTTGCAAATCTTCGAGTGATTCTTAAAGATGATGCCGATCGAATTATCAATGATCGTACTGATATTCCCGAAAAAATAAAACAATATAGAATGACCAAGCCTTTTCCCATTATGGAGCTGACTGATATTTTTCTTTTGAGCAATTCAGAAAAAGTTATGCTTCTTGACGGTGATATTTTGTTTTTCGATACACCACAAGAAATCGTCGATTTTGTACAAAACCGAAGTCCTTACGATGTCTTATCAACCCATTTTGCCAAAGGCTCGCCCTTATTTTTAGACGAAGAATACGTACGCCAGTATAAGTTGATAGAAAAAGGCGCTGCCAATGTCATTTCGGGTATCATTATCTACAATCGACAAAAATTGCCGCTCCATAAATTTCTTGAATATTTTGATCATACGCTAGATACTTACAGTTATTTTATTGAACAAGCCGGCTGGGGTTCTATGATATGTCAGACCAATTTTGTATGGCTTTCCGAAGAACGGTATCCAGTTAAAGGTTTTCCTAGAGAAAAAACTGTAGCCAAGCATTTTACCACGCCACGCAGGCATGAACTATATGCCTACGGCATCGATCAGGTTAGAAGAAAAATTAAATCATGACTATTTGTTATTTCGGAGATTTTGACCCGGCTTATGTTCGGAATAAGGTTATCACTAGAGGGCTACAGGAAAATGGAGTCCAGGTTTTATTTTGTAATAATCGTTCGAGAGGAATTAAAAAATATTTTAAGCTTTGGAAGCTTCACAACCAAATTAAAAATAAATACGATCTCCTGATTGTTGGTTATAGCGACACGCGGTGGATTACAGTTTTGGCCAAATTGATAAGCAGAAAGGACATAGTTTGGGATGGCTTCTACTCTATTTACGACTCTTGGGTCTTCGATAGAAAATTAGTGAGTCCAAGAAGTATTAAGGCCGGCTATTATTGGTTTATGGACTGGTTAAATTGCCGGCTTGCTTATAAAATTCTGACTGATACAGATGAGCATATTAAATATTTTGTCAATACTTTTGGTGTTAAGCCAAGCAAATTTCTAAGAGTTTGGGTTGGAGCAGATGAGGAGATCTTTTATTCAAGACAAGACAATGTTGAAGCAGGCCTGGTTTTATTTTTCGGCCACTATATTCCATTGCAGGGGGTTGAATATATCGTAGAGGCCGCAAAAATTTTACAAAATCAGCTAGTGCAAGTTAAATTCGAAATAATCGGCAGGGGCCAGGAATATAAAAAAATCAGGGCCTTGGCTGATCAGCTGGAAGTTAAAATTATAAATTTTATTGACGAATTACCAATTGAAAATCTAGCCGATCGCATGGCCAAAGCAGTTATATGTTTAGGTATTTTTGGCAATACAGACAAAACTTTACGAGTGATTCCTACTAAAATTTATTCTGCAATCGCCATGGCCAAGCCAGTAATATCTGCCGATACGCCGGCCATGCGCGAGCTATTTACTGATCAGGTCAATATTTTGTTTTGTCACCGAGCCGATCCGCAGGATTTGGCGGCTAAAATCCAGCTTTTATTGGATAACCAAGCTATTAGAACCTACATTGCCCAAAGTGCTCATTTAATGTACAATAAACACTTAAATAACAAGGCTATAGGTTCATATTTAAAAAACCATATTAATCAGTGGCTCAACGCATAATTTGTTTTATTAGTATCTTAACTTTAAAAACAATGAACAGAAAAGAGTACTATAATAATAAAAAAACCTACAAAGTAAGCGGGGGTAGAGAAGTCAGCATCTTAGGACTTATTCCCAAACACCCGGGACGTGTCTTGGATTTGGGTTGTGGCCGAGGAGACCTTGCTAAAGAATTAAAAAGTAGGGGCTGGGAAGTAGTCGGTGCCGATATATCAGGAGACTCTTTATTGGAAGCCTCAGCTTTTTTGACTGAAAGTTTTTGTTTTAATTTTGAGGATGAATTATGGCCCCAAGAGCTGATGAGCCAGCAATTCGATCTAATTATTGCTTCCGAGGTCATAGAACATGTTTTTTCCCCTGAACAGTTATTATCTAAACTAAAAAATTTATTAGAGGTAGATGGCAAGGTAATTATTACCACACCTAACTTTCTTTTTTGGAAGAATAGATTAAGCATACTATTCGGAAAATTTCAATATCAAGATCAAGGATTATTAGATTTTGGTCATATTAGGTTTTACACCATCAAAACTGCACGAGAGCTTTTTCGTGATGTAGGTTTAAAAATTCAAAAAGAGAAGCATTTTTATCCCAATCTTTATAAACGAAAACTAAATTTTCTAGGCCGGCTATTCCCGGGTCTTTTTGCGTACCAGATGATATTTTTATTGTTCAAATCATGAAGATTAATTTCCTATTGCCACACCTTAAACTGTCGGGGGGCGTTTATGTTGTCATAACTTTTGCCGATGAACTAGCCAAAAGAGGACACGAGGTTATTGTTGCTGCCGAAAGTAAAAGTCCTACTAGATATATAAGGAATTTATTTAATAATCATCCTCTTTTACCACAAAATAGCAAAATTAAGATAGTTAGGGTAAAGGATTTCTCTGATCTTCGCGATGCGGATGTTTTTTTTGCCGACTCATGGAAAGTCGCTGAGAAATTGTACACTATTAATACTCTTGGTGCCAAATTCCAATACATCCAGCATGACGAACGCTTATATCACGGTGATCCCAAAACGGTTGAAGACGTGTATCGCCTTCCTATCAAAAAGTTTGTAAATGCAACCTGGCTTCATGAAATTTTCATAAAAGAATTCAACCAAGAAGTCGAGATTTTATTTAATTCCATTGATTGTGAACTTTTCAATCCCAATAAAAGAACCAGAAAACCTGATGACGGCCTAATCAAGATCCTAGTGCTCCATCATGATTTTGGTTGGAAACGTACAAAAGAAGGAGTATCCATCGTTCGATCACTACAGCAAAAGTATCCCAATATACGTCTCATTTTATACGGCACTCGTTCTCGAAAGATCAATGTTTCTTATGATGAATACTATTATAATGCCGTTAAGGAAGAGCTAGCCCGAGTTTTTGCTAATTCTGATATCTACCTTGGGTGTTCTATTGACGATAGTCGGCCCATTGCTCACCGCTGGGCGATGGCATCCGGGACAGCTTTGGCAATCTATGACAATTTCGGTTCCGGTGACTATGCATTTGACCGAGAAACAGCTCTCATAGCGAAAAAAGGGGATAGTGAAGACCTTTTTAAGAAGCTGGAAGAATTGATAGCGAATCCGGATCTCAGGAAGAAAATAGCTAATAACGCTCTCGTCTATGTCCGCAGTTTACCTACTTGGAAAGAATTAACAGATAAATTGGAAAGCAGATTTAAAGAAGCAGTTCTGAATATATGATCTTAATTACTGGCGCTAAAGGATTCATTGGTTCTAGATTGTTGTCTTTTCTTAGTGAAAATGGCTATGATGTGAAGGGAGTAAATGAAGAGATTACAGACATTGAGAAACTAAGACCGCATTTTAAGAATGCAGAATTTGTGGTTCATTTAGCGGCAAAATTACACGAAGATCAGACTGAAAAAAGACCGCACGATTTTTTTCAGGTAAATGTCGTAGGAACGATGAATGTGGTTAAACTCTGCCTTGAATATGGTTGCAAGTTGATAAATACAAGCTCCATTACAACCCAAACAACTTATGGAATCAGCAAAGTATTATCCGAAGAGATGGTTAGATCATACGCAAAATATCAAGGCCTGCTTGCGGTGACCATTCGACCATGTATCATCTACGATGAGAGTACGGGTGATAGCCGCCCGTTTATTAGTAGATATTATCCATTAGGAAGACTCACTAAAGATATCGAGAATATAATTCTCCGCCACAATTTTAAAAACTATAAGGTTTACAAAATCGGAGGTCTCGGCCAAAAACTCTATTCTGAAAAAATTGTCCTCTGGAAAAGGAAGATAAAACTAAAACTCCATCTTTAATCATGCCCAAAGTTTCTGTTGTTATTCCAACCCATAATCGCCCAGTGATGCTCAAACGAGCCATTGATTCGGTACTGGCCCAAACATATCGGGATTTTGAAATTACAGTGGTCGATGATGGTGTGCAAGAGAGAGCAAGAGAAGTTGTGGGGTCATTTAGTGATGATAGAATCCGATATATTCAACATGAAAAAGAACGCGGTGCGCCGGCCGCACGCAATACCGGCATCAAAAACTCAACTGGCGAACTGATAGCTTTTCTCGATGATGACGATGAATGGCTACCAGAAAAGATTGAACTCCAAGTTAATGCTTTAGAAAAACATTCCGAGGCTGTTTTGGCTTTCTGTGGACTCACGGCTGTTAATGATGCAGGTAAGACTCTTTACACAAGGATGCGAGGGTTGGAAGGGCTAATAAGTCCATTTTCTGAAATTTTAGACAAATCATTTGTTTGGACAAGTGCTATTATGGCTAGAAAGTCTGTACTTATGAATGGGTTCTTATTTGATGAGAATCTCACAAAGAATCAGGAATGGGATTTGACATTAAGGTTATCTAGGACTATGCCTTTTTATTCCATCAATAAACTATTAGTTATATTGCACATTCACGGTAATCAGATGGGGGGTCGACAGAACTTAATGGGCAGAATTAACGGTTATCATACTTTTTTACGAAAACACATGGCTGATTATAAAAAACAACCATCTTCTCTCTCGCTTCGATATGCTGAAATGGCCCAGCTATATAAAGATAATGATCAGCGTTTCATGGGGTTGATATATTTTGCCAAGGCTTTTCTAGTTCACCCAGAAAGAGGATATTTAATCGGCGGGGCCTCTTTACTTGGATTGGGCAATTTGAAACGAACTGGTAAAAAAATTTATAAAAGTACAATTTTCGCTAAACGAGCTAACCGGAAGAAAATGTTTAATTCACTCACGAAGATTAGTTCATTTCTTGGTATTGATAAAACTGCTACTGAAGAATTGATTCGTTTGGGACGAAAGCAAGGATTTATGAGCCAGAAGTTTTCTTTTGGTCATGCAGGAAATTTTGAAGTAATGATGTTGTATGTCTTAATACGAGCCACAAAACCAACCGTAATTATAGAGACAGGAGTAGCGAGTGGTCGTTCAAGCTGGGCAATTTTACAAGCTTTGAAGGATAATAATCAAGGCAAGTTATATTCCATCGACTTTCCACAATTTTTCAAGGGAAACACGCCTGAAATGTTTCTCGAGGAGACTGGTCATCCGGAGTTTAGAGGATTCGTGCCAGAAGGGAAAATGCCTGGATGGTTAGTACCGCAAGAATTGAGGCCAAGATGGGAGCTTATTTTGGGCAAGTCCAGTGAAAAACTACCAGAACTTCTTGAGAAACTGGGTTCTATTGATATATTTTATCATGACAGCGACCATAGCTACGAAAATATGATGTTTGAGTTTGAAACAGCCTGGCCCAATATCTTGCGCGGGGGATTTTTACTATCCGATGATGTTAAACGGAATGATGCCTTTATGGACTTTGCAAATAAAAATAATATAAAGGATTATAATCTTTCTTTCGGATTCGGCCTTATCCGTAAACCTTTTGCGCATAAAAACAGCTAATTACACAAGATGAATATTTCAGAAGAACATACTCAGGAAAATATCAATAAGATTTGGAGAAAAAAATGGGAAACATCGCAGGATATAAGCTTGAGAGAGGCTTTTAACAGTCGTCTTTTTCTTGAAGCATTTCCGGTCATTAGAAAATATATCCCAAACAAATTTCAAAATCTGCTCGATGCTGGTGGTGGAACAACTGGAAGATATGGTTTGAAGTTAGCTCAAGATTTTCCAAAAAGTTCTGTTACAATTTCAGATATTTTGGACGAATCCCTTTTGATTCCGCGGAGGCTTGCGGCGGAAGCGGGAATCAATAACGTATGGTTCAAGAAAGATGATATTCTGGCGAGTGTTTTTCCGGATGACCATTTTGATGTGGTCTTTTCGGATGCGATGATTCAGTACCTTCCCGACTATCGTAGAGCAATCCGGGAAATACGAAGAATCACCAAACCCGGCGGAAGAATAGTGATTACAGCGGTCAATTTTTGGAACTTCCATACTCTGTATAAGGGACTGTTCGCGTTGGCAGGAAAAGAATATCAGTACGGATACGAAAAATCATTTTCGAAACGGGAGTTGAAGGAAGCAATGGAAAAAGAGGGTATACGAACTATCGCCACCGACGGGTTTTATGTGGGATACGGGATATTCAGACTAAGAAGTCATCATCGGATGTTCCGTTTCTTGGGCCGCCTGGTCAATCGATTATCGAAAATTTTAGACAAATTTACCGGCCGATTTTTTTCAAAAAATTTCGGATTTGAAATCGTGGTGGTGGGCCAAAAATAGTATCCATGGCAGATAAAAACACAAAAATACCAGACCCAGATTATTACTACGGCTATGCCGAGAGGAAAACTGCCTGGGACAGAGGTGACCTCAAAAGAGCAATAGATTTCATAAGAGAAAAGTTTTTAGGTGGGGAAGTGAAGAAAATACTTGAGGTTGGATGTGGTATGGCTGGAATCTTAGAACATATTCCACGAGAGATTGACTACTATGGCCTGGATCCAGCTGAAATTTGCATAGAAACTACTAAAAAAAAATACCCCAATGCTTTTTTTGAACTTGGTTATGTTGAAAAAGTTCCATTTGCAGACAACCTTTTTGATTTAATTTTTTCTCACCAGGTGCTAGAAATGCTTAATGATCCTCAGCAGGGCTTAAAGGAAATGATGCGGGTCGTACGACCTGGAGGCTATGTTGTGATTATCGCGCCCAACCTCGAAGTTCCATGGTCAGAAATTCACGCAGTAAGACATTATACAAAACTGAGACGATTGATTCTACTGTTCCAAAGGTTTGGAGATTTGTTTTTTCGCTTGTTTGGCCGTCTTAGATTTAGGACTTTAGATCAAAGCCATATGCAAGCAACGGGAAAATTTGAAAAAAGCGACGATGATCTCAAATATATTACTAGCGCTTACGAAGTGGCTACCTTTTTTAAAAGACATGGATTTATTGAGTTAGAGCGGAAGAATATACACTATCCAAGTAATTCACCAAAAAATTTCTTGAAAAACATCATAATAAAGATCCCCATCTTCAAATATTATAACAGTGGCATGTTCTTTGTATTTAAGAAAAACAGCAAGTAATTTTATTTGATAATTCAACGATTTTGAGGTAAAATGAGTTCTATGAAATTACCTAAGATTAGGAATCTTTCCTCAACTCGATATCTTGCCCACAGGGTACTAACCAGGTTTTTGGCTAAAGAATTGGATGGACGAAAGTTTGGCCTGGTTTTAGATATCGGTGCTGGCAAGGGTCCATACAGAAAATTTCTCGAATGTGAAAAATATGTACTATTAGATGTCGAGAATAGGAGCGGTAACTCGGACACGATCATAGCTAATCTTAATGAGAAGGTTCCTTTGGCAGACAACTCGGTTGACTGTGTGCTGTGTACGGAGGTCTTGGAACATATTAAACAACCGCAGCACGCCGTAAATGAAATTTATAGAATTTTAAATAAAGACGGTGTCTTGGTTTTAACAACTCCAGCGGCCTGGCCATTACACGAAGTGCCCAATGACTTTTTTAGATATACCAGATATGGGATTGAACATCTTTTAAAAGAAGCTGGGTTTGAAACTATTAAGATAAAACCAAGTAACAGCTACCCATATACTATTGCCCAATTGGCGGTAATTTATCTGCGTCCCAAAATATACACACCCATAGTCATACTGATTAATTTACTAGGAATACTAAGTAACAAATTCAGCAAAAACTATGATATGCCTCTTGGGAATCATGTCAGGGCTTATAAAATTTAACTAAAAACAGAACTTGATTAAACTAATTTATAACAAATTCATTGGATTGTGGCATGATCACGAGTCCGTTGGCACGAAAGCAGCTCGCGGGGGTGCTTTAACTTTTGTTTCCAGATCTCTCTCAAAATTCATCTTGCTTTTTAAAACTATTATTATAGCCCGCCTTCTTTTTCCTCATGATGTCGGACTTTTTGGGTTGGCATCTTTAATTTTAGCAATGACGGAGTTGCCGTTCTTAACCGGCTTCAATGCGGCTATTATTCAAGGAGAAAATATTAAAAAACATTTAGATAGTGCCTGGACAGTCAATATTATTAGAGGATTCTTTTTGGCTGGACTACTTTATCTTATTGCTCCTTACGGTGCTCATTTTTTTAATAATCCAACGGTCGTACCCATAGCTAGGGTCTTATCTCTCATGTTTATTGTTACTGCTTTTGAAAATCTCGGGGTGACGCTTTTGGACAAAGAGATGAAATTCAATAGGAGATTTTTTTATGATATCGGTGGAGTAATAATTCAAGTCGTTTCAGTGGTGATATTTGCTTTGCTTTTTAGGAATGTGTGGGCTTTGGTCGCCGGAGCTATCGCCGGAAGAGCTGGCTACGTTCTTCTTTCCTTTTTGGTCCACCCCTATAGACCGAGGCTTAACTTTAACTTAGCTGGAGCCTTGCATTTGTATAAGTATGGCAAATGGATAGGCATTGCTGGTATCGGTTCTTTTCTTGTGGCGCAAGGAGATGCTATAGCTGTCGGAAAATTAATTGATACTTCTCATCTCGCCTTCTACCAAATGGCTTTTAGTCTCGGCCTCCTACCTGTTGTAGAAACGGTTAGCGTATTGGGCGGTGTTCTATTTCCTCTTTTTGCCAACATCCAGAACGATGTCATACGCTTGAAATCCGTTTTTTTAAGGGTCTCTAAATTTATTTATGCCTTCATGATGCCGGCCGGGTTTGGATTGTTTATCTTAGCTCATGAAGTGGTCCAGTTTGTTTATGGTTCAAGGTGGTTGCCGATGGTTCCAGTTTTGTATGTTATTATAATATACGGTTTCGTGAGGTCTTTTGAGTACTTGGCCACTCCGTTGCTTCAGGGCATAGGGAAACCAAAAACTACCTTTTTGAATAGTCTTTTACAGGCTGGCGTCCTATTTGCCCTAATCATTCCACTTACTCATAAGTTTGGAATTGTAGGAACAGCGTGGGCTGCGGTTGGTGGGCTTTTGGCCGGACAGGTCTATTTGTTGTTTACGGTAAAAAAAGAGATCAAATTCGACATAAGGACATTTCTTCGGGGCATGTATCTTCCACTGGCAGCCAGCACGATGATGTCATTAGTAATTTGGGAAATGAAAGATATAATCCCAGTCAGTACTCATTATATCCTGGTAGGATATATAGTACTGGGTGCTATTATTTATTTCGTGACTCTGTTATTACTAGACAAGATATTTAGAGATGATTTTTATAACTCATTCTTATGGATAAAGAACAACATATAAGCCAAGACAAAATCAATGAAATTTGGCGGAAGCAATGGAGTTCTAAGTCTTTCAGAGGTGTGAGTGTGGCAAATATTTTTCAACAGAGACTTTTTGTTGAGGGGTATCCGATTTTTAAAAAACATCTTCCAGATAATCCCGGCGATGTTTTAGATGCCGGTGGCGGTACTGGCCGGTATGGTCTTAAAATTGCTCAAAATTTTCCCGAAAGCAATGTTGTAATCTCTGACATTTTAGAGGAATCTCTAGGCATTGGCCAACAACTAGCCAGTGAGATGCATTTAAAAAATGTCTTTTTTGAACAAGATGACCTCTTGAGTTCAAAGTTCCCGGATAATAAATTTGATGTTGTGGTATCTGACGTGGTGATTCAACATCTGCCTGATTACACTACAGCCCTAAAAGAAATTAAACGAATTACTAAACCGGGAGGCAGAATATTGATATCTACGAACAACTTTTGGAATTTCCACACCCCCTTTAAAACCGTACTAAAGATTGTAGGGCAATACGAATATGGATATGAAAAATCGTTTTCCAGAAAAGAATTGGTGCGAACGATGGCAAAAGAGGGTCTTAATATTATTGCAGTCGACGGATTTTATGTTGGTTACGGTATATTTAGACTCAAAAAGTATAACAGAATATTTCATTTTTTGGGTCGCGCAGTTAACCGATTATCCAAGATTTTAGACAAATTGACTGGTAGATTCTTTTCAAGAAATTTCGGCTTCGAAATTTTAGTTGTGGCTCAGAAACCTTGACAATATCTCGTAATTCGATAGAATCTTTTATGAGTAGAACATTAAAATTAGGAGAATTAAATTATGATTACTATGCCAAACCATGATGCCGAATCAGGCAAACTCGACCATTGTCAGATTACTGGTTCTAAAAATCTTTTTGAAGCTATCGATCTGGGACACCAGCCACCTTGTGATGCACTTTTGACCTCGGAAACCATCAATCAGCCCGAAATTTACTACCCATTGCGCTTGATGATTTGCCCAGAATCAGGATTAGGACAACTCGACCATGTGGTTGAAGGTTCAATCATCTATCCGGCCACCTATCCTTATCGTGCCGGTATTTCTAAACCGCTGTATGATTACCTACGAACATTTGCCGATGATGTAGTTACCAGATTTAAACTGCCCGGCGACTCTCTGTGTGTTGATATTGGCTGTAACGATGGGACACTGCTCACTGGTTTCAGAGGTCATGGTATGCGTACTCTTGGTGTAGAACCGACAGACAATGCCAAGTTTGCTAGAAAAGAAAATAAAATTGAGGTCATTCAGGATTTTTTTACTGAAAATTTAGCAAAAGATATCGTTCGCGATTATGGTAAGGCTAAAGTAGTGACGATGACCAATGTTTTTGCTCATATGGCTACCTTGGGAGAGGTGATGCGCGGGTTGAACCAGCTTATGGACAAGGACGGTATATTTGTGACCGAAAGCCAATATCTTCTTGATATCCTGGAAAGAAATCAATTTGACCAGGTATATCACGAACATGTCCGTCTTTATAGTGTTAAGTCTCTGATTAAACTATTCCCGTATTATGGGATGGAAGTTTTTGATGCACAGAGGTTGTCATCTCGTGAGGGAAGTATCCGGGTCTATATAGCTCGCAAGGGTGTCCAGCCAATCAGTCCCAATGTTGCTAAGCTTCTGGCGCTAGAAGAAAACAGTGGCCTATTTAAACCAGCTACTTGGGCAAATTGGCGAGAAAGAATCGCTGATAATCGAAATAAGTTTATGGAACTCGCCTACAAAGCAAAAAATGATGGACTGCGCTTTGTGGCTGATTCTTGCCCTGGTCGCGGTACCGTGCTGGTTAATTACTATGGCCTTGATGAAACTCTCATGCCCTACATTGCTCAATTGCCCGGATCGGAGAAAATCGGCAAGTACTTGCCAGGAACTCATATTCCAATCGTAGATAACAAGATCATCATGGAAGAACAACCGGACTATGTCGTGGTCTTAGCATGGCATTATGCCGATTATATTATGAAAAACTGGCGCGCCAAAGGTCTCCAGTCTAAGTTTGTACTTCCACTCTCGGAGTTTAGAGTGGTGAGCGAATAAGTATATTTCAAGACATTATACACCTATCTAGTAGCTTGATTGCGAACGATAGGTTTTTGTTTTGACCGAGCGAGAGTGATGGGAATACTGAAATCAGCAGATTTCATGTACAGACCAAGCGTGAGCGAGGGAGTGCCAAAGACGGCAGTCGTGGTATAAATGAATTTGAAGAAAGTGATTAAATAAGCTATTCTTTATTGGATATAAGTAGCATTATATATTGATATATGATTCCATTTTTTGATCTAAAAACAGTGAACGCCCAGTATCGGCAAGAATTACTTGATGCCTTAACCGAAGTTCTTGATTCTGGACAGTATATATTGGGTGAAAAAGTTAAAACTTTTGAGCAACAATTTTCTGTATATTGTGGTATCAAAGAAGCCATCGGTGTTGGTAATGGACTCGATGCGCTTGTACTGATTTTCCGTGCCTATAAAGAATTGGGACTAATGAACGAAGGAGATGAAGTGCTTGTCCCAGCCAATACTTACATTGCTAGTATTTTAGCTATCACTGAAAACCGTCTGAAACCAGTTTTGGTTGAGCCAGATATTAATACTTATAACATTGACCCAGATCTATTGGGGAAACATATTACTGACAAAACCAAAGCCATACTTACCGTGCATCTCTATGGTCAAGTGGCTTATTCAGAGAAAATGCGATTAGTAGCCGATAAGCACGGATTAAAAATAATTGAAGATGGGGCGCAGGCGCAGGGGGCTAGTTATCAAGGAAGTAAAGTCGGAAGTCTCGGTGATGCTGCCGGTATTAGTCTTTATCCGTCGAAAAATCTTGGAGCTCTTGGTGATGCCGGTGTGGCAACCACGAATGATCCGAAGCTGGCTGAAGTAGTGCGTGCTCTACGCAATTACGGTAGCCACAATAAATATTATAATGACTATCAAGGCGTGAATAGCCGCTTAGACGAAATACAGGCAGCTATTTTGTCAGTGAAGTTGAAGTATCTAGACGACGAAAATGCCAAACGTCGCAAGATTGCTAAGCATTATCTGGAGCACATCAAAAATGCCAAACTAATCTTACCGCAGGTAAGCGTAGATGAATCTCACGTCTGGCACGTATTTGTGTTACGTACTCAAAATCGAGACGAGTTTGCTAAGCACCTTCTAGACAATGGCATCGAGTCACTTGTTCATTATTCAGTCCCACCGCACAAGCAACGAGCATTTGCTGAATGGAATAATCAGAACTATCCGATTTCGGAGGAGATACACAGGACCATTATTAGTATTCCACTTTATCCAACCATGACCGAAGAACAAATGTCTAAAGTTATCGAAGTGTGTAATAAATTTTAGTTCAACTCATGGAAACTAAGATAAAAAAAATAGCTTTTGTTGTAAGTATGTTCCCTGTGATTTCTGAAACGTGGTTAATTAACCAGGTTGCTAATCTGATGGATCATGGGATTGAAGTTGAGATTTTTTCGTTTAGAAAAGGGCAGGCATCTAATATTTCTCAAAGATTTTACGATTATTCCATGGCCAGTCGAACCCACTACTTACAAACACCAAGAAATTTCGTAAAAAGATTTTTACTAGTAATTCCCAAACTATTACATTTAGCGCTTGTTAAGCCAGGTTCTTTGTATTCAGTATTAAATTTTAAAAAATATGGCCAGGCCGCATGGTCATTGAGATTGCTTTTTTGGGTTGAACCTTTTGTTGGTAAGAAATTTGACTTAGTACATTGTCATTTTGGACTTGCCGCTGATGACTTCCTCGACGTTAAAGAAATATTAGGATCGAAGCAAAAAATCGTCACTACTTTTTATGGTTTGGATGTCAGCAAAGTGTTCAATGACTATCCAGGCGAAGATGTTTATAAACGCCTTAAGAAAGAGAGTTCCGCTTTCATAGTGATGTCTGATTATATGAAGAAGCGCATCATGGCTCAAGGTTTTGATGAAAAAAAGATCCATATTTTACCAATCTTCGGCATTGACGTGAATGATTATCCATTCAAAGAACGAACAATTGAGCCCAATGAAGTAGTACGAATGGTAACAGTAGGTCGTTTCGTAGAGAAGAAAGGTTATGATGATCTTCTTCGGGCCGTAGCTATTGTCAAAGAAAAAACCAACAAGAAATTTATGTGCAATATCATCGGTGGCGGTGCATTGGAATCCAAATTACATACCATGACCAAGGAGTTGGGGATTGAGGATGTGGTATCTTATAAGGGCTACATGAAAATTGATGATATTATTAAATATTTTCTTAATATGCATCTATACTTGCAACCTTCCAAGATTGCATCTAATGGAGATCAAGAATAACCTAGATCATGACCACTTCAGTCCTACAAGCATTAGCAACCGGACTACCAGCTATTACCACTGATCATGGAGCTTTTTCGGAACAAATTATTGATGGTAAGAATGGTTTTTTAGTACCGGAGGGGGATTATAAGGCGTTAGCCAATAAGATTTTGTATTATATGGACCATCCGGAATTATGGGCTAGTTTTGGGCAATTTGGTAGAGAACTAGTTTCCAAAAACTATAATTTTAAGTCTCTCATGGAAGAACAGATAAAAATTTATGAAGATATTATAAATAAATAGATGACTTTTCTCAACGCGTTTTTAAAAGAAAAAATCTTATATTTTCGACAACATCGCTTTGTGAAAAGCGTGGCGTTTAATTTCCTCCATCCCGTTAGAAGTAGCCCCGCCGAGGTCCTTCGGATTCGCGCCTTTGGCGCAAGCGAGACTTCTAACGGGATCCATATCCCCTAGAGTATAGCAGGGTGTCAAAAGGTGTCAATGCGAACTTCTCAACGATTGCGACACTTGGCACTAGCTGGCGAATATTCTTGCTTAAATCGTATCAAAATGATACGATAAACTATGGTTAATGATACGAAAATGACAAAAAAACACCCAACAGAGGCTCAAATTGTAGGTTTAATCCAGAAGCTAGGCCAAGCGCAATCTTCTGATATTTACAACAACCTATTAAATAGCGGTGAGGAGCTGTCGTTCGTAACCGTAAAACGAGTTTTATCGCGCCTAGAAAAAGAGGGCATTTTGGCTATTACCGGGGCTGGCCGTTCAACTGGCTATTTATTGACTGAATACGGAAAGTTAATATCCGATGTTAACGCATCCGAGTATTGTGCTATTGAGCCGGATGTTAGATACGGCGCCAAGGACTATAATTTTAAACTTTTTGACGCTCTTAATTTTGACCTTTTTTCTGTAAAAGAAAAAAGCGTTCTTGATATAGCTTCCGCTATTTATCACGATAGAATAAAAAATATTTCCGAGACACTTCACAAGAAAGAACTTGAGAGATTTGTGATTGAGCTTTCTTGGAAATCGTCTAAAATAGAGGGTAATACTTACACATTGCTTGATACGGAAAATTTGATTTTACACGGTGTTGAAGCCCCCAACCATAGTAAAGACGAAGTTCGTATGATTCTCAACCACAAGGAGGCTTTCGATTTTATTCATGAACACAAAAATCAATTTACAGCTTTGACTCGTTCTAACATGGAAAACGTACACAAAATTATTGTCCGCGATTTAAATGTTACAAATAATATTCGCTCAAAACCGGTAGGCGTCACAGGTTCTCGTTATAGCCCTTTGGATAATGAATATCAAATTGCCGAAGCGGTTGAAAAATTGTCACTTGCAGTTTCTCGCATGTCGAATGGGTACGCCAAGGCATTAATAACGCTTCTTGGGATAAGTTACATTCAACCGTTTGAAGATGGTAATAAGAGAACTGCCCGATTGATGGCGAACGCGCTACTCCTTAGTCATAAACTAACTCCGCTTTCATACCGTGGCATCGACGAGAAAAGCTTCCGCGGAGCTATGCTGGTATTTTATGAACTCAATTCCCTCCTCCCCTTTAAGAAGATTTTCATAGAACAGTATGATTTCGCTGCCCAAAATTATTTAGTCGCATGATATTCTTATCGTTGAAAAACAAATTGAATTATTTTCGCCGGCATAATTTTGTGAGAAGCGTGGCGTTTTTACAGATGGCAAGCGTCATTGGTAATTTTGTGCAGGCGTTAATCGGTGTTTTTATCGCCCGACTCTTGCAGCCGGGGAATTACGGTGTTTACACCATAGCATTAAGTCTTGCCAGTTTAATTTTTATCTCTACCGGAGTCCAAGAGACCATTACTGTCATTCTCGGTAAAACTCATACAGAAAATAACCGACCGGCCACAGTTGATGCTCTGGCATTTTTTTTGCGCTTTACCATAGTTTTTTCAGTGCTCACTCTGTTTATTACACTTTTTTTACCGGAAATAGCCAAAGTCTTTTATCATAATTCTCAGATTGGTATTTATGCCGCAGTTATTATTATTGCCTCCATTTTCTCTTCTTTTGCTTTTTCCATGTCAGTAATGATTTTGCAGGTCTCTGGCAACATAAGAACCATGGCGATTCTTACGGTAGCAGACCAAGTTGTAAGACTTACACTCTCACTCCTGTTAGTATTTTTGGGTTATGGCATTTTTGGTGCCGTTCTCGGACACTTAATCGGTGCCGTAATTATTTTTGTAATCGCTATCCTTATCTGGCAATCCGTAGTTCGCCAACACCCAATTTTCCCTTCCCTAAGAGAACTAATAAAGCGAGTAAGAAATGTCAGTGCCCAACACTACCTTAGTTTCAGTATTTGGGTTACTATTGATAAAAATATTTCAAGTCTTTTTAATATCTTGCCAATTTTGTTTGTCGGTGCCATACTCTCTCACTCCGAGGTAACTTTTTTTAAGCTCGCCTTCAGTTATGTTGGACTGGCACTTAGCCTGCTTGGACCGATTTCGACGTTACTTAATTCAGAGCTGTCAAAGATGCAGGTAACCAATCCGGACAATATGCGTAAGAATTTTATACGGATTTCCCTCTACGCTATTGGCGTTTCAACGATTCTTACCTTAGGGGCAGTAGTTACTGCACCGTTTGTTTTTCGAATTCTCTATGGACCCAGTTTTGCACCGAGTATCCGATTTGTACCCTATCTTTTCATTTACGGAGCATTGTATGGGATTGGGGTAGGGTTGGGGCCGATGTGGCGTGCCATTAATAAGGTTAAGGTTTCAATCCTTATCAATACAATCATTCTCGGAGTGGGTATTCCTGCTGGGCTGGTTTTGATAAGACTTTGGGGATTGTGGGGTGCAATTGTTATTGTTACCGCTTGGTATACGATTTCCCATCTCACGTCATTTATCTATCTTAATCGTCACTTGAAGTCTGTTTGATTTTGGGTTAATATTGTATGTATGCAAAAATCTAAATTAGAAAACATCTTAAAATATGGAATATACTTAGCGGCCATAATGCCGCTAATTATCTTTTCACAGTTTATTTCTCCGTTTCATTTCGGTAAGGTCGTAATGTTTCGAGCCCTAGTCGAGATTTTACTAGTTTTTTACATTTCATTAGTGCTGATTGACCGCAATTATTTACCCAAGCCCACCAAGATTTTTTGGGCCGCCACTATTTTTACAGCAGTATTCGGTATTACTACTTTGACTAGCGTCAGTGTTTATCAAAGTTTTTGGGGCACGCTAGAGAGAATGGGTGGCTGGTTTTCGTTTTTCCATTTCTGGTTATTTTTTGTGATTTTGACCTCGGTGTTTCGCACTAGGAAAGATTGGTTCAACCTGCTTAAAATTTCTGTAGTTGTGGGCGCTCTCTCGGCCATTTACGGTTTCCTCCAAATGACCAGTTGGTCGTGGATTATCGGCTCTGGCGGTAGAGAGAGAATTTTCGGTACGATTGGCAATGCGGCCTTGTTTGCCGGTTATGAAATATTCAATTTTTTCCTGGCACTTCTGTTGGTCTTTAAGCCGGACCTGTCCAAAAATCAAAAGTATCTCTATAGTTCGATTGCAGTCCTTGATCTTCTGGCTATTTTTGCAACAGTGGTCCGTGGTTCGATTCTTGGCATGGTTGTCGCCACTATAATTTTTGCCCTAATTTATCCTTCAACCGGAGCGGGCTATAGGAAAATTCGGCGTGCCTTGTTTGGGTTCCTTGCCCTTGCCATTGCCATAGAGGTTATTCTAATTTTTAGCCATAACTCTAATTTCGTCCAAAACAGCAGTTATCTTAAACGTATCTCTGACGTATCTCCGCGTACTTATACCGTGGACACACGTTTGTGGGCTTGGCAGGCGGGAATAGAGGGATGGAAGGACGGTGCCAAGACTGTAGTTTTGGGTTGGGGGCCTGAGAATTTCAATATTCCATTTTCTATTCACTTCAATCCAAAGTTCTACAATGGACCAGGTTCTGAAACGTTGTTTGATAGGGCTCACAATATGTTTGTCGAAATTCTCGTAACCATGGGTATCTTAGGGTTTTTGAGTTACATTTTTATTTTTGTTGTTTTATTCGGTTTTCTTATAAAAAGTCTGAAACAGTCTCCGTCAAAAGAGCAAAGAACCTACTCTGCCGTTCTTATCTCTGGTCTTGTGGCTTACGTCATTCACAATTCTTTCATTTTTGATACCTCGGCCAATCTCCTCATGTTTTTTGTCACCATGGGCTTTATTAGTTGGCTGTCTATGGTGGGCTCATCGGCCGATGTTAATCCCAAGCCGATTAGTAGTGGCAAGGTTAACTATGGGCTGGTATTTACTGTGGGATTTCTTTTGGCTATTCTAGTCGCCGTCTCGATATACAATACTGACGTTAAACCATCACTGGCCAATTATGCTACCACTCGGGGCATCGTAGCTTCATGGAATAACGACCAGAATCTTGCCGTTACTAAATTTAGAGAGGCGGTAAGTTACGATAATGTGCAAGGAGAGTATGAGGCGAGGAATCGGTTTGACCAGTATGTGATTGAAAACTATGACCAGCTTCAACCTAAAGAGGCTGCTAAGCAAGTGATGTTGTTTGCGATCGAAGAAGTTAAGAAGAACCTTGCTTTCAAAGATGACTATTTGCCGTATCTCTATTTAAGCCGTTCCTATATTACTCTAGGGAAAAGCGACTCCAAATCGCCATACAATGACCTAGCGCTCCAGAGTAGCGAAAAGGCCCTTCAAATCTCGCCTACGTTCGTCAGAACCTACTATGAGGTGGGACAGGCCTATTTGAACAAGAAAGACTACCAGAAGGCCGCTGCTGCTTTTCAGAAGGCCGTAACGCTTAACCCCAATGTGGGCTATTCTTATTGGTACCTAGCGGCCACGGAGTTGGAGGCGGGGAACACTGACCATGGCTTACAGCTGGTAGATCAAGCACTAGCCAAGGGTTACCAGTTAAGTGAGGCAGATGCCGGTCGGGTATTGCAAGTATATATTGCAAGAAATAATTTACCCAAGATTGCGGGTATCTATGAGAGTCTAATTGTAGCCAATCCCACCAAGGCCTCCTATCATGCTTCATTGGCCTCTGCTTATGCTCAACTGGGACGAATTGATGATGCTGTGAAACAGGCGCATCTCGCCGTTCAGCTTGACCCGAAATTTGAGACCGAGGCCAGAGCTTTTGTGGCTAAACTCGGACGACAATGGTAAACTAAAAAGCCCCTACTTGTAGAGGGCTTTTTTGGTTTCCAGTAATTTGAGGTCAGCTTTTACCATAATTTCCACTAATTCACGGAATTTGACCTTTGGTTTCCATTTGAGAATCTTTTTTGCTTTTGCCGGTGATCCAATTAATATATTTACTTCCGATGGCCGGATATCCGTCGGATTATTCCAAATTATATATTTTTTTGGATCCAGCCCCGCAATTTTGAAAGCTTCTTCAGCAAACTCTTTAACAGTATGCGTTTCGCCGGTAGCGATGACATAATCATCCGGTGTATCTTGCTGTAGTATTAGCCACATTGCTTCAACGTAATCTTTGGCATAGCCCCAGTCTCTTTTGGCGTCAGGATTGCCGAGTTGCAGTTCGTCAGCCAGCCCGTGCTTAATCAAGGCCGCTGTGTGGGTGATTTTTCTGGTTACGAATTCCATGCCTCGTCGCGGGGACTCGTGGTTAAATAAAATTCCAGAAACGGCAAACATTTTTATATCTTGGTTGGTCCTATAGTATTTGGTCAGATAATAGCCGGCGACCTTAGAAATACCATAAGCCGAACGAGGGTTGAACGGAGTTGTTTCGGTTTGTGGAATTTCAAGGACGTCACCAAACATCTCACTCGTAGCGGCAAAGTAAAATTTGGCCCTAGGAACAATCTGCCTTACCGCAGATAACATGAAATGAGTGCCGGAAATATTCGTGTTCATTGTTGAATGTTCGTCTTCAAAGGAATATGAGACGAAACTCTGTGCTGCTAAGTGGTAGATTTCGTCTGGCTTGATTTTATTGAGAATGTGTCAAATGCTCGGGTAATTTTCTAAGGTAGCGCCATGGAGTTCTATTTTGTTGTCTTTTAGTAGATGATTGATTCTTGAATAATGCTGTTTCTGGTCTTCAATTGCTACCCGTCGAACCATGCCATGAACTTCGTAGCCTTTTTTTAACAGTAATTCAGCAAGATATGATCCATCTTGTCCAGTTATGCCGGTGATTAAAGCTTTCTTTGCCATATACTGCTATAGGTTATAATTTTATTCTAATTGAGTCAATTATTGACCCGGCTATTGATTGGAAGTAAAGAGTATGCTTGAATATACTTAGTTTGTTTATAATACCATAGTTTTAAGAGGCGGTCAGAAAAGGAGGGCGGAGAACAGTGACGAATAATAGAATTAGCCGACGGTTGGAGCGGATTCGAAATCGCAGGGCGCTCAGTAAAAGGCAATGTGACGAAAACGGCAAAAACCATGAAGAATTTCTTTACCAAACTTCCAAAGAATTACTCGGTGTATTACTGAAGCACTTTTCATACTACGTGCTTGAAGCGAAGTGTTATCATTCTGGCAGGCATGATCCCGGACGAGGACATATAGATCGTGAAGACCATGATGGTGTCGATGTGACGGTATGGATGAAGACTCAACCACAAGGCACATCTGGTAACCTAGAGATGGGTAAAATCTTGTATGACGCCAAGGGTTCTCCTAATGATGTTGTGGAGTTCAACAAAAACATCTTTCTGACTCGTTCCCAAAAAATGGCCCGATTAAAGAAGGCCATTTGGTCACATTACATCTACCGAACTCGTACTAGTCTCATGTCAGAAATTTTGACAGACATGAAGAAGGTCAATTTTATCCCTTCAGTCATAACTCTGGACAAGGTTTTGAAACACCTCTAGTTGAGAGCAAACAGCGAACAGCTGTTTTTTCATTTGAGTTTTTTAATAAGCGGGCCATAGGAGGTGTCATAAATTTGATAGCCCACATCGACTATTTGGTCCCGGAGCTTGTCGGCACCTTCAAAGTCTTTATCTTGTCGCAGTTCTTCCCGCAGTTGTACTACGGTTTGGATTTCGTGGGGTATAGCTGTGATTTTAGACGGGATGACACCGAGTATAGCATTGATTACATCTAGTAAATCTATGGCCGCCCTGGCCGAATCTTTATCAATTTTTCCAAGAGAGAGATTGGCGTTAGTGTTTCTTATAAAGCTAAATAGCCAACCAAGGGCATCCGGGATATTGAAGTCATCTTCCATAGAGTGGAAAAATGCCTTACACGATGCGTCCAAATGTTGATTAAATTCTTTTTGATGGGCCATGTCGTCAGCGTCGTTTTTTGCTTCTGCCTGACCGGCAGGCAGGTCTGATTCAATCGATTTTAATTTCCAATAAAACTCTCCCAGTCTCTGTACTCCTGCTTCTGCTGATTTCAGTCTCTCCTCACTGTAATCTAGGGGTGAACGGTAGTGAGCGCTTAAAAAATAAAACCGTAAGGTCTTGGGCCAATAATCCTTCAGTGCTTCACGGAGAGTCATGAAATTGCCTTCCGATTTCGACATCTTGGATTCCTTGTTCACTAAGAAACCGGCGTGCATCCAATACCTGACAAATGGCTTAAGTCCGGATGCCGATTCTTGCTGGGCAATCTCGGCTTCATGGTGAGGGAAGATGAGGTCTTGCCCGCCGCCATGGATATCATACTGGGGCCCAAAGTACTTTTCAGTAATAGCCGTGTCCTCGATATGCCAACCCGGCCGGCCGTCCCCCAATGGGGCCGGCCGCTGT
>OBEQ011633583.1_pt1 | contig 32128 bp, 34 predicted proteins | sample 1670901 | NCBI WGS metagenome assembly OBEQ01 (sample SAMEA104232315, study PRJEB22302) | groundwater metagenome | biome: forest; feature: aquifer; material: groundwater | place: USA | collected 2011-08-07 | depth 5.4 m | reverse complement strand
CGGGGCAAGGGTGCCGAAGGCCCCCACCGCACCCGGCGGCAGGCCGACCGAGCCGGTGATCCACCACGCGCCGGTCTTCATCGCGATGGTGGCCAGCGCGGCCACCACCGAGAGCTTGAGCAGGGTCTTGGCCTGCATGGCCATCGCTCAGGCGAGCGTGACCCGCGCGAACTTGCGCTTGCCGACCTGCACGACGTAGGTGCCGCGCTCGACCTTGAGGCCCTTGTCGCTGATCACCGTGCCGTCGATGCGCACGCCGCCGCCCTCGACCAGGCGCATCGCCTCGCTGCCCGAGGGCGCGAGATTGGCCTGCTTGAGCAGCGCGCCGATGCCCAGCGGCGCGCCGGACAGCGATACGGCAGGGATCTCATCCGGGATGCCGCCGCGTGCGCGGTTCGCGAAGTCGGCCTCGGCGGCGTCGGCCGCTGCTAGGCTGTGGAAGCGCGTGGTGACCTCCTTGGCGAGCATCACCTTGGCGTCCTTCGGGTTGCGGCCGGCCTCGACCTCGGCCTTGATCTTCGCGATCTCGGCCTCGCTGCGGAAGCTCAGCAGCGCGTAGTAACGCCACATCAGCGTGTCGCTGATCGACAGCAGCTTGGCGAACATTTCGTTCGCGGGCTCGGTGACAGCGATCTAGTTGCCCTTGCTCTTGGACATCTTCTCGACGCCGTCCAGGCCCTCGAGCAGCGGCATGGTCAGGATGCACTGCGGCTCCTGGCCGTATTCGCTTTGCAGCGCACGCCCGACCAGCAGGTTGAACTTCTGGTCGGTGCCGCCGAGCTCGAGGTCGCTCTTCAGCGCCACCGAGTCGTAGCCCTGCATCAGCGGGTACAGGAACTCGTGCACGCTGATCGGCGTGCCGGCCTTGAAGCGCTCGCTGAAGTCGTTGCGCTCCATCATCCGCGCCACCGTGTACCTGGCCGCCAGCTGGATCATGCCGCGCGCGCCGAGCGGGTCGCTCCATTCGGAGTTGTAACGGATCTCGGTCTTCGCCGGTTCGAGCACCAGGCTCGCCTGCTTGTAGTAGGTCTGGGCGTTGGCCTCGATCTGCTCGCGCGTCAGCGGTGGACGGGTCGTGTTGCGCCCCGACGGGTCGCCGATCATCGAGGTGAAGTCGCCGATCAGGAAGATCACCTGGTGGCCCAGGTCCTGCAGCTGGCGCATCTTGTTGAGCACCACCGTGTGGCCGATGTGGATGTCGGGCGCCGTCGGGTCCAACCCGAGCTTGATTCGCAATGGCACGCCTGTTGCATTCGACCTCGCCAGCTTGGCCAGCCAGTCACCTTCGGGTAACAGCTCGTCACAGCCCCGCTTCGAAATGGCCATGGCCTGCAAGACCTGGTCGGTCACCGGATGGCGGGGGGTGGGGGCGGCGGGCTGTGTCATGGGAACGGCGCGATTTTGGAGGGCCTGGAAATGGGGCTTTTACGGACTTTGCCGCGGCGACGGGCCGGTATACTGCGCAGCGGCTGGGGTCGGGCGAAGGGGTCCGGCCACGCACGATCCCGTTGGGACTTGTTGAGCGTTGCGAATTCTAGTGGACGCCTCGGGTCGTGAAGAACAACCAAAGCCTGTGCCGCTCGGTGCGGGCTCGCTAGACGAGCGGCAGCGCTCCAGAAAAATTGAGCTCGTTGGAAACCCTTGACCGCGCGCTGGCCACGGCCATGCAGCGCACCGGACAGTTCGTCAACCGGCACCCGCGCAGCCTCACGTCCGCGGTCGTGCTGGCGCTGGCGGGCTTCGGCGCCACCGCTTTCGGCATCGCGCCGATGGCCCCCGACGCATCTGACCTCCCGCGCCGCATCGTGACCGAAATGGTCACCCCGCTGGACATCGAGACACAACTCGAGGCGCTGGCCGAGCACGAGCTGGAGCTCTACCGCAACGACCTGACCCGCAGCAGCGACACCGCCGACAGCCTGTTGCACCGGCTGAACGTCGACGACGCCAAGGCTGCCGCCTTCATCCGCAGCGACGCGGTCGCACGCAAGCTGCTCGCCGGCCGGGCCGGCAAGATGGTCCAGGTTCGCGCCGATTCGTCGGGTGACCTCGAAGAGCTGGTCGCGCGCTACGCCGCCGAGTCGTCGGAGCAGTTCGGCACCCACTTCACGCGGCTGCGCATCAGCCGCGTCGACGGCGTGTTCCAGGCCCGCATCGAAACCGCGGCGCTCGCGGCGCAGGTTCGCATGAGCAGCGGCACGATCCGCAATTCGCTGTTCGCCGCCACCGACGAGGCCCGCATCCCGGACCCGGTGGCGAGCCAGATCGCCGAGATTTTCGCCACCGACATCGACTTCCACCGCGAGCTGCGCCGCGGCGACACCTTCAACGTGGTGTACGAGGCGCTCGCCGCCGACGGCGAGCCGATCACCTGGAACCAGGCCTCGGGGCGGGTGCTGGCGGCCGAGTTCGTCAACAACGGCAAGAGCTATTCGGCAGTCTGGTTCAAGGACCCGGGCCAAGCCGGCAAGGGCGGCTACTTCGACCTCAAGGGCGAAAGCAAGCGCCGCTCGTTCCTCGCCGCCCCGCTCGAGTTCTCGCGCGTGACCTCGGGTTTCGCGATGCGCTTCCACCCGATCCTGCAGACCTGGAAGCAGCACAACGGCGTCGACTACGGCGCGCCGAGCGGCACGCCGGTGCGCACCGTCGGCGACGGCACGGTCGACTTCGCCGGCTGGCAGAACGGCTACGGCAACGTCGTCGCCATCAAGCACAGCAACAACCGCTCGACCGTCTACGCGCACCTGAGCCGCGTCGACGTGCGGCGCGGGCAGCATGTCGACCAGGGCATGCGCATCGGCGCAGTCGGCGCGACCGGCTGGGCGACCGGGCCGCACCTGCATTTCGAGGTCAAGCTCAACGGCCAGCAGCAGAACCCGCTGAACATCGCCAAGGCGTCGGAAACGGTGGCGATCTCGGCTGCTGCGAAGCCGCAATTCGCCCAGTTCGCGCAGAGCGTCAAGGCGCAGCTGACGGCCGCCGAAAGCGTGACCCGCGCGGGTTCGTACTCCGAGTAAGGCGCGCCGCGCGCTTCGCTTGCCAAGGCCCGCCAGCGCGGTCCTTTGTCATTGCAAGGCTGCACAATCGTCGGCATGCACCCCCTGTACATCGGCCTGATGTCCGGCACCTCGCTCGACGGGGTCGACGGCACGCTGGTCGACTTCACACCGCGCGGCCGGACGCGCCTGCAGGTGCTGGCGCATGCCCATCGCGCGTTCGATCCCGCCTTCGCCAAGGAGCTGCTGGCGCTGAACGGCACGGGCAAGGACGAACTGCATCGCGCCGCGCTGGCCGGCAACACGCTGGCGCGGGTCTACGCCCAGGTGGTCGACGAGCTGCTGCGCAAGACCGAGCTGCCGCCGACCCGGGTGCGGGCGGTCGGTGCGCACGGCCAGACGGTGCGCCACCGCCCGCATGAATTCGACGCGACCGGCTACACGATCCAACTCAACAATCCTGCCCTGCTGGCCGAGTTGAGCGGCATCGACGTGGTGGCCGACTTCCGCTCGCGCGATGTCGCGGCCGGCGGGCACGGCGCGCCGCTGGTGCCGGCGTTCCACCGCGCCGTGTTCGGCCGCGCTGAGGAAACGCTGGCGGTGCTCAATGTCGGCGGCATCGCCAACATCACCGCGCTGCGCGCCGACGGCACGACCCTCGGCTACGACTGCGGCCCGGGCAACGCGCTGATGGACCACTGGTGCCGGCGCCACCTGCAGCGAGCGTTCGACGACCGCGGCACCTGGGCGGCGAGCGGCGCCGTCATCGAGCGGCTCCTGAAGCTGCTGCAGGCAGAGCCGTTCTTTGCCCTCACGCCGCCGAAGAGCACCGGGCGCGACCTGTTCAATTCGTCGTGGCTGGACATGCACCTGCACTCGATGCCGTCGGTCGCGGCGATGCGGCCCGAGGACGTGCAGGCGACGCTCGCGGAGCTCACTGCGTGGGCCTGCTGCGACGCGATCGTGAACAGCGCCCCGTGGGTGCGCAGCGTGCTGGTGTGCGGCGGCGGCGCGCTCAACAGCTACCTGATGGACCGCCTGGCGGCGCGGCTCGCGGGCGTGGCGGTGATGGCCACCGACGCGGTCGGCCTCGCGGCGATGCAGGTCGAGGCAAGCGCCTTCGCCTGGCTCGCCAAGGCCTTCGTCGACCGCAAGCCGGGCAATCTGACCGCGGTGACCGGGGCGGCCGGGCCGCGGGTGCTGGGTGCGCTGTACCCCGCGGGATAAACGGGCCCCCCAGTCGCTGCGCTCCTGCCTCCAGGGGGCGCCATCCGGCTTGGGGTGGCCCGGCGCCGGACGAAAAAGGCCGCCCGAAGGCGGCCATTGTTCGGCGGTGCCGGACCCTTATACCGAGAAGCTCGACCCGCAGCCGCAGGTCGTCGTCGCGTTCGGGTTCTTGATGACGAACTGGGCGCCCTGCAGGTCGTCCTTGTAGTCGATCTCGGCGCCGGCCAGGTATTGCAGGCTCATCGCGTCGATCAACAGGGTGACGCCGTTCTTGTTCATCTGGGTGTCGTCGTCGTTGACGACTTCGTCGAAGGGGAAACCGTACTGAAAGCCCGAGCAGCCGCCGCCCTGCACGAAGACACGCAGCTTCAGGTCGGGGTTGCCCTCTTCGTCGACCAGTTCCTTGACCTTGGAGGCGGCACTATCGGTGAACACCAGCGGCACCGGCGGTTCATCGGATTCGGGGCTGGTTTGCAGGTTTTGTGCGGCGGCACTCATGGGAACTCCTGGGACGGGGGCGGTACAACCCCCATTATCCGTTGTTTGACGCCGCCAGCTTCAACGAGGGTTTGTCTTCGGCTTTGAGCGGTCGCAATTCACCATCTATGGTGGCGCCCTGGTGCATTTCAAGGACCTCGTAGCGAACGTCGCCGACGATGCAGGCCTTGGGCTGCAGCTCGAGCAGCTCGTCGGAATGCACCGGGCCTTCGACCTGGCCGTTGATGATGACGTGTGCAGCTTTCACCTTGCCCAGCACCCGCGCCTTCTCGCTGATGACGAGGATGCTGTGGGCTTCGCCGCAGGCCAGCACGTCGCCATGCACCTCGCCGTCGATGCGCAGGCCCTCGGTGAAGCGAAGCTCGCCGGTGATGACCGTGCCCTCGCCGATGAGGGTGCGGATCGGCGGCTGCTTTTTCTTGCTGCTGAACATGTGTGTGTCTCCCGGTGAGGCCTCGGCGGCCTCAGAGCTTGGCTGACTGGGTTGCTTTGACCCCGCCGCCTGCGTCCATCACCCTGACCTGGACCGTTTTTACCACGGCCTGCGGCGGGTGATCGATCATTCCTTCAACCCGCAAATACTGTTTCATCCGCAGCGGTTTGGGCCCGCCGGGCGGCGTGAAGTTCCACGGTTTGCCATCGAGCGTGCCGGTGAGCGTGATTTCGTACCCGCCGTTGAACTCGGGCAGCGCCTTGCCGGCTTGCATCACCAGCAGCTGAAAGCGCAGCTGGCCGGGCGCCTTGGCCTCGGCCTGCAGGCCGCGGATGCTCAGACCTTCGCTGCCGCCCGAAGGCAGCAGGCGCTCGAAGAAACCGAGGTCGCCCTTGAGCGCGAGGTTCTCGGCCTCGATCTGCTTGACCTGCTGCGCCAGGCGCTCCTGGGCCGCGCGTTCGGTCTTCAGAAGGCTCTCAGCGGTGTTGGCGATCGACAGGGTTCGCTCGCGTTCGGCCTGCAGCTGGGCCACGTCGACGCGCAGCTTGGCGAGCTCGGCCTTGGCGTCGCGGTCAAGGCCGGCAATGTCCTTGCCGAACTCGAAGGCCCACATCGCGATCGCCGCCGAGAAGCCGAACACCAGCGCGACCAGGGCCCAGCGCAGCGGCCACGGCAGGTGGCTGCGAACGATCATGCGCGGGGCGCTGATCGACAGTCTTCGACGCAGGAGTTTCCAGCGCATGACCGGGGGTGAAAGTGAGGCCTGAAACGAACGAGGCCGCGAAGAGGCGGCCTCGTTTCGAGCTCGGTGAGCGGTAAAGTGTCAGCGCTTGCTGAACTGCTTGCGGCGGCGCGCGCCGTGCAGGCCAACCTTCTTGCGCTCGACTTCGCGCGCGTCGCGCGTCACGAAGCCGGCGTGGCTCAGTGCCGGCTTGAGCGCCGCGTCGTAGTCGATCAGCGCGCGGGTGATGCCGTGGCGCACCGCGCCGGCCTGGCCCGATTCGCCACCGCCGTGCACGTTGACCTTGACGTCGAACGCCGCGTCATTGGCCGTCAGCACCAGCGGCTGGCGCACGACCATGATCGACGTCTGGCGGCCGAAATACTGGTCCACCGGCTTGCCGTTCACGAGGATCAGCCCCGTGCCCTTTTTCATGAAAACGCGTGCCACCGAAGACTTGCGGCGGCCGGTTCCGTAGTTCCAATTTCCGATCATCACCGTTGTCCTTAGATCTCGAGCACTTTGGGCTGCTGGGCGGTGTGCGGATGCTCGGCACCGGCGTACACCTTCAGCTTCTTGACCATCGCGTAGCCGAGCGGGCCCTTGGGGAGCATGCCCTTGACCGCCTTTTCGAGGGCGCGGCCGGGGTGCTTGGCCTGCATGTCCTTGAAGCTGGTGGCGTGGATGCCGCCCGGGTAGCCGGAGTGGCGGTAGTAGATCTTGTCGGTGGCCTTGTTGCCGGTGACACGGAGCTTGTCGGCATTGACGACGACGATGAAGTCACCGGTGTCGACGTGAGGCGTGTAGATGGCTTTGTGTTTGCCGCGCAAGCGGAGGGCGACTTCACTGGCCACCCGTCCGAGAACCTTATCGGTCGCGTCAATCACAAACCACTCATGCGTCACTTCGGCCGGCTTGGCGCTGAAGGTTTTCATGGAATGACTTGAGTTGGTTTGCCAGCCCCTCATGGCCCGAAGACCGTGCCGCGGTCGGCGCCGCTTCTGTTGTGGCGGCCTCTTAGGCGGAGTTTCCCCTGGGGCTGATTCGGGAAAAGCTTTTGATTATAGCCGAGAAGTCCATGGCGACAAATCGGCACTGGAGACTGCTGCCTAGGACGATCGCATAGACTGGGGTTAACCCTAGGTCAACGGGAGAACTCCTGGTGAACGTCAACACAACGAACGATTCCTCTGCGGCCCCGGCCCCATCGGCCGCACACGGCTGGCGCTGGGTGCCGGTCCGCTCGCTCGGCCCGCGCCACCGGCCGCGCATCAACGACCCCCTGCTGGGCTTGAGCGAGAACGACCGCTACTTTCGCTTCGGCTACGCGGCCACCGACGCGCAGATCACCAAGTACGTCGACATGCTGGACTTCGAGCGTGACGAGGTGTTCGGCATCTTCAACCGGCGGCTCAGCCTGATCGTGATGGCGCATCTGGCGAGCCTGCCGGCGCCTCAGCGTGACGGGGCCGGGACCATGGCCGAGTTCGGTGTGTCGGTGCTGCCGCCGGCGCGCGGCCGCGGCTACGGTGCGCGGCTGTTCGAGCACGCGGTCCTGCACGCCCGCAACCGCGGCGCCTCCACGCTGTTCATCCACGCGCTGAGCGAGAACACGGCGATGCTCAAGATCGCCCGCAACGCCGGCGCCGAGGTCGAGCGCGCCGGCTCTGAAACCGAGGCCTGGCTCAAGTTGCCGCCGGTCACCATCGCGACTCGGGTCGGCGAAATGGTCGAGGAACAGGCGGCCGTGTTCGATTACCAGCTCAAGTTACAAGCCCAGCGGGTTCATGAATTCATCGAAATCCTCACCGAAGTAAAAGCTCACACTTCCTAGAAGTCTTTGGCATCCGCCGAGCCACGCACGGCCCTTTGCCCCGGTGCGTGGGTCACCCACCACGAACACTTAACTTGGGGATGCAGGCCGGGCTGGCTGCCCGTAACATTCGGAGCATTGTCCTGAACACCCAAGCCATCGCATGAGGGCCGTTGTCCGGAACGCCCCACCACATGCAAAACCTGCCCTGGATCGTCGCCATCGTCACACTGGCCCTTGTCGTGCTGGTGCTGGTGCTGTGGCTGCGCCGTCCGCGTGGCGCGGCGCCGGTCCAGCCGTTACCGACCGAATGGGCGCTGACGGCACGGCCGGTTTTCAGCGTCGACGAGCGGCGTGTCTACCGGCTGCTGCGCGAAGCCCTGCCGCACCACATCGTGCTGTCGAAGCTGCCGCTGGTGAGGTTCTGCCAACCGACCGACCCGAACGAAGTGCGCTACTGGTATGACCTGCTCGGCGCCAACCACGTGGCATTCGCGATCTGCAGCGCCAACGGTCGAGTGCTGGCTGCCATCGACCTCGACACCGAGCGCGGCAACTCGCGCCGCATCACCCAGATCAAGCAATCGGTGCTGGCGGCCTGCCGGGTGCGTTACCTGCGCTGTCCGGTCGACCATCTGCCGACCGTGGCTGAACTGCAGTTGCTGGTGCCGCACAACGGCTCTGCACCGCGCGCGCCGCAGCCCGCTGCCGCGCCGGCCCACGACCTGTATCAGGCGCGCGACTCGCTGGCCAGCACGGTGGCCACCCGGCGTGCCGAAAGGACGGCGTTGTGGCAGGACTCAACCTTCTTCCAGGACTCGTTCTTCGCCCCCGACAGCCGCAACGATGCCGGCGGCAACACCGAGTTCGGCGGTCTCGCATCGAACGGGCACGTGCCGCACGACAGCCCTGCGCCGCGCGGCCGCAGCTCGACCGAAGAGGCCGGCGACGACATCGCCGGCGTCGTCGTCGACACACCCCGCACCTCGACGCCGACCCGCCACTGACGGCACGCGTACGATCGGCGGATGACGCATGCCGCCTCCGCCACGCCGCCCGAAACGCCGTTTGCCGGCCTGACGCCTGAACTGGTGCTCGACGCGCTCGACAGCGTCGGACTGCGCGGCGACGGCCGCATGCTGCAGCTCAACTCCTACGAGAACCGGGTGTTCCAGGTGTTCCTGGAGGACGGCCAGGTCGTGGTCGCGAAGTTCTATCGACCGGGCCGGTGGAGCGACGCGCAGATTCTCGAAGAGCACAGTTTCACCGCCGAGCTCGCGGCCGACGAAGTGCCGGTCGTCGCGCCGCTGGCGCTCGCGAGCGCCGAAGCCCCGATGTTGGCCGCGGCTTTGCGAGGCGATCCTCCGACCCTGGCGCAGATCCGAACCGACGCGGGAACCCACCGCTTCGCCGTTGCGCCGCGCCGCGCCGGCCGCGCACCGCAGCTCGACGACCTGGCGCAGTTTGCCTGGATCGGCAGGTTCATCGGCCGCATGCATGTGGTCGGCGCGCGAACCCGTTTCGCAGCCCGCAAGACGCTGAGCGTCGCCGACCTGGGCTGGGCGTCGACCGAATGGCTGTTGGCGAGCGACATCGTCCCCGCCTCGCTGCTGCCGGCCTGGAAGTCCGCGGCGGACGAAGCGTTGAATGCGGTGCAAGCCGCGTTCGACTCGGTCGGTGAGATCACCACGATACGCCTGCACGGCGACTGCCACCTCGGCAACGTCCTGTGGAGCGACGCTGGCCCGCACTTCGTCGACCTCGACGATGCGATGAACGGCCCTGCCGTGCAGGACCTGTGGATGCTTCTGTCGGGCGATCCGCACGAAGCCGCGGCGCAGCGGCGCGCCCTGCTCGGCGGCTACGAAGACTTCATGGACTTCGACGACCGCGAGCTGGCGCTCATCGAGCCGCTGCGCACGCTGCGCATGATCCATCACAGCGCCTGGATCGCCAGGCGCTGGCACGACCCGGCCTTCCCGATCGCCTTCCCGTGGTTCACCGGCGCGGCCTACTGGGGCCAGCAGACCCAGCAGTTGCAGGAGCAGGTCGAGGCGATGCGCGTGCGTGGCTGACTCAGAGGGTGAGAGTTGTCATCCCGGCGAACGCCGGGATCCACTGGTCATCGATGCGCGCTGGGGCGCGAATGGATCCCGGCGTTCGCCGGGATGACGCGGTCGGGGGCGATGTCTTCTCGAGCGCTCAGGCGAGCAGCAACGCGTTCACCCGCTTCACATAAGTCGCAGGATCCTCGAGATGGCCACCCTCGGCGAGCGTCGCCTGGTCGAACAGGATGTGCGCCAGGTCGTCGAAATGCGCGTTGCCTTCGAGCCGCTTGACCAGCGCATGCTCGGCGTTCACTTCGAGGATCGGATGAGCGCGCGGCGCTTCCTGGCCGGCCTGCTTCAACAGGCGCGCCAGATGCCCGCTCATGTCGCCCTCGTCCATCACCAGGCAGGCCGGTGAATCCACCAGGCGGGTCGTCACGCGCACGTCCTTGGCCCGGTCCTTCAATGCTTCCTTCAAGCGCTCCAGCGTCGGCTTGAACGCGGTTGCGGCCTCTTCGGCGTGTTGTTTCTCGGCTTCGTCCTGCAGCTTGCCGAGGTCGACCGAGCCCTTGGCGACGCTTTGCAGCGGCTTGCCGTCGAACTCGTACAAGTGGCTCAGCATCCACTCGTCGACCCGATCCGCGAGCAGCAGCACCTCGATGCCCTTCTTGCGGAAGATCTCGAGCTGCGGGCTGCTCTTGGCCGACGCGAGACTGTCGGCGGTGATGTAGTAGATCGCGTCCTGGCCTTCCTTCATGCGGCCCACGTACTCGGTCAGCGACACGTCGGCGTCGGCCTGGGTCGACGCGAAACGCAGCAGCTTGGCGAGCCGCTCCTGGTTGGCGTGGTCTTCGCCGACGCCTTCTTTCATCACCGAGCCGAAGTCCTTCCAGAACGCTGCGTACTTCGCCTTCTCGGCTGCGTCTTCGCTGTCGGCCAGGCCTTCGAGCATCGCCAGCACACGCTTGGTCGAGCCTTCGCGGATCGCCTTCACGTCGCGGCTTTCCTGCAGCAGCTCGCGCGAGACGTTGAGCGGCAGGTCGGCGCTGTCGATCACGCCCTTGACGAAGCGCAGGTACACCGGCATCAGCGCCTCGGCGTCGTCCATGATGAAGACACGCTTGACGTACAGCTTGACACCGCCGCGCTTGTCGCGGTTCCACAGGTCGAACGGGGCCTTCGCGGGGATGTAGAGCAGCTGCGTGTACTCGCTGCGGCCCTCGACCCGGTTGTGGGTGTAGGCAAGCGGCGGCTCGGTGTCGTAGCTCAGTTGCTTGTAGAACTCGTCGTACTGTTCCTTCGTGATCTCGCCCTTGCTGCGGGTCCACAGCGCCGCCGCTTTGTTGACCGGCGTCCACTCGTCGCGCACGACCTGCTTCTGCGCTTCGGCGTCCCACTCTTCCTTTTGCATCAGGATCGGCAGCGAGATGTGGTCGGAGTATTTGCCGATGATGGACTTGAGCTTCCAGCCGCTCAGGAACTCCTCTTCACCGTCGCGCAAATGCAGCGTCACCGCGGTGCCGCGCGCGCCGCGTGTGATGGTCTCGACCTCGAAGTCGCCCGCCCCTTCGGAGCTCCAGCGCACGCCCTCCTCAGGCGACAGTCCGGCGCGGCGCGACTCGACGCTGATGCGGTCGGCAACGATGAAGCCGCTGTAGAAGCCGACCCCGAACTGGCCGATCAGCTGCGCGTCCTTCTGCTTGTCGGCCTCGAGCGCGGCCATGAACTCGCGGGTGCCGCTCTTGGCGATCGTGCCCAGGTTCGCGACCGCCTCTTCGGCGCTCAAGCCCACGCCGTTGTCGATGATCGTGATCGTCTTCGCGCTCGCATCGAAGCTCACGCGAACTTCAAGGTTCGGCGCGTCTTCGTACAGCGCCGAGTTGTTCAGCGCCTCGAAGCGCAGCTTGTCGCAGGCGTCCGACGCGTTGGAGACCAGCTCGCGCAGGAAGATCTCCTTGTTCGAATACAGCGAGTGGGTGACCAGGTGCAGGATCTGCTTGACCTCGGCCTGGAACGAAAGAGTTTGTTTGTGCATGGTCATCTTGTTTTCCTCAGTGCGGCAGCGAGTTCACTTCTTTCTCCCAGCGTTCGATCAGGCGGCGCCGCTCGGCCGCCTTGCCGTACTTCTGGAAGTCGTACTTCACGAGACGCACCGAATCGATGCTCGGGATCCGCGGGTCGGGCTTGAAGGTCTTGTTGGCCGGCACCTGCAGCGAGTTCGACTTCGCGCCCAGGCTCTGCCCGGCCGGGCTCATCAGCCAGTCGTAGTAGCGTTTCGCGGCGTCCTTGTTGCGCGCGCCCTTGATCAGCGCGATGCCGCCGACCTCGTAGCTCGTGCCTTCGCAGGGCGCGGCGCTCTTGACCATCGTGAAGCCCTGCTGGCGCTCGTTCTCGAAGCCGAAGATGAAGCTCACGCCGATGCCGACCTCGCCCTTGGCGACGCTCTTGGCCTGCGCGGTGCCGCTGCGGGTGTACTGGGTCACGTTGCGGTGCAGCTTCTTGAGGTAGTCGAAGGCCGCGTCTTCGCCCATCAGCTGCACCAGGCCGGCGAGGATCGTGTAGCCGGTGCCGCTCGAGCCCGGGTGCGAGGTCTCGATCTCGCCCTTGTACTTCGGGTCGGTCAGGTCGGCCCAGCACTTGGGCGCCGGCAGCTTCTTCTTCTTCAGCACGTCTTCGTTCCAGCCGAAGCCGATCGCGCTGGTGTAGAAGCCGCCGACATAGTTCTCGCTCATCGCGTACTGGCGCACCGCCCAGCCGTGCAGGTCGTCGAGATAACTCGGCCGGTACGGTTCGAGCAACCCGAGCTCGGCGGCCTGCAGGAACGGGTCGCCGGTGCCGCCCCACCACAGGTCGGTCTTCGGGTTGGCGGCTTCGGCGCGCAATTGCGCGAGTGCTTCGCCGGTCGCCTTGCGCACCTGCAGCACCTTGACGCCGGTCTGGGCCTGGTATTCCTTGGCCGCCAGCTCGCACCAGCTCTGGTCGGTGGAGCACAACGCGTTGACCTGCTGCTGCTGGGCATGGGCCGGGCTGCCGGCCATCAGTGCAACGGCGGCCCAACCCGCGAGCGCTCTGAACATGTTCATCCCCTGCGGATTCAAAGGCGGCGATTATCGGGTGTCACAGATCCCCTTCAAGCTTGCAAGAACTTGCAATCGGCGGGCCCGCCCTTCGTCGCTACACTGGCCGCCGCCCCACGCTTGGCCACGCATGTCGATTTCCTCCGCACTCATCCCCAACTCTGGCGCGCCGCTGTGGACGCTCGAAGGCCTGCGCGGCGCCGACCCGGTGCTGGGCATGGCGCTGCTGATGACCGTCGCGGTGGTGCTCGCCGAAGCGCTGCACCGGCTGATGCGGCTGCCGCGTGCCTGCGGCTACATGCTGGTCGGCGCACTCGCCAGCCCGCTGGTGCTGCGCCTGCTCGAGCGCAGCGAGCTCGACGCCTGGAAGCCATTGATCGACCTCGCCGCCGCGGTGCTGGTGTTCGAGCTCGGCACCCGGATCCGCCCGCGCTGGCTGGTCGACAACCCCTGGCTCGCACTGACCTGCGTGCTGGAGGGTGTGCTCGCCGGGCTGGGCGTCACCGTGGTGCTGATGCTGCTGGACGCGCCGCCGCTGTCGGCCGCGCTCGCCGGCATCGTCGCGATGTCGACCTCGCCGGTCATCGCGATGGCGGTGCTGCACGAAACCCGCCCGCGCGGCCAGGTCACCGAACGGCTGCTGCTGATGACCGCCGTCAACAGCGTGCTCGCGATCCTCGGGCTCAAGGTCTGGCACGTCGTCGCGGTCGGCTCCGACTACGGGCTGCTGACCACCGGTGCCGGCGCGCTTTATGTCGTCAGCGGTTCGTTCCTGCTCGGCGCCGTCTGCGGCATGTTGCTCGAGCTGCTGAGCCGACGGGTGCGCGGCACCAGCGCAATGCCGGTGCTGCAGATCGCGCTCGTCATCATCGCGAGCATGCTGGCGGTGCAGTGGACGCTCTCGCCGCTGCTCGCGCTGCTGGTCGCCGGCATGGTGGCGCGCGCGCGCATGCGGCATGCGCTCACGGTCGAGCCGCAGCTCGGCTCGGCCGGCGCGGCGCTCAACGTGGTGTTGTTCATCTGCCTGGGCGTGCTGCTGACGCTCGACCACCTGGGCTCGCTGTGGGCCTGGGTGCTGGTCATCATCGGCGGGCGCATCGTCGGCAAGGGCCTGGCCGTGTCATTGCTGGCGCGCCAGAGCGGACTCGGCTGGCGCCAGGCCGGCGCGCTGATCCTGGCGCTGCAGCCGATGAGCAGCCTGGCCGTGCTGCTGGCAGCCGACACCTTCGCCTGGGGCACCCAGTTGCCAGGGCTCGACGGTTCGGTGCTGCAGGCGCTCTTGGTCGCGACGACGCTGATGCAGCTGACCGGGCCGCTGTGGACGAGCTACGCGCTGCGCAGCATCGCGCGAGAAGCGAATGGAGAGTAAGCCCTTGAGCCTGGCCGAGTTCACCACCTCGCAGCCGCTGACGCTTGGCGTCGAGCTCGAGCTGCAGCTCGTCAGCACCCACGACTTCGACCTCGCGCCGCAGGCCGAAGACCTGCTGCGCGTGCTCGCCAAACACAGCGGCGCGTGGGACGTGAAGCCCGAGATCACGCGCAGCATGATCGAGATCGGCACCTCGATCCAGCGTGAGCACGGGCCGCTGCTGGCCGAGCTGCACGACCTGCGCAAGCAACTCTCCGACGGCGCCCGCAAACTCAACATCGCGATCGCCGGCGGCGGCACCCACCCGTACCAGCACTGGAGCGCGCAGCAGATCTTTCCGACCGAGCGCTTCCACTACATCAGCGAGCTCTACGGCTACCTGGCCAAGCAGTTCACCGTGTTCGGCCAGCATGTGCACATCGGCTGCGAAGACGGCGACAAGGCCTTGTGGCTGCTGCATGCGCTGTCGCGCTACGTGCCGCACTTCATCGCGCTGTCGGCCTCGTCGCCGTTCGTGCAGGGGGTGGACACCGGCTTCGACTCGGCGCGCCTGAACTCGGTGTTCGCCTTCCCGCTGTCGGGCCGCGCGCCGTTCTCATTGACCTGGGAAGACTTCGGCGTCTACTTCGACAAGATGACGAGCACCGGCGTGGTCCAGTCGATGAAGGACTTCTACTGGGACATCCGGCCCAAGCCCGAGTTCGGCACCATCGAGCTGCGCGTCTGCGACACGCCGCTGTCGGTCGACAAGGCCGCGGCGCTCGCCTGCTACCTGCAGAGCCTGTGCCGCTACCTGCGCGAAGAGCGGCCCTTCGAGCCGGCCGAAGACGACTACCTGGTCTACACCTTCAACCGCTTCCAGGCCTGCCGCTTCGGCCTCGACGGCGAGATCGTCGACCCCAAGACCAAGCAGCGCCACAAGATCCGCGACGACATCCTGCGCACCCTCGCGCGCATCGACGAACACGCGCTCGACCTGCGTGCGCTCGACGGGAGCAACCTGCTGCGCGACAGCCTGTTCGCCGGCAACGACGCCGCTGCGCTGCGCGCCCAGCACGCGGCGGGGCTGCCGCTGGCGGCGGGTGTCGAGTGGTCGGCGCGGCGCTGGATGAGTTGATCCGATGACCCTTTGACGCCCTCGGATTTGGGCGTCGGGATCATGCTCACGGTCGGCCACAAGAGCAGGCCGACAGTGGACACAAACCGGAGACCAACGTCATGGCGAAACTGAACGTCAACGGCAGCGTGCGCGAGTTCCAGGCCGAGCCCGACACGCCCTTGCTGTGGGTGCTGCGCGAACAGCTTGGCCTCACCGGCACCAAGTACGGTTGCGGCATCGCCCAGTGCGGCGCCTGCACGGTGCACATCGACGGCGTGCCGACACGCTCGTGCGTGCGGCCGGTGTCGAGCGTCGAAGCGAAGCAGAAGGTCGTCACGATCGAAGGCCTGTCGCCGAACGGCAGCCACCCGGTGCAAAAGGCCTGGGCCGCGCTCGACGTGCCGCAGTGCGGCTACTGCCAGGCCGGGATGATCATGGCCGCGGCGGCGCTCTTGAAGGCCAATCCGAAACCGAGCAACGCCGACATCGATACGGCGATGAGCAACATCTGCCGCTGCGGCACCTACAACCGGGTGCGTGCCGCGATCCACCTGGCGGCCAACGGCGTCAAGCGCCCCTGACGGACAAGGAGCCCTCCATGAACATCGCCTCCACCCCCGTCTCGCGCCGCCGTTTCATCGGCGGGTCGGCCGCCGCGGCCGGCAGCCTGGTCGTCGGCTTCCATGTTCCTGCCCTCGCGCAAGCGCAGGGCGCGACACCGTCCGAAGTCAATGCCTGGGTCGTCATCAAGCCCGACGACACCGTGGTCATCCGCATCGCCCGTTCCGAGATGGGCCAGGGCTCGTTGACCGGCCTCGCCCAGCTGGTCGCCGAAGAGCTCGACTGCGACTGGCTCAAGGTGACCACCGAATACCCCACCCCGGGCCAGAACCTGGCGCGCAACCGCGTCTGGGGCAACTTCTCGACCGGCGGAAGCCGCGGCATCCGCGAGTCGCAGGACTATGTTCGCAAGGGCGGCGCGATCGCCCGAGTGATGCTCGTGCAGGCGGCGGCCGACGAATGGAAGGTGCCGGCCTCGGAATGCCGCGCCGCGGCGAGTGTCATCACGCACACGGCGAGCGGACGCAAGACGAGCTACGGCAAGGTCGCGGCCGCGGCGGCGAAGCTGACGCCGCCGACCGAGGTCACGCTGAAGGACCCGAAGGACTGGAAGATCGCCGGCCACCGCGTGCAGCGCCTGGACACCGCCGACAAGCTGACCGGCGCGCAGCTCTACGGCTCGGACATCAAGCTGCCCGGCATGCTGAACGCGGCGATCAAGGACTGCCCCGTCGTCGGCGGCAAGCTCAAGAGCTTCAACGCCGCGGCGATCCAGGCCAAGCCGGGGGTGAAGAAGATCGTGCGGGTCGGCGACAGCGCGGTCGCAGTCATCGCCGACACCTGGTGGCACGCCAAGACCGCGCTCGATGCGCTGACGATCGAGTGGGACGAAGGGCCGAACGCGAGGCTGTCGAGCCTGGACATCGCGGCGATGCTGCAGGCCGGGCTGGACCTGCCCGAAGGCATCGTGGGCAACGAGGCGGGCGATGCACGCCGCGCGATTGCGTCGGCGGCACGCAAGATCGAGGCGGTCTATTCCTACCCGTACCAGAACCACGCCACGATGGAGCCGATGAACGCGACCGCGCGTTGGACCGCGGAGCGCTGCGAGGTCTGGACCCCGACCCAGAACGGCGAAGCCGCGCTCGCGGCGACGGCCGAAGCATCGGGCCTGCCGATCTCCAAGTGCGAGGTCTACAAGATGCTGGTCGGCGGCGGTTTCGGCCGGCGCGGCGCGACCGACTGGATTCGCCAGGCGGTCGCCATCGCGAAGGAGATGCCGGGTGTGCCGGTCAAGTTGCTGTGGACCCGCGAAGAGGACATGCAGCACGGTTTCTACCACCCGGTGACGCAGTGCAAGATGACCGCCGGCCTCGATGCGCAAGGCAACCTGACGGCACTGCACATGCGCATCTCGGGCCAGTCGATCCTGGCAGGCCTGTTCCCGCAGAACATGCAGAACGGGCGCGACCCGGTCGTGTTCCAGGGCCTCAACAAGGGCGGTGCCGAAGGTGCGTTCGGCTACGAGGTGCCGAACCTGCTGGTCGACCATGCGATGCGCAATCCGCCGGTGCGCCCGGGCTTCTGGCGCGGTGTGAACCTGAACCACAACGCGATCTACGTCGAGAGCTTCATCGACGAAATCGCCTACGCGACCGGGCAGGATCCGCTCGCGCTGCGGCGCAAGCTGCTCGCCAAATCGCCCAAGCACCTGGCCGTGCTGAACGCGGTGGCCGAGCGTGCCGGCTGGGACAAGCCGGCGCCCGCCGGGCGCCACCGCGGACTGGCGCAGATCATGGGCTTCGGCAGCTATGTCGCGGCCTGCGCCGAGGTGTCGGTGAGCGATGCCGGCGTGTTGAAGCTGCACCGCATCGTCGCCGCCACCGACTGCGGCCACGCGGTCAATCCGCAGCAGATCGAGGCCCAGGTCGAAGGCTCGTTTGTCTACGGGCTGTCGGCGGCGCTGTTCGGTGGCATCACGCTGAAGGACGGCCGCGTCGAGCAGCAGAACTTCGACAGCTACCCGGTCCTTCACATGAGCGACATGCCGGCGGTCGAGACCATCGTGATGCCGTCCGGCGGCTTCTGGGGCGGCGTCGGCGAGCCGACGATCGCGGTCGCCGCGCCGGCCGTGTTGAACGCGATCTTCGCGGCAACCGGCAAGCGCATCCGCGAGCTGCCGCTGAAGAACCACAGCCTGAAGAAGGCGTGACGGGTCGCTGGGCGCTCGCTCTCAGCGCCGCGCTCGGCTGCGGCGCGGCGTTGGCGCAGGCGCCGGCGGTGGCGCCGTTCGAGGTGGTCGGCGATGCGATTCCCGCACCGCTCGCCGCATTGAGCGGCGACGCGGCGCGCGGCCGCGCGATCGTCGGCAATCGGCAGGTCGGGCTGTGCCTGCTGTGCCACACCGGGCCGTTCCCCGAGGAGCGCGCCCAGGGCAACCTCGCGCCCGACCTCGCCGGTGCCGGCACGCGCTGGAGCGAAGGCCAGTTGCGGCTGCGGGTTGTCGATGCGCGGCGCTTCAACGCGGCCACCATCATGCCGTCGTATCACCGCACCGATGGCCTGTCGCGCGTCGGGCCGGCCTGGCGCGGCGCGCCGGTGCTGAGTGCGCAGCAGGTCGAAGACGTGGTCGCGTATCTGCGGAGCTTGCGCGAATGACGAGCCGCATCCGACGCCAGATCGTGCTCGCCGCTGTCGGCGTGTGCGCAGTCCGCGTGGGCGCCGCCGAAGGCACGACCGGCGAGCTCGACGCTGCGATCCAGGCCCACACCGGCGGCGCGCCGCTGCACGAAGGCAAGGTCAGGATCGAGATGGACTTGCTGGTCGAAAACGGCAACGCGGTGCCGATGTCGGTGAGTGTGGCAAGCCCGATGAGCGCGGCCGATCACGTCAGGTCGATCGCCGTGTTCAACCAGCGCAACCCACAGCGCGAAGTCGCCAACTTCACGCTCGGGCCGCGCTCGGGACGCGCCAGCGTGGCGACCCGGATCCGCCTCGCGACCTCGCAAAAGCTGGTCGCGATCGCGCAGTTGAGCGACGGCTCGTTCTGGTCGCACAGCGTCGAGGTCATCGTGACGCTGGCCGGCTGCGTGGAGACCTGAGGTGGCGCAGACCCTCATCAACCTGAAGCGCAGCGCGAAGCGCGGCGAGCTGCTCGAGATCACGACGCTGATCGCCCACCCGATGGAGACCGGCTTTCGCGCCGACGCCGAAGGCAAGGTGCTGCCGCGCGACATCATCCGGCGCTTTCGCTGCAGCTACAACGGCGAAACGGTGTTCAGCGCCGAGCTGTTCCCCGCCGTCGCCGCCAACCCCTACCTGGTGTTCACGACCGTCGCCACCGACAGCGGCAGCCTGGTCTTCCTGTGGGAAGGCGACCACGGCTTCGCGCAGGCCGAAACGGTGGCGATCAGCGTGACACCTGGCGTGACATCTGATTAGCGACATGCTTCAGCCCCGGACGATGCACTGCGCGCGCCATGCCAACCCGGCCGTCATACCGGCGAACGCCGGTATCCACTCGTTCCGACTCCGCGCGGTAAATATCCGCCCGTGGGCATTCGGGCAGTGGATCCGGGCGTTCGCCGGGATGACGCGGATAGGGGCGCTTGCGCGCATCGCGCTGAACTGCGTCCCTAGTCAGGACGTGACATGAGACGGCTGCTGCTCGGCCTCTGCGTCGCGACGGCCGCGCTCGCGGCCGAGCCCGATACGCGCCGCTCGGGCTTCGACTTCATGAGCCCGCAGACGCAGGCAATGCAGCAAGACGACACGCGCAACCCGGCCCTGCTGTGGGTCAAGCAGGGGGCAGAGCTGTGGCAGCGCAAGGCAGGTGTCAGCGACCGCTCGTGCGCCAGTTGCCATGCCGACGCAATGACCAGCATGCGCGGCGTCGCAGCGCGCTATCCGGTGTTCGATGCGCTCGAGCGCCGGCCGGTGAACCTCGGCGAGCGCATCCAGCTGTGCCGCCAGCGCAACCAGCTCGCGCTGCCTTTTGCATGGGAAGGCCACGACCTGCTGAGCCTCGAGAGTTTCATCGCGCTGCAGTCGCGCGGCATGCCGATCGCACCCGACCCGGACCCGCGCCTCGCAGCGTTTCGCGAGCGCGGCGAACAGCGCTACCGGCAGCGCATCGGCCAACTCGATCTTTCATGCGCGCAGTGCCACGATCAGAACGCGGGCCGGCGCCTGGCGGGCAGCGTGATTCCGCAGGCCCACCCGACCGGCTACCCCTTGTACCGGCTCGAATGGCAGAACCTCGGCTCGCTGCAGCGACGGCTGCGCAACTGCATGACCGGCCTTCGCGCCGAGGCCTACCCCTACGGCGCACGCGAGCTGACCGAGCTCGAGCTGTACCTGCTGACGCGGGCGGCGGGCATGCGGCTCGAATCGCCGGCCGTGCGGCCTTAGACTGGCCCACCGCATAGGAGTCAACGCGTGAAAAAAATCTGCATCGTCGGCGCCGGCGCCATCGGCGGCCTGTTCGCCGGCTGGCTCGGCAGCCGCATCCCGGCCGGCGAGATCGAGCTCAGCATGCTGGCGCGCGGCGCGACGCTTGCGGCCTTGCGCGAGCAGGGCCTGCAAGTGCAAAGCGGCGGCGAGGCCACGCGGGTGGCGCTGCGTGCGAGCGACGACCCGCGTGAGCTCGGCGTTCAAGACCTGGTGATCGTCGCCGTCAAGGGCCCGGCACTGGCATCGGTGGCCGGCTCGGTGGCGGCGCTGCTCGGTCGCGACGGCGTCGCGATGGTCGCGATGAACGGCGTGCCGTGGTGGTTCTTCGACGGCGCCGGCGGCGAATGCGCGGGGCTGCGACTCGAGTCGGTCGACGCGGGCGGCCGGGTGCGCGCCGCGATCCCGACGCCGCAGGTGATCGGCTGCGTCGTCCACCTGAGCAGCAACGTGCCGCAGCCGGGCGTGGTGCGCCACGTGATGGGCAACGGGCTCGTCATCGGCGAGCCGCTGGGCGGCCGCACGCAGCGTGTCGACGCCTTGGCCGAGTTGCTCGCGCGGGCCGGTTTTGCGATGACGATGTCCGACCACATCCAGCGCGACATCTGGTTCAAGCTGTGGGGCAACATGACGATGAACCCGGTCTCTGCGCTGACCGGCGCGACCGCCGATCGGGTGCTCGACGACCCGCTGGTGCGCGGCTTCTGCCACGCGGTGATGCTCGAAGCGAAGGCGATCGGCGCGCGCATCGCCTGCGAGATCGACCAGACCCCCGAGCAGCGCCACGAGGTCACGCGCAAGCTCGGTGCGTTCAAGACCTCGATGCTGCAGGACGTCGAAGCCGGTCGCCAGCTCGAGATCGACGCGCTGGTCGGCGCGGTGCGCGAGATCGGCCAGCAGTTGAAGATCGCCACCCCGCACACCGACGCGCTGCTCGGGCTGGTGCGCCTGATGGCGCAGGTACGAGGCCTCGCGTGAACCAAGGAGAAGTGCGATGAAGATGGCCCGCCGCAAGATGCTGCGTTACGCCGGCGCGCTGACCGTGCTGGCACAGGTCGAAGCCGCCTGGCCGCAGGCCTGCACACCGGCACCCCAATGCCGGAAAGACTGCGGCCCGACCGCACGCGCCACCGAAGGGCCGTTCTACGTCGGCAATGCGCCCGAGGCGGTCGACATCAACCCGGCCCGTTCGCCCGGGACCGCCATGCATGTCGGCGGCACGGTCTACAGCGAAGACGGGGTCACGCCGCTCGCGCGCGCCAAGGTCGAGATCTGGCACGCCGACAGCGCCGGCGCCTACCACCCGCAAGACAACGGCGACATCGCCAAATACCGGCGCAGCCAGATCAATCTGCGCGGCACCACCACCACCGACGCGCAGGGCCGCTACGCATTCGACAGCATCGTGCCCGGCCACTACGGCGACCGGCGCCGCCACCTGCACTGGAAGGTCAGCGCGAGCGGCCATCGCAGCGTGACCACGCAGTCGTACTGGCTCGAAGAACGCGGCACGCCACGCGACAAGGGCGATGGCACCGACCGCCGCGCCGAGGCCTGCCGCTGGGTCGCCTTCGCGATGCAGCAAGGCGTGTCGCTCGGCCAGTTCGACGTCGTATTGAAGACCGCGGCATGATGCGCCGCCAAGCACCAAGGACCCCGTGAGCAACACCCCAGACACCGCGCCGCGCAAGCGCACCCCGCCGCGTCGCGTCGAAACGGCGCGGGTCGAGATCCTGAGCCCGGTGATGCGCCGCATCACCTTGGCCGGCCCGTCGCTGGCCGGGTTTTCGATTCCGCTGCCGGCCAGCTACATCAAGCTGATCTTCCCCGAGCCGGGGCAGACCGAGCCGGTTGCGCCGACCCCCGACGGGCCGCGCTCGCCGTGGATGCGCACCTACACGCCGCGCCGCTTCGACGCGCAGGCCAACGCGCTCGAGGTCGACTTCGTGCTGCATGGCGAAGGGCCTGCATCGACCTGGGCCGAACACGCACGGCCCGGCCAGGCGCTGTACCTGATGGGCCCGGGGCCGGGCTACAAGCTCGACACCACCGCGAGCGGTCACTGGCTGATCGGCGACGACAGCGCGCTGCCGGCCTTCGAAACGATTCTCGAGACGCTGCCGGCCGCGACGCCGGTCAAGCTGCTGGTCGAAGTGGTCGATGGACGCGAAGAGCGCGCGCTGCCCGGCGCAACACTGGCCGACATCCACTGGCTGCCGCGCGGCACCGACAAGAACAATGCCGGCGAGGCGCTGCTCATCGCGCTGCGCGGCATGGCGGCGCCGCCGTTCGGCACCCGCATCTACATCGCCTGCGAAGCGATGGCGATGCGGCGCATCCGCCAGTGGCTGATCGATGAGCTCGCTGTCCCGCGCAGCCAGATCGTCGGGCGTGGCTACTGGAAGCTCGGCGCCGTGAACCACCCCGACCACGACTACGGGGACGACGCGTGAGCCCCGCCCGGCCGCCCGCAGGGGCTCGTTCCCGCTTGGCGGGACCGGCCGCAGGCCGTAGGGTGCACCAATGAGCGGCGCTTGAGCGAAGCGCCGCTGGCCAACTACTACCGCGCCGGCATCGGAGCACAGGCGCCGCGGCCGGTCCTCGCGGGCGACATCGAGGCGCGGGTGTGCATCGTCGGCGCCGGCTTTGCAGGCCTCGCCACGGCGCTTGGCCTGATCGAACGCGGCGTCGACGGCGTCGTGCTGCTCGAAGCGCAGCAGGTCGGCTTCGGTGCGTCGGGGCGCAACGGCGGCTTCGTGTTCGGCGGCTACAGCCTGGACTGCGCCGACCTGCTGGCGCAACTGGGCCCCGAGCAGGCGCGCACCACCTACGCGCTGACCCGCCAGGCGGTGGCGCTGATCCGCCAGCGCATCCGGCGCCACGCCATCGCCTGCGACGCGGTCGAAGGCGGCGCGCTGCTCGCCAACTGGTTCGACGACGCGGCCGTCCTGCGCCGCCAGCAGCGCCTGATGGCCGAGCACTTCGGTGTCGACTGGCGGTTCATCGCCAAGCCAGAGCTCGATGCCATGCTGCGATCCGAGCGCTACAGCGGCGCGCTGTTCGAGCCCGATGCGTTCCACTTCCATCCGCTCAAGTACGCGCTCGGCAAAGCGGCGGCCATCGAAGCGCTGGGCGGAACCATTCATGAACAGTCGGCTGTCACTCGCATCGAGCGCGACCGTGTCTGCACCGCACAGGGCTCGGTGCGCGCGCAGCATGTCGTCGTGGCGGCAGGCGGCTATCTGGCCGGTGTGGTGCCCGAGCTCGAACGCGCGATGTTGCCGATCGCGACCTACGTGATGGTCACCGAACCGCTCGGCGCCACGCTTGCGCAATGGCTGCCCTCGCGTGCCGCGATCTACGACACCCGCTTTGCGTTCGACTACTACCGCGCGCTCAACGACACCCGGCTGTTGTGGGGCGGCCGCATCTCGGTGCGCGAGCGCAACCCGGCCGACATCGCGCGGTTCCTCAAGCGCGACATGGTCAAGGTGTTCCCCGCCCTGCACGCTGCCCGCGTCGACTTCGCCTGGGGCGGCATGATGAGCTACGCGCGCCACAAGATGCCGCAGATCGGGCGCTTGGGCGACGGCCTCTGGTACGGCCTCGGCTTCGGTGGGCACGGCGTCGCACCGACCACCGCGGCGGGCGAAATCCTCGCCGATGCAATTGCCGGGCTCGCTCCGATCCCGCCCGCGTTCGCGCGTTACGGCCTGCCGCGCACCTTTCGGCCGGCCGGGCTCGTCGCGGCGCAGGCGACCTACAGCTGGCTGCAGTTGCGCGACAGGTTGCGCGAACTCTGACGAGCCTCCTCTCTTCCCGCTGTCATCCCGGAGAAAGCAGCCGGGATCCACTGGTGATCGATGCGCGCTGCGGCGAGAGTGGATCCCGGCGTTCGCCGGGATGACGCCTTCTCAGCGTCGCGTAGAGCGCGGGCGCCAGAGCGCGCCGCCCATGATCAGCAGCCCGCCGAACAGCATCAGGGTGGTCGACGGCTCGGGCACCGCTTGCAGCACGCCGAACAAGCCATGGTCCTCGCCGTCGGGGCCGGCGGTGAAGTACAGCAGGTCCTTGCTGCCGGCGCCAACGCCGTTGCCGGGCGAGATCGCCCACAGCCCGTCGATTTCAAGTGCGGTGCCGAGGTCGTTCAACACCTGGCCGACCAAGCCATGCGTGACCGGGTCGAAGATGTTGATGCGCCCGTCGCCGAAGTTGCCGACCAGCAGATCGCCAGCCATCGCTCCGAACGACGCCGGCGCAATCGCCAGCCCCCACGGGGCGTTCAGCGTGCCCGCACCGGCGACCCGTGCGATGAAGTTGCCCTGCAGATCGAAGCTGTCGACATAACCGAGGCCGGCGCCCTGCACGTCGTCCTTCTTGTCGGCGTCCTGCTTGGCGTAGGTGACGTACAGGACGTCGCCGAGGTTCTGCACGTTGAACGGTGCATAGCCCGACGGCAGCGTCGGATCGAGGAAGCTGCCCGGCAGGTCGACCTGGGCCGGGGCACCCTTGAACACTTCGATCTTGCCGGCCCTGAAGTTGGCCGCGTAGAGGTAGGTGCCGCCCAGCGTATTGCCGAGCGCCGCACCCTTGTAGACGTTGTCGTCGGAGCCGACGACCAAGGTCTCGGCCGTGTTGCCGATCCCGCCGCGCCATCCCGACACCGTGCCGTCTTCGCTGACGAAGATGAACACGTCGTTGTTGAACTTGCCGGCATTGCCGTTGAAGACCTGGCCGGTCGGGTTGCCGGCACCGGGGATCGTCACCGACAGCGGCAGCGTCGTCACCTGGGTCGCCGGGTTGACGCGGTACACCTGCGAGGTGCCGCCTCCGTTCGACGAGACCCAGAACGCACTCGTCGGGCTGTACGACATGCCCCAGGCGTTTGTCAGGTCGGAGTCGGTGAGCAGCGCGGGGTGCCCGATCGGATCGTCGGACACCAGGTTGAGCGGAGCGAAGAACTGAACCGCCCAGGCTTGCGAGGCTGTCAGCAGCAGGCCAGCAGCGCACAAGCCGGCCCAGTGACGCATTGGAGTGTTGGACATGCGGGCCTCCTTCGATGGAGCGGTTCGGCATTGGCCAAGATGAACCTGCCGCTGGTTTGCCCCACAAGCCACTACGAATAGACCCCGCGTGGGCCAACGTCAAGGCCGGACACCCCCCCTAAGCAGGGCAGGTCGGTGGGCATGCCGAATGCTCAGCACGCGAGGGGCGACACCGTGGCCGTCGCCGGTGCAACGCTGCGCGACGCGACGAGGCGCGAAGCGTGAGTCAGGGAGAAGCAAGGCGGTAAGCGGGGACCTGGAGCACACCTTGGCAGGCAGCAACACCATCATCGGCGTCCCGTTCGAGTCGGAAAACTCTCTTCAGTCCATGATCGTCGATCAGCCCGAACCGGTCACCGCCGATTCGGAAACGGCGCGGCGCCTGTTCAAGATCCGCGCCGCCGATTCGTCGGGGCATCGCAGCTCGGCCAGCATCCTGATCAACCGCATGTATGCAACACGCGGCTACCCATCGAACGGGCTGCCGGCCGAGGCCGTCCCCGACCGCATCACGCTGACGGCGAGCGACCACGACAACGTCATCGGCACGATCTCGGTCGGCTTCGATTCCTCGCTCGGCCTGTTGTGCGACGAGCTCTACCTGGAAGAGATCAACCTGCTGCGCGAGCACGGACTGCGGGTCTGCGAATTCACCAAGCTGGCGATCGACAGCGTGGTGCGCTCCAAGCGCGTGCTGGCCTCGCTGTTCCATGTGGCCTACATCTATGCGCACCGCATCAAGGGCTTTGATCGGCTGCTGATCGAGGTCAATCCGCGCCACGTCAAGTACTACGAACGCATGCTCGGCTTCGTCGTGTCGGGGCCGAAACGGATGAACCGCCGCGTCGGCGCACCGGCGATGCTGATGACGCTCGATTTCCAGCACGCACGCGACGAGATCGGGCGCCTCGGCGGCCGGCCCGAATCGAGCGAGCACGAGCGCTCGCTGTATCCCTATTTCTTCTCGGTCGCCGAAGAGGCCGGCATCGTGAGCCGCATGAACCGGTCCGACTCCACCGACACCTTTCCGGCCCCGCTGTGAGCGCCGCCTCGGGCTTCTCGTACGACACGGCCTTCTCCCGGAACCTGGGCTGGGTGACCGAGGCCGAGCAGCAGCGCCTGAAGGGCTCGCGGGTCTGCATCGCGGGCATGGGCGGCGTCGGCGGCGTCTATCTGCTGACGCTCGCGCGGCTCGGAGTCGGCGCGTTCACGCTCGCCGACTTCGACACCTTTGCGCTCGCCAACTTCAACCGCCAGGCGGGCGCCACGCTGAGCGCGCTGGCCCGGCCGAAGGTCGACGTGATGATCGGCCTGGCGCGCGACATCAACCCCGAGCTCGACATCCGGATCTTCGATCAGGGGCTTGGCGAAGCCAACGTCGGCGAGTTTCTGGCCGATGCCGACGTCTACCTCGACGGGCTGGATTTTTTCGCACTCGAGATTCGCCAGCGGGTGTTTGCCCTGTGCGCCGAGAACGGCATTGCGGCCACCACCGTCGCGCCGCTCGGGATGGGCGCTGCGCTGCTGAACTTCGTGCCCGGCGGCATGACATTCGAAGAATACTTTTGCCTGGCCGGGCAAACCGCCGACGACCAGGCGCTGCGTTTTCTGATCGGGCTGTCGCCGGCGATGCTGCAGATGGGTTACCTGGCCGATCCATCGCGTGTCAGCCTGGCCGAACGGCGCGGGCCGTCGACCATCATCGCGGTGCAGTTGTGCAGCGGCATCGCCGCGGCCCAGGTGCTCAAGCTGGTGCTGCGGCGTGGCGAAGTGGTCGCAGCGCCCTGGGGGCTGCACTTCGACGCCTACCGCAATCGGCTCAAGCGCACCTGGCGTCCGATGGGGAATCGAAATCCGCTCCAGCGCCTGCTGCTGGCCGTCGCCCGCCGGCGGTTCGGGATGGGCTGACCATGCTGTCGCCGGACACACTGAATTTGATCCTGCAAAGCGGCATCGCGGCCCCTTCTGCGGAGAACAAGCACTATCTCCGCTTCGAGGTGCGACCCGAAGAAACCTTGCTGTGGGCCACCGACGCAGCGTCCTGGGACGAGCTGCCGCATCGGCGTTTTCTCGCGCTGCTGTCGTTCGGCGCGGTGGCAGAGAACATGGCCCTGCGCGCCGGCGAGTTGGGGCTGGCGCAATCGGTGCGCTGGTTGCCCGACCCGGCGCGCAGCGATTGCATCGGCCAGTTTCGCTGGGCGCCGACGCTGGCCGCGCCGGACCCACTTGCCGGGGCGATCGACAAGCGCCACACCAACCGCCGTTTCTATCGCCGTGCGGCCCTGCCGCCGGCCCTGCTGCAGCGTCTGGCCGATGCCGCCGATGCAGTGCCGGAAGCCGCCCTGCTGTGGCTCAGCGCGCCGGCGCGCCGAGCCGCCGCGCTGGATGCGATTCGACGCGCCGAGACCGAGCGTTTTTCCCGCCGCGAGCTGCACCGCGAGCTGTTCGGCGCGCTTCGCTTCGAGCTCGGCTGGAAGGCGAGCTGCGACGAATGGCTGCCGCCGGCCGCACTCGAAGTCGAGGCGCCGATGCGGCTGCCGTTTGCGCTGTTGCGACGCTGGCCGCTGATGCATGCGCTCAACCGCATCGGCGCGCACCGCATGCTGGGCCTGCGCGCCGCCGATCTGCCGTGCCGCATGGCGCCGCATCTGGGGCTCATCGTCGCCGGCGGCGTCGACGCGAGCGACCGCGCGCTTCAGGCCGGGCGCGCGCTGCAACGCGCGTGGCTGGCCGCTGCCGCCGAAGGCCTCGCGTTCCAACCGATGGCCGCCGCCACCGTGCTCGCGCAGCAGCGCGCGGGCAATGGTTGGGTGTCGCCCGAGACCCGCTCGCGCCTGCTCGATCTGCTCGCGCAACTGAGCCCCGGGCCATCGGCGCAGGCCTGCATGTTCTTTCGCCTCGGGCGCGCCCCGGCACCGAGCGCGGTGACGCGGCGCAAGGCAGTCGCGGACTATCTTGTGCAGCCTGCACAAGCGCCCTGCGAGAGCCCGAAGTCGGACCAGTAAAAAATTCCAGGAGACTCGTCAACGACGGCAACTTGTGCCGCTCGCCAGCGCGCGCCGATCCAGCGACTTGCGCATCACCCCACGCGGCGATCTGATGAAGCCGCGCGACCTGCAACACAAGCTTTTTCGACACCCCTCATTCATGGGGGGTGCGAGGCCTGGCTTCACACGATTTCGGGGCACGCTCGCGACCTCGTTGGCAGCACCTTTGACGTGTCGTCCCAGGAGGCGCGCGGGGCGGCAGCGTGGCAGCGCCCCATGCGGCTGTTACAGCGCTTCGGCCCGGTGCCCAACCCGGCTCGCGGCCGTTACGTTCAGTAGTCCACAGGCATGGTGATTGCCGTTAGTTCGCCATCGCCACCGCTTTGCCGTCTGAAGTGGCGAACCCGATTCCAGGGACGATGACGCGCCGATCTCAATCAAGGAGCCACCAATGAGGAAAACACTACTGGCAGTCGCAGCAAGTGCTGCCTTGCTCGGCATGTCCAGCACCGCGCTCGCCGTCGATATCGGCGGCCTGAACGTGCCGCTCGGACCCACCTTCGCAGTCACGCAGGTGTACGAGAACATCGTCACCGGCGTCGGAGCCACGCTCACCGGCTACGGCAAGGTCGACTCGATCAATTCGGCGGCGGTTGGAACGCTTTGTGCCGACTGCGAGCTGACCTACCAGTTCGGCGGTTACGTCGTTTCCTCGATCTCTCCGACCAAGATCACGTTCACCGGTGGCTGGGTCAAGTTCTACCTCGGCTTCGGCGTCGACAACGACTTCAACCCCTTCACGAGCGGCAGCTCCGCCGCCGACCTGATCGCCGCCACCAACGGCAGTTTGTGGATGACGCTCAAGGGTCATGACATCGACGCGGCTGGCAATACCTTCGCCGGCACCGGCACCGACATCGGAACGACCACGCCGTCGGGCTCGGGTAGCGGCCTGGCAGATGTGGACACATCGGGAGGCGGCGCTGCCAACCCGTTTTTCGACACCAATGCGGTACCCGCCTTGTTCGGCGGCGGCCCCGCCGACTTCGTGCTGACCTCGTCGTTCAGCGGCCTGTTCCCGCCTCATCCGGGCGAGTGCCCGGCGGGTGCGTCGTGCGTCACCGGCAGCGCCGACTTCCGTGGCAGCGTGACGGCGATCCCGGAACCCGAGGCGTACGCGCTGATGCTCGCCGGCCTGGCCGTCGTGCTCTTCGTTTCGCGGCGTCGCAACGACTGAAGCTCGAAACTCGTCCCTGACAGCGGCCTGGGAGCCATCCCGGGCCGCTTTTTTGTCCGCGCCGCCCTGGGCCTCAGCGAGTGGTGGCGATCCAGCCCCACAGGCCGTGCGAGCTGCAGTTGCCGGCGCTGTCGCAATAGGTGCGGGTGCTCGACCCGCCCGAGCGGCCTGCCGACTGTCCACAGGCCGCCAGGTTGAAGATCGCCGGCCCGCCCTCGATACCCCCCACCCCTTGTGCGTTGACCCAATAGCGGCCGCGCTGGACGGCTGTGCGGCAGGCCTGCTGCAGCGCCAGCACCTCGCCCATCACCAGCTCGCGGCCATTGACGAAGACCTGGGTGTTGCCGCGCGACGCGTTGGCAGCCAGCGGACCGCCCAGGCGCAGCCCCGGCATCATCTGGCCGGCGATCGGACCGCCCTCGGCCCCCCAGGCGCCGGAGCGTGCGTCGTACCAGTAGCGGCCGGGGGCGATCGGCACCCGATAGGCCAGCTCGAGCTTGCGCACCGTGTCGCCGGCAAGCGCCTGGCCGTTGACGATGACGCCGCCGGGCGGCACGCCGGCATGCGCCACGGCTGCCACAACGAGCGCCGCCGCAGCACTCGCGGCATGGCCCCAACGGACGCTGCGGACTGAAGGTCGGACGGCCATGGCGGTGCTCCTTCGCGGCGACGGACAACGCCCATCATCTTGTCACGCCGGCGGAAGAATGCCCATCACCTCCATCAGCGAGCGCGCGTTGCGCTGGCCCTGGTCCTCCATGTTGTTGTTGAACACGACGTGGGTGTGCGGAACGATCGCGGCGAGCCGTTTTGCGCCCTCGCCGACCTGCACCAGCTCGTCCAGCGGGTAGTCGTAGTTGAAGCGGTCCGACGCCGCGCTCGCACCCTTCACGTCCCAGGTTTCGGCGTTGTGGCCGTGCAGGCGAACCAGCGCGTGGCCAGGGTGGGTGGTTTCCCAGACCGCCGGCACGCTGTTGTCGAAACCCTGCGGAGCGTCAACCACCGTGTGCACCACGCCGAGCTCGCGCTCGAACGCGAGCGTCGACGCGGTGTGCGCGCCGAACCAGCTGTGGTGGCGGAACTCGACGCTCAGCGTGTGGCCCTTCATGCGCTCGACGCAGTGCTCGACATGCGCGTGGCCGGCCCGGTTGCACTGCAGCCAGGGCGGGAACTGGAAGTGCACCAGGCCGAGCTTGCCGCTCGCCTTGAGTGGCAGCAGCGCCTCGGCGAAACGCCGCCACAGCTCGTCGCGGATCTCGGGCGGCGTGTCCTTGTAGTACAGGTTGCGCTTGTCGTTCGGCGCCAGCAGTTGCTGGATGTCGCGGTGCAGGACCTGCGGCGAGGTCGGGTGCCCGGTGAAGAGGCGAAACGCCTTGACGTTCATGACGAAGGCGCTCGGCGTTCGCTCGGCCCACAGTTGCGCGGTGGCCGGCGCGGGCATCGCGTAGTAGCTCGAGTCGACCTCGACCATGGGGAACTGCGAGGCGTAGAAACGCAGCCGCTGCTCGGCGCTCTTGCAGTCTTTCGGGTAGAAACGGCCGCAGGCGATCAGGGTCTTGTCGGTCCACGACGCGGTTCCGATCAACACGGCCATGCGTCAACTCCTGGCTGGATGCCTATACAGTATAGGGATGTCCGACGCACGGCCCTTCGAGCACCTGAATGCGCAGCAGCGCGACGCCGTCGAGCATGGCATCGGCGCCCCGTCGGTTGAATGCGGGCCGCTGCTCGTGATCGCCGGCGCCGGCTCGGGCAAGACGATGACACTCGCGTCGCGTGTCGCACGCCTGGTGCTCGCCGGCGCCGACCCGCAGCGCATCCTGATGCTGACCTTCTCGCGCCGCGCCGCGCTCGAAATGGAACGCCGCGTCGGCCGGGTGCTGCACCAGGCGCTGGGTTATGCGTCGACCCGGCGCGCGCCATCGTTCAGCTGGGCCGGCACCTTCCACAGCGTCGGCGCGCGGCTGTTGCGCGAACACGCGGGGCGCATCGGCCTCGCGGAACACTTCACGATCCACGACCGCGGCGACTCCGAAGACCTGATCGGGCTCACGCGCCAGGAGCTCGGCCTCGCGTCGACCAAGAACCGCTTCCCTCTCAAGAGCACCTGCCTCGCGATCTATTCGCGGGTCGTGAACAGCCAGGCGAGCGTCGGCGAGGTGCTGCAGCAGCACTTCCCGTGGTGCAGTGCCTGGCAGGAAGAGCTCAAAACCCTGTTCCGCGCCTACGTGCGCGACAAGCAGCAACAGCAGGTGCTCGACTACGACGACCTGCTGCTGTACTGGGCGCAGATGATGGCCGACGCGGACATCGCGCAGCGCGTCGGCGCGCGCTTCCAGCATGTGCTGGTCGACGAATACCAGGACACGAACCGGCCCCAGGCCGCGATCCTGCTGGCGCTCAAGCCCGATGGCCGCGGCCTCACGGGGGTCGGCGGCCATTGCCTGCCCAAAGATTTGGAAGCTTTTGTCAAAAGCCACAGCCATATGAAAATTTTAAGCGGCCTGTTTGATGCCAATAAAGAGCACAAAAAATTTGAAGACGAACACCACGCGCGGGAACTTTTTT